>Ga0299914_10002144_pt1 | contig 13480 bp, 16 predicted proteins | sample RVTome_10_FD_201361 | JGI IMG/M metagenome (GOLD analysis project Ga0299914, IMG submission 201361) | Soil microbial communities from uranium-contaminated site in the Upper Colorado River Basin, Wyoming, United States - RVT153D57 (version 2) ...
TCCTCCTGGAGCTTGGGCCGGACCTCGTTCTCGTAGGCCTCCTTCAGCCGCGCCGGCGGGCCGGCGTGCGTGCCGGCCCCGTCCGCCGAGGTGCTCTCCACGGTCTGCGTCGTCTCGTCGGCCATCAGTCCAGCTTCTCCCCGGAGCGGGCCGCGACCCGCACCTTCCGGCCGTCGATCTCCTGGATCCGCACGCGCGTGGGCAGCCCGTCCTTCGGGTCGGCCAGCGCCACGTTGGACCAGTGGATCGGGGCGGGCTTCTCGATCACGCCCCCCGCCTCGTTCGGCGGCCGGGGCTTGGTGTGCCGCTTGATGATGTTCAGCCCCTCGATGAGCACGCGCTGCTCGGCGGGACGGACCTCCATCACCAGGCCCGACTTGCCCTTGTCCTTGCCCGACAGCACGACGACCCGGTCGCCCTTGCGGATGCGCGCGGGCATCAGAGGACCTCCGGCGCGAGGCTGATGATCTTCATGAAGTTCTTCTCGCGCAGCTCGCGCGCGACCGGGCCGAAGATGCGCGTCCCCCGCGGGTTCTGGGTGTTGTCGATGATCACGGCGGCGTTCTCGTCGAAGGCGATGAAGGTGCCGTCGTCGCGGCCGTGCTCCTTCTTGGTGCGCACGATCACGGCGCGGACCACGTCGCCCTTCTTGATCGCCGCGTTGGGCACGGCCTGCTTGACCGTCCCGACGATCACGTCGCCCACCGACGCGCTGCGACGTCGCGAGCCGCCCATGATGCGGATGCACAGGATCTCGCGGGCGCCGGTGTTGTCGGCCACCCGGAGGCGTGTCTCGACCTGGACCACGCCCTAGCGCGCCTTCTCGAGGATCTCGACCAGGCGCCAGCGCTTCTGGCGCGAGAGCGGCCGGCACTCGACGATCCGCACGAGATCCCCCTCGGAGGCCTCGTTGCGCTCGTCGTGGGCGTGCAGCTTGGACGAGCGGCGCACCGTCTTCTTGTAGACGGGGTGCGGGCGGGCGGTCTCGAGCAGGACCGTGATCGTCTTGTCGCGCGCCGCCGACACCACGAGGCCCTGGCGGGTCTTGCGGCGGGCGACGGACTCCTGGGGCGTCGCGGCCGGGCTCATGAGCTCAGCCCCCTCTCGTGGGCGATGGTGAGCAGGCGGGCGACCTCGCGCCGCCGCGCCGACAGCTCGGACGTGCGCTCGAGCGAGCCGGAGGCGTGCTGGAAGCGCAGGTTGAAGTGCGCCTCCCGGGCCTCGGCCAGGGCGCGGGCGAGCTCCTCGTCGGTCAGGTCTCTGATCTCCTCCGCCTTCACGCGTCATCCCTCGTCACGAACTTGCAGCGGATCGGCAGCTTGTTGGCCGCCAGGCGCATCGCGTCCCGGGCCAGGGGCTCCGGGACCCCCGCCAGCTCGAACATGATCCGTCCGGGCTTGACCACCGCCACCCAGGTCTCGGGCGAGCCCTTGCCGGAGCCCATGCGGGTCTCGGCGGGCTTCTTGGTCACGGGCAGGTGCGGGAACACGTTGATCCAGACCTTCCCGCCACGGCGGATCCGCCGGGTCATGGCGATGCGGGCCGCCTCGATCTGGCGGTTGGTGATCCAGGCCGGCTCGAGGGCCTTGAGCCCGTACTCGCCGAACGCGATCTCGTGGTTGCCCTTGGCGAGCCCCCTGCGGCGCCCGCGGTGGCTCTTGCGGTGCTTGGTGCGCTTGGGCATCAGCATCAGCCACCGCCTCCGCCGCCGGAGCCGCCCGAGCCGTTGCCGCCGCCGCCACCGCCGCCGCGCGAGCGGCCGCCGCGGTCGCCGCCGCCGCCCGGGCGCCGGTCGCGCCGGGGCCGCCGCGGGGGCGGCGCCATCTCCATGTCGGTGCGGCCACGGCTGTCGGTGACGCCCTCCGGCAGCACCTCGCCCTTGTTGATCCAGACCTTCACGCCGATGCGGCCGAAGGTGGTCTTGGCCTCGTGGAAGCCGTAGTCGATGTCGGCCCGCAGCGTGTGCAGGGGCACGCGCCCGTCCGAGTAGTGCTCCGAGCGGGACATCTCGGTGCCGCCCAGCCGGCCGCCGCACTGCACCTTGACGCCCTGGGCGCCGGAGCGCATCGCGGAGGTGAGGGCGCGCTTCATGGCCCGGCGGAAGCTGACCCGGTTCTCGAGCTGCTCGGCGATCGACTGGGCGACCAGCTTGGCGTCGAGCTCGGGGCGCTTGATCTCGTTGATGTTCACCTGGATCTGCTTGCCGGTGAGCCGGTTGAGCTCGCGGCGCAGGGCGTCGACCTCGGACCCGCTCTTGCCGATCACGATCCCGGGGCGGGCCGTGAAGATGTCGACCGTGAGCTTGGTCTGGTCCTTCTTGAGGTGGATCGACGAGAGGCCGGCGTGGCTCAGCTTGCCGATGATGTGGTCGCGGACCGCCCGGTCCTCGTCCAGGTACTTGGCGAAGTCGCGCTGGGAGAACCAGTTGCTCCGCCACCCGTTGAGGACGCCGAGGCGAAAGCCCGTGGGGTTGATCTTCTGACCCATGTCCCTATCGCTCCGTCTCGGCCAGGCCGATGGTGATGTGGCAGGTGCGCTTCATGATCGGGGTCGCGCGCCCCTGGGCGCGCGGCCGGTAGCGCTTGATCGTGGGGCCCTCGTCCACGGTCACGCGCACCAGCGCGAGCTCGCGGGCGTCGAGGCCGTGGTTGTGGTCCGCGTTGGCGATGGCCGACTGGAGCACCTTGCGCACGGGCAGGGCGGCCGCGCGCGTGCTGTAGGCCAGGATGGCCTGCGCGTCGGCGACGGACTTGCCGCGGACCAGGTCCGCCACCAGCCGCGCCTTGCGCGCGGACGTGCGGACGTAGCGGGCGCTGGCCTGCACGACCGGCGGGGCCTGTGGGGCGTCGGTGCTCATCGGCGCATCGTGGAGGTGCGGTCCGAGCCGGCGTGCCCGCGGTAGGTGCGGGTGGGCGCGAACTCACCGAGCTTGTGGCCCACCATGCTCTCGCTGACGAAGACGGGCACGTGCTTGCGCCCGTCGTGGATGGCGATGGTGTGGCCCACCATCTCGGGGAAGATCGTCGACGAGCGCGACCAGGTGCGGACGATCCGCTTCTCGTTGGCCGAGTTCATCTCCTCGATCCGCTTGATCAGCTTCGGGTCGACGAACGGACCCTTCTTCAGGCTGCGACCCATGCGCTAGCGCCCCTCGGTGTGCTTGCCGCGCTTGCGGCCGCGGACGATGTACTTGGAGCTCGGCTTGCCCTTGACCCGGGTGCGGTACCCGTGGGTCGGCTTGCCCCACGGCGTCACCGGGTGGCGGCCCGAGTTGCTCTTGCCCTCGCCGCCGCCGTGCGGGTGGTCCACCGGGTTCATGGCCGAGCCGCGGACCTTGGGCCGCCTGCCCTTCCAGCGCTTGCGGCCGGCCTTGCCGATCGTGATGTTCTCGTGGGTGACGTTGCCGATCTGGCCGACGGTCGCCCGGCACTCGAGGTGCACCATGCGCATCTCGGAGGAGGGCAGCCGCAGGGTGGCGTAGTCGCCCTCCTTGGCCACGAGCTGGGCCCCGGTGCCCGCGGAGCGGCACAGCTGGCCGCCGCGGCCGATCTGCAGCTCGATGTTGTGGACGATGGTGCCGGTCGGGATGTCGCGCAGCGCGAGCGAGTTGCCCGGCTTGATGTCGGCGGTCGGGCCGCTCATCACGGTGTCGCCCACGCGCAGGCGGTGCGGCGCCAGGATGTAGCGCTTCTCGCCGTCGGCGTAGTGGAGCAGGGCGATCCGCGCCGAGCGGTTGGGGTCGTACTCGATCGCGGCGACCTTCGCCGGGACCCCGTCCTTGCGGCGCTTGAAGTCGATGATGCGGTAGCGGCGCTTGTGGCCGCCGCCGATGTGGCGGCTGGTGATGCGGCCGTTGTTGTTGCGCCCCCCCGACTTGCTGATCTTGTCGAGCAGCGACTTCTCGGGGCTGGTGCGCGTGACCTCCTCGAAGTCCGAGCCGGTCACGAAGCGGCGGCCGGGCGAGGTGGGCTTGTACTTCTTGATGCCCATCGCCTACGCCCCCTCGAAGAGCTCGATCTTGTCGCCGGGCCGCAGCTCGACGATGGCCTTCTTCCAGCCCGGCCTGCGGCCGCGAGAGAACCCGCGCCGCTTCGGCTTGGAGCGCACGCTGACCGTGCGCACGTCGGTCACCGTGACGTCGAAGAGGTCCTCGACCGCCTGACGGATCTCCGTCTTGTGCGCGCTCTCGAGCACGCGGAACGTGTACTGGTTGTGCGCCTGCACCAGCTGGAAGCTCTTCTCTGAGATCACCGGGCGCACGATCACGCGCCGGATGTCGTCGCGAAGCGAGGTCACGAGGCATCCTCCTCTGCCGCCTCGGCGCTCGCGTCGGCCTCGGGCTCGGGCTTCTTGGCGCGCGAGCGCTTGGGCCTGGGCTTGGGCTCGGGCGCCTCCTCGGCGGCCGGCTCCTCCTCGGCAGCCGGCTCCTCCTCGACGGCCGGCTCCTCCTCGGCAGCCGGCTCCTCGACCTCGGGCGCCTCCTCGGCCGGCGCCTCCGGCGCCTGCTCGACCGCGGGCGCCTCGGCGTCCGCCTCGGCGGCCGGCGCGTCGTCGGCGGCGGGCTCCGCGACGGGCGCCGGCTCGGGCTTGGCCCTCGGCTTGGGCTTGGGCTTCGCCTTCGGCTTGGGCTTGGGCTTCGGCTTGGGCTCGACGGCCTCGACCTCGGACGGGCCGCCGGCGAGGCGCTCCCACACCGATCGCTCGACCAGGATGGCCCGGGCCGCCACGACATCGACCGTCTGCAGCTCGGCGGCCTCCAGCACGTAGACCCCGGGCAGGTTGCGGAAGGAGCGGGCCTCGACGGAGTCGATGTCCTCGACCACCACGAGCAGCGGCCGCGCCACGAGCCCGTCGGGCGCCTGGCGCAGGTACTCGACCGCGCGCTTGGTGGAGGGGGTCTCCCACCCGGTCGGGTCCATCAGGGCGGCCGACCCGCGCTCGGCCTGGGCGCGCAGCGCCGCCCGGAACGCCTGCTGGCGCACCTTGCGGTTCACCTTGCCGCCGTGGCTGCGCGGGGAGGGGCCGAAGACGATGCCGCCGCCGGTCCACTGCGGCGCGCGGTTGGAGCCCTGGCGGGCGCGGCCGGTGCCCTTCTGGCGCCAGGGCTTGGCGCCGCCGCCGCGGACCTTGCCGCGCGTCAGCGTCGAATGGGTTCCGGCGCGCCGCGCGGCGAGCTCCGCGACCACGGTCTCGTGGATCACGTGCTGCTTGATCGGCTGGTCGGCGATGGCGGCGGCGAGGGCCGCGCGCCCGATGGTGACGCCGTCGGCGTTGAGCAGCGGGATCGGGGTCACTCGGGCCTCACGATCACGATGCCGTTGACGCCGCCGGGCACGGCGCCGCGCACCAGGAGCAGGTTGCGCTCGGGGTCGCGATCGACCACCTGGAGCCCGCGCTGGGTGACGGTGCGTGCGCCCATGCGCCCGCTCATGCGCTGGCCCTTGAAGACCCGCGCGGGATAGGCGGCCGCGCCGATCGAGCCGGGCTGGCGGATGTTGTGCGAGCCGTGGCTCTTGGGTCCGCGCTTGAAGTTGTGGCGCTTGATCGTGCCGGCGTAGCCCTTGCCCTTGGAGGTGCCGGTCACCCGGACCATCTGGCCGGGCTCGAAGGGCTCCACGGTGACGACATCGCCGACGGCGAGCTCCGCGCCGAGGTCCTCGAGGGAGAACTCGTGCAGGTGGCGCACGGGCGCCGCGCCGGCCTTCTTGAGGTGGCCGAGCTCGGGCCCGTTGAGGCGCTTGGGCTTGGCCGCGCCGAACCCGAGCTGGACCGCGTCGTAGCCGTCGGTCTCGCTGGTCTTGACCTGGGTGACCGGGCAGGGGCCGGCCTCGATCACGGTGAGCGGCACGCGCGCGCCGTCCTCGCCGAAGATCTGGGTCATGCCCAGCTTGCGTCCGATGATGGCCGGCATCGCCCTACGCCTTGATCTCGATGTCGACCCCGGCCGGGAGGTCGAGCCGCATCAGGGAGTCGACCGTCTTGGGCGTGGGCGAGTAGATGTCGATGAGGCGCTTGTGGGTGCGGATCTCGAAGTGCTCCCGCGAGTCCTTGTCCTTGAAGGGGCCGCGGATCACGCAGTAGACGTTGCGCTCGGTGGGCAGGGGGACCGGCCCGGAGATGGTCGCGCCGCTCCGCTGGGCCGTCTCGACGATCGAGGCCGCGCTCTTGTCGATCAGCTCGTGATCGTAGGCCTTGAGGCGGATCCTGATCTTGTTCTGCTGCACGCTGCCAAACGCCTTTCCGAGAAAGAAAACCCCGCCGCCTCCGATGGGGAGACGGCGGGGCCGGGATGCCCCGCGCTACTCGGTGATGCTCTCCACGACGCCTGCGCCGACGGTTCGGCCTCCCTCGCGGATGGCGAAGCGCAGCCCCTCCTCCATGGCGATCGGCTGGATCAGCTCGACCTGCATGGTGGAGTTGTCCCCCGGCATGACCATCTCGGTGCCCTCGGCGAGGGTGACGACGCCGGTCACGTCGGTCGTGCGGAAGTAGAACTGCGGGCGGTAGCCCTGGAAGAAGGGCGTGTGACGACCGCCCTCGTCCTTGGACAGGACGTAGACCTGCGCGGTGAACTTGGTGTGCGGCGTGATCGACTTGGGCGCCGCCAGCACCTGGCCGCGCTGGATCTCCTCGCGCTTGACCCCGCGCAGCAGCGCGCCGATGTTGTCGCCCGCGCGGCCCTCGTCGAGCAGCTTGCGGAACATCTCGACGCCGGTCACGACGGTGCTCTCGATCTCGGGCTGCATCCCGACGATGTCCACCGTCTCGCCGACCTTGATGATCCCGCGCTCCACGCGGCCGGTCGCGACGGTGCCGCGGCCCGTGATCGTGAAGACGTCCTCGACCGGCATCAGGAACGGCTTGTCGATGTCGCGCTCGGGGACCTCGACGAACTCGTCGACGGCCGCCATCAGCTCGAGGATGCTCTCGGCCGCGGCGGGGTCGCCGTTGAGGGCGTTGAGCGCCGAGCCCTTGATGATGGGCGTGTCGTCGCCGGGGAACTCGTAGGACGACAGCAGCTCGCGGACCTCGAGCTCGACCAGCTCGAGCAGCTCCTCGTCGTCGACCATGTCGGCCTTGTTGAGGAACACGACGATCGAGGGCACGCCGACCTGGCGGGCGAGCAGGATGTGCTCGCGCGTCTGCGGCATGGGGCCGTCGGCCGCCGAGACCACCAGGATCGCGCCGTCCATCTGCGCGGCGCCGGTGATCATGTTCTTGATGTAGTCCGCGTGGCCGGGGCAGTCCACGTGGGCGTAGTGACGGTTGTCGGTCTCGTACTCGACGTGAGCCGTCGCGATCGTGATGCCGCGCTCACGCTCCTCCGGCGCCTTGTCGATGGAGTCGTAGGCGACGGCCTCGCCGCCGCCGCGCTCCGCCAGCACCTTGGTGATGGCCGCGGTGAGGGTGGTCTTGCCGTGATCGACGTGGCCGATGGTGCCCACGTTGACGTGCGGCTTTGACCGGTCGAACTTCTCTTTCGCCATCGATCACTCCCTCTGGGCACTCTGCGTGACGGCCGCGGACGGCCGGGCGCTTCCCCGAACGAAAACTCCCCCCGGCGCAAAACGCGCGGCCCGAAGGCCGCGCGCGAGAAACCGGGCGCTCCGTAGAGCCCGGGTAGATTAGCAAAGGCGAGGCCGCCCGCAAGGCGGATCCGATGGGCTTCCGGGCGCATTCCGAGGTGGCCGACGGGCATCGTACGATCCCAGGGTGGACGCCGCCGCACTGGTCGCCCGACTGCGCCGCGAGACGGCCGGTGAGGTGCGCGACGACGAGGCCTCGCGCGAGCTCTACGCGAGCGACGCCAGCCTCTACCGGCGCCGGCCGGCGGCCACCCTGCGCGCCGCCCGCGCGGACGACCTCGACGCCGCCCTCGACGCCTGCCGCGCCCACGGCGTCCCGCTCACCATGCGCGGGGCGGGCACGAGCCTGGCCGGCCAGGCCGTGGGCACCGGGCTCGTCGTCGACTGCTCGGGGGTCGACGACATCGAGATCGACCCGGACGCGCGCACCGCCCGGGTGGGCCCCGGCGCGGTGCTCGACGACCTGAACGTCGCCGCGGCGGCCCACGGGCTCGCCTTCGGGCCCGACGTCGCCACGTCGAGCCGGGCGACCCTCGGCGGGATGATCGCCAACAACTCGGCCGGCGCGCGCTCGGTCGCCCACGGCCTCACCGCCGACCACGTGCTGGCGCTCGACGTGACGCTGGCCGACGGCACCCGGGCCACCCTGCGGCGCGGGGCCCCGGCGCCCGCGGCCCTCGAGGCGGCCCGCCCCCTCGCCGCGGCGGCGCGCCCGCCCGACCTCGTGCGCCGGGTCTCCGGGTACGCCCTCGAGGCGCTCGGCGGGGCCGAGCCCGACTGGCCGCGCCTGCTGTGCGGGTCGGAGGGCACGCTCGCGGTCGTCCGCGCCGCCGTGCTGCGCCTGGTGGAGCGGCCCGCCGCGCGGGGGCTGGCGCTGGTCCCCTACCCCTCGGTCGACGCGGCGCTCGAGGCGGTCGTCGGCCTGCTCGACGACCGCCCCTCGGCGATCGAGCTGATGGACCGGGCCATGCTCGACCCGGCGAACCGGCCCCCGGCCGTGCGGGCGCTGCTCGGCTTCGCCGCCGACGCGCCCGCGCTGCTCGTGGTCGAGCACAGCGGCGCGCCCGAGGAGGTGCGCGCCCGGGTGGAGGGCCTTCGCGGCGCGCGGGCGGTGCTCGACCCGGCCGAGCAGGCGGCGGTCTGGGCGGTGCGCCGCTCGGGGATCGTTCGCGCCCTGCGCGCCGATGCCGGCGCGGCGGCCGGCGACCCGCGCCCGCTGCCGTTCGTCGAGGACCCGGCCGTGCCGCCCGAGCGCCTGCCCGGGTTCGCCCGGGCGGTGCGCAGCCTGCTGGCGCGCGAGGCGGTGCCGGCGGTCTGGTACGGGCACGCGAGCGTGGGCTGCCTGCACATCCGGCCGCTGATGGACCTGCGCCGCCCCGGCGCGGTCCCGCGGCTGCGCCGGATCGCGGAGGAGGTCGCCGACCTGGTCGCCGAGTGCGGGGGGTCGCTGTCGGGCGAGCACGGCGACGGGCGCCTGCGCAGCGAGCTGCTGCCGCGCATGTACCCGCCCGAGACGATCGCCGCCTTCGCGCGGCTCAAGGAGCTGCTCGACCCCGGGCGCGTCCTGAACCCCGGCGTCCTCACCGATCCCGAGCGCCTCGACGAGGGCCTGCGCCTGGAGGCGTCGCCGCCGCGCCGGGCGCGGCGGACCGCCGTCAGCTTCGCCGCCGAGGGCGGGCTCGCGCGGGCGGGCGAGGCCTGCAACGCCAACGGGGCCTGCCGCTCGCGGGCCGGCGCGATGTGCCCGAGCTTCCAGGCGCTGGGCGACGAGCGCCACTCGACCCGGGGCCGGGCCGCGATCCTGCGCGGGGCCCTCGAGGGTCAGGTTTCGGGCGGCCTCGCCGATGACGGCCTGCATGAGGCCCTCGAGCTCTGCCTCGGCTGCAAGGCCTGCGCCGCGGAGTGCCCCGCCCAGGTCGACATGGCGCGCCTGAAGGTCGAGGCGCTCGCCCACCGGTACCGGGCCAGGGGCGTCCCCCTGGAGGCCCGCGTCGCCGGCCACGCCCACGACCTGCTCGCCCTCGGCGCGCGGGCCCCGGGACTCGCCCGCCTCGGGGCGCGGCTGGCGGGGCGGGTCCTCGGGGAGGCCCCGCCGGCGCCCGTGGGGCGGTGGCGGAGGAGGTTGGCCAATTGGCCAACGGACGGTCGGCCAATTGGCCAACCCGGCGACGGCCGGCCGGTCGCGCTGATGGCGGACACCTTCACGCGCTACCTCGAGCCGGGGGTCGGCGAGGCGGCGGTCCGGGTCCTGAGCGCGAGCGGGGCCCGCGTCCACGTGGTCGATCCCGGCTGCTGCGGGCGGCCGCTGCTGTCCCAGGGCCTGGTGGCCGCCGCCCGGCGGCGCGCCCGGCGGGCCCTCGACCGGCTCGCGCCCGCCGCGCTGGCCGGGATGCCGATCGTCGTGCTGGAGCCCTCCTGCTGGTCGATGCTCGTCGATGACCTGCCTCGCCTGGTCCCGGGGGATCCCCGGGCGCGCTGGGTCGCCGACGCCTCGGTCACCTTCGAGCGGGCCGTGCTCGACCTGGGCCCGCCCGCCCTGACCCCGGCCCCCGCGGCGCTCGTGCACGAGCACTGCCACGCCCGCGCGATCGGCGGCGGCGTCCAGGGGGCCGCGGCGCTGGCCGCGATCCCCGGCCTGGCGACCCGCGACTCGGGTGCCGGCTGCTGCGGCATGGCCGGCGCGTTCGGCTACCGGCACCGCGACCTGTCGCGCCGGATCGCCGAGGATCGCCTCGCCCCCGCCGTGCGCGATGCCGGCCGGGCGGTCGCGGCGGGCACCTCGTGCCGGGAGCAGATCCGGCGCACCACCGGCCGCCCGGCGCTCCACCCCGCCGAGCTCCTGGCCGGTCGCCTCGCGGAGCGGCCCGCGTGATCTCCCCGCGCCGCGGCCCCGGCGTCCCTGCCCGGGCCCTCAACGGCGTCGTCGCGCTGCTCGTCGGCCGGCTCGGCCTCCCCCTGCCCCGGCTCAGGATGCTGCGCGTCCACGGGCGCCGCACCGGCCGGCTGCGCTCGACGCCGGTGCTCGTCCTGCACCGCCGCGGCGCCCGTTACCTGGTCGCCCCGCGCGGGCGCACGGACTGGGCGGCCAACCTGCGCGCCGCCGGGTGGGGGGAGCTGATCCGCGGGCGCCGCGTCGAGCGGGTCCGCGCGACCGAGGTGGACGGCGAGGAGCGCGCGGCCGCGGTCGGCGCCTACGCGCGCCGGTTCGGCTGGCTCAACGGGCGGTTCTTCGGCCTGCCGCGCGGGTTCGGCGCCGACGACGTGCGCCGGATCGCCTCCGGGCACCCGACCTTCCGCCTCGGCGCGATGCTGCTGCTCGCCCTGGCGCTCGCCGGCCCGGCCGCCGCCGCGCGACCGGGCTACGCGATCCCGCCGGCCAGCTTCCCGGAGGACGCCCGCGAGGCGCGCGCGACCCTCCGCGCGGCCCTCGCGGACGCCCCGTCGGGATCGCGCACCCGCGCCGACATCGAGTACGTCCTGCGCCTCGACCGGGCCCACCTGCTGCGCCGCGGCCAGCCCGCCGGACGGCGCTCGACCGTCGCGCGCACGCTCCGGGTCAACGCCTGGTGGTACGCCGGCCACGGCGCGCCGGGCGCGCGGATCATCGTCAGGGACCCCGAGGGCGTCCTGTCCACCTACTGGGAGGGGCGCGGGCTCGCGGTGAACCCGGTCGCCACCGCCGGGCGCTGGCAGGGCCTGAACGCCCGCGCGTCCACGGAGGCGCTGGCGGAGGCCCTCCTCCCCTTCGGCGTCGCCAGGCGGGCGGGCGGGCGCCGCTTCCTGATCTGGGAGTACTACGACGTCCCGGACCGGCCGGGCGTGGTCCGCCCCGGCGCGTCCGGGATGGCCCAGGGCCGGATCGCCCAGCTCATGGCCCGCGCGTACCACCGCACCGGGGAGGCGCGCTTCGCCCGCGCGGCTGCCGGGGCGCTGGCGGCCTTCACCGTGCCGGTCGGCCGCGGCGGCGTCGTCAGCCGGGTGAGCGCGGACGGGAGGCCGCGCGCGCCCTGGTACGTGGAGCGCGCCTATCCGGGCGCGAGCCCGTGGAAGGGGGCGGCGCTCAACGGGTTCATGGTGACGCTGCTGAACCTCGAGGGGACCGTGCGGTTCCTGACCTCACGGCCCCAGCCGCTCCCCGACGGCCCCCGCGAGCAGCGGGTCCGCCCCCGCGCCCCGGGCGCCGCGCACGCCGGGCGCCTGGCGAGGTCGCTCGCCGCGCAGGGCGAGCGCACGCTGGCGCGCTACCTTCCGCTGCACGACACCGGGTCCTGGAGCATCTACGGCCTGCTCACCCCCGGTTGGCCCTGGCGTACCCACCTCGCCGACACCGGCTACCATTGCTACCACGTGCGACTGCTGCGCCAGCTCGCGCGCCAGGCGCCGGGCAAGGGCTTCGGGATCGTCGCCGCGCGCTGGGCCGGGTACGCGCGACGCGCTGGCGTGAGCTGCGCCGGCCGCGGGGGCGCGGCCGGCAAGGCGCTCGCCGAGTACTAGGCGGCGGCGCCGACCTTCTGGCGGATCTCCTCCGCGATGCTGTTCGGCACCTCCTGGTAGGAGTGGAACTGCAGCGTGAAGGTGGCGCGGCCCTGGGTGGCCGAGCGCACCGACGTCGCGTAGCCGAACATCTCCGACATCGGCACCTGGGCGGTGACCACCTCGGTCGTCGCGCCACGGGTCTCCATGCCGCCGATGCGCCCGCGCCGCGAGGTGAGGTCGCCGACCACGGTGCCGACGAAGTCCTTCGGCACGACCACCTCGACGGCCGCGACGGGCTCGAGCAGCGTCGGCGACGCGCGCTTGACGGCCTCCTTGAGGGCCATGGACCCGGCGATCTTGAACGCGATCTCCGAGGAGTCGACCTCGTGGTAGGAGCCGTCGATCAGCTCCACCCTGACGTCCACCATCGGGTAGCCGGCGACGACGCCGCCCTCGAGCGCCTCCTGGACGCCCTGGTCCACCGCCGGGATGTACTCGCGCGGGACGGCGCCGCCGACGATCTTGCTCTCGAAGACGTACCCGCCCCCGGCCGCGTTGGGTTCGACCGACAGGTAGACGTGGCCGAACTGGCCGCGGCCGCCGGTCTGGCGCACGAAGCGGCCCTCGACCTTGTCGACCCGCTTGCGGATCGTCTCGCGGTAGGCCACCTGGGGCGCGCCGACGTTGGCGTCCACGCCGAACTCGCGCATCAGCCGGTCCACGATGATCTCGAGGTGCAGCTCCCCCATCCCGGAGATGACCGTCTGGCCCGTCTCCTCGTCGGTGCGCACGCGGAAGGTCGGGTCCTCGTCCGAGAGCCGGCCGAGCGCCTGGGTGAGCTTCTCCTGGTCCTGCTTGGTCTTGGGCTCGATCGCCAGGCCGATGACTGGCTCGGGGAACGTCATCTGCTCGAGGATCACCGGGTCGGCCGAGTCCGTGAGCGTGTCGCCCGTGGTCGTGGACTTCAGGCCGACCGCGGCGACGATGTCGCCGGCCGAGACCGCATCGACGTCCTCGCGGTGGTTGGCGTGCATCATCAGCAGCCGCCCGAGGCGCTCCTTGCGGTCCTTGGTGGCGTTGATGATCGACGAGCCGCTCGAGATCGTCCCCGAGTAGACCCGCATGTAGGTGAGGCGCCCGACGTAAGGGTCGCTCATCACCTTGAACGCGAGCGCCGAGAAGGGCGCGTTGGGGTCCGCCGCGCGGGTGACCTCCTCGTCGGTCCCGGGCGCCACGCCGACGGCCGGCCGGACGTCGAGCGGCGAGGGGAGCAGGTCCACCACGGCGTCGAGCAGCGGCTGGACGCCCTTGTTCTTGAAGGACGACCCGCAGAGCACCGGGGTGATCGCGATGTCGAGCACCGCGGCACGGATCGCGGCGACCAGGCGGTCCTTGGAGATCTCCTCGCCCTCGAGGTA
>Ga0299914_10002145_pt1 | contig 13465 bp, 8 predicted proteins | sample RVTome_10_FD_201361 | JGI IMG/M metagenome (GOLD analysis project Ga0299914, IMG submission 201361) | Soil microbial communities from uranium-contaminated site in the Upper Colorado River Basin, Wyoming, United States - RVT153D57 (version 2) ...
CGCCGTCGTGCTCACCGTCGTCAGCGCGGATCCGGGCGAGGCGACCGCGAGCCCCGCTTCGCTCACCTTCACCCCTGCGGAATGGAACGTGGTGCAGACGGTGACCGTCATGGGCACCAACGACGACGAGCTCGACGGCGACCAGACCACGACCATGACCGTATCGGTTGACGACGCTCAGTCCGCCGATTCGTTCGGGAGCCTTCCCGACCAGAGCGTGAGTGTCACGGTCATAGACGACGACGACATTCTCCGTGGCTCACCCGTCGCTTCTTCCGGGGCCAAGCCCGAAGCTTCATAACGCGGGTCGAGGGGCGGCGCGCCCCACTCGCGAAGACCGGATCCGAGTCGTGCCCGGTGTCTAATGCCGGTAATGGGTGACCCACTACCCGGATGCCCGTCCGGTTGCGCGCTTCGTCGCACGTCGATGAAATTGCGACCCGTCCCGCTCGGGACTCCTACGCCCCCAGTAGAGAGAAACCGCTAGATGACCGAGACGTCCCCACGCGCGATCGCCGTCGCCCTCGCAGTCCTGGCGACGGCCGTAGCGCAGCTGGCGCCCTTACCCGTCGCTGCACGACAGGCCGTACCGACACCCGAGTCCGTTCTCGGTCATCCGGTGGGTGCCGACTTCGAGCTCGCTACCTACGAGGAGTCGATGGATTACTTCCGGCGGCTCGCCGATGCCTCCGACCGGATCGAGCTCGTGGATATCGGACGAACGTCGGAGGGTCGTACCTGGACCGTCGCGCTCATCTCCTCCGCGGAGAACCTGCGGGACTTCGAGCGGTATCGCGAGATCGCCCAGCGGCTCGCGCATCCCAAGGGCCTGACCGACGACGAAGCTCGAGCCCTCGCGCGTGAAGGCAAGGCGATCGTCCACATCGATGGAGGCCTGCACGCGACCGAGGTGGCTCATGGGCAGCACACCATGCAGCTCGCCTATGACCTGGTAACGGGCGACGACGATCCCGAGACGCAGGCCATTCTCGAAGACGTGATCCTGCTGCTCTGGCCCTCCATCAATCCGGACGGCCAGACGATGGTCGCGGACTGGTACCGATCCAATCTGGGCACCCAGTACGAGGTGTCGCCTCTGCCGCGCCTGTATCAGATGTACGTGGGCCACGACAACAACCGTGACGGCTACATGGTCAACATGATCGAGTCGCGAGTGGTGACCCGGGTCACACGCCACTACGAGCCACAGATTCTCTACAATCACCATCAGACGGCGCCCTTTCCCACGCGTATCTGGATTCCGCCGTTCGCCGAGCCCGTCAGCGAGTTCACCCACCCGCTCATGTGGAGAACCGTGAACCTGATCGGCATGGCGATGGCGCAGTCGCTCGAGGAGCGAGGACAGCGGGGTGCGACGCACATGGGCACGGGATTCGACAACTGGTATCCCGGCTTCATGGATCACGCCAACAACTTCCACAACGTCGCCTCGTTCCTCACCGAGACGGGGCTCTACCGCTATGCCACGCCGCACTTCTATACGGTGGGTGACTTTCCAGCGAACAGCCGCGATCTCCGTCCGCAGTCGCTGTACTCGAGCCCATGGGAAGGGGGGTGGTGGCGGATCGGCGACGCGGTCGCGTACATGCTCACGGCGAGCATGTCGGTTCTGGACTTCGCGGCCAAGTACAAGGACGACGTTCTGTACAACAGGTACCAAGCCGGCCGTGACGTCATCGCGCAGTATGCATCCGCTCCTCCCTACGCCTACTTCATTCCCCAGGACCAGCGCGACCCGGCCGCGGCCGTGGAGCTTCTACGCCGTCTCGCGTACAACGGCATTGAGGTACATCAGCTCGAAACCCCGATCCACTTCGACGGCATCGACCACCCCGCCGGCACCTGGGTGATCGCCATGGACCAGGAGTTCGCCAACTACGTCCGCCAGCTCTTCTCGGTCCAGAATTATCCCGACCTGAGGGAGTATCCGGAGGGCCCTCCGGACCAGCCATACGACGTTTCGGGGTGGACCCTACCCTATCAGATGGACGTGCGTGTGGTCGAAGCGCGCTCTCCGCTCGACGAGGTGCGGCCGTCACTGCGCCTCCTCACCGCGGATGCCCGCGATGCCGATGACCCCGTGGATGACGCCTCACCATTCGATAGCGCGCCGGGCGTAGGCTTCGACGACGTCGGCCTCGCGGCGGCGATCGTGCCTCCGCAGGGGCGGATTGCCGGAAGCGGCTCCGCCTTGGTGCTCGACCCGGCTCAGAACAACGCCTTCCGGGCGCTCAATGAGGCCTGGACGATGGGCGGTGAGGTGTGGTTCCAGCCGGGCGAAGGGCCGGCGTCGACAACCGGGGGCGAGGATACGACCGACGCCGCCGCCGGATCGAGCGGGCGCTATCTCGTGAGAGGGCTCTCCGGAGACGCGCAGAGTCGACTGGTGGGCGACCTCGCGCTTCGAGCCGAGCGCAGCAATGAGTCTGGAGTGCGTGTCGCACAGCCCCGGGTCGGCCTCTACCGTCCGTGGCAGGCGAGCATGGACGAAGGATGGACGCGGTGGGTGCTGGAGCGCTACCGCTTCGGCTTCCAGAATCTTTACAATGCGGACGTTCGTGCCGGCGATCTCCGCTCGCGTTACGACGTCATCGTGATCCCCGATATGGGCGCGCGCACGATCCTGGAGGGGTACGCGAGGGGCGAGGTGCCCCCGCGCTACGCGGGCGGCATTGGACGTGAGGGTGTGCGCGAGCTCGACGCGTTCGTGCGGGCCGGAGGTACGCTGGTGGCGCTCAACGCGAGCAGTCGCTTCGCGATCGACGAGATGCACCTGCCGGTGCGGGACGTCGGTGAGGGGCGGCCCCGAGAGGAGTACTTCGTGAGCGGGGCCATTCTGGAGATGCTGGTCGATCCATCGCATCCGGTTATGTCCGGTATGCCGGAACGCGCCCGTGTGATGGTCGGCCAGAGCCCGGTCTTCACCACCGAGGAAGGGTTCGAGGGCCGCATCTTCGCGAAATACGCGGCCACGGGCTCCCCGCTGCTGTCGGGGTACCTGCTCGGGGAGGAGCATCTCCAAGGGTACGCGGCCGGCGTGGAGGTGCGACGCGGTGAAGGCCGCGTGGTGCTGCTGGGTATGCGACCGCAGTGGCGGGGTCAGCCGTTCGGCAACTTCCGCGTGCTCTTCAACGCGGCGCTCTATACGGACCAGGTAGCGGAGTCCGCACCGGAGAATGCCGGCTTCTGGACCGCCCCACCCGAGCCCGAAGAGGAAGAAGGGGAAGAGCGGGGCGACACCACGCGTGTGGGTGCCCCCCGCCGCTGAAGCGAGGGGGCCGGGCGGAACTACTAATCGGTCACCGGTCGGCCCTCGTCTCCCTTCACCCAGCGGTCGTACCACGCCAGGTAGCGTTCCCAGCGGTCTTTCTGGTACGCCGGCACCCCGATGCCGTGCGGCTGTCCGGGGTACACGACGAGCTCGGTGGGAACGCCCCGTCGCCTCAGAGCCTGGTAGAGCTGCTCCGAGTTCTGGATCGGGACGTTCCAGTCGCTCTCCCCGCCCATGATCAGGGTGGGCGTCTCCACCTTCTCCACGTCATTGAACGGAGACAGCTCTTCCCACAGCTCGCGGTTCTCCCAGGGTAGCCCCCATTCCCGCTCATTTCCGAGCTGATAGTGGTCATGGCCGAAGTTGGCCACGAGCAGCGCCATGGAGGCGCCGGTGATGGCGCCCTTGAATACATCGGGGCGTTTGGTGATGAGGTAGTTCGTCAGGATGCCGCCATACGACCATCCTCCGACACCCAAGCGCTCGGGGTCGGCGATGCCGCGCGAAATCGCCTCCTGCACGCCGGCCATGACATCATCCACGTCGGGCACGCCCCACTGCTGCCAGAGCGCCATACCGTGGTCGTAGCCGTATCCGCTGGAACCGCGGGGATTCATCATCACCACCGCATAGCCGTTGGCCGCGAACAGCTGGGCCTCGAAATTCCACCCCACGTTGTACATGCCGTTGGGTCCGCCATGAATACGGAGCAACGTGGGCAGGCGTGTGCTGCCGTCCCAGTCGGCGGGGGTGAACATCCATCCCTCGATCTCCGCCCCTCCCGACGACGTCACGTGGATGTTCTCGACATTCGCCACGGCAATGCTGGACATGAGCGAATCGTTGACGGTCGTGAGGCGGCGGAGATGCGCGAGCTCGGCTCCACCCGATAGGGCCCCCTGTACTCGCGAGGTCGATACGCCCGAGCGGGCCGCCAGGGGCTGGTCGGTCACGAATACCTCACCGGGCAGATCGGGTCGGCTGACGACGGTCGCGATGTGCCCGTCGGGGCCGACATCGAAACCGGACGCAACCAGCTCACCGCCGATCAACCGCTCGACGTCGCCCGTCTCCACGTTCACGCGGACCACATGGCTTTCGCCCTCGTCTTGAACCGAGACGATGATCCCTCGTCCGTCAGCATCCCAAACGGGGCGGCTCACGTTCCGGTCCAGCGCCTCGGTCAGAATCCGGCGCTCGCCCCCCTCGAAGGGGACCACCGCCAGGTGACTCGTCCCGAAGGCGTTGAAGCGCGGGTCGATCGTGCCTGTCGTGTATGCCACCCACTGTCCATCGGGCGAGACGGCGGGTTGACCGTCGCCTCCCGGATACGTGGTGAGCTGGCGCGGCTCCTTTACCGGGTCGGACACGTCGGCTCGCACGACCCACAGGTTGCTGTCGGAGTTCGCGTCCGGGTCTTCGGTCCGATTGCTGGAGAATACGACCCAGCGACCGTCAGGCGACCAGGCCGCGGCAGATTCGTCGTAGGAGCCTGCGGTGATCTGTCGGAGCTCCTTCGTGGCGACGTCGAAGACGTAGAGATGCGTCTTTCGCGGATCGGTCAGGTAGCCCACCCGGTCGCGCTTGATCTGCAAGCGGTTCACTACCCAGGGCTCGCGCCGATCGGATGTCCAGGTCGAATCCTCCACTTCCTCGTCGCGGATGCTCAGAAGCAACCTGCTGGCGTCCGGTGACCAGACAAAGCCGGATACTCCCTGCTTCACCTCGGTGAGCTGACGCGCCTCTCCACCTCGTCGGTCGAGCGCCCACACCTGCGTTTCAGCATCGTCGTCTTCGTCGCCGCCGAGGGTGGCGGTGAAGGTCAACCAACGCCCGTCGGGGCTCCACTCCGGCGACGACACGGAAGTCTCGCGGCGGGTCATGGGGAGAGCTTCACCCCCTGCGCTGGGAACCATCCACAGGCGGGTGGTCCGTTGCTCCTCTTCCGCGTCCGTGGTGGTGACCGTGTACGTCACCCACTCGCCATCGGGACTCATGCGCACGTTGCCCACGTCCCGTAATAGGAAGGCGTCGTCGACCGTGAGCGATCGAGGGGCGGTGTCGGTTCCGGGTTCCTGAGCCGTGGCTTCGAGGAAGCCCGCCATGGACATGACGATGGCCGCGAGGAGCAGGATGGGGCGGGGCGTGGAGTTCATGAAGAATCGGGTATGGGTTGTCGATGACGGTGTTGGTATGCGATCCGAAGCACGCTCCGTGACGATGGGCCCTGCGAATCGCTTGGGCAACGGGGGGACCTCCGCGCCGAGCGACACCCAGCGGTCTGGTAGATGACGCAGCTGGGCGGCGGTTGCCGCGATCGGGTCGCATTTTCGGCGCATCGACCGGCTATGCCATGCCCGATGTGGCGCGTCTACGCTGCAAGGCGACACTCGGTGTTGCTGCCCTTCGGCACGTTTTGGCCCTTTTTCATCGCGGCATTGCCCTTGCAACTAAGTGCAGCGTCGTTCGGAGCATGCGGCCAGGGCAATCGTCCGTCCCGCCTCTCGGCGGGTGCCGAAGCTCGAGCGACTGGAGTGGGGAGCGGAGGTGAGTTTGGGTCAGTCTCGGGTGATGGAGGCGCTCGATGGCAGTCCCTCCCTCCCTCCCCCTCCCTTTTTTTTGTCTATCTGCTTTTCTGGCTGTCCGCCAACCCCCCGTAAAAAAAACGCGCGCCGCGCAGGAGCATGGCTCGCGCGGCGCGTGGGGGGGGCGGCCCGTGGCCCCTCCGGATGGAGGCCGGAGAGGAAAGGCCCGGTGTCAACTCAGCCTTTCATGCTCCAGGTGGAGGCCGGAGAGGGGCGAGCGAGCGATACGCTTTTTTACCGTACCGTCACTTCGGCCGAGCAATCACCCTCGCTCCCCACGAACGTCACTTCGTACGTTCCGGCTTCAGCCATCGTGGTGTTCAACCAGATGGTCCAGGTGTTCTCCTGCTCGTCGCTCATGGTAATGGGCTCGCTCTGCTCTTCCTCGGCGGCCATGTCCACACGCGCCAGATCCTGGGGTGATGCTACGGAGATCCCGCTATCGGACGACTCCACGCCCGTTACGTCACCCACATCCTCCGACAGAGTGACGGTCAGAGGAACGGCGTTCGAGCCAGCCTCGAGCTCCATCGGGCTGATCTCGGCTGTGCACTGCTGCGGATCGAGGTCCTGCTCATCCTGGGCGTTCACACTTGCCGGTAGCCCTAGCAGGGCCACCATAGCGGTGAGCGCCACGTTTCGGGTGAGGGTGTGCATGTTTTCGACTCCTTGGATAGGAATTGCGTCTTCCCAACGGTCGAGATCGACCGATGAGTCCTCGCTGCCAAGGAACTGCAACCGCCGTGCCGATCGAAGCCCTGTGCGGATATTCAGGGGTTTTCGCGAGGCCCGCCCTCCAGGATCTGGAGGCGAGTGACGTCCTCCGTGACCGACCCGTCCTGGCTGACCCGCCGAACCGCGATGCGCGGCCGTCGCTGCTCGAAGTAGACGGTCTCGTTGACGAGCCCCGAGGCGACGTTCACAACCAGGACATTGCGGTTCTCTCCCGCTACCTCGATCGAGCCCTCATCGAGCACGTCGAACCGGTCGTGGACCACCTGACCCGTTCGGGGATCGAAGGTGGCGAACTCGACACTCCGACCCACCAGCGAGTCCACTGCGACGGTCCCGAAGGCGAGATCACGCACGTCGCGAAGGAGGATTCCATCGGGCACGACCCGGTCGATCTCGAGGGACCGGCCCTCGGAGTCCGTTACCACCCCCAGCACCCGATCCTCCTCGAATCGCACATCGTGCTCGGTGTCCTGCCATCCCTCGTCGGTCCACGTCGAGACCTTACCACTGGACGAGATGGGGCGGAGGCCAGCGGCCACCACCAGCGAGCGGACCTGCTCCTGGGTCACGGTCTGCCATGTCCCGAACGGCTCGGTGCGCTGTCTCGTCTGACTCTCCAAGTAACGCTCGATTCGCGGAGGCGCCCCGCTCACGGTCTCGATCAACCGATAGCTGATGCGGGTCTGACGCTCACGGGCATCGCTCAGGCGAACGGTCGACTCCACGATGTAGCCCCTGATGCCCGACAGATCGAACGTCAGGCCGCTGTTGACGCTCTCGGTGCTCGAAAGGGGCCGCGTGGCGTCGGTATCACTTCGGCCGTCCGTCGGTCGAAGGACGATGGGCGTTTCCCGGTCCAGGTGCTCCAGAAGGCCTCTGGCATAATTGATGGGCACCGCAAAGTTCAGGTTCTGCCCGGTGCGGTGCTGAGACACCGCCACCCCGATGACCTCGCCGTCTCCCCCAAGCACGGCCCCCCCGCTAGAGCCGGAGGACGCGGGCGCCGTGATCTGCAGCAGCTGGAAGCCCTCCGGCTCCTGGCGGCGCCCACTCACGATCCCCGTCGAAACGGTGTTCTCGAGACCGAGCGGGCTTCCGATGAGGACCACGGACGCCCCGACCCGGATGGAGTCGGAGTTGCCGAGAGGCAGCGTGGGCATATCGAAGCCGGCGACCTGAATGACCGCGAGATCCCGGCGCTCGTCCTGAGCGAGAATGGTGACCCGGTCGTACACGTCACCCGACGACAGCTTCACCCGGGCGGTTCGGGCATCGCGAATGACGTGTTGGTTGGTGAGGATGATGCCGCGAGGGTCGACCACGAAGCCACTACCCTGTCTCGAGTTGGAGGCTGTCTGCACGTCGATGAGAACGACCGCGCGACTCGCTCGTTCGGCGAGAACCTCGAGCGACGTGATCTCGCCGCTGGTTTGGGCCAGTAGGGCGCTCGGGGCAGTCGAGCTCAGAAGGCAAATCAACCGAATCGTTCGAAGACCACGTGACATAGATCGTTTCCCGGTGCGACATTAGAGGAGCTTATGCGCATCAAGGCCTGGGATCCCGGTTCGACGTTTGCACGATCCGAGCCACCAAGGCGCTTCGGACACAACGTGGAAGTCTCGCGGGACGCAAGGGCCGCTGTTCTCGGCGGGGGCATCTGTCCGAACCTGATGCTTTGACGCGACAGGCTGATCAGTGCGGCAGACGGCTCGAGACACTCTGACCTACACCACATGGGGTTCTCGTGTTCGTGCGGAGTGGCATGCGTGTTGCGTAACAACATCGCGCCATCCGTCACCAAGCGGTCGACCCTCCAGCCCCGCGAAAATCATGAACACCGGTACGGCTACAGCACGCGACACTACTCGTAACGGACTCCGGCGCGGTGACAGGGTCGGCCCCATCAAGGAAGATTCGAGCTCGAACGGCAATGGCCCCGACGACTCGGAGGCGCCAGTCGAGCTTCCGCTGACCGATGAACAACGCTCGTCGATCTCGATCCTCGTGATCGACGACGAAGACACGATCCTCGATAGCACGGTCAACGTGCTGCAGCACGAGGGCTATCGGGTGAAGGGCGTTTCGAGAGGCTCCGACGCAGAATCGACGCTCCGCGAGGCGACCTCGGACATCGTGCTACTCGACCTTTATATGTCGGGGGTTTCCGGGTCGGAGCTCCTGCGAACGGCGCTCCAGGCCCGCGAAGACACCATCGTGATCCTGATCACCGGCCGGCCGTCCGTGGAGTCCAGCATCAAGGTGCTGAGAGAAGGTGGGTGGGACTACCTTCCCAAGCCTTTCTCGGCCGCACAGCTGAGGGTTCTGGTCGGTAGAGCGGCGCACACGGTGATCATCTCGCGGGAGTCGCAGGCCGAGGCCGACGCCGATCCCGACGCGGTAGCGCCGTTGGGCGAGTCACCGGCGTTTCGCCGAGTCATCGCCTTGGCCGAGCGCGTCGCGGCGACCGACGCGTCTGTGTTCCTCACCGGAGAATCAGGCACGGGCAAGGAGCTGATCGCCCAGTTCATTCACCGCAAGAGTCGTCGTAAGAGCCGCGAGATGGTGGCGGTCAACTGCGCCGCACTACCCGAGCCGCTTCTGGAATCGGAGATGTTCGGGCACGTGAAGGGCGCCTTCACCGGGGCGACACGCGACAAGTCGGGCCTCATGGAGGTCGCCAACGGTGGCGCGCTGTTTCTCGACGAGCTGACCGAAATGTCTCCGATGACGCAGGCGAAGCTCCTGCGTGTCGTGCAGGACGGGGTCGTACGGCGTGTCGGATCGTCGAAGACCGACGCGATCGTGAACGTGCGGTTCATCTCGGCGACCAATCAGGACCCCATGCAGGCAGTGGAGGAAGGCCGCTTGCGGGAAGACCTCTACTATCGGTTGGGCGTCGTACCCATTCATCTGCCTCCGCTGCGCGAGCGGCCCGAAGACATTCCAATCGTGGCCGATCACTTCCTGAAGGCTTATTGGAAGCGGCACCGCGGGCGAGGCCGGCCTCCCGAGCTCACCGACGATGCGATTCGCCAGCTCCAGATGCGGCATTGGAAGGGCAACGTGCGGGAGCTTCAGAACGTGATCGAGCACGCCATCGTCCTCACCGACGGGCGCGACACGATCGACGCGACCGACCTGCCGGAAGTGGGAAACCACGCACAAACCGGGTCGTTCCCGTTGCCGGGAACGTTCCTGGCGCCTGGCGCGGTCATCGGGGGTTACCACGAGACGCGCGATCGGGTCATCGCCCGATTCGAGAAGGAGTACCTCTCCTGGGTCCTGCAGGAATCCGAAGGCAACGTTTCCGAGGCGGCTCGCGTGGCAGGGGTCAACCGAGCCACCCTCTATCGCCTGCTCGAGCGGCACGGGCTCACGAAGCAAGACGTGATCGAATGAGGCGGGCGCGACCGGCCGGCGCGCGCCCCGCGCGGGTTGCCGCGCCGGCCAGAGCGAACGCCGTGGATTTCGATATCGGCGGCGCGGTGGTCGTGCGCGCGCGGGATGCTTCACCTGCTGATGTCGGACTCTTGTCGCGTGAGCTCGGTGGCGTCGGGCGTGAACCGGTCGGGAAGCCGGATCTGGTCGTCTGCTTCGTCGACGACATCGCTTCGCGTGATCCGGAGCTGATCGACGACGGCTCGATGGCGCATGGAGCCGGCGGTCTGTACTTCCTGTCGGAGAGTGGCCGGGCCATCGCTCACACCAGGCGCGGTCGGGCCTGGGGGCGTCAGATCATCGTTTGCCGACGGGGCCTGAAACACGTGCCTTCGCTGTCGTCTGCGGTCGACCTCGTTGCGCTGGCTCGAGGCTGGATCCCGCTCCATGCTTCCGGGTGGATCCACGAGGGCGTCGGCTTCGTGGCGACCGGGGGTGCCGGAAGTGGCAAGACGGGCGCCCTGGTCGCGGCTTGTCGGCACGGCGCGGTACCGCTGGGCGACGACAGGATCCTCCTGTCGGCGGATGGCCGCTCCATGGTCGGCGTCGGCGGCTCGATCAACCTCCGAGATTGGCATCAGACCCAGCTCGCTCTGCCGCATGTGCGGTTCGGCGCCGGGCGCCGGATGCTCGCGAAGCTCGGGACCGCGATCGGAAGGACGACTCGCGCCCGAAACGGTACGGCGAAGGCGGACACGCTCATGGCGTCCTTCGCGGCGAGGGGCGTGGCAGGTGTCCGGCGGCGGCTCGACATGGAGTTGGCGTTGGAGCGCCTGGGTAACGACGGAGGCGTGAGGGGGCGGCCGGACATCCTGCTCGTGCTGGAGAAGCGTCCACGGCACGGCATTTCGGCGGAGCGCATCGACGAGCACGCAGCGGTCGCCCGTATCGCTGCGGAGGTCGAAGCGGAGCTGCGACCGGGCCTCGGCCAGCATCGCGCGCAGCGCCTGCAGGGCCGAGACTACGGCTGGCGCGACGTGCACCGAGCGCCGGAGATCGCGGCGCTTCTTCTGCATCGGGCACTTCGAGGAAAGCCCGTGTACGTGGTCACGCACCCGCCCGAATGTTGTATGGACGAGTTGCACGACCTCATGGTGTCCCTGCCGCGTCGCGACGATCCGGTCGACGGCGCCGATGCGGCCGGTTCGCCGCGTTACGAGGGACCCGGGCAAGGAGGCATGCCCATCAGGCCGGTGCACGCATGAGCTCGAGCGTCCGCGAGCTCGTCCGGCCCCGGCGCTTGCGTCAGGATCATCTCGACCGAGCTGCGGAGCGGGTCCTCCGGGAGCACGGCGGCGATTCGATCGTGGATCTCGATGACGACGCGCTGAGATCGGAGGTCGAGACGGTGGTGACACTGGTCCGTCACGCCTCGGGGGGAGGCCGACTCGAAGCCCCGGGTCCGGAGCTGCTCGATCGCGCACGGGTTCTGCATGCGCTACGCACCGCTCTGGTCGCCGACTGGTCGGACGCAGACGGATCGATCCTTCCCATGATGGAGGCGATCGAGGTCGTTCAGCGCCACCTCGTCGAGTGGGTCGACGACGCCTCGGTCACGGACGTTCTCGCTCCTTTCGCACAGGGCCTGGTGCGAGAGGTCGCTCACCTGCTCCGCTCGCCCCTCGGCTCCGTTGCGATGTTGGCTGCCCTGCTGGGCGAGGAACGATCCGGGCCCCTGAACGAGATGCAGAAACGGCAGCTCGACATCATCTACAGAGCGGCGCTCGGGGCGACATCGCTCACCGCGGACCTGGTGACCCTGATCGATCAGAAGCAGTGTGGTGGCGAGTCCGAGCAGTTCACGGTCAGCGACATGATGCACAGGGTCGCGGACGTGGCGCGTCCGGTGGCGGAGGCGCGAGGCTGCGAGCTCGCGGTCCGCTGTCTGGTCGATGGTCCAAGATTTGGGCCGGCCTCGCGCCTCGGTCAGGCGTTGCTGGAGATCGTTCTGCGGGCGGCGATGGGGGTGCGCGACGGACGGGTGGAGCTGGCGGCCGAGCCCGCCGGCCGGGTCGACGTGCACTTCTCGGTATCGAGCACGTCAGGTGGTCGCCCCGCCGCCAATGGGACGAAGGAGGACGAGATCTCGGATGACATCCTTCGAGTTCTGCGTGTCGACGCCGGCTCGGGCGTTCATTCCCTGTCAACCGAGGGCCTGGGCCTTTCCGCCGCCCGGACGATTCTGCGCTCGATCGGCTCCGACCTCGAGGTCGATCAAAGCCGAAGGGGAGTGCTTCGTCTCACCACGTGCCTGGCCCTGCCGGCGCCGAGCGCCGGAGGAAGCGAGGAGTAGGGCCTTCGGCCATCGTCTCGTTCCACCCCATTCGGCGGCACCTGCCACCCCCTGGCAGGATTGCGCCATTGTTGCATTGTGGCCGTACGAACGGGGACCTCGCGTGAGAGGAAGGACCATGCGCAAGAAAATGGGATCGCTCCTGTCGCTCGCCCTCGCGCTCGCATGCATCGGGCCGGCGGAGGTGACGTCACAGAACGAAGCTGCCGTTCGGTCGGCCGTCGAGCGGATCTTCGAAGGCATGCGGGCTGCGGATGCGGAGCTGGTCCGGAGCGTCTTCGCTCCCGATGCACGCTTCGCGATGATCGGTGCTGACGGAGCGACGATCGTGGTGCAGCCAGTGACCGGCTGGCTGGACGCCATCGCGGAGTCGGAGAGGCGGTGGGACGAGCGTCTCTACGAGGTGGAGGTGCACGTCGAAGGAGCGATGGCGTCCGTATGGGCTCCCTACACCTTCTATCTAGACGGTGCCGTACGGCATTGCGGCATCAACTCCATCGAGCTGCTTCGCGACGAGAACGGGTGGAAGGTGACGCAGATCTCCGATACGAGACGGACGGACGCCTGCCCCGACCCGTTGGGGAACGATTGAGTCCATGCCGCTCGGCGCGCTCACCCTCCGCGCGGAACGGACAGGCGCGACACCAGCGAGCCGCTGCGGTGTCGGGCGCCGAGACGTTCCACGGTGTCGAGGTCGCGAAACCCCAGCTCGTAGCGCGCCTCTACGAGCATCGCGACGCCGCCCACGGTCCAAACGACGCCGGCCCCGGTGCGGAAGCCGACATCCACCGAAGGGCGGGCCTCGTCTTCGCACGTCACGAGCAGCGCCAGCACGCTCTCGTCGAAGGCGGTTCGGCAACGCACCTCGAAGGCTATGGTCGGGCCGGCTGACAGCGAGGGTCGTAAAGCTCGACCCGACAGCGGTGTCAGTCGTAGGGCGACCGGCAGGCTCAGGTAGCTCAGCTGGACGTCGGCCGTGATGGGTTCCTCGAAGCCCTGTACCGACCCCGTCGCTCCTCGCTCCACCCACGCCAGCCCGCTCTCGATCTCGATGATGCCGCCGACGTCGTATCCGATGCCCAGCCCTGCCAGCCATCCCGTCCGCTGCTCATCGAGGCCCCG
>Ga0299914_10002146_pt1 | contig 13464 bp, 10 predicted proteins | sample RVTome_10_FD_201361 | JGI IMG/M metagenome (GOLD analysis project Ga0299914, IMG submission 201361) | Soil microbial communities from uranium-contaminated site in the Upper Colorado River Basin, Wyoming, United States - RVT153D57 (version 2) ...
CGGCCGCGAGCGCGTCCGGGTCGGTCACCGCATAGTCCATGTATCGCCCTGCTCGATATCGGTCGAGCCGATGACGAACGTGGTAGTTCTGCTCGAAGTGATTGCGCAGCGGGAAGTAGAGGAAGGGGGTCCTCGTCGCGGCCAGTTCCATCGTTGTCGTCAAACCGCCCTGGACGATGGCCAGGTCACACGCCGCCAGGTGCCGGTACAGGCCGTGGACGTAGCCGTGGTACTCGAGACCGTCGTGGGCAGGGAGGCCGGCCGGGTCGATTCGGGGCCCGGCGACCGCCACCATCCGCAACTCGGGCATCGACCGCTTCGCCAGCGGATAGGCGGCGATCACCTTCTCCAGCAGATCACGCCCCACCCCGGATCCACCGACAGTGACCACACAGACCTTCTCATCCTCTCCGTAGCCGAGCTGGGACCGCCATGAGGCCATCTCGTCATCTGTGGGGGGCTGGAACCCGGTGATGTACCCGGTGAACTGGAAATGCTCCTCGGTCCAGTCCCGGATCTTGGGAAGGCCGGGGCCGAACACTTCGGGGACGATGTCGTCGGGGCTTCCGACGAACAGCGCCAGGTCGCGGATCCGCGGATAGCGGGCGATGTGCTCGATCATCTCGGCGTTGTAGTCAGCGGTGAGATACTCCTCGTGGCTGCCACCCGATGGCATGGGGAGAAACCCGACGAAGTCGGTCATCCAGACGTGGTCACCCCGCTTCAACTCCGGGTTCTCGTGCCAGAAATGGTCGATTTCCCAGGCCTCGTCGCCCAGGGACAGGTCGTATAGGCCTTCTTCCATGACCTCTTGGAAGATCATGAAGTTGGCCACCAGGATCTCGTCCATGCGGCGCAATGCCTGGAAGCAGTGCAGGTCATGACCGGTGGCCTCTGAGGCAATATGGGCCGACTCACTGGCCAGCCACTCACTGGCGGGATGGATGGTCTCCCCTTCAGCTTCGAGGACCCGGGTCACCGGGTCCTGGGCGAGCCAATCGATCTCGAGATCCGGCTCCAGTTTCTTCAGCTCCTTGGCAATGGCGACGTCTCGTCGGGCATGACCCAGACCGATTGGTGAGGAGACATAGAGGACTCGCTTCCGTCGATTCAGGCTGCGCGTCCACGTGTGTTGTCTCATTGGTGATCCCTCGATTCGATCGACGAATTCCGTGATTGCCCGGTTGACCTTCACCGGCTCCCGGGCAAGCGTGAGGTGCCCCGCTCCTTCGATTACGACGAGCTCCCCGCTGGTGATCTCGGCAAAGGCTTTGCCCCGTTCCACGTGCTGGCATACGTCGAGATCGCCATGTATGACCAGCGTGGGGATACCGAGATCGCGGCAGACATCTTCAACCGTCGCTCGATCCGGAAAGTCGATCTCGAATCCATCGTCGCCGGCGGCAAGGATCTCCCCGGTTGACTCCAAGGCCCAGGAGACGGCGTCTTCGTAATGCTTGGTGGAGTGGGGTTCGACGAGCTGCTCACCGAAGAAGAACTCGACCCACCGGCGATGCTGCGTGGTGATGGCATGCCGGTTGTTCAATTGCCACCCGCTGGGGTTCTCGATGATCTCCCCCCAACGGGGGCCAGTTTCGACCCAATGCGGTTGCGACTTTCCCAAGTAGGGAATTCCTGGATCGATGGCCACAAAGGCGCTCACACGACTGGGATTCGCCGCGATCGCTTCGACCGCCCACCAATTGGCATGACAGTGCGCCACCAACACGGCGCGATCGGTGTCGGTCGCATCGAGCACCGCGATGATGTCGGCGACATTGGCCGCCCGGGAATGGGACTCAGGATCGGTGGGTCGCCCCGAACGACCGTTGCCACGCCCGTCGATGGTGATGATCCGATAGCGCCGGGCCAGATCGGGGATCAGGGCCTTCCACATCCTCGAGTGGGTGATCGGGGCCGCCGGGATGAGCATCAAAGTGGGCGCCCCGGTGCCATGGACCTCGTAGTAGATGGGCACGTCATCGTGGTCGACGTAACCCTCCCTGTCGGGCAGGCGTGCCCTCATGCCGGCGCCTTCTGGCGGCCGGCGAGCCGATCGGCGAATTCCTTGATGAGCAGGTTCACCATGACGGGATCACGGGCCAGAGGGATATGTCCTCCTCCTTCGACAATGAAGAGGCTTCCTCTGGTGGCCTCAGCGAGCCGACGGGCTCGAGAGAGCGGGCTGATCCGGTCGTCGTCGCCGTGTATCACCAGGGCAGGGCTGGTTACCCGCCTGCACCAGTCGAGGACCATCTCGTGGTCTACGTCGTCGACCCTGGCCTTGGCGACCAATACCTCTGGTTCGGTTTCCAGCGCCCACCCGACGCAGTCCTCCAGCTGCTTGGTGGCATGGGGCTCGGGGAAGCACATCGAGAAGAAGAACTCGGCAAAGTCCGCGTAGTTCGTCTGCCAGTAATGAGCGTTGTACTTGTCCCACCCCTGAGGGTCGTCGTGCTCGACCCAAAAAGCCTTTGCGCTCTCGACCCGCGATGGCGATGGCGGTGTGATGGGGAGCGATGGGCCGATGAATACCTGACCGATGACGCGATCAGGATGTCCCGCCGCCACACTCAGCGACCACATCGATCCCATGGACAGCGAGACCAGGATTGCCTCGGCTGTGCTGGTCGCATCCATGATGTCGATGACATAGGAGGTCTGTGCCTCCAGCGAATAGATCTCCGGGTCCACGCTTCGATGCGAGCGCCCGTTGCCGGGTCCGTCATAGGTCACCACCCGGAAGTGTCTGGCCAGATAGGGAACCTGCAACTTCCAGAATCGGGAGTGGATGATTGTCCACGTAGGCAGGAGAACCAGTGTCCGGTCTCCCTCACCAGACACCTCATACCCGAGGCGAACGCCCTCACGCTCGACGGTGCCGGCCCGATCGGGATATCTAGCCCTCATCCTATGCGCCCTCTTCCATGACCCGGATCAGGGCCCCAACCTTGCGCAAGGCAGATCGGGCCGGCAATTGATCGTCCTCCACCCCCAGCAAGATGTAGGCCTCGGCTCCTATGAACGGCAGACCGGCGAGCGCTGCCACCTCCGCCGATGTAAAAGGTCCCAGCCCGCCCAGCTCTGCCGACGCCCGCTCCGCCACTGCGTGGAGGACCTCTTGCCAGCCCCTCAATTGGCCCCATACCGCGTCCGCGATCTCGGGATCCGACCATCCGGCCGCGATCAACTCGTGAAGGACCCGGACATACCCCGAGGCGAGATCGTCCTCGAGGAAGTCGCAAGCCTGCTCCCACTGCTTCCAGAGTGGAGCTTCCGAGTCGAACATGCCCTTCTGGCGGTCGAGCAGTCGCTGGTTCTCCTCCGCCAGGATGGCAAGAACCAGCTTCTGCTTGGACCCGAAGTGGTAGTGGATCTGACTCAAAGGCACACCGGCCCCTTCCGCAATGATGCGGGTCGAGAACCTGGCATAACCGACCTCCAGCAGCGCCTGCTTGGCGGCGGCGAGGATCGAACTGGCGGTGGCAGTGCGAGTGATCTGTTGCGTCATTACTATTTCGCTTGATCGGTCGGTCGACCGAATCAACCTTACGCGGTCAACGAACGATGGTCAAGAGTGAATCAGTGGCTAGTCACGAATGGGCTCACTTCACGTTCGTAGACGACCCGGCCGTTGACGCCCTCGAGATTGGAAGGTGCCGCCTCGAGACGCGCCCTCAACTCCGGTTCCAGATCGACTCCCAGCGCTCGCCGAGCAAGCTGGCATGCCCGCCCGGCATGACGAAGCACGAAAACCGCCTCCAGACCCGATATATCGTCGAAGAACCAGCCGCACGAGGTGTACATCAGCATGGCGTGCTCCTGGATCTCGAGAAGGTCGGCCGCCTGGATTCGTTGCCGAGGATCCAAACCTGCCCTGGCATGATCGTCGAGAAACGCCTCCACCGAGCCACCGAGGACGACCGAGATGTAGTCGTCTCTCGCCTGCCATGGATCCTCGAGCAGGTCGCTACCGACGGACTCGAAGGGACCCATCAGCTCGTCCCGCAGCCAGTCGAGAGCCGAGCGAAGTGGGCCACGCCACCGCTGGTGCCCCGTCGGCTCGCGTCCGGTGTGACAGCCACAGTCGGCCCGCCAGCGTTCGACCCCGTGGGCACAGCTCCAGGAGGAATCCTCGATGATCGCCGCCCGCGCGATCGGGGGGCACAAGGATAGGAATTCCGGATAGTTGGTGAGACGAGCCGAGGATCCGGCCTCGATTGTCTCCAGAGCGGTGGCCAGGGCCATCTCGCCGTGTCGATGGTGGTGGCCGTAGGTCTCGCCGTCGGTCGCGACGTGGGCCAGCCCGGGGCTATCGCCGAGGTCTCCTCCGGCCGACATCAGACGATGCGCCAGCGCATTTCCGTCATTGAGAAGGCCGTCGAAAGCGATCTCCCGTGACAACGGCCCGTCGTAGAAGAAGACGGTGATGGACCGACCATCGCCCAGGTCGACGAGATAAGGAACGCGGGTGTCGATCCTCCCCCCGTCGACATCTGACCAAGACCCATTTGCGCCCTCGACAGCGGCCGCCTGATAGGGAGAGAGCACGGTGAACTCGATCCCCTCTCGGGAAAGGACGTCGAGCGTCTCGGTGTCGACTGCGGTCTCAGGCAGCCACATCCCCACGGCAGGCCGCCCGAACCTGTGCTCGAAGTCGGCGATGCCCCAGCGCACCTGAGTCACCTTGTCCCGTTGGTTGGACAGCGGGAGGATGGCGTGGTTGTAGGCCTGGGCCATGGCCGAGCCGTGGCCGGCGAACCTCCGGGCGGACGCCGCATCGGCCTCGATGATCGCCCGGTAGGTCTCGGGGGCGGCCTCCTCCAGCCAGCTGAGCAGTGTCGGACCGAAATCGAAGCTGATCGACTCGTACGTGCTGATCGTCTTCGACACCTCTCCGTTGCCGTCGAGAATCCGAGCCTGGGCGTTCGCGGCATACGACTCCTCAGTGATGCGCTCGTTCCAGTCGTGCCAGGGCGCGGCGGAGGGCTGCTCCGGGACCTTTCCGGTGAATGGGTTTTCCCGGGGAGGCTGGTAGAAGTGCCCGTGGATACAGACGAAGTTGCTCAAAACGAAGTCAACCCATGAACGCCTGGGAGTTACCCGCTCTTCCCCGACATCGGCTCGTGACGAAGGATCACGACGCCGAGCGGGGGGAGGGTGAGGTCGATGCTGTGCGGGCGGCCGTGGTGTGGCACCGCCAGTGGGCCGGTCTCGACGGTTCCAAGATTCCCCTGCCCGCTGCCCCCGTAAGGCTCGGCGTCGGTGTTGAGGACCTCGACCCAGCGACCGGGGGCGGGCACACCGACGCGATATGCGTGTCGGGCCACCGGTGTCAGATTGACCCCGACGAGGACCGTGTCACCCGCACCCGAGTGGCGGAAGTAGGCCAGGACGCTGTTAGCCCCATCGCTGGCAACGGCCCATTCGAAGCCGCCCGGATCACAGTCGAGCTCATGGAGGGCCGGCTCCCCGGTGTAGACCCGGTTGAGGTCGGTTACCAGCCGGTGCACACCGGCGTGGGGAGGCATGTCGAGGAGCTCCCAGTCGAGCTGCTCGTCGTGATTCCATTCGGTCCGCTGTGCGAACTCCGAGCCCATGAACAAAAGCTTCTTCCCCGGCTGCGTCCACATGTTGGCGAGAAGGAGACGAAGGGTGGCGAACTTCTGCCAGTCATCCCCGGGGAACTTCTCGACCAGGGCGCGCTTGCCGTAGACGACCTCGTCGTGGGAGATGGGGAGCATGAAGTTCTCGCTGAACGCGTAGACCGCCCGGAAGGTCAGTTCATGGTGGTGATAGGAGCGATGCACCGCCTCCCGCGCGAGATGGACCAGGGTGTCGTGCATCCACCCCATGTCCCATTTGAGGCCGAAGCCGAGACCGCCGAGGAAGGTAGGACGCGACACCATCGGAAAGGAAGTCGATTCCTCGGCGATCGTCTGAACCGCGGGATATTCCTGATAGACGGCCTCGTTCAGCCGCCGGATGAAGTCAATCGCCTCCAGGTCCTCCCTTCCCCCATGCCGGTTGGGGACCCACTCACCCTCCTGCCGCGAGTAGTCGAGATAGAGCATCGAGGCCACGGCGTCGACACGCAGCCCGTCGGCGTGATAGCGATCCAGCCAGAACATTGCGTTGCTGATGAGGAAGGCGGGCACCTCGGCTCGCCCGTAGTTGAAGATGTAGGTGTCCCAGTCGGGATGAAACCCCCGCCTGGGATCGGCGTGCTCATAGAGATGGGTGCCGTCGAAGAGCCCGAGACCGTGCGGATCGGTGGGGAAATGCGACGGCACCCAATCGAGGATCACCCCGATGCCGGCCTGGTGGAGGGCATCGATGAGAGCCATGAAGTCCTGGGGAGGGCCGTACCGGCTGGTCGGGGCGAAATACCCGGTGGTCTGGTACCCCCACGAGCCGTAGAAGGGGTGTTCCATGATCGGCATCAGCTCGACATGGGTGAAGCCGAGCTGCGTCAGATACTCGGGTAGCTGCTCGGCCAGCTCCCTATAGGTGAGATGTCGTCCGCCCTCACCGCGCCGCCAGGAGCCGACGTGCACCTCGTAAACGGCGATCGGCGCATCCAGGGCGTTTCTCCGGGCACGGTTTCCCATCCATTCGGCGTCGCCCCAGTGATATCCCAGGTCCCATACTTTGGAGGCGGTCCTGGGCGGGGTCTCGGTGTGAACCGCGAACGGATCGGCTTTCTCCGCGACGAAGCTCCCTTTCCCGATCCGATACTTGTAGGCGGCTCCCCTGCCCACTCCCTCGACAAAGCCCTCCCAGATCCCGGACACACCCCGCGGGCCGAGCGGGTCGGTGGCCGGTTCCCAGTCGTTCCAATCGCCGATCACACTGACTGAATCGGCATTTGGTGCCCACACCGCGAAGTGAACGCCGCCGTCGACCTGATGGGCGCCCATCTTCTCGTAGAGCCGGTAGTGGGTCCCCTCGTTCCAGAGATGCAGATCGTCCTCGGTGAGGAGGCTGGTTGTGTCTGGAGCGCGACGGGCCAAACTCTTCGATTCCCTGGCCGATTGTCACCGAGTCTATAGAGGACTCGAGGCGGCCTGGCCCGGACAACCCAAACGGCGCCCGCCGAAACGCTCCATCACAAGTTGGCTTACGAGCAAGTTTGCCCGCAACGCCCCGACGTCACTCGGAGAGGTTGAAATGCCGCTGACCGTCGTCGCCGGGTGAGGGTGACCTGGCCAAGTCGGGAAGGATGTCCGCCGAGAGCACGTATGCGGTGACTGCGTTCAGGTTTTCGTTCCAAGCACCGGGTGTGCCGCAGGTCACCCACTGGGGATCTGTTGGGCAGGGGTCTGCGTTGTCAACACCTGGGGTGTGAATGATGGCGCACTGGTTCGGGCCCGCACTACACCCGTAATAGGTCGTATCCACATACACCGGGCGATAGCCGACGATGTGATAGAAGCTGCCGAGGGTCAAGAAGTCTGGTTCCGCCACCTCCGGCGTGAAGCCGAATCGTTGCCCGGTGATGATGCTGTCATCGAAGATCACCATGTCGTTGGCCTTGGCCCAAGCGATGCAGGCCAACATCTCGGCGGGAGTGTTGACCCCGGCGCAATCCGGTCCGGGGATCCCGCCGGCGAGGAAGTCCCACAACGGTGTGTGGTCGAGCCTCACCGCTGCATCGGGCCCGCCGGAGTTCCTCACCAAGAACCCAGAGCTGTCTTCGAGGAGACCGTCGTAAGGGCTGCCGTCGAGCGAGTAGGAGCTACCACCGTAGACCAGGCCATCCTCGAGACCGGTGGCGACGCCGCCCTGACCTCTCGCCATGTCCGGCTCCGCTCCCAGGTTGGGGCAGTTCGCGTTCTCTTCTATTCCCGGGCCGCTGCCCGTCGGATGAAGACCGAGGGGATGATCGACTCCGCGCGCGATGTTCGAGATCAGCCTGCCGTTCGTGTCCCCGCTGCACTGCCGAGTTGTGTTGCGGTCTATGTTTCCATAGAGGAAGAAATCCATCGAGCCGAAGTTCCCTATCGTGGGAAGATCCTCACACGCTCCCCAGTTCGGGTTCGGGCCGGTCTTGAGACAGTTGTAGTCGGCCCCTCCCGCATTCCCGGGGAGGAGGAATGGGAGCACCGGGCCAGGGTTCCCGAAGTCCTGGTCGGCAATGGCATATGCACTGACATTGGTCGCGTCGCTGCCGAAGAGCTTGCCGAAGAAATTGGGAGAGGCGATGGTGGGTATCTTCACCCAGGCGCGGTCGAAGCCGTTGGTGAAGGCAACACAAGGCGAAACACTGGTGATGCTGAAACCCTCTCCTGACGGCGGCGCCCCACAGAGGGCAGCATTTGACCAGTCGGCGAGTGTCGGGTCATCCAGACTGGCGTTGGCCACGAGGATCGCCTCGTTGGCGCCGTTGGTCCGAGCCTGAGTGAGGCAGGCTGATCCCGAGCAACCCAGGTTCGGTTGAGCGAACTGGACGGCGGCGAGTGAACCCACATCCGCCGCCGACTGGTCCTGGCGACGCTCGTTCATCGCCAGGCCTATGTCGACCGCCAGAGCGGCAAACCCCATTAGCACCAACATCGACATCGCAACCAGCATGGCGGTGGCGCCAGATTCCCGTTCAGTGCCTTTCCAGTCTCTCATGGGCACGCCTGGGCCCCAGACGTATCGGTCCATGTGGCGGCCTGTTCCAGCCGGGTCTCGACGGTCGAGGTCAAGATGAGTGTCGATGGCAAGAGGAAGTCGATGAATCCGGTGAGGGTCTCGCCAGGCGAGTTGACCGTGACGACGGCGGAGTCGCCCACGTCGCCGGCGCTGGTGATGATCACTTCGGCATTGTCCGGGGTTTGCATGCGGGCACATACCTCCGCAATCAGGGCATCCCGATTGGTGTCGCTCCGGGAACCCGAGTTCGGTGGCGGACCTTCAGGGAAATTCACCGCGGCGAGGCGGACGCCTTCCCGAGCACCATGACGAACGTCGAGGTTTTGGGCAAAGAGCCATCCGAACTCGACCATGCCGAAGATGAGCAAGAGAAGGAACGGAGCCACCATTGCAAATTCAACGAGACTCGCTCCTCGGTCTTTGCGCCCACCGATTATCAAACGCACATGCACCCCCATTCACGGACAATCCGTGATACACAATTCAGCAATCGCTTCCGACCGCCCGATGGATACGATGTCACCTGGCCCGGAGCGATCATCCTCCAGCATCGGCCGACGGCGGTCGATACTTGAGCACACTTCCCCAACTGAAAACTCGACGACCGGCCCGGATCGCACGAAGCATGCCGCCACGCACCTACAAGTTGACTCATGTCGCTCGGACCTAGTTTCGAGACGACCCTGGGCGCCGCCAAAGACGGAGCGGATTGGGCATGGGCAACGCTATATCGCGATCTGGCCGGCCAGGTCATTGGCTACCTGGCCAGTAGAGGAGCCCGGGAGCCGGAGGACCTGGCCTCGGAGACATTTCTCCAGGTCGCCCGAAACGTTCGAAGCTTCGAGGGCGATGAGGGGGCTTTTCGATCCTGGGTCTTTGTTATCGCCCATCGCAGATTGATCGATTGGCGGAGGGCACAGGGGCGCAGGCCGACAATCATGCAATTGGAACATGAAATCGAGCCTCCCGGCGGTGACGTGGAGACCGAGGCGATCGACCACCTGGTCACGAGCGAGCTACGGACCGCGTTCGAAAAACTGAGCGAGATCCAGGGTGAGGTGCTTGCCCTGCGCATCGTCGGTCGTTTGACCCTCGAAGAGACAGCTGCTGTGGTCGGTAAGAGGGTCGGGGCGGTCAAGGCTGCTCAGCATCGAGGATTGATCGCACTGAAGGAACATCTCGATATGGACCGGATATCCCGATGAGGCTTTCAGACGATTACAGAGGTGACATGAGGAGGACAAGGGTCACGGACCGTGAGATCGAGCTGCTGCTGAGCGGGGAGCTCGTCGCGAGCGAGCAGTGGTCCGGTCTCATCCCGTTAGTCGAGACGATGCGGTCCCACTGGTCGCATGAGCCATCGGAGCGCGATGTCCAGCGGTTCGCGTCCAGTGCAGCCTCGGTGGTCCAAGCCCTCCCAACGACCTCGACAACCTCCAGTCCCGGCGTTGGTCGCCTGCAACGGCTGAGCCTCACCCCCCGATTGGCGACGATCGCGGTGGCCATTGCGCTCTTGTCGGGGACGGCGGGTATTGCCCTTGCCGCAAATGGTGCTGTGCCCGGCGACAGCCTCTACGGCCTCGATCGCGCCCTCGAGCAGGTTGGGGTCGGTGCAGGCTCATCGCAGGAACGACTCGACGAAGCCGCGACGATCGCCGCAGAGGGACGATCCGAGGAAGCCCTCATTCATGCCATCGAGGCGCTGAGCCGACAGGACGGTGATGCGTCCGGGGCGGCCACGAGCGCCCTGTTGGACGTCACCGTGCGTCTCGCCCACATGCAGGACGCTGCCGAGGCAGCTGCCGCAAAGGATGGCGTCACCGCACTGCTCACCTATATCGCCGAGAACATGGACAGAGGTGTGGGGACCGATGGAAGCGAGTTCGGTCAAGGGGTCGCCCTACTCGCCCGGGAGATCGGCCGGGGCGACGCACCATCCGGGGGCCAAGACCCGGTCGTCGCCCCACCGCCCGGCCAGGGACGGCCCGACGAGCCGGGAGGAGGCCCCCCCGACGAGGGAACGAGCAACGGAAACGGTGGCGCGAACCAGGGGAACGGCTCCGACAATCGAGGCGGCAACGAGAACGGTCAAACGGACGAGAACGGCCAGGACGACGGCCCGCCCGTGGAATCACCGTCCATTACCGCGCCTGGCCAGGACGACGGCCCGCCCGTGGAATCACCGTCTGTGACCGTGCCTGGCCGCGGGAGCAACCTGCCGGAAGATTCGCCCTCGGCGACAGCCCCCGGCCTGGGGAACAAGCCCTAGGTCTGGCGCCAACGGCGAGTGTCCAAACAGGGACCAACAGATGACGCTCAGGCCAATTTGCGCGTATCGGCTGCGTGAAAAGCATCGCCACGCGGCGACAACCTATAGCCCGTACGAAGACTTTCGGTAAGACCCAACTCCTTCAGCTTTCGGACGTCGAGCTTGAATGTCATCTTGTCCCGACCCATGTATGCGGCCAGGTCCTCGGCACGCGTCCCCGGTTTGACAGCGATCAGTGCCAGCGTCTCTCGTGTCCAGGGGCCATGCGTACTGGAAGTATCGAGACGATCCAATCGCCGTTTGAGATCTGCAAGGCCGGCAGCGTCAGGGATCGCATCCCGCAGCGCCACTCTCGGGTCCGGGCCCACATAGCGCAGTCGGATGCGATAGAGAGTTTCACCGCGGCTGCCGGCGGAGGCGACGAGGTCGGACACGCTTTCGAAACCGCCCTCGATCGCGTCTTGCCGTGTCAGTCCCGCCGGATCGACGACCTCGACAGAAACGACCTCGACCACGCCAATGGCCGTGCGGAGGTTCGAACCGGCTTTCACCCGGGCCAGGGCCCATTTCCGGTAGACCGCCCCGATGCGGCCGGCCTCTATCCCAGACAGGACGTCGTGCCCGAGGAGCATGCGGCCGGAGGTTAGGTCGCGCCCGGATCCGGATACTGCGAATGGCTCGGCGGACACGCTCGGGGAACGATCGACCAACGCCTATGCCCGGCAGGGCACCGTCGAACGGCCCGGTACTAGCGCCTCTCTGACTCCAGCTCGACGGGTTGAGTGGCGACGGTGGAGATCGCGCCCCCTCGGATCACAGTGAATTCGACCGATCCACCGACGCGGTCTCCGGTCATCATCCGCTGCAGGTCCCTGGCGTCGCGCAACGGCTCCCCTTCACTGGCGACCAGGATGTCGCCGGGACGGATCCCCGCCCTTTGCGCAGGGCTTCCCTCCACTACCTCAACCACCTCGATGCCCCGATCGCGGCCTAACCGGTCGGCCAGCCGAGGTGGCAGGGGACGGGTCCCGCCGGCCACACCCAGATAGGCGCGGCGGACCCTCCCGCTCTTGATCAACTCGGCGACGATCGCCTTGGTGGCGTCGTCGATTGGGACGGCGAGCCCGAGGCCCTGACCGATCATCGGCCCGACCACGGCAGTGTTGACCCCAACCACCCTCCCCACGGCGTCCGCCAGCGGGCCTCCCGAGTTGCCGGGGTGAAGGGAGGCGTCGGTCTGGATGACGTTCTCCACCAGACGCGAATGGCCCTGGCTGTTGGCCGCGATCGACCGACCAAGGGCGCTGACCACGCCCGCTGTCACCGACCCCGAGAACCCGAGCGGGTTGCCCAAGGCGACGACGAGCTGGCCCACCTCCAGCGACGACGCGTCCCCCAACTCCGCGGCCGGCGCCTCTGACCCTTCCAGCTTGAGGACGGCGAGGTCCGAGAGGCGGTCGCGGCCCACGACATCGAACCCCGTCTCCCAGCCGTCGACGAACGAGGCACCGCCGCGGGTGCTTCCCTCGACCACATGGGCCGATGTCACCATGAACCCGTCCTCGCTGATCACCACGCCCGAGCCAGAGCCTTCATGCCACTCACCGCGGCGCCCCCGTCGCCGCGTGGTCAGAGCCACCACAGTGGGCAGGAGTATTCGAGCCACGGAGGTGACAACGGCCGAATAGGCGTCGAGCGCCGCCTGGCCCTCCGAGATGCCGACCGGGCGGTCCGGATTCATGAGAAGCGCGCAGTCACGGTGAGCCTGTCGTTGACACGAACCAGCCCGAGGTCCAGCGAATCACCATCCGCGGCAAGGACACGATGAAGGTCGTCGACATCGGATGTCGTCTGGTTGCCCGCGGTGACCAGTACGTCACCTTCCCGCACACCGGCGACATCGGCGGGTGAACCCTCCTCGACCAACCGGATGAGCAGACCGTCCGCCTCGTCCAGGCCCATGGTGCGACGAAGGCGCCGGGTCACCTCCACCGGGGCCAAACCCACCCCGAGACGGCGCGACTCGGGGCTGTCGCCGGAACGGAGGGCGGTCACCCTGTCCCTCATCCCGACATTCGCGGCTTGCGCCAGATAGAACCCCCGACCCAGACGGCGGGTGTTGATCCCGACCAGCATCCCGTCCAGATCGACCACGGGCCCACCCGAGGCGCCGGGAGGGGCGAGGGCGGTGTGTTCGAAGCCTCCTGCGAGTCGCCGTCCGCGCGGACCACGGAACGACCGGGCGGCGGAGGCGACGAAGCCGAGAGTCGCTCTCAGTCCCCGGCCCCCGGGGTTGGCCAGGCCGATGACCGGCGTTCCGATCGCCGGGACGACATCCTCCGAAGGCCATGTGATCGCCTCGGCGCCAGCGGTATCGACGTCGAGCAATGCCAGGTCTGCGTCGACATCGATCCCCAGCACCCGGGCGTGCTCCACCCGCCCTTCGAGGAAGGTCACCGTCGCTCGCTCCGGGCTCACGTTGTGGGCACTGGTGAGGACCAGTTCGTCGTCCAAGACCACCCCCGAGCCCATTCCCCAGTGGCCACCGAGCCCGA
>Ga0299914_10002147_pt1 | contig 13463 bp, 12 predicted proteins | sample RVTome_10_FD_201361 | JGI IMG/M metagenome (GOLD analysis project Ga0299914, IMG submission 201361) | Soil microbial communities from uranium-contaminated site in the Upper Colorado River Basin, Wyoming, United States - RVT153D57 (version 2) ...
AAGCGCCTTGACCATGAAGTAGAACAGCGTCCCCGCTCCGGCGAGGAGCAGGGTCGTGCCGATCGCCTGCAGGACCGTCTGCACGCCGACGAGCCCGAGTCCCGCGGCGAGCATGATCAAGGCCAGCAGCGCCTGGAACCCAAGCACGGCCCAGTACCGCGCCCTCCACATCCCCCACGCCATCAGCGTGAGGATCGCGGCGAACAGGACCAGGGGCGCAACGCCGGGCTCCGAGCCGCCGACCTCGGTGTCGGTGAGGAGGGCGACGATCGCCGACCCCCAGAAGACCGCGGCGATCAGCGAGGCCACGACCGCGCCAACCGTCACAGCCGCCGGGCGCTCGTCCTCGGCGAGCGGCACGAGCGCTTCCCTGGCGGCGCGATCCTTGAGCTCGGAGCGGCTGAGCTCGCGCCGGGCGCTGCCGCTCGCGGTTGCGCCCCCCGCGGCGGGCTCGGGCGCGGGACCCTGGTCGGACTCGCGCTGGGTCGAGCGCTGCTTGCGCTTGCGGCGCTGGGCGCGCTTGCGCTCCCGGCTGCCCATCACTCCCAGGCCTCGGTCCCGGCCTCGACCGCCTCGCGGAGCGCGCGGGCCGCGGCGGCCGGGTCCCCCGCGTCGCGCAGGGCGCGGACGACGACGATCCGCTCCGCCCCCGCCGCGACCACGTCGCTCACGTTCGAGGTGTCGATTCCTCCGATCGCGAACCATGGCAGCGTCGCCTCGCGCGCCGCGTGCTCGATCAGGCCGAGCCCGGTCGCGGGCCGGCCCGACTTGGTAGGCGTCTCCCACACGGGGCCGACGCTGATGTAATCGGGCCTCGCGTCCGCCGGCGCCGAGCACGCCGCGGAGATCTGCTCGGCCGAATGGGTCGAGAGCCCGATCACATGGTCCGGCCCGAGCACGCGCCTCGCCTCCGCGACGGGTGTGTCGTCCTGGCCGAGGTGGACGCCGTCGGCGCCGCACTCCCGGACGAGGTCGGGGCGGTCGTTGAGGATCAGCGGCACAGCGTGCGCCTCGGCCGCGTCGCGGAATGGGACCGCGGCCTCGACCAGCCGCGCGTCCTCCGCGGCGGACTTCTCGCGCAGCTCGAGCATCCCGACCCCGCCGTCGAGCGTCGCGCGGAGCAGCGCCTCTGGACCGGTGCCGTCGGGCCGCGCCTCACACACGAAGTACACACGCGCGGCGGACAGGCGTGGGTGACGCTCGGCGGGCGGAAGGGCCACCCCCGAAGCCTAGAGGCCCGATGCAGGCGTCCCCGCGCGCGCCGGACCCACATCGGGCCTCTGCGCCGCGGCGCGCGCGGGTACGATTGAGGTACGAACGGGAGCCCGGCGCAACGGGCTGAGAGGGCGGCTGGGGCGCCGCCGACCGTCTGAACCTGATCCGGGTAATGCCGGCGCAGGGATGGTGGTGCGGAGCCGGCCCGCCCGGAGAGGCGGTGCAGTTGCGACGTACGGAGAGCAAGGCCACCGACGTCTTGATCGTCGGCGCGGGCGTGATCGGCCTGGCGAGCGCGTGGCGCGCGGCGCAGCGGGGCATGTCCGTGCGGGTGATCGACCGCGATACGCCGGGCTCGGGAGCCTCGCGCGTCGCGGCCGGGATGCTCGCCCCGGTGGGCGAGGCATCCTGGGGCGAGCGGGCGCTGCTGGAGCTGAACCTGGCCTCCGCGCGTGCGTACCCGTCGTTCGTCGCCGAGCTGGAGCGGGCGTCGGAGCGCGAGGTCGCCTACCGGCGCTGCGGCGCGCTGCACGTCGCGCTCGACCGCGACGAGGCCGAGGAGCTTCGGCGGCGGCACGAGCTGCAGCGGTCGCTCGGGCTGGAGGCGAGGTGGATGCGACCGGCACGACTTCGGGGGCTGGAGCCCGGGCTGTCGCCCGTGTGCACGGCCGGCGTCCACGCCGCCGACGAGGCGGAGGTGGACCCGGCCTCGCTGGTCCCGGCGCTGACCGCCGCGGCGGAGAATGCGGGCGCCGAGATCATGCCCGCGACCGAGGCCCGCGAAGGGCTCGTGGACGGTGGGGCGATCGCGGGGGTGCGGGCGGCGGACGGGCGCGAGCTGAGGGCGGCTCAGGTCGTGCTCGCCTCCGGGGGCTGGTCGGGCGGCGCGCCGTGGCTGCCCCCGGAGGCGCTTCCGCCGGTCCGACCGGTGAAGGGCCAGGTCGTCGCGCTTCGCGGGCCCGCCGAGGAGCAGGTCTGCCAGCGGATCGTCGCTACGGAGAGGGTGTACGTGGTCCCGCGCGGGGACGGGCGGGTCGTCGTCGGCGCCACGGTCGAGGAGCGCGGGTTCGACGTCGCGGTCACGGCGGGCGGCGTATACGAGCTGCTTCGGGAGGCTTATCGCGTGCTTCCGGAGATCGCCGAGCTCGAGCTGACCCAGGCGGTCGCTGGGCTGCGACCGGGGACGCCCGACAACGCGCCGATCATCGGCCGCGGCGCGCTCGATGGGCTCGTGCTCGCCACGGGCCACTACCGCAACGGGATCCTGTTGGCCCCGGTCACGGCCGACGCGGTCACGGCGCTGTTGGGCGGCGATTCGCCCCCCGCAGGGGCGCTTGCGATGGGCGTCGAGAGGTTCGAGGCGGCGGTGGCGCGATGATCGTCGAGCTGAACGGAGAGCGGGTCGAGCTCGCGGACGGGTCGAGCGTCGCCGACGCGGTCGCCTCCGCCGGCGCGGGCTCGGGCCGGAAGGGGGTCGCGGTCGCAGTCGACGGGGAGGTGGTCCCTCGCAGCAGCTGGGAGACGACGGCGCTGTCGGCCGGCCAGCGGGTCGAGGTCGTGGAGGCGATTCAAGGTGGCTGAGCGAGTTACGGAGACAGGGGAGCTGTTCCAGCTAGGGGATCGCAGTTGGGGGTCGAGGTTGATCATCGGCACCGGCGGCTTCCGTTCGCTCGAGGACATCGGGCGCGCGGTGTCGGCGTCCGGTGCCGAGATCGTCACCGTCGCGCTGCGCCGCGTCGATCCGCTCGCCAAGGGATCGGTCATCGACGTGCTCGACGCGCACGGCGCGTTCGCGCTCCCAAACACGGCCGGGTGCTACACGGCCCGCGACGCGGTCCGCACCGCGCGGCTCGCACGGGAGGCGTTCGAGACCGAGTGGATAAAGCTCGAGGTGATCGGCGACGACCGGACCCTGTTCCCGGATGCCGTCGAGCTGCTCGACGCTGCCGAGACGCTGGTCGACGAGGGATTCACGGTGCTCCCGTACACGAACGACGACCCGATCCTCGCGCGCCGGCTCGAGGAAGCCGGGTGCGCCGCGGTGATGCCGCTCGGCTCTCCGATCGGCTCCGGGATGGGGATCCGCAACCCGTACAACATCCGGCTCATCGTCGAGGCGGCGCGGGTGCCGGTGATCCTCGACGCCGGGATCGGGACGGCTTCTGACGCCGCGCTGGCGATGGAGCTCGGCTGCGAGGGCGTCTTGCTGTCGAGCTCCGTCGCCCGCGCCGAGGACCCGGTCCGCATGGCCGCGGCGATGAGGAGCGCGGTCGAGGCGGGGTACGCGGCCCGAGGCGCCGGTCGCATCGCCCGCAAGCTCCATGCCGAGGCCTCGACCCCGGACGAGGGGTTTCCGACGTTCGAATAGGTCGGGAACCGGTGCTGTGACGGCGCCGGCGCTGCCGAGCCTCGCGCGCTACGGCTGAGCGCGCGGAGCTCCGGGGCTATGAGCCCGCGACGCGCCGGTCGACCCATTCGCCGACCGTGCCGACCGCCCGGGCCCCGAGATGCGCGGCTCGTCCGACGGGGGAGAGGTCGAGCGGCTTCGTCGCGGCGGCCGGGTCGGCGCCGAGCTCGACGACGGCGCGACGCACGGCGTTCGCGTGCGAGACGAGCCGCCGCTCCCACGAGCGAGCGAACTCGGCGAGATCGGAGTGATCGCGTGCGTCGCTGACCGCGGCCAGGTAGGCGAGCAGGGTCATCACGTGCTCGAGATCGTCGACGGCGAGCCGCAGCGCCTGGTTGCGCTCCAGGAAGCGGTCGCCGACGGCGGCTCGCACCGCGCCTATCCGCCCGCCGGTCCCCTGAGCCGCGACGCGCCCGTAGAGCCCGTACCGCGCCGTCGTCGGCTCCAGCTCGAGCAGCATCTCGCGCACGGCGTTCGACGTACTCCGCAGGGTGTCCTCGACGGCGTCGCCCGACAGCGCGTCCGCGACCCTGCTCCAGCGCTCGACCAGGTGCCGGCCGGTGAGGTACAGCTCGCGGTAGCCGCGGTTCTCGGCGGGGTGCAATGACACGGGGGCCAACTGTAGCTCGGCATCCACCGCGGGCCGCGCCGGAGCCACGCCTAGAAGCGCCGCGCGGCGGGTAGCGGGAAGCGCATGAGCGAGCTTGTCCTGGGCCCCGTGCTCCGGTACGTGGGCGGCGATGAGGCGACCGTCTGGGTCGAGACCTCGCGGCCGTGCCAGGTCGAGGTGCTCGGGGCGTCGGAGCCGACCTTCCCGGTCGACGGACATCACTACGCGCTCGTGCGCGTCGAGGGGCTCGAGCGCGGTGCCCGCAACGAGTACGGCGTCTCGCTTGACGGCACCGCGCGGTGGCCGGAGCCGAATTCGCGGTTCCCGCCGAGCCTGATCCGCACGCGCAGCCACGACGGGCCGATTGAGGTCGTGTTCGGCTCGTGCCGGCTGGCCCTTCCGCACCGACCGCCGTACACGCTGAGCAAGGACGAGCATCCGGAGGGGCGTGAGCACGACGCGCTGCGGACGTTGGCCCTCGAGATGATCGATGGCGCCCGGCCGCGGTGGCCGGATCAGCTGCTGCTGCTCGGCGACCAGGTGTACGTCGACGAGGGCTCCCCGGCGACCCGGAGCTGGATTCGCTCACACAGGGACACCAGTATCCCTCCGGGCGAGCAGGTGGCCGACTTCGAGGAATACACGCGCCTGTACCGCGAGACCTGGGGAGACGAAGTGATCCGGTGGCTTCTGTCGACGGTGCCCGTGGCGATGGTCATCGACGACCACGACATGCACGACGACTGGATGATCTCCGAGCAGTGGATCGAGGACATGCGGTCGAGGCCGTGGTGGCACGACCGCGCCGTCGGCGGCCTGATGTCGTACTGGGTCTACCAGCACCTCGGCAACCTGTCGCCGCGTGAGCTCGAGCAGAATCCCGAGTACCGCGAGGTGCGCGAGGCCGCCGATCCGGAGCCGGTCCTGCGCCGCTTCGCCGAGCGGGAGGAGCGGCTTCCCGAGGGCAAGCGGTGGAGCTTCTCGACCGACATCGATCGGGTGCGCGTGCTGGTCATCGACGATCGAACCGGTCGTGTCCTGGCCGGCCGCCGATCGATCTTCGACGACGAGGAATGGCGCTGGGTCCTGGACCACGCGACGGGGGACTTCGACCATCTCCTGATCGCGACGACCGACCCGTTCCTGCTCGGTCCCGGCCTGCACTACCTCGAGGCCTGGAACGAGGCGGTGTGCGCCGGGGCGTGGGGCGGGCCGGCGGCGCGGTTCGGTGAGCGGATCAGGCGGGCGCTGGACCTCGATCACTGGGCTGCGTTCCAGTACTCGTTCCAGCGCATGGCCGAGCTCCTGGAAGAGGTCGGTTCGGGGCGGCGCGGCGCCGTGCCGGCGACGATCGGAGTGCTGTCGGGGGACGTGCACCACGCGTACCTGGCCGACGTCGCGTTCCGGTCCTCGTCGGGGGTGAGAAGCCGCGTTTACCAGGCGGTGTGTTCGCCGTTTCGCAACGCGCTGGACTCTCACGAGCGGCTCGGGGTCAAGGTCGGGATGTCGCGGCTGGGTGCGGCGATCGGCCGCGGGCTCGCCCGGGCGGCCCAGGTGGAGCAGCCGACGATTCGGTGGCGGGTCACGGACGGCCCGTACTTCGACAACCAGGTCGCGACGGTGACGCTGGACGGACGCCTGTCGCGCCTGCGGCTCGAGCGTGCGGTGCCCGGGCACGAGGATGGGCGCCCGCGCCTGGAGCAGCTGTTCGAGCGTCGCCTGTCCTGAGGCCGAACCCGCTCCCGCTATCGCGGGGGCCGTCCGCCGCCCTGGCCAGGCGGGCTTCCGCCGTGGCCGGGTGGAGCGCCGCCGCCGAGCCTCGGCGGGCTGCCGCCCTGCCCGGGTGGCGTCCCTCCGTGGCCGGGCGGCGGATTGCCGCCGAGCCCCAGCGGGGTGCCGCCGTGGCCGGGCGGCGGGGTGCCGCCGAGCCCCGGCGGGGTGGCTCCCTTGTCCTCGAGCCCCGGCGGGGCGCCGCCGTGCCCCGGGGGCGACGAGGTGGGAGTCTCGCCGCCGCCTACCGCCCCGCCCACCTCGCCGCCGCCGGTTCTGGACTCCGTGTGGGCGCCGCCGGCTCCGCGAGAGCCGCCGCCGCGGTCGTTGGTCGCGGACCTTGCCGAGCCCTCGCCGCCGGCCGCCCGATCGCTCGCAGTGCTCGAGTCTCCTCCGCCGGCTGCCGCGGGCCCGGCCGCGGAGCCGGAGGACGGGGACATGGGCTTCCCGCCCCCGAACCCGACGCCGCGCTCGGCGGCCTCGTACGCGCTGACCCCGACCGCCACGGTCACCGCCGCGGTGGTGGCTTTCAGCACCGTCGAGCCGGCGGCGGTTTGCCCCGCGGCTCCGGTGAGCACACCGAGCACGCCGCCGCCCGTCGACCCACCACCGCCACCGCCGAGCACGCCCTCGAGCAGGCCGGCCGCGACGGGAGCGGACAGCGGCGGCGCCAGCAGCGCGAGGTCGCCCCCGCGGGCCTTCATGGCGCGCTCGGCCCCGCGACATCCGTCGCAGCTGCGCAGGTGGGCCCGCAGCTTGCGGCCGCGCAGGATGCGGCGGTCGTTCGCGGATATCAGGCGATGCGCCGCGTCACAGCCCATCGCGCGTCCCTCCGCCAGCTGGTGCAACGCCTCCCGTGCCTCGTACACGCTTTGCTTCGCGGCGGCCGGCGAGCTGTCGAGCGCGGCGCCGATCTCGGCGTACGAGAGCCCGTTCAGCTCGCGCATGACGAGCGCCCCTCGCTGTCGCTCGGGGAGCTCCGCCAGATCGGCGATCAGCGCGCGCAGGCGCTCGCGGGCGGCGCCGTCGACCTGCTCCGTGTCCGGGATCTCGACCACGCGGTCGATCGGCTGGTCGTACCCTCGCCGCCGCAGCAGCGAGATCGCCTCGTTGTGGGCGATCCGGTAGAGCCACGGCTTCAGCGCGATGCTGCGCGACTCGCCACGGAGTGCCCGCAGCGCCTTCACCATCGTGTTCTGGAGCGCGTCGGCCGCGTCCTCGTCGTTGCGCAGGATCGAGCGGCAGTAGCGGTACAGCCCCTGATGATGGCGCTCGTAGATCCTCGCGAACGCGCGCTCGTCCCCCTCTGCGGCAAGCTGTGCGAGGCGGTCATCGCCCAGCAGGCGGCGCGGACCCATCCATGGGTGCGGTCGCCGAAGCGGAATAGAGGCTTCGCTCATCCGGTTTCCTGGGGGCGGAAACTGCGGACATCATAGACGGGACCCGGCGAGCGGACTGCGGCGCCCCCGGCGCCCGGCCGAGTGCCGAATCGCACTCGGCTCGCCTGCCCCGCATCCGTTCCCTCGGATGGGGCTGCGCGCTGGCACGTGAGATGAAACGCGTCGGGGACGGCCAAAGTCAGGCGGCATCGGCGCGCGCGCTGTCCGGCGCGCTTCGTCCGCCACAGGGACGGAACGTGCGGCCGGCCGATAGTGCCCCCGCCGAGACTCGAACTCGGATCTTCCCGGTTAAAAGCCGGACGCGTTGGCCAATTACGCTACGGGGGCGCCTACATGATGGCGGCCCTAGCCGGCGTAGGCGCGCACCTCCTCCAGCTCCACGCGCCCTCCGATCTCGACCATGCCGCCCTCGAGCGGGCGGGCGCTGATGCGCGATCCGCTCACTCCCTGGTGGATGTCGAGCGGGCGGCCGAGCCGGGCCCCGAGCAGCACCGCCGCGGCGCCGGTCGCCTCGTCCTCGGCGATCCCGACGCCGGGAGCGAAGACGCGCTCGCGGATCACGCCCTCGGCCTCGTCAATCCACGCCCACACCCCGACCAGGTCCTCGCGGGCCGGTGGGCCCTCGAGGCGGTCCACCTCCTCGGGCGCGTCGACGCGCACGAACTCGAACCCGGGCGCCCACTCTGGCCGCCCCGCGGCATGGGCCACGTCGCCGTCGACCCGCACCGGGACCTCGCCCGCCGGCGGGCGCAGCACCTCGACGGGCTTCCGCTCGCGCGCCAGGAGCCACGCCGTCCCGACCATCGGGTGCCCGGCGAACGGCAGCTCCTCGGCCGGCGTGTGGAGACGGATCGTGCCCGAGGGGGCGTCGTCCACGAACACCGTCTCGCTGAAGCCGAGCTCCGCCGCGACCCGCTGGCGCTCGCCGTCCGGCACCTCCCTTCCGTCGAGGAACACGCCGAGCGGATTCCCGCCGCCTCCCTCGGGCGCGCAGAACACCCGCACGACGTGCAGCTCCGCCACCCCGCGCCCCGCTAATGGCGGAAGTGGCGCCGACCGGTCACGACCATCGACGCCCCCGCGGCATCGCAGGCGGCGATCACCTCCTTGTCGCGCACCGAGCCGCCCGGCTGGATGAACGCCGTCGTGCCCGCCTCGATCGCCGCCTGTGGCCCGTCGGCGAACGGGAAGAACGCATCCGAGGCGACCACCGAGCCGGCGAGCACGGAGTCGGCCTGGTCTTCACGCGCGGCCCGCGCCTTGTCGATCGCGATCCGCACCGAGTCGACGCGGCTCATCTGGCCGGCGCCGACCCCGACCGTCGCCAGCTCCTTCGCGATCACGATCGCGTTCGAGCGCACGTGGCGCGCCACCCGCCACGCGAACAGCAGGTCCTCCCACTGGGCGTCGTCGGGCTCGGCCTGCGTCACCACGTGCATCGTCTCGCGCGCGTCGGCGCTCCGGTCCGGGTCCTGGATCAACAGCCCGCCGCGCACCCGCTTGACGTCGCGATCCGGCTTCTCGTAGGCGCGCTGCTCGGCATCCTCCATGATCCGCACCGCCTCCTTCTGGCGCAGGACGTCGAGCGCGCCGTCCTCGTAGCCCGGTGCGATCAGCACCTCGATGAACGTCTCGTGCAGGCGCTCGGCCAGCGCGCTCCCGAGCTCGCGATTGAGCGCAACGACCCCGCCGAACGCCGACAGCGGATCGCAGGCGAGCGCCCTTGCGTGGGCCGCGTCGATCGTCTCCGCCTCCGCGACACCGCACGGATTGTTGTGCTTCACGATCACGCACGCCGCACGGTCGAACTCGGCCAGCAGCCGCCGCGCCGAGTCGAGGTCGAGCACGTTGTTGAACGACAGCGCCCGCCCGTGCAGCTTCGCCACCCGGGACAGCACGTGCGAGCGCGCCCCGACCTCCGTGTACAGGGCGGCGCGCTGGTGCGGATTCTCGCCATACGACAGATCGAGGAACTTCTCGAGCGCGACGGCGAGATGCCCCGGGAACGCCTCGTAGCGCGCCCCGAACCAGCGGCTGATCGCCGCGTCGTAGTGGGCAGTGAGCGCGAACGCCTCGTTGGCGAGCCAGTGGCGCGTCTCCGCCGAGATCGTCCCTCCCGATTCCTGAAGCTCCGCCAGCACCGCATCGTAGCTCTCGGGCTTCACGACCACCGCCACATAGCGGTGGTTCTTGGCGGCCGCCCGAATCATCGTCGGTCCGCCGATGTCGATGTTCTCGACCGCCTCGAACTCGTTCACGTCCGAACGCGACACAACCCGTTCGAACGGATACAGGTTCACGCACACGAGATCGATCGGCTCGATTTCCTCGGCCTCGAGGGTCTCAGCGTGTTCGGGCTCGTCCCGAACCGCGAGCAGCGCGGCGTGCAGGCGCGGGTGCAGCGTCTTCACCCGCCCGCCGAGGATCTCGGGCGAGCCGGTCAGCTCCTCCACCGGGCGCACCTCGATCCCCGCCTCGCGCAGCGCCTCCGCGGTCCCGCCGGTCGAGACGATCTCGGCGCCCAGGTCCGCCAATCCCCGCGCGAACTCGGTGATCCCGGTCTTGTCCGAGACCGAGATCAGCGCGCGGCGGACGCTGACCGGCGCGCCCAGCGGGCCGCCGGCGTCGGTGGCAGAGGTCTGTGTGCTCAGTTCCGGAGGCTCCTGGGGCGACGTTGCGCGAGGACGCCGAGTGTATGCCCGGGCGGCGCCGCTCCGCAAGGCGCGGCTAGGCGCCCGTCCTGCCCGTCCGCACCACGCGCGGATTGCTCTCGTCGAAGCGCACCTCGCCCGCGGCGATCAGCCGGATCGCCCGCGGCAACAGCTCGTGCTCCACCGCATGGATCCGCTCCTCGAGCTCGTCCCAATCGCGCGAATCGGGGACCTCGACCGCCTGCTGGAGGATGATCGGCCCCGAGTCGACGCCCTCGTCGACGAAATGCACGCTGACGCCGGTCATCTTCACCCCATGGTCGAGCGCCTGCTGCACCGCGTCCAGCCCCGGAAACGATGGCAACAGCGCGGGATGTACGTTGACGATCCGGTTGCGAAACCGCTCCACGAACGCGGCCGACAGCAGCTCCATGTAGCCCGCCAGCACGACCAGAGCGACCCTCCGCTCGGCCAGCCAGTCGCCGATGGCCGCGTCGCGCGCGCCTCGATCCGGGTATCGGACGCGCTCGAAGACCTCAGTCTCGACCCCGGCTTCACGGGCGCGGTCCAGCGCCCTCGCGTCTGGCCTGTTCGAGGCTACCCCTACCACCTCGATCCCGTCCCGCGCGTGCAGCTTGTCGAGGATCGCCTGCAGGTTCGTGCCACCCCCGGAGGCGAGTACGGCTATACGGAACGGTTCGTTCAGCGGGCCGCTGGAACGACGTCTAGTTGCTCCAGCGCGAACTTGCCGTTCGCCGACTCGGGGTCGCCGAGCGGGTATTCGCCGGTGAAGCAGGCGTCGCAATGGTGCTCGGCGGGGGTGCCGACGGCCTCGTACACGCCGTCGATCGACAGGTAGGCCAGCGAGTCGGCACCCAGTTCCTCCGCGATCTCCTCGACGCTGCGTCCGTGGGCGATCATCTCCTCCCGGGTCGACATGTCGATCCCGTAATGGCATGGATGGCGGATCGGCGGCGCCGAGATCCGCAGGTGGACCTCGCGCGCGCCGGCGTCCTTCAGCATTCCGACGATCTGCCGCGTGGTGTTCCCGCGCACGATCGAGTCGTCGACCACGACGACCCGGTTGCCGGCGACGATCTCGGGCAGCGGATTGAACTTCATCCGCAATCCGTGCTTGCGCAGCTCCTGGCCGGGCTGGATGAAGGTGCGGGCCACGTAGCGGTTCTTGATCAACCCGTCGTCCTGCGGGATCCCCGAGGCCCGGGCGAACCCGTTGGCGGCGGGATTCCCGGAGTCCGGGACCGAGATCACCAGGTCCGCCTCGACCGGCGCCTCGTTCCACAGGAGCTCGCCCATGCGGCCGCGGACCTGCTGCAGGACCTTGCCCTCCAGCCGGGTGTCGGGCCGCGAGAAGTAGATGTGCTCGAACACGCAGCAGGCCGGGTCCGACGACGGGACGGCCTCGCGCACCTCGAGCCCTCGCTCGGTCAGCGACACGAGCTCTCCGGGATTGACCTCGCGCAGCAGCTTCGCGCCGATGATGTCGAACGCGCAGCTCTCCGAGGCGACGACGTAGCGATCATCGATCTGACCCAGTGATAGCGGCCGCACGCCGTGGGGATCGCGGAAGGCGACGATCGCGTGCTTGGTCATCACCACCGTCGAGTACGCGCCCTCGAGCCGCGGCATCACCTCGGCGACGGCATCCTCGATCGTCTCCGCATCGCTGACCGACAGCAGCGCCGCGATGATCTCCGAGTCCGACGTGCCGCGGAATGACAGCCCGCGCTCGCGCAGCTCGTTGTACAGCTCGACCGCGTTGGTCAGGTTGCCGTTGTGAGCGAGCGCGACCTCGCGCCGATCGGCCCGCCACACCGGCTGCGCGTTCTCCCACGCGCCGCCGCCCGTGGTCGAGTACCGGACGTGGCCGATCGCCATGTCCCCGGACAGCGCCTGCAGCTTCTGCTCGTCGAACACCTGGGAGACCAGGCCCAGCTCGCGCAGCGTCGTGATGTGCCCGCCCTCGCACGTCGCGATTCCGGAGGACTCCTGCCCTCGGTGCTGGAGCGCGTAGAGGCCGAAGTAGGCGAGCCGGGCGACGTCGTGTCCGGGTGCGTGTACGCCGAACACGCCGCATTCATCACGCGGGCCGTCACGGTCCGGAATAGGCCGCTCGCTCACGGTTTCGAGGCGTCGATTGCTGTGTCGATGCCTTGCCGAGAAAGGGATTCGCCGCAGGTAACCACCTGCGAAGGCAAGCGTAGCAGCGGCACCGGCGAGCGGACTGTAGATTGGGCCCTCAACTCGACGCCCTCGAAGGAGGCTCCATGCGCTCGTTGCGCGTTCTTCCACTGGTCCTGGTAATCGCCGTGGCTGCAGCCGCCGCCGGCTGCGGAGGCGACGACGATGACGATGGCGACGGGACGACCGCGGCGACGACGCAGGAGACCACCGGTGGTGGTGGCGGCGGGGGCGCGCAGACTGTGGAGATGACCGAGTTCGAGTTCGTGCCCAACGACCTCAGCGTCGAGGCCGGGGACACGCTCAGCACCGACAACACCGGCTCGACCGTTCACAACCTGACGGTCGAGCAGGGCTCCGACCCGGAGCAGGCGTCCAAGGAGCTGGCCGCGACCCCGGACGTGGCTGCCGGCGACAGCGCCGACCTTCAGGTGGACGTGGACCCGGGCGAGTACTCGATCGTGTGCACGATCGGCAACCACCGCGAACTGGGAATGGTGGGGACGATCAGAGTCGAATGACCCGCGACGCGCTCGGGTCCCCGGTGGAGTCAGGCGTAGGCGTTACTCACAGAACGGCCGGCCGTCGACGCGCTGGTCGCGCCCGGCGATCCCGGCGCAGTCGCGGATTCCGTCCAGCCGCGCCTTGAGCGAGGACTCGAGCCCGTCGGCCGAGGTGTCGCTCTCGAGGCTCTGGAGCTGGAACGGGTCGACCTCGAGGTCGTAGAGCTCGCGCTCCGGGGTCGGCTGGCACCCATCCACCTCGTCCCTGGCCACCGTGTGCTCGATGAGGATCGCGCCCGGAACGCGGACGCCGGCGTAGCGGCACAGCCCGTCCTGCTGGCTGGTGTTGTTGCCGACGTCGAACTCCGTCAGCAACGCGCGCTCCTCGGGAAACGCGCCGTGGCCGCTCGAGAGACCCAGCAGCGAGCGCCCGTCCATCGTCCGGCACTCGCTGCCGCCTCTGCACGGCCTCGCCCGCCCCAGCTCGAGGAAGGTGGGCGCGAGGTCGATGTTGGCGACCGGGGCCGAGATCTCCGGAACCCGTTCGCCACCCCCGCGGTACTTCTCCGGAACCCGCATCGCCAGCGGAACGCGGATCCCCTCCTCGTAGGGGTAGATCTTTCCGGTCCCGATCCGGTGCTCCCCGCCGTAGAAGCCGTTGTCGGACATGAACGCGATAATCGTCTTGCGCAGTTCGTTCTTCCG
>Ga0299914_10002148_pt1 | contig 13463 bp, 16 predicted proteins | sample RVTome_10_FD_201361 | JGI IMG/M metagenome (GOLD analysis project Ga0299914, IMG submission 201361) | Soil microbial communities from uranium-contaminated site in the Upper Colorado River Basin, Wyoming, United States - RVT153D57 (version 2) ...
CGATGTGTTCGACTATGGATACCCGGAGATCGCGGCGATCGTCGGCAAGAGCGAGGACAACGTGCGCCAGCTCGCCACCCGCGCCAGACGCCACGTCATTCAGCGCCGGCCCCGTTTCCAAACCACGAGAGAACAGCGCGAGGAGCTGGCACGACGGTTCTTCGCCGCCGCCGAGCAAGGCGATCTCGCTGATCTCGAGGCTTTGCTCGCTCACGACGTGAAGCTGACCGGTGACGGCGGCGGCAAGGTTCCAGCGATCAAACGGTCACTGCGCGGGCGCAGCCGAGTGGCGCGGAGACTGGTCGAATTCATCCCGATGGTCACCCGTCTTCCCGGCGTCACGCTGCGTCCCGTCGACATCAACGGCGGCCCGGGAGCACTCTTACTCGACGGACAGCAGCGGCTGGTCGGAGTGTGGGCGCTCGATATCGCCGACCATCGGATCACGGGCATCAGCGTGGTCGTCAACCCCGACAAACTGAGACACCTCGGGCCAGTCGCCGACCTCAGATCGCTTCTGCAGCTGGATCAGGGCTAGTTCCGCCCGGTCCGCCGGCGGGACTGCCCATCTCAAGCTTCCCGATCCCGTGGCGGAGCGGTGCTGGGCTGCGTCGAGGTCGAGAGAGGGTCGCTGCGCGTGCAATCCAACATTGTGCGAAGGACCGGACAAGTCAGAGGATTTCGCCTCTGGCTGCCACGGGCGATTCTCAGCCACGATTTGATCGACAACGAGTGGAGTCGAAATGTCCATCCTCTCACCCACCCACAGCGACACGAGAGACACCAGGCGTCGGCCGGTAGGAATCGTCGCCTTGGCCAGTCTCCTTGGCTTGTTGACGATCGGCGCCCTCCAAGGAGGCATTGCGATGGTCGTCGATCCAACCGAGCCTCTCGGGATGACCGTGAAGTACCTCGACCGGGCTCCGGTCGACGACTACTTCCTGCCCGGGCTGTTCCTATTGGCGATCGCAGCGGTGTCCCTGATCACAATCGCGGGCCTCACCTTTGGTTGGAGGTGGCGCTGGGCCTCGAGCATCGAGGCGAGGATCGGGTACTGCTGGCCTTGGTTGGGAGCGGTGACGATCGGTGGGATCCTCCTCGTCTTCGAGCTCATCGAGTTGTTCTTGGTCCCGTTCCATCCGGTGATGCACCCTCTGCTCATCGCCGGGTCATTGGCCATTCTGATCCTGGCTCTGACTCCTCGGGTCCGGCGATATTTGGCGGTCGGATGAACGGGCAATCCCACCGCAGAGAAGAGATCACATGACGACAACACCAACACAAACGAGCGCGCCCCCAGAGCTCGAGGATGCACGATCTGCCCCCACCCGCGCCCCGGCTTCTTCATTGACCTTGGCCCTCTCGGCGCTGTTCTTTGGCGTCGCCGGGCTGGTCGTAGGCATCGGCATTGGGCTGCGGTGGCTCCGGGCCGGCGCCGTCGGCTCGGCGATGGTGCTCGGGTTGCTGGCCCTGGTGGCCGGGATCCTGCTCGTTGGTTGGGGTCTGGCACGGATCGGACCCAATCTCCGGTCATGGGCGGTGGTCGCGCTCAGAACCTTCCTGGTCTTACTAGTGGCCCTAGTGGTGTGGACCCTCACGCCCGCGGTGATCGCCACGAATGTGCCCCCGATCACGCATGGAACCGGGCCGGAGGAATTCGATATCGGCGCCCGAGACGTCCGATTCATGGCCGAGGATGGCACCGAGCTGTTCGGGTGGTACGTGCCCCCGACGGAAAGCAAGATGGCGGTGTTGCGCCACGGAGCCGGATCGACGGCCTCGGCTGTCCTTCCTCAGGCACGGGTGCTAGTCGACAACGGCTACGGCGTGCTTCTGACCGATGCACGGGGTCATGGCTCGAGTGCGGGCACCGGGATGGATTTCGGATGGTATGGCGAGGCAGACATTGCCGCAGCGATCGACTTTCTGACGGCGCAGCCGGAGGTCGACCCTGACCGCATCGTGTTGGTCGGGCTCTCGATGGGCGGGGAAGAGGCCATCGGTGCAGTGGCCGCGGACGGGAGGATCGCGGCCGTCGTAGCCGAAGGGGCATCCGCTCGCACCGAGGCGGACAAGGCATGGTTGGCCGATGTCTACGGGTGGCGTGGTTGGGTCCAAATCAGGCTCGAGTGGGTCCAGTACACACTGACCGATCTACTCACCCCTGCCACCAAGCCAGGCTCGTTGGCCGAGTCGGCCGGAGCCGCCTCTCCCCGGCCCATCCTGATGATCGCTGCCGGCAACGTGATCGCAGAGTCCAATGCCGCACAACACGTGCAAGCGGCTGCCGGGGGCAATGTCTCGGTGTGGGCTGTCCCCGGGGCCGATCACACCGGCGGTTTGGCGGTGGCGCCACAGAATTGGGAAGCGACCGTCATCGCATTTCTCGACGCGGCAATCGACGGGTAGGAAAACCCTCGTCGCCGGCGTACTTTGGGCCTACCTCGTCTGTATGGCGGCGCCGCCACCCCGATACAGATACATCTCTCATCACGACCTCCTTCGTACATTGTGAGTCGTGCGCAGTGAGGTGTCACCGCGACGTTGGGCAGTCAGGGCCGGCTTACTCGCAGTGCTCAACGAGTTGCAGCAGTGTGGCGTTCAGGCTCGGGCGACGTCCTCTAGCTTCGACGACCATGTCGATCTTCCGTACTCCTCAGGTCATCCTGTTCAGCGAGAACCTCCCACGGGCCATTGCGTTCTATACCCGGCTGGGCTTCGCCGAGACCTTCCGGGTTCCCCTGGACGGCGAGCCGATCCATGTCGACCTCACTCTCGACGGCTACAAGATCGGGATCGCGTCCGTCGAGTCCACACGGGATGACCATGGGCTTGATCCAGTTCCCAAGGGCCAGCGAGCGGCCGTCATCCTCTGGACCGATGACACTGCCACGGCATTCGCGGACCTCGTCGCCGATGGAGCTCCGGGCCTGGCATCTCCACACGAATGGCTTGGACGTCTCCTGATCGCATGGGTCGCCGACCCAGACGGCAACCCGATACAGATCGTCCAGGATCTTTGATCCAGAGGAATGCGCCTAGCGGGAGAGTTGGCCTCTGATCCGATCCTTCAGACGTCGGCATAGAGCGGCCAACTCCTCGTCGTCCCGGACCGGGCCACCGGCGCGACTGACATGGAGCACGTCTATCGCCTGGTTGGCGCGGGTGTCGATCCTGGCCAAGTGCAGGTCGAGCCCTTCGGCGTAGAGCGCCTCGACGATATCGACGAGCAAGCCGACCCGGTCGGTGGCGCGGACTTCGAGGACCGTGTTCAGCTGCGGAAGCTCGGGGCGAGCTCGCACGGTCACCGGCATCTGCCGGCCACTGTCGTATGCGGCCGCTCGCTGTCGGACCATGTCGCGCAGGGCACGGCCGTTGGACTCGAGCCCGGCCAGGGTCTTTTCGACTCTCGGCCAGCGATCGGCTTCCACGGCCCTCCCGCTCCGGTCGTCTCTCACCTCGAAGATGTCGATGACGATTCCGTCGGATCGGGTGTACAGGCGGGCGTCGTGCACTCCTATCCCGTTGGCGGCGAAAGCCCGGCACACGGAGAGGAGAAAGCCCCGTTTGTCATGCCCGACGAGCAACACCTGTTCCCCCGAGGCGCTCACCGAGAGGATCGTGTCGTCGGCCAGCTTCGAGAGCACCTCGAGGTGCGACACGACGTCGCCGGGCTCCGTAGCCACTGCATAGTCGGCGGGCAGCATGGCGAGATGCCGATCGACCGCCTCGGGTCTGAGGCGTCCCATGGTGAGATTGGCGACGGCCTCGGCCTCGACGACCGGCAGCGCCGCGCCATGCTCCATTCGGGCGGCGACCCGGAGATAGAGCTGGCGGAGCAGGGTCTCCTTCCACTCCGACCACATGGTCCGGCCCGTCGCCCTGGAATCGGCGATGGTCAGCAGATAGAGGATCTGGAGGATCTTGATCTCGCCCACCTCCCCGACGACCTCGTCCACCACCTCAGGGCTGGCGATGTCACGCCTCAGGGCCGTCCTCGCCAACAACAGGTGGTGACGAACCGCCGAGGACACCACCTCGACGGTCGACGGCGCGAAGCCGGCCCGATCCAGAAAAGCAGCGGCAACGTCGGCTCCCTGCTCGGAGTGGTCGCCATCGACACCTTTGCCGATGTCGTGAAGGAAGGCCGAGAGAAGGAGAAGCTCTCCGGCCGAGTCGAAGTCGGCCAGTATCTCCGCACCGATCGCATCCGGCTCGCGGATGAGGTGGATCATCTCGTCGGTTGTCCGCCACAGGTGGGCGTCGACGGGGTGTTCGTGAAAGGCCGCCAGCTGGGGCTTCGCCGAGATCGCCTCCCACTCGGGGAAGTTGCGATGGGTCCAACCCGCCTCCTCCAGCCAGCCGAATACCACCCGGCCCGGCTCCCCGCTGGCGATGAGATCCAGCAAGGCTCCCCGCTCGAATTCGGACCATGACTCCTGGGACGGGTCGCTCAGCTCTGCCCACATATCACGTGAGATCCCGCCCAACGCGGCCGCCGTTCTGACCGCTGCACCGAGGGGCCCGACGGATTGACCTCCGCCGCCACCACTCAGACGACGGCCGACCCTGCCCAGCACTCTTCGGCCCAGGCGGGCGACGGGATCATCCGAGGAGAGAAGCTCGGGCCATCGCCTCTCCGCGAGCCGGTCTCCGAGCTGGAGCGCCCGGCACAGGCTCCGGCTGACCGTCGCAACGTCGCTCTCCAACCAACGGGCGACCGATTCCCTGACATCGAAGTCGTAGACGTCGAAGGCTCTGCCCTCTGCGGCGTGCAGCCCATTTCGGACCGCCAGGAGAGTCGACCTGGCAGCACGCTCCTCCACGGTCTCCTCCTCCCGGGCGCGACCCAACAACTCGGTCCTGCGTCTCTCCCAACCCAACGCTTGGTAGGTGCGCAGCGCCCCCCTCCCCGACTTCACATCGGCCGCCATCACCGGGTAGGGGTCCTTGCTGCGTCGCTCTCGTTCCAGCGAAGCAAGATGCGGCGCCAGGGGGCGTCCCGAGACAACCTTGGCCAGCTCCTTTTCCAACTCGGCCAGGAGTGTGGGGGCCCCGGAGACGAGTCGGGCGGAGAGCAGAGAGGTCATCGAGTCGATCCGTTCCCTCGCTGCGGCGACGCAGTCCCGCACCGTGCGAACCGAGTGACCCACCTTGAGGTTGGCGTCCCACAACGGGTAGAAGACCGCCTTCACCAGACGGTCGGTGTCCGCACCGGCGTGAAGCAGCATCAGGTCGACGTCGGACCACAGACAGAGCTCGCGTCTCCCGTAACTGCCGAGGGCGACCACAGCCCAGTCGCCGGCAGCCTCAGCGAAGAGGCGCTCGATCGAGGTGTCGAGCGCAGTGGTCAGCACCGCACACGTGCCCAACCCGCCGTCACCATTGCCCTCGACTCGAAGTCGGCGGCGTGTCTCCAGGAACCCGTCCAACGCCTTCACGTGGGACTCCCGCCTTGGCGCGCAGACAGGTCAGACTGCGTCGGGCCCGCGCTCTCCGGTCCGGATCCGAACCGCGGCTTCGACCGGGAGCACTGCGATCTTGCCATCACCGATCTCTCCGGTGTGAGCCGCACGCTCGATGGTCTCGACGGCGCCCGCTGCCAACTCGTCGGGCACCAGCACCTCGATCCTCACCTTGGGCACGAACTCGACTTCGTACTCCGCTCCGCGGTAGACCTCGGTCTGTCCCGACTGACGTCCGAACCCCTCCACGTCGGAGGTGGTCATGCCGCTGACACCGACACCGGTCAATGCAGTCTTCACGTCCTCGAGTTTGAAGGGCTTTATGTAGGCGATGATCATCTTCATTGTTCAAGCCCCTCTCAACGGCTATCGGTGACGTAGGCGCGCTCTTCGTGGAGAGTGATGTCGAGACCGTCGATCTCGCCCCGCTCCTCAACGCGGAGACCCACCGTGGCATCGACGATCTTGGCGATGATCCATGTTGCCACGAAGGTGAACGCCATGACTGCTACCACCGCCAGCACTTGTTTGCCCAGGAGCGCGGCGTCCCCATAGAGGAGCCCGTCTGCGCCCGCCGGGTTGACCGAGACCTGGGCGAACACCCCGAGGAGGATCGAGCCGACGATCCCGCCTACGAGATGGACCCCCACAACGTCGAGTGAGTCGTCGTAGTTGAACCGGTATTTCAGAGACACGGCCAGGTAGCAGAGGGCGCCGGCGGCGAGGCCGAACACGATGGCCGCTTGTGGTCCTACAAACCCCGCGGCCGGAGTGATCGCCACGAGGCCGGCCACCGCGCCCGAGGCGGCGCCGAGGGTTGTCGGGGCCCCGGTCTTGCGCCATTCGGCGGCAACCCAGCCCAGGGCGCCCAGAGCAGCGCCGATCTGTGTGGTGACGATGGCGTTGATCGCCACGTCGTTGGCGCCGAACGCCGAGCCGGCGTTGAACCCGAACCAACCGAGCCAGAGGATCCCGGTGCCGAGCAGTGTCAATGGCAGCGAGTGCGGGCGGATTGCTTCCTGGCCGAACCCGCGACGCGGCTTGAGCAGCAGCACCAAGGCCAATGCCGCGATCCCGGCATTGATGTGGACCACCAGGCCTCCGGCGAAGTCGAGCACGCCCAGTTCGGTGAGCCAACCGTTCCACGCCCAATGGGCCACGATGGGATACACGATCAGCGCCCACAGAGTGGTGAACAAGACCCAGGCCGAGAACTTCATCCGCTCGGCCACGGCTCCGGAGATGAGGGCCGGTGTGATGATGGCGAAAGTCATCTGGAACATCACGTTGAGCAGGTCTTCGCCCGATGACACGTTGCGAAGGAACAGGTAGTCGAGGCTGCCGATCAACGGGACACCGTCGGCGAAGGACAGGCTGTACCCGACGACGATCCACACCACCGTCACGATCGAGATGGTGAAGAAGCTCATCAACAGCATGTTGAGCACGTTCCTCGAACGCACCATGCCCCCGTAAAAGAGGGCAAGCCCCGGCGTCATGAACAAGACCAGTGCGGAACTGGTCAGTACCCAGGCGATATCACCTGACTCCACGGCTTCCTCCTCCTGTCGTGACGGCGGAACAGTTTCACGTCTTCGTTTCCGCAATGTTTCTGAGTGGTTTCATCGGCGTTAAACCGGGCGATGGCGGCCGACGCGGGCCAGGTTTGATGGGTCGTGGCCGGTTCTCTCGCCATCCCGAGCCGAGACTGATCTCATCCACGTGGTTAATCGACGGGGGATGAGAAGGGCGGATACCTAGCCTCGGGTGATCATGGAGGAGCCCTCCGCAGCCGAGTCTGGAGATCACCACGTCGAGAGGATGGGCGGGGTGGGAGCGGTGCTGTCCGTTCAGCTCGAGGAGGCGCACCGGGCAGGTGAGGAGGGAAAGAGTGCGATCCTCGTCGAAGGGGTGAGCGATCAGCGGGCGATCGAGGCCCTGGGCCGGCGTTACGGTCGTGACCTACGAGCCGATGGCATCGTCATCATCGCCATGGCGGGTGCCACCAACGCCCGCCAGTTCCTGAACCTCCTCGGCCCTCGGGGATACGACGTCCCGTTGGCCGGGCTCTGCGACCTGGGGGAGGTCGGGCTGCTTCGACATGGTCTGGAGCAGGCGGGGCTCGGCTCCCGGCTCAGCCGTGAGGAGATGGATCAGCTCGGCTTCCACGTCTCCGTCAGGGACCTCGAAGACGAGATGATTCGGGCGTTGGGCGTGTCATCGGTCGAGGCTGTGATCGAAGCCCAGGACGAAATGCGATCGTTTCGCAGCTTCCAGAACCAGCCTGCGCAGCGACACAAGTCGACCGAACGACAGCTGTGGAGATGGATGGGGAACCGGAAGATCCGATACGCCAAGCCGCTGGTCGACGCCCTCGACCTGGAGCGGGTGCCACGTCCGTTGCACGACGTCGTCACAAGGTTTTCCCCTGCCGATGAGAGCCCGGACGGGATCACAGCTCGCCCCTGAGACTGGATCGAGGGCGCAGAGTCACGACGGTCGTTGAGGACCGGACCGGTCATTCCCGGACGGCCTCCACCATCCCGGCATGGGCGAGGCAGAGCGGGTCCTCGCCCGGGATCGTGGTCATCGCGGTCATCGGCGGAGTCCGCTCCAATGAGGTGGTGGCGCCCAGTGTCGTGGTGGTAGCCGGTTGCGGTTCCGCCGCCTCAGGCACTTCTCCCCGCCGTCGTCGAAGGGGCCCAAGGCAAATGCGGCTCCCGCACCCACAATGGCGACCACCAGGATCACCAACATGATCGTTGTCCTGCTCAACTCCGAATCCTGTCCATGCCAGAAAGCTAGGCGAGGACCTGCATTTCGCGTCGGCTCAAACGAGCCGGTCAGAAGATCAGTTCGGTCACCGTGCGCACCTTCACCACGTCCTCGGGGCCAAGGGCGTAAGGGTCGACCAGGACTGCCTTGGCCATCGATGCGGCCAATGCCCCGTTGACATCGTGGAACACCGAATCCCCCACGTACCAGGCTTCCGCCGGGAGGACACCCATCCGTTCCAGTGCAGCTTCGAAGATCATCGGGTCCGGCTTGGAAACGCCCACGTCGTGAGAGTCGATCACGAACTCGAACAGATCGGCCAATCCGGCCCGGGCCAGTGACTCGGTGACCGACCCATCCGAATTGGAAACCACCGCCACCCGGATCCCCCTCCGCCGTATGGCATCAATTGCCTCCGCCACGCCGTCGAGGGGGTGATGCCACAACCCGTAACCGCGGTCGATCCGTTGCCCGGCGAGATGCGGCTCGGCAACGCCGAGCAGGTCGAAGTAACGCTCCAGCCACCAGTCCCAATCGAGAGCATGACCCTCGATGCGCCGATCGGAGAACTCGGCCATGGCCACGTAGTGGGCCCGATGTGCTGCTTCGGCATCTATCGGGCTGCCCAGCCGTGCGCTCATCTCCTCCGGGTCCTGGAGGATGAGCGTGCCTCCGGCATCGAACAGAACTGCGGTGGGACGGTGACCTGCCACGACCCGAGTATCCCACCTCTGCGATATCACCCCATGCTGGCGATCTGAATCAGGTTGCCGCAGGTGTCGTCGAAGACGGCGGTGATGGCTCCGCCCATGTCCAGGGGCTTCTGGGTGAACACCACCCCCAACGCCCTCAACCGCTCGTACTCGGCTTGCACATCGTCGACTGCGAAAGAGGTGAAGGGGATCCCGTCGTCGACCAGGGCCTGCTTGTACGGCCCGGCCGCGGGGTGACTGTCCGGCTCGAGGAGCAGCTCCGTCCCCTCCGGCTCCTCAGGCGAGACCACGGTGAGCCAGAAGGACTCCTCGCCGAGAGCGATCTCGGTCTTCTTCACGAAACCGAGCGTCCCGGTGTAGAAGCCGAGCGCCTTCTTCTGGTCGTCCACCAACACGCTGCTCACGTTGATCCTCATGGGTCGCCTCTCTCTCGAATCGGCCACCGCTCGGCGATCTCGCTCAGCGGGGCGGTGTTCAGGTCGTGGAACTTGTATCGGCCCTGCCGCCTCACCATGACCAGCCCTGCCTCCTCGAGCACGTCGAGGTGTTGGGAGATGGCCTGTCGAGAAGAGTCGATCCCGTGTTTGGTGATGAGCCGATTGCAGACCTCGAACAGAGTCTGCCCGTCCCGATCGACCAGTTCGTCGAGGATCGTCCGCCGGGTGGAGTCGGCAAGAGCCTTGAACACATCCACCCGGCGACGATAGGCAAGTGGTTGCTTGCCTGTCAACCTTGCGAGGTCAGAGGTCCATACCCTCACCGAAGCGACCACGCCCCTCCAACGGGATCAACGGTTTGTCCGCCCGGGCCTTGATCTGTTGCACCGTCCAGGTGTTCCCGTCCGGATCGCTGAAGCCGAAGAAGGTGCCCCCGTCCCGCTCGTCGAAGACGGTGACCTCCCCGACCTCGACCCCGCGGTCGATCAGCTCCTGACGGGCCGCCTCGGCGTCGGAGACCACCAGTTGCAACCCGCGCATCGAGCCCGGGGGCATCTCACGATGGGCGGGAAGGTCGCCGAGGACGATGGAGCAGCCCGAGCCCCGGGGCGTGAGTTGGACCACGTGCATGTGTTCGTTCGTGGTGTCGTGGTCGAGATCGAAACCGACCTGGTCCCGATAGAAGCGAACCGACCTGTCGATGTCGCTCACCGGGAGCAGCACCACTTCCAGTGTCCAATCCATCACCGTTCTCCTCCCTATGTTCAGTCCTTCGCCAGGCTCCTTCTCTGTTCAGGTCTTGGCCAAGACCTCGTCGAGACGCTCGTAGCCCTCGCTCATCCCACCTTCCATGCCACTCTCGACCATCCCGTCGCGTGCCTCCATGGAGGGATAGGTGGAATGCCCGCGCACCCGGCTCCTTCCGCCGTCGAGGGCCTCGAAAGTCATGCTCTCGATGCTGACCACGTCTGGAAACCCCTCGAACTCGAAGGTCTGGATAGCGAACTCGTTCTCCCGGACCACGTGGAAGACACCGTTGAAGGCGTACTCCTCACCGTCGGCGCGATGCAGGTACCGGTAACGGCCGCCCGTACGGAAGTCGTAGCTGTCGATGTCCATCTCGTACTGTCGCGGGCCCAGCCACTGCTTGATCAGGTCCGGCTCCTTGTGAGCACGGAACACCGCCTCGACAGGGGCGTCGAACTCACGCTCCCAGTCGATGAATGGGACCCCGGTGGGGGCTTCCACCTTGAGTGGGTTGCTCATTTCTCTTTCTCCTTGTACTCAGTGGCGCCAGAGGCGCCTTCGATGTCCTCGAGCAGGCCGTCGAGACGACGGAACTGCTCTTCGTTGACCAGGCGGTACCTGTCGATCCAGGCGGTGAGCGCTTCCAACTGGGCCGGGTTCAGGTGCACCGGTCGTCGCTGGGCGTCGCGACTCCTGGTCACCAGCCCGGCCTGTTCCAGAACCTGGATGTGCTTCGAGATCGCCTGTTTGGTGATCTCGAAAGGCTCCGCCAGCTCATTGACAGTGGCCGATCCCCGGCTGAGCCGGGCGATGATCCGCCGGCGAACCGGATCGGCCAGGGCGGAGAACGCCCGATCGAGACGGTCGTCGGCAGACGGATCCACGATCATTTGTCAACCATTCCCTTTATCAACCGGTTGATTGACTTCAATTTATCCAAGGTGGTCGAGGCTGTCAAGTGGGATTGGTAGCTTGCGCCTGATGGACAGCGGATTCGAGCGCAGCCTGGTCGACGTCGAAAGTGTTTTCCCACCCGGGGCCTACTACTCCCACGGGATCGTCACCTCGGGTCGTCTCCTCTTCGTCGCCGGTCAGGTCGCCGTCGACGAGAACGGCGATCTCGTCGGCGGGGACGATGCTGCCATCCAGGCCCGCCAGGTCTTGACCAATCTGCAGCGTGTCATCGAGGCTGCGGATGGCCGCATGGAGGACGTGGCCCGCACCACGGTCTACCTGACCCGATGGGAAGACCGGGGACCCGTGGGCGAGGTGAGAGAGGAGTTCTTCCCTGCCCCTCCCCCGGTCAACACGCTCCTCGTGGTCTCATCTTTGGCCCGACCCGAGTACCTGGTCGAGATCGACGCCATCGTCCCGCTTCGCTGATGGGCGATGGACCAGGTGTCGATGCTCGTCGAACGGATCGCCGCCATCGGCAGTTACGCCTCGCGGCCGGTCCTGGTCGCCATCGACGGGGGAAGCGGCGCAGGCAAGTCGACATTCGCAGGAAAGGTCGGTGACGAGCTTGGCGCCGCGGTCATCGACGGCGATGACTTCTATGCCGGGGGGACCGCCGAGGAATGGGATGCGATGAGTGCAGCAAAGAAGGCGGCCCGATGCATCGACTGGAAGAGACAGCGCCCGGTCCTCGAGGCGCTGGCCCGTGGGGAGCCGGCAACATGGCGCGAATACGACTGGGACACCGACGACGGCCGGCTCGTTGAACAAGCCACCCTCTGCCGGCCGGCATCCGTAGTCATCCTCGAAGGTGTCTATAGCGCACGACCCGAGTTGTCCGATCTCTTCGACCTCCGCGTCCTCTACGAGGCGCCGGCCGACATCCGCCGGCGTCGGATCGTCGCGCGGGAAGGCGGGGACCATCGCACCGAGTGGAACGCGCGGTGGGAGGAAGGGGAGCGGTGGTACTTCACCGAGGTGATGCCGCCGGGGGCATTCGACCTGGTGCTCTCGGCCGTGGGAGCCATGCCGACCGTGATCGCCCCAGGTCAGGTGCCGGACCAGGAGACCCAGGAACCCTCGTAGACGTCGACCGGGTCGCCGCCTTCAACCGGGTGAACCCATACCCCGGAATCACCTTCGACCGCCCCGACCAGGGCGAACGCCGACGAGTCGGGAGACCAGAGCTGGAGGGACTGGCCGTACTGATCGAAGAACTGGAGCACCTCCTCGACGAAGGCCGGATGGGGAGCGATGGTCGAGAGCTCGGTCGATTCACCGTCCCTCCAGACGATGGTGGCCAGCTCTCCCGGTCGGTTGGAGCTGGGTCGGAGTACGAGGAGTGATTCGCCGTCGGGGCTCCAGAAGAGCCCGATCGACGGTGAGTCGACCACGTCGGACAGCTCGCCGGTCTCCACATCGATCACCATTACGCGGTTGGGGGGCAATTCAGGAGTCTCGCCAAGGGCGGCTTCGATCCCGGGCGTCGCGCCGGCGACGAAGAACTGCACTGCGAGACGGGTCCCCTGGCGGTTGGCCACGAAAGCGACCGGGCCCGGCGTCGTAGCCAGTGCACGGGCCGATCCGTCGACTTGGCGCAACTCGATCTCGTCCGCACCCAGGTGGATGATCCCGGCCGGTGTCCAGTGCGGGGCCTGATAGCCGATGGCGGTGGCGCCCAGGTCGGTGACGTTGCCCTCGAGATCGAGTGTGGCGAAGGAGTCCAATTCGACGTGAACCGCAACCTGGCTGCTCTCGGGGCTCCACGAGAAGTAGAACGGAGTGCCTGTGGCCAACACCTCGGCCGTGGCGGCCTCCACATCCACGATCTCGAACTCGATCGACCCTTGCGTACCGTTGTGGAGCACCCCGATCCTGCTGCCGTCGGGAGACCAGTACGTGAAAAAGGGGAGCGAGGACATCGCAACGGAAATCCGGTCTTCGCCCGCAGCGTCACTCGACCCGAGGCCGGCGCCGTCGGACGTCAACTCGGCCCAGGCCAGCCTGTCCGCCGCCGGTGAGAACGTCGGCTGGCGATAGAGGGCAGCCTCGCCGGCATCGTCGGTCATGGGAGTGGCGTCGGAGCCATCGGGATCGATGGTCACGATGTCGCCTCCGGGGTCGATGACCACCAGACGACCTGGGAGATCGGAGAGATCGGGCGGAGGTGCGGTGGCTGTCGTCACCGTGCTCTCCGTGGCCGGGATCGTGCCCGATCCCGAATCGGTCGTGCTCGACTGCGTCTCGGTCGTGCCCGATTCCGACTCGGCGGTGCATGCCGTGGCCACTACGAGGACACAGACAACGAGACGAAACGGTCGCCGGGACATCTTCACCCGAGCGTACCGATGGCGCTAGCCGTCGGTCCCGCC
>Ga0299914_10002151_pt1 | contig 13454 bp, 14 predicted proteins | sample RVTome_10_FD_201361 | JGI IMG/M metagenome (GOLD analysis project Ga0299914, IMG submission 201361) | Soil microbial communities from uranium-contaminated site in the Upper Colorado River Basin, Wyoming, United States - RVT153D57 (version 2) ...
GGTCGATCAGCTCGGGGTTCCCGGCGAAGGCCAGCTGGATGTAGCCCGTGAGGAGCTGGCGGGCGGTGTCGTTGAGCGGGCTCACCGACGCCCCGTCGGCCCTCCAGGAGGGGTCGACCCGCGCGGCTGGCAGCACGCCCTCGGCGTACTGCCAGAACAACCAGAAGCGGTACCACTGGGTGTAGGTGGGCACGTGGCGGAACAGCCACTGCTTCTGGGGCGAGACCTCACGGTGGTAGTCCTCGGTGGGAATCAGCCACGGCGGTGTGCGCTGGAAGACCAGGAGCCGGTCGACCTCGGGGGCGATCTCGGGGACGAACTGGACGGCACTGGCGCCGGTCCCGATGACCGCCACCCGTTTGCCTTTGAGATCCACGTCATGGCGCCAGCGCGCGGAGTGGAACGACACGCCCTCGAAGGTCTCGCGCCCCGGGATCGACGGGAACGACGGGCGGTTCAGCTGACCGACGGCGCTGATGATGCACTGCGCCTCGAGGGTCTCCTCGCCCTCTGACGTGCGCAGGCACAGGGTCCACGAGCCACTCTCGTCGCTCCACTCGGCCGACGTCACCTCGGTCTCGAAGCGGATGTGCTCGCGCAGGCCGAAGCGATCCGTGCACGTCCGGAAGTACTCGAGCAGTACCTCCTGCGTCGAGTAGTGCTGCGGCCAATCCTCCCGTTGGGCGAACGAGTAGCTGTAGAAGTGGTTGGCCACGTCGACCCGGCACCCCGGATAGGTGTTCTCCCACCAGGTGCCGCCGACGTCGGGATCCTTCTCGAGGATCACGAACGGCACGCCCGCCTGCTTGAGGCGGTAGGCAGCCACGATGCCCGACATGCCGGCGCCGACGACCGCCACCCGGAAGGGCGTGTCCGGCGCCAGCTCCCCGAGGCTCCAGTCCGGCGCCCGCAGGTCGTCGCCGTGCACCGACAGCTCCTCGAGGAACAACGGGAGGTAGTCCTCGACCATGTGGTCCCCCACCACGAAGGCGAGGATCCTGCGCATGGCGTCGTCGTCCGGGGGATGCGCCGCCACGCTGCCGCTGTCCCGGAACCCGGCCAGCGCGTCGAACGCCAGTTGCCGGGCCAGTGCCAAGCGGTCGCCATCGACCCCGCCGTCGGGCTCGAGTAGGCGGGTTGGGTCCGGCCGTAGCTCGTCACGCAACACTGACAGGTCGCCAGTGGCGTAGGCGACGGCCGCCAGCAGCGGGATCACGCTGGCGTGGGACAACGCATCCCTGATGGCGTCGTCGTCGACGTCGATCGGCGCGGGCGGTTCCGAGAAACGCATCGTCCGGATTGTGGCATGCGGATAACGGGCGTTCTCAGTCGGAGGACGGCGCGATGGCGCGAGGCTGTCGATCGGGGCCCGCCCGTTCGTCGTCATCATGACGAGCGACGGTCGCTCGACCGAGGAGGATGATCACGATGCGCTACCTCGCATTGCTGGGCGGCGACGAGTCGGCAAACCCCGCCCCCGAGACGCCGGAGTTCGACACGATGATGCAGGGGTACTTCCGGTTCGGCGAGACCGCGGCCGACGCGATCGTCGGCGGCGAGGCGCTCGAGAAGGCGGCCACCGCCACCACGATCCGCCACGGCGACGGTGAGCCGCTGGTGACGGCGGGCCCGTACTCCGAAACGGTCGAGGCCCTCGGTGGGTTCTACGTGCTGGAGGCCGACACGCTGGACGACGCCATCGAGCTGGCCCGGCAGATCCCCGCCGCCCTCGACGGTTGGGTGAGCCTGCGGCCGATGGTCGAATGGTTCGACCGGGGCACGCCGGCCGGCGGCCAGGCGCTGCGCTACGTCGCCTTCATCTACGGCAAGGAAGCCGAGGGCGACCAGCCCGACACGCCGGCCTGGGACGAGGGGGTGGCGGCGCACCAGCGGTTCATGGATGCGGTCGGCGACGCCGTGCGGGCCGGCGGGGCGCTGCATCCCATCGCCACCGCCACCACCGTGCAGGTGCGCGACGGCGAGGTGATCGTCAGCGACGGCCCGTTCGCCGAATCGGCCGAGGTGGCAGGTGGGTTCTACGTGCTGCGGGCCACCGACCAGGACGCGGCGCTGGCAGTGGCCCGCCAGATACCCGCGGTGGCGATCGAGCTGCGGCCCATCATGGAGGTCGGCGGCTGACCTCGGCGCACCGCGTCCTGGAGCGGGCGTTCCGCTCCGAGTCGGGGCGGGTGCTGGCCACGCTGGCCCGGCAGCTGGGCGTCCTGGACGCCGCGGAAGACGCCGTCCAGGACGCGTTCGTGGAGGCGATGCGCACCTGGCCGCGCCGCGGCGTCCCCGACAACCCCGGCGCCTGGATCACGACCACGGCCCGCAACCGCGCCCTCGACCGGGCGCGGCGCGAGTCACGGCGGGAAGCGAAGGAGAAGGCGGCAATGGGGGCCCGGCCCGATCCCGAACCGAGCGAGCCGCCCAACCCGTTCGTCCCGGGCGCGGAGGCGGAGCCGGCGGACGACCAGCTCCGGTTGATCTACACCTGCTGCCACCCCGCCCTGGCGCCCGCCGCCCAGGTCGCCCTCACGCTGCGCCTGGTGTGCGGGCTCCAGACGGCGGAGATCGCGCGGGCGTTCCTCCAGCCCGAGGCCACGGTCGCCCAACGCCTGGTGCGGGCCAAGGCCAAGATCCGCACCGCCGCCATCCCCTTCCGGGTGCCACCGGCCCACCTGCTCCCTGAGCGGCTCCCCCCGGTGCTGGCCTGCATCTACCTGGTGTTCTCGGAGGGGTACGCCGCCACGGCCGGTGACGAGCTGGTGCGTCGCGAGCTGTGTGACGAGGCGATCCGGCTCGGCCGGCTGGCGGTCGAGCTCATGCCCGATGAGCCGGAGGCCCGGGGCCTGCTGGCGTTGCTGCTGATGCAGGACAGCCGGCGCGACAGCCGGGTGTCGGCGGGGGGCGATCTGGTGCTGCTCGAGGACCAGGACCGGAGTCGCTGGGATCACGGGCGGATCGCCGAAGGCACCGCGGAGCTCGAGCGCGCGTTGCTACGCCGCCGACCGGGCCCCTACCAGCTCCAGGCCGCGATCGCCGGCTTACACGCCACCGCCACCTCGTGGGCGGACACCGACTGGCCACAGATCGCGGCCTTGTACGGCGAGCTGGCCCGGATGTCACCGTCACCGGTGGTCGAGCTGAACCGGGCGGTGGCGGTGGCGTTCACCGAGGGGCCGGCAGTGGGGCTGGGGGTGGTCGACGCCGTCGCCGACGACCCCCGCCTGGCCCGGACGCACCTGCTGCCCGCGACACGGGCCGACCTGCTCCGGCGCCTCGGCCGGCGGGGCGAGGCCGCGGAGGCCTACCGGGCCGCGTTGGCGCTGGCGCGCACGGGTCCGGAACGGGCGTTCCTCCGGCGGCGCCTCGACGAGGTGGCCACGTAACCAGTTCCTGCCGCGGATCTGGTGGTCCTGGCAACCAGAACCGCGGCAGGCTTGCTCAGAGGGCGAGCCGGGCCAGGACGTCTTCCGCTGCCACGCTGCCCGGTGGCCGGCCCTCGGCCGCCATCCGGTTGGCGAGCCGTTGGAGCAGGTCGTTGACCGGCGTCGGCACCCGGTGGAGCCGGCCCAGCAGCACGATCTCGCCGGTGAGGTAGTCGGTCTCGATGCTGCGCAGGCCCCGGGCGAGGCTCTGCCACGACGATCCGCCCTGCCGCTCGTGGCCCGGCACAGGGCGGAGCTCGAACACGTCGCCCCGGCGGGCACGATCGTCCTCGACCGACACGGCGTCGATCCCGGCCGCCCGGAGGCACGCCTCACCCTCGGCGCGGGCCATACGGGCCAAGGGCGTCGACCGCGCCGCCTCCGGACCGCACACCGCCTCGACGGCGTTGCCCAGGTTGAGGATCAGCTTGCGGTACTTCCAGCGCATGATGTCCGGCCGGGCCTCGGAGCCGAACGTGGCACCCGACAGAGCGGCGGCCACCTCCTCGGCCACGATGTCGACGCCGGCCGGGTAGCGGCCCAGGTCGAGCAGTCCGGTCGTCGGCGCCAGGTGGGCGACCACCACGCCGGGTTCGAGATGGGTGGCCGGCAGCATGACCGCCACCGCATAGACATCGCGGAAGAGCCGCAGCGCGACGCGCTCGTTCTCCACGCCGTTCTGGGTGCACAGGACGCGGACGCCGGGGGGCGCGTGCGTCGCCAGGTCGGCCACGGCGGCAGGAGTGTCCTGACTCTTCATCGCCAGGATCACCACGTCACCGTCGCGCAGGTCCGCCTCGGCCGGATGGCCGATTGCGGGCAGGCGCAACGTGGCCGACCCGTCCGGGGACACCAGCGTGAGCCCGTCATCTTGGAGCACCCGGAGGTGATCGCCGCGGGCGACGAGGCTCACGTCGTGCCCGGCCTGGGACAAACGGCCGCCGATCGCCCCACCGATCGCACCGGCGCCGTACACGATGAATCGCATGTCGCCAGCCTGACGAGTCACCGAGCCGCCATGCTCACGCGGCCGGCCGCGCCTCGTCGCTGGCCCCGGTCCCGCCCGGAACCCGGGTGGCGAGCATGCGTTCGCGGGTCGGAACCCGCCAGCCGACGTACCAGGTACCGACGAGACCGGCCCCCATGACGACGCCGGCCAGCAGGAGTGACCCCAGGGCCAGCGAGCTGAGCGAGCACGCCGTGAGCATCATGGCGATGGCAACCACCTTGGCCCGCCGGGGCATGCCCAGCCCGGCGCGGTGGTCGCGCACCAGGGGGCCGATCCTGGGCAGGGCCAGCACCCATTGCTCGAAGCGCGGGCTGGACCGGGCGAAGCACGCGGCTGCCAGCACGAAGAAGCCGGTCGTCGGCAGTCCCGGAACGACGACGCCCAGCCCACCGAGCGCGACGGCGAGCCACCCGAGCGCCATCAGACCGAGCCGGCGCATCGAGTTCGCCTAGCCGACGAGGTCGAGGATGTCTTCGACCATCAGGACCAGCAGCAGCGCGATGACCGTCAGGGCGATGGCCGTGTAGGCCCAGCGCCAGCGGTGGTCGGCCGCCCAGAAGCGGCGGATGGTGAGGATGTTGAACCCGATGGCCACGACACCGATGGGGATGCCGAGGGCAGGTCCGACGCCCGCCGCCAACCCCAGGGCCGGCGCCACGAACGGCAGCACGATGTACGTCAGCAGGCACCGGATGGCCGAGACCAGGATGGAGGTCGAGAAGGCCCGCTGGGCGGCATCTTCCGGGGCGGGGGGCCCGTCGGGGATGCGCAGCAGACGCCGGACGGCGGCGTCGGCGGCCGGGCGGGGGACGGTGGCCACGTTGTGCACGCCACGAGGCTACGCGGCGCCCGCCTGCCGGCCCAAGCGCCCTGGAGCGCCGGAATTTGGGCCATTGGGCCCGAGACAGGGCGGCGGCGCCGCGGCTACGGTCGCGGTGAACGGAGCAACAGCGTCGGCTCTCGTCAGGAGAAGACGAATGAGCAACCGTCATCGCACCGGCGATGTGGTCCTCCCGCATCCCGAGGAGCGCAGGGTCCACGCCCGTTCCGAACGCCACCGGGTCAACACCGCGCTGGCCGACATCACCGGCCAGATCCAGGGCGGGGTCGAGCCCGACGAGGTGAACGAACCGGGCATCGGCTTCCGGGCCGAGCGGCACCACGACCCGGCCAAGGCGCGGCCGTCGCAGCGCCGCCGGCGGCACTGGAAGCTGAAGATGTGGAAGCGGCGTACCGCCGCGCGGCGGCTCAAGGCCGCTATGGAGCGGTTCACCCCCAGCTAGAGGTCGTCGCCCACCGCGCCGGCGCCGACACGCGGTGCTGCCGCGGCCCACCACCGGGTCGTGGCCGTCAAACCGTCCAGCAACCCGACGGTCGCGCCCATGTGCGCCGAATCGTAGACGGATGCACATGGAATCGAGCTTCCTGGCTATGGCCCGTCTCGTGGCTGGCGCGTTTACTGACCGCATGGCAGAACCAACGCACTACAAGCTGGAGCTGGACCAGGTGGCCAGGGCAGTCGCCAGGCGGTCGCTGTGCAGCTCGGCCACCACCTCGCCGAGCGACCGGCGGCACGTGGCGGGGAGCTCCCGATGATCGACGGTTACCTGTTCCCGCTGACGGTCATCGCCGCCCTCGGCTGTGGCGTCATCGCCGGCGTGTTCTTCGCCTTCTCGGTCATGGTGATGAGGTCGCTGGCGCGCCTGCCCGCCGAGCACGGGATCGCCGCCATGCAAGCCATCAACGCCGCCGCGCTCCGCCCGATGTTCTTCGCGGTGTTCACGGGGACGGCCGCGTTGTGTGCCGCCGTGGTCGTGGGGTCGCTGGTCGACTGGGACGATGCGTCCCCGTACCTGCTAATCGGCGGCCTGCTGTACCTGGTCGGGGCCTTCGGCCTGACGGTCGGGTACCACGTGCCGCGGAACGAGGCGTTGGACCGGGTCGAGCCCTCGAGCCCCGACGCAGCCGGCCACTGGACGCGCTATGTCCGGGAGTGGACCGCCTGGAACCACGTCCGGGGGCTGCTCGCCCTCGCGGCCGCAGCCCTGCTCACGGTCGCCCTGCACGTCGGCTGAGGCTCGGGGACGAGCGGCGCGGGCCGGCCGGCGCTTGGGCGACGAGCCGCTCACGCCGACCGGCGCTTCGGGCCGGCCGACACCCGCACGGTGAGCCCTCCGTCCCCCGTGTCCGCGTCGCAGCCAGCGTTGTCAATGGCGGCGCGCAGGTACCCCTCGAGCCACGGCGCATCGAGGTCGTCGACCGAGTGGAAGCGCACGTGACGGACGTGTGATCCGGTCCCGGCCAGGATCCCCAGCGGGTCGTCGAGCGACGCCCCCTCGTTGAAACCGAGGTTCACCCACTTCGTGTAGCTCGCGATGTGGACCACGCTGTCCTGCCACCGTGCCGTCGGCGTGTGCGCGAGCGACACGGCGTTGGTCGCATCCCACACGAACTCGTGCGCGTTCGGCATCACCGTCAGCACCCGGGCCCGCAGCCCGAGCGCCAGTTCGTGCACCTCGTCGGAGAACGGCGCCAGGAAGTCGATGAGCTCGGCTGGGACCGCCCGCGGCATCGTCGCGGAGGCTAACCCTCGGCTAGTCGTCGAGGTGTCGTTCCAGGCGAACGGTCACGGTGTGGCCCGCCTCCTTCGAGATGGCCTTGCGCACGTCGGCGTTGACCCGACGGGGGCGACGTGGCCACAGGCGACGCGCGCCCGCGTACTGTCTGGCGGCATGCGACCCGAGTCGCCTGCCTCGCCTGCCCCCGCCGCCCGCGTCCGACGGGTTTGGCCGGGATCCCTCGCCCACGCCCTGGCGCTCAGCCTGATCGTCACCGCCTGCGCAGGCGACGACGCGTCGTCGAGCCGACAGGACGGAGACGGCCCCCGCCCCACGACCAGCGGCCCGCCGGGGGCGGGGTCGGGGCAGTCCGACGACACCATCGAGCAGGTGGCGCTGCAGCACTACGTCACGCGCCCCGACCTCACCCCGCCGCCGATCGACGCGGTGGCCTCGTCGTCCCCCAGGCCGGGCCTCGTGTTCCTGGCGCCCAAGCGGGCGGGCGCCCAGGCCGGCCCGCTCATCGTCGACGACCGGGGCGAGACCGTGTGGTCGGCCCCGCTCAGCGGCAGCGACGTGGCCGCCGACCTCCGCGTGCAGACCTACGACGGCGAGCCCGTGCTCACGTGGTGGGAGGGCCAGTCGGCTGAAGGCCGGGGGGAGGGGGAGCTCGTCATCGTCGACCGCCAGTACCGCGAGGTCGCCCGGCTGGAGACCGGCAACGGGCACCAAGCCGACTTCCACGAATTCCGGCTCACCGACGAGGGCACTGCGCTCCTGATCGCCTACACCGCTGAGCCGGCGGACCTCTCGGCGGTGGGGGGACCGCAGCGGGGTTACGAGTTCGAGAACTACGTGCAGGAGGTCGACGTCGCCACCGGTGAAGTGCTGATGGAATGGCGCGCCGGCGACCACGTGCCCGTGTCCGACACGTTCAGCGAGCTGAGCGACCGGGAGGACGGTTCGGAGGACCGTCCCCTCGACTGGTTCCATGCGAACTCGGTGGCACCCGGCCCCGCCGGCACGCTGTTGGTCTCCGCCCGCAACACGCATGCCATCTATGCGATCGACCGGGCGAGCGGCGAGCTGCGCTGGCGTCTGGGGGGCAAGCGCAGCGACATGACCATGGGCCCTGGCACGCCGTTCCTGTGGCAGCACGACGCCCAGTGGCTCGGCGGCAACCGGATCAGCCTCTTCGACAACCACGCGTCGACGATGGGGGGCGAGGCCTCGCGTGCGCTCATCCTCGACGTCGACACGCAGGCGAGGACGGCGGTGGTCGTGACCGAGGTGCGCCACCCCGACGGAGTGAGCGCCGGCACGCAGGGCAACACGCAGATGCTGACCGGCGGGGGCCTGTTCGTGGGTTGGGGAAGCGAGGGGCGCGTCTCCGAGTTCTCCGCCTCCGGCGACCTGGTCTTCGATGCCACGTTCGCTCCCGCGGACTCCTACCGCGCCTACCGGATGGAGTGGGAAGCGCAGCCGACCGAGCCGCCCGACGTCGTCGTCACGCCCCTCGACGACCAAGGGGACAACAGCCGGAACGGCGGGGACGACGGCGAGGGCGACGGCCGGCTCGAGGTCGCCGTGAGCTGGAACGGGGCCACCGGGGTCGCGACCTGGCGGGTGCTGGCCGGCGAGGACGCCGACGACCTCACGCCCGTAGCCGAGGTTCGCAAGGACGGCTTCGAGACCACGACCAGGATCGACCGCGCTGCGGTTGTCGCGGTCGAGGCCCTGGACGCGTCGGGCAAGGTGCTGGACCGCTCCGACACGATCGCGATCGAACGCTGATCTACCTGGCCCGGGAGCGGGCCGGCGGATAGCGACCGGCTTCCGCCCGAGGAGTGCCGGCGCACCTGCATTCTCGCGGAGAAGATGGCGGACGCGGTGATCGATCGAGCAGGTCGAGGAAGTCGACGGCCGAGCGGTGGCCCGCCCTGCGCGGCAGGAACGTCCACGCCTCGCAGCGCACGCGGTCGGACGTCGGCAGGGCCTTGTCGCCGTTGCGGACGAGCAGCTCGGTCGCCTGCTCGTGATGAGGGTCGCGTCGGTTGCGGAGTGCGACCCAGTACGACGTGGCAACAAGGATCACCGGTAGACGACGTCGTCGATGTCCGCCGCCTCGAAGTCGTCGGCGCCGACCATTCGCCACAACGGCTCTCGCTGGATCGCCGACCGTGGTCGAACCCGCTCGCGGACGAAGCGACGGATCAAATGCCGCTTTCGACGTGCCCTCCTTCTCGGCTAGGCGCTCGAGGTCCGCGTCGAGATCTTCGTCGATCATGATCTGCAGCCGCTTCACAACGGCACAGCTACATCACCTTCGGCGGCTTACATCACCAGGGTCGGCTCACACCCCAGCTGGCCTGCGAGAACCCGGTGGGCGAGGGGGGACTTGAACCCCCACGACCTTGCGGCCACTGGCACCTGAAGCCAGCGCGTCTGCCAATTCCGCCACTCGCCCGAGCGACAAGACATGAAAGATAGCGCGGTCCCTGCGAGGCTCCCACCGGCACCAGGCCCGCCGGATGAACCAGCCGCCGCACCGGTAACCTGCGGGGTCGTGGCCATCCGAGGGTTCGAGCGGCGGCTGGAGCGCATGGTGGAGGGGGCCTTCGCCCGCGCCTTCCGATCCAGCATCCGTCCCGTCGAGCTGGCCCGCCGCCTGGCCCGGGAGATGGACGACGGCCGCTCGGTCGGCGTCCGGGGCACGCCCGTGGCGCCCAACCACTTCACGGTCTACCTGTCCTCCGACGACTATGCCGAGTTCGGCGAGGTGCGCGACGCCCTGCGCCGCGAGCTGTGCGACGCCGCCCGCGCCCACGCCCGCGACGAGAACTACGGGTTCATGGGCCCCGTCGACGTGGAGCTGGTCGTCGACGAGCGGTTCGGCACCGGATGGTTCGAGATCGAGGCTCGGTTCCGGGAGGGGCCCGGCGGTGCAGGGGCGGGCAGCTTGGTGCTGCCGACGGGCGAGCGGTTCACGCTGGCGGAGCATCCGATCAGCATCGGCCGCCGGCCCGAGTGCAACATCGTGCTCGCCGACCCCAACGTCAGCCGCAACCACGCCGAGATCCGTCCCCAGGGCGACGGCTTCGTGCTCACCGACCTCGGGTCGACCAACGGCAGCAAGGTCAACGGCGTGCGCGTCGAGCAGCGCATGCTGGCCGATGGCGACGAGCTCACCTTCGGCAACACCCGCCTCCGGTTCGAGGCGAGCTGAGCACGACCTCCCGGACCGCCGACCGGACACCCTCCGTGACCAGCCCAACGCCGGGCTCGCTCTGCTCTGGCCGGCATCACGGCGACCGATAGTCTCCGGCTCGGTGACCGAGCAGCTGCTCCGACTCCTGACCGGGTTTCTCCTGGTCTTGTTGTACCTCTTCTTCCTGCGCGTCCTCCGGGCGGTGTGGACCGAGGTCAACACGCCCCGCACCGCCCAAGCCGTGGCGGCCCCCGCGGTCAAGCGGGGCAGGACCCGCCGGCATGCGCGCCCCAGCCGCTCCGGCCACCCCCAGCTCAGGGTGCTCGAACCAGCGGGGCTGCGGGGCCGAGCCTTTGCGCTCAACGAGGAGATCACGCTCGGGCGGGCCGCGGGCTGCCAGGTGCCGCTCGACGATGCCTACGCCAGCCAGGTCCACGCCCGCGTGTTCGAGCGTGACGGCCATTGGTATGTCGAGGACCTCGGCTCCACGAACGGCACCTACCTCAACCGGCGCCGGGTGGCGGGCCCGATGGTGATCAAGCGCCACGACCGCCTGCAGATCGGCAACACCGTGCTGGAGCTCACGTGAGGGGGCACCAGTGACCGCCATGGCCGGACGGACGGCCCTGCGGTGGGGAGGCGCCACCCACGTGGGGCGCGTCCGCACCGTCAACGAGGACAACTACATCGCCCGAGACGACGTCGGCCTGTGGGCCGTCACCGACGGCATGGGTGGGCACCGGGGCGGCGAGGTGGCGTCGGAGATCGCCTGCGAGGCGCTGGGGCGGACCTTCGCCGACCGAACCGTCGACGGATTGATCGAGGCCATCGAGCAGGCAAACGAGGCCGTCTACCGGACCGGCAACACCGATCCCGACCTCAGCGGCATGGGCACCACCGTGGTGGCTCTGGCCGTGGTCGACGAGGATGGCGACGAGCTGCTCGCCGTCGCCAACGTGGGCGACTCGCGTATCTACCGGTACTCGGTCGGTGAGTTCGAGCAGCTCACCGACGACCACAGCCTGGTCGCCGACCTCGTCCGCGAGGGCACGTTGTCGCCCGAGGAAGCGGCGGTGCACCCGCAGCGCAACATCGTCACCCGCGTGCTCGGCGTCAACGACCGGGTCCCGGTCGACATCATCACCGTCGAACCGGTGGCTGGCGACCGCTACGTGCTGTGCTCCGACGGGCTGTTCAACGAGGTTCCCGAGCCGGGGATCGCGGCGGTGCTGCATCGGGTCGACGACCCCGCGGAGGCCGCCGACGAGCTCGTGCGGCTGGCGGTCGAGGGTGGCGGACGGGACAACATCACGGTCGTCGTCGTCGACGTCGTCGACGACGGCGGGCGAGCCGAGGCGGCGTCCGATGCCCTCGCCGTCGGCGCACCATCCGGCCTCGCCGGCCGCGCCGAACCGGCGGGCGTGACGACCACCGACGACGGGAGCACGGCCGGCAGCGGCGTCGCCTCCGAGACCCTGTTGGCCGCGAACGGCAGCGAGGGCGGGGACGGGCGCGGGGCGATCCGCACGAGACCGCAGGGCCGGCGGCTCACCTGGCGGGTCCTGCTGTTCTCCCTGATCGTGCTGGCGTTGGTCGGCGGTGCCTTCGCCACCATCCAGTGGTACGGCCGCTCCACCTACTTCGTCGGCTTCGACGAGGGTGACCGGGTCGCGATCTTCAAGGGTCGGCCCGGCGGCGTCCTCTGGCTCAATCCGATGCTGGAGGAGACAACCGACATCGAACGGTCCCACGTGCCGGCCGACACCCGCGACGACCTCGACGCCGGCAAGGAACAGTCTTCCCTCGGCGACGCCCACCGCTACGTGGACCGGCTGAGCGCCCGCGCCGACGCGCTGGAGACGACCACCACCACGACCCGGCCGACCACAACCACGAGCGCGCCTCGGACCACCACCAGCCGCCCCGGGACCGCCACCACAGCCGCCCCATGATCGGCGCCGTCCGTCGCAACACCGAGCTGGGCCTGCTCGTGCTGGGCACGATGTTCGTGGTCGGCGCCTACCTGCTGACGACGCTCCCCGACGACAGTCCCATCCCCAACACCACTGGCCCGTTCCTCGCCATCATCGTGGGCCTGCCGCTGGTGGCCCACGTCGCCGTTCGTCGCCTGGCGCCGCAGGCCGACGGCATGCTCCTGCCGCTGGCGAGCCTGCTCAACGGGCTGGGCTACGTCTTCGTCGTCCGCATCGACGAGGCCCGCGCCGACCCCGATGGGCTCGCCGGGCTGCAGTCGATCTGGATGATCCTCGGTGTCACGGCCTTCATCGTCACGCTGATCGTGGTGCGCGACGTCCGCTTGCTGGAGCGCTACCGCTACACGGCTGGCTTCGTGGGCATCGTGCTCCTGCTCCTGCCGCTGGTCCCGGTCCTCGGCCGCACCATCAATGGCAGCAGGATCTGGGTCTCGATCGGCCCCGTCAACTTCCAGCCCGGTGAGTTCGCCAAGCTGGCCCTGGCGGTGTTCTTCGCCGGCTACCTGTGGGAGAAGCGCGAGCTGCTGGCGATCAACCGGGCGTACGGGCCGTTCTCGCTACCCGACCCCAAGCACCTCGGCCCCGTCCTCCTGGCCTGGGGAGCGTCGCTGGTGGTCATGGTCTCGGAGCGCGACCTCGGCTCCTCGTTGCTGTTCTTCACCCTGTTCCTGGTCCTCATCTGGGTGGCCACCGAGCGGGTCTCGTACCTCGCCGTCGGTGTCGCTCTGTTCGCGGGCGGCGCCGTGTTCGCCTTCAACGCCTTCAACCATGTGCAGGAACGGGTTGACGTGTGGTTCGACCCCTGGGGCAAGGACCAGGGCTACCAGGTGGTGCAGGCCGCCTTCGCCATGGCCGACGGCGGGGTCTCCGGGACCGGCCTGGCGCTCGGCTCGCCGACCAAGATCCCGGTGGTCGAGAGCGACATGATCTTCGCCGCCATCGGTGAGGAGCTGGGCCTGCTGGGAGCCACGGCAGTGCTCATCGGGTTCCTGTTGATGATCGGCGCCGGCCTGCGCATCGCCCAGCAGGCGGCTCGCGGCTTCGAGCGGCTGCTGGCCGTCGGGCTCACCACGCTGCTCGGGTTCCAGGCCTTCATCATCATGGCGGGGGTCGTGCGGCTGCTGCCGCTGACCGGGGTGACGCTGCCGTTCATCTCCTACGGAGGCTCGTCGCTGCTGGCCAACTACGTGTTGTTGGCGCTGCTGCTGCGCATCTCCAACGACTCGACCGAGCGGGAGAGCGAACAGTGAGCGA
>Ga0299914_10002152_pt1 | contig 13454 bp, 13 predicted proteins | sample RVTome_10_FD_201361 | JGI IMG/M metagenome (GOLD analysis project Ga0299914, IMG submission 201361) | Soil microbial communities from uranium-contaminated site in the Upper Colorado River Basin, Wyoming, United States - RVT153D57 (version 2) ...
AACACGATGTTCCGGGTCAGATTGGACAACGGGCACGACGTGCTGGGTCATATCTCGGGCAAGATGCGCCGCCACTACATCCGCATCCTCCCCGGTGACCGCGTGAAGATCGAGCTGTCGCCTTACGACCTTGATCGAGGCCGAATTACTTATCGCTACAAATAGGGCCTATCCCGGTAGGGGTCCACTTAACTTTTTCGAGCAACGTTCGCGGCTGCCCGCGATGGGTGGCCTCGAAAAAGTACAAGACGTTCCACCCCTACCGGGATAGGCCCAAAACCGGATCGGCAAGCTCTGCCACCAACGCCGACCAAGCAAAGTCTCGGGCTCCTAGGCCTGTGCCGTCGCGCGGGTCGTAGTACTCGCGTAACCCTTCGCGCTCGACTGCGCCGATCAGGCCCGCGGCCATTCGCGCCGCCTCCGACTCATAGCCGAGGCGCTTCATCCCCAGCCAGACGAGCCAGGCCGAGTTGACCCAGGTGGGGCCGCGCCAGTAGCGGCGGATCGGGCCGCGCCGATCCGCCGGCTCATAGCTAGGTTCCGAGACCGCGACCGAGGGCGGCGCGACCGGTGTGCGGAACTCCCGCTCGTTCAGCAGGTGCTCCTCGATCAATCGCCGGCCGATGCCCTCCGGCAGATCGGGGAGCGCGAGCGGCGCCAGCGCCGCCCAGGTGACGACCTCCGGCCGCGCCCCTCCCGGAGCAACCTCGTCGAGGAATAGGCCCCGCTCCTCGTCCCAGAGCCGGTCGATCAGCGCCGGCGTCGCCGAGGGACGGCCCAGCGCCTGCAGCGACAGGGACCACAACGTGTTGACCAGCGTCTCGCAGAGCACCGGCCCGCCGTGCTCCCTGACGCGCCGCGCGTCCCAGTCGAGCCGGCGGTTGCGCCGCACCAGACAGGGAAAGCCGATTCGCGCGTTCGCCCGTCGCCTCCAGACCGGATCGAACTTGGGAGAGGCGTCCAGCCCGGACTCATCGGGTTGGACGATCCACAGCAGGCCGTCGCCCTCGAGGTCCCGGTTGGCGGCCAGCCAGTCCACCTGGGCCCCGATTCGCGGCTCGGCGGCGGGGTCGCCGACGGCAATCCGCCAGGCCCAGGCGAGCAGGGGCGGCTGGATCGTCTCGGTCTGGAAGGAGCGCCGCCCCGAGGCTACGTTGTAGAAGGGGAGGCGGGCCGGCGAGACCGGCCGGTCCCAGAAGATCGTGTGGCCGATGAAGCCATCCGGCCGCTGCGCGGCGAGCAGGCTCTCCATCTCAACCCGGGCCCGCGCCGCGTCGAAGCGGCGCCAGGCGATCGCCGCGAAGCAGGAGTCCCAGTACCACTGCCAGGGATAGCGCCAGGGGCTGGGCCGCGTATACCCATAGGCGACTCCATCCCGCGCCCCCTCCACCCAGTTCCCGCACAGGGTCCGCTCGGCGATCTGAACGGCCGACGGGCCGAAAACGTCGGTATTGCCGACGGAATCGTCCCGTCGGCCGTTCATGCCGCGGTGCGGCGCATTCCTCGCAGGGAGAGGGCGCCTAGGATCGTCAGCATTCCGGCCAGGGCGAGGATCCCGGGCCAGGTGCCGTCCCAGGTGATGCCGCCGACGAAGCCCTGGCGCACGGCATCTACGACCTGTGTCATCGGGTTGACCTCGGCGATGTCCTGCAGCCAGCCCTGCATCAGCGCCAGCGGCGCGTAGGCGGTCGTTAGGAGGATCAGCGCCAGCATCCCCGCCTGCATCAGCGGCGCCGCGGCCTGGGTGCGGTAGCGCAGAGCCAGCGCCGAGGAGTAGCAGGCGGCGATCGCCGCGGTGGCGGCAACCATCGCGTAGGCGATCAGCAGCCCGTCGAGCCCGGGCCAGTGGGCGCCGATGGCGAAGGCGACCAGAAGCACCGCGGTCGCCGGGATGAAGGCCCGCAGGCTCGCCGAGAGGACCATGCCGCTCAGCAACACCCAGCGGGGGGCCGGGGACGCGAGCAGCCGGTCCAACCAGCCGCCCTCGATGTCGCGGGCGAGGTTGACGCCGGTCGCCGCCCCGGTGAACCCTGCTCCCTGGAGCAAGCTGACCGCGACCAGGAAGCTCGCGTAGCTGTCCGTCGTGAAGCCGGTCAGCTGGGTGAGGTTGCCGAAAACGCCGTTCAGCCCGAGGAAGAAGATGGTCGGGGCCAGCACGCCGGGTATCGCCGCCCCCGGCACCCGGATCAGTTCGTTCTTCGCCCTGCCGACCAGCGCCGCGATCGTCGCCAGGTCCTGGCGTCGCACCACCTCAGCCCCCCGTCCTCAGCCGGTGGCGCAGGGCGCGCGCGCTCAGCAGCAGCGAGAAGGCGCCGATGCCGAGCACCGCGATCGTGGCGTCGAGGACGTCGGTCCCGTTGAGGCCGGCGACGATCGGCTCGCGGATGCCCTCGACCACGAAGCTCATCGGGTTGTAGGCGGCGATCGTCCGCGCCGGCTCGACCAGCAGGTTCTCGGGGAAGAAGGCGGTGGAGAGGAAGAGGATCACGAAGATCAGCGGGAACATCCCCTGGACGATGCTCGACTTGCCGGTGCGCAGGGCGATCGCCGAGCCGATGCCGCCGATCGCCACCGCCGCCGAGGCGGTGAGGGCGATCGCGACCAGCGCCCCCGGGACGCCGCCAGCGATCTCCGCGCCGAATACGAGCCCGACCGCCAAGAACCATAGGGCTCCGGCTACGCCGAGCGCCGCGGTGCCCGCCAGCCGGCCCAGCACCACCGCATAGCGGGAGATCGGCGCCGCGAAGAGCCGGTCGGTGAAGCCCATTTCGATGTCGACCGCGAGCGCGATCCCGCCGCTGTTGGCGGCCAGCATCAGCGACTGCATCATCGCTCCGGCCAGCATGAACTGGAGGAAGCTCTGCACGGGCGGAAAGCCGGGCAGGTTGACGGCGCCGCCGGCGCCTCCGGTCTGGATCGCCAGCAGCAGAGTGGGAAAGACGACGATCGGGGCGATCAACTGTGGTCGCCGGAAGGTCTGGCGGATCGAGCGTATGCCCAGCGCCCGGATGACCCGCAGGTTTACGGCCAGGCCGCTCAAGCCTCGGCCGGCTCCTGTCCGGCGTCCGCCGCCTCCTCGCGCTCCAGGTGGTGGCCGGTCTTCTCGACGAAGACGTCGTCGAGAGTGGGGTTGACCAGGTCGAGCGAGCCGACCTCGACTCCCGCTTCGTCGAGCGCCCTCACCACCCGCGGGATGTCGGCGGAGCCGTTCTCGACCTCGACCAGGACGGTTCTGGCGTCCTTTGGCGGCAGCAACTTGCCGATCCGCCGGCAGACCTCCTCCGCCTGGGCGATCGACCCTTCCGCCAGAGCAAGCCGGACGTGGGGGTTGCCGATCTCGGCTTTCAGCGACTCCGGCGTTCCCTCGGCGACGATCCTGCCCCTGTCGATGATGCCGACGTTGTCGGCCAGCTGGTCGGCTTCCTCCAGGTACTGGGTGGTGAGGAAGACGGTCGTGCCCTCGTCGTTGAGCGCCCGCACCTCTTCCCAGATCGTCTTGCGGCTTACCGGGTCCAGGCCAGTGGTCGGCTCGTCGAGGAAGAGGACGCGGGGCTCGTGGACCAGCGCCGCGGCGAGGTCCAGGCGCCGCTGCATCCCGCCCGAGTAGGCGCCGATCCGCCGGTCGGCGGCCGCCACGAGGTCGACCCGCTCCAGCAGGTCGTCGGCGCGGCGGCGACCCTCGGCGGTGGGGATCCCCTGCAGCGTCGCCTGCAGGCGGATCAGCTCGCGACCCGTCATCAGCGGGTCGAGCGCGGCCTCTTGCAGGGCGACGCCGATCGAGGCGCGAACCGCCCGCGCCTCCTTCACGACGTCATGACCGGCGACGGCCGCCCGCCCGCCGGTCGGCAGCAGCAGCGTCGTCAACATCCGCACGGTCGTCGTCTTGCCGGCGCCGTTGGGCCCGAGGAAGCCGTAGATCTCGCCCTCGTCGACCGCCAGGTCGACGCCCTGCACGGCGAGCATGTCGTCGAAGGCGCGCTCCAGTCCTTCGACGACGATTGCCGGCATCAGGCCTCGGTCGGCTCGGCCTGCCGGGCCAGCGGCGAACGCTCGTTCACCCAGCGGCGGCCGTTGGCGCGCTCCAGCGCTTCGGCGGCGTCGAGCAGCATCTCGTCCCGGCCCCAGGCGGCCTGCAGTTGCAGGCCGATCGGCAGGCCACCGGAGAGCCCGACCGGGACGCTGACCCCGGGGATGCCGGTCAGGTTGCCCAGTGCGGCGCCGCGCACGTTGGCCTGGTCGGCCATGTGAGTGCCGGAGGGAAGCTCGACCATCGGGGCCTCCAGGGGCGGTGCGACGGCGGGCACGGTCGGCCAGGCGAGCACGTCGACCTCCGCGAAGATCGCCGCCAGGCGCCGGCGCGTCAGCGTCCGCAGGCGTTTCGCCTGCACGATCGCCGCCGCCGGCATCAGCATGCGGTATTTGACGAAGCCGCGATTGACCGGGCTCAACTCGGGGTCGACTTCGTTGAGCCTACGCGGCGTCACGCCGTTCATCATCTCGGTGTTGATGATCAGGATGCCGGCCAGGGTCGCCTGCGGCAGGTCGGGAAGCTCGACTTGCTTGACCTCACCGCCGGTCTCGGCACGCAGCGCCTCGATCGCTCCTTCGCAGGCCTCGCGAACCGCGGGGTCGACATCCTCGGAGACCGGGTCGCGCACCACTCCGATTCGCAGTCCCGTCACATCGCCGGCGTGAAGCTCCTCGCCGAACAGGGCTGACCCCAGCAGGCGGCAGTCGACGGCGTCGACGCAAAGAGGGCCGGAGACGATCATTTCGGTGACGGCGGCCGCATGGTGCCCGGCCAGGGCCGAGCGGCCAAAGGTCGGCTTCAGCCCGGTGAGGCCGCAGTAGGCCGCGGGAAAGCGAACCGAACCGAGCCCGTCGGCGCCGACCGCTCCGGCGACCAGGCCGGCGGCGACGGAGGCGGCGGGCCCGCTCGAGGAGCCGCCCGGGCAGCGCTCCGTGTCCCAAGGGTTGCGGGCGGGGCCGTAGACGGAGACGTGGCCGGTGCTGCCGGCGCCCAGCTCGTGCATGTTGCCGACCCCGACGATTACGGCGCCGGCGTCGCGCAGGGCGCGGTAGGGGCCAGACTCGCCCGGCTCGGCGGGGGCCAGCATGTCCGCGGCGCCGAAGCGCTGCGCCCGCCAGGGCAGCGGCCATTCGTCCTTGAGCACGACCGGGACGCCCCGCAGCGGCCCCTCGGGCGCCGTCGCCAGCATCTCGCGCGAGCGCTCGGGGAAGGTCTCTACCACGGCGTTGACCGCGGGGTTGCGCTCCTCGATCCGCGCCAGCGACGCCTCGAGCAACTCGGCCGGGTCGACTTCGCCGTCGCGGACGGCGGTGGCCTGCTCGCGCAGCGAGAGGTCGAGCGCACTCATGCCGGCGGGCCCTTGGAGAGGTCGATGTCGCGCTCCGGCGCCACGCCGTCCAGGTCCATCGAGATCAAGCCGAGGATCCCCGGCCAGAACATCTGGTGGGCGACTCCCATCACCGCCATCTCGACTTCGTCGGCCTCGATGCCGAGCGATGCCATTCCGGCCGGGACGAACTCGTCTGCGCGGTCTGAAGCCTCCATTCCGGCTGGCAACCCTACCGGGGCGGGATTGGCGGGGATCGTGCAGGAGTGGCCGCGGCGGCGCATCCGGGCGCTGCGGACGGCAGAATCCGGCCGCAACCGGGTGCCGCAACCCGTGTTTTCCTTGAGACATGCTCACCGCTGAGTCGACAAGCAAGGGCAGGGCCCGGGCGCCGATCGCCGTGGCCGCCGCCTGCCTGCTCGCGGGGCTCGTCGCCGCCGCCTGGCCGGGCGCGGCCGGCTCGGCGCCGCCGCGCTCCGTCGTCCTGGGTCAGACCGCGAGCACCCCGCGGGCGTCCTGCCCGGGCAAAGTCGTCAACAACGTGGAGGTCGTGCCCTGCCGGGTGGAGGGTCACGTAACCGGCTTCCAGGCGATCGCCGATGGCGTCGCCCGCCCCTACGAAGCGCCTTTCGACGGCAAGCTGGTCGCCTGGTCGATTACCCTCGCCAAGCCCTCCGGCAGGGATACCCGCACCACGACGGATGAGCTGGGCTTCTTCAACGACTTCCTCGGCCAGCCGTCAAAGGCTCGGATCGGCGTCCTGCGCCCGGTCAGAGGCTCGAAGCCGCCCAGATACACGCTGGTCCGGCAGAGCCCGCTGGAGGTGCTCAACCGCTACTTCGGCCAGACCGTCATCTTCGCCCTCGACCACCCGCTCACCGTCCTGCGCGGCCAGGTCGTCGCCCTCACGATCCCGACCTGGGCGCCGATGTTCGCCTTCAACGTCGAAGCGGACAACACCTGGCGCGGCAGCCGCCTGCCGGGCAGATGCTCCTCCAAGGAGGACATCCAGAGAGGCCACCCCCAGCAGGGCGTCAAAAAAACGAAGACCTACGGCTGCTACTACAGCAACGCCCGCCTGCTCTACACCGCGACGCTGGTCAAGAAGCCCTAGAGAGCTTCCTGGCGGAGGCTGCAGTAAGGGCAGTCGCTTACGTCGAGCCCGATGAGCTGGTCGCAGCGGCGGCAGGCGCGCAGGTTGTCCGGCGTGCGCGGGAGGGCCGAGGGGGAGGGGGCGAGCGGCAGAACCATCGCCACCGGCGCCATCTCCTCGCCGGTCTCCCTGTCGAGGTAGACCTTGCCCGGCTCGGCGTGGGCGAGCGCCTCGCGGCCCGAGGCCGGCGCGCGCATCCGGTAGAGCTGTTTCGAGTTCACGGCCGGGAACACTAATAGCTTGAGCGGCACCGATGCGTGTGCTCATCTTTCATGGCTACATGCTGCGCGGCACGGGCAGCAACATCTATAACGCCAACCTGGCTCGGGCGCTGGCCGGACTGGGCCACGAAGTCCATCTGCTCTGCCAGGACCGCGAGGTCAGGATCGAGGGGGTGGAGATCCACAACCCCGAGATCGGCGGCCTGCTGCCCGTCTACGTCAAAGACCCCTACGAGGGATTCGAGGTCAGAGCCTTCCCGGAGCTGACCGACGAGGAGCTGGACCGCTACATCGAGGCCAACGTCACCGCCGTGCGCGCGGTGGCGGAGCGGGTTGGGGGGATTGACCTGGCCCTGGCCAACCACCTGGTCATGGGCCCGGCGATCCTCGCCCGAGCGAACATCGCTCCCTTCGCGGCCAAGATCCACGGCTCGGCCCTCGAGTACACGGTCAAGCCCCATCCGCGCTTCCTTCCCTACGCAGAGGAGGGCATCGAGGCCGCCTCCGGAGTTCTGGTCGGCTCCCGCCACACGGCCGAGTCTCTCTGGGCGGCGCTTCCGGATGTCCCAGGCTTAAGAGATAAGACCCGTCTGGGCCCGCCGGGCGTCGATACAGAGGCATTCACGCCGGGAGGGCCGGGTGGGGGTGGAGCGTCTTGTACTTTTTCGCCGTTGCCGCTCGCGGACAGCCGCCGCCGCTTCACGAAAAAGTTAAGCGGAACCCCCACCCGGCCCTCCCGGCCGCGGATCGTCTTCGTCGGCAAGCTGATCGTCTCCAAGGGCGTCGACCTCCTCCTCACGGCCTGGCCGCTCGTTTATGCGGAGCACCCCGAGGCTCGACTGCAGATCGCCGGGTTCGGCGAGTACGAGGACGGGCTGCGGCGCCTGCTCGCGGCGCTGGAGCGCGGCGACCTCGAAGACGCTCGCGAGGTTGCGCGGCTGGGGTGGGCGCTGGAGGGCGGGGATGAGAGGCCGCTGCCGATCCTCAGCGCCTTCCTGGCCGATCCGCCCGACGGCTACGCCGAGGCCGCCAGGGCATCCGCCGGCTCGGTTGAGTTCATTGGCCGCCTGGAGCACGACGAGGTCGCCGAGTTGCTGCCCGGCGCCGAGGCCCTGGTCATGCCCAGCACCTTCCCGGAGGCCTTCGGCATGGTCGCCGTCGAGGCCGCCGCCTGCGGCGTCCTACCCGTCTCCACGGATCACTCGGGCATGCGCGAGGTTTCCCGGCAACTCGCCGCCGCGCAGCCCCCGACGCTTGCTCCGTTATTCAGCTATCAGATGAACAACGGAGCAAGCGTCGCGATCGCTGAGCGCCTCAACGGCTGGTTGTCCCTACCTGAGGAGGAGCGGGCCGTGGCTCGCGAGGCGCTTGTCGAGACGGTCGCGCGGCTGTGGAGCTGGGAGGGCGTGGCCCGCGGCGTCCTGGCCGCCGCGCGCGGGCAGCTTGACCGTCTGCCGGATGCATAGAATGCGCGACCCGGGTTCCCGACGGACCCGTGTTTCGTATGACCAAACGCCTCCCGATAGCGAAGATGCTCGCCGCCACAGCCGCGCTGACCGCGGCGATTTCGGCGGTGATGCTGCCGATCAACTGGGACGGCCAGCAGGCCTCCACGGCGGCGCCGAAGATCGACCGCCTGCTGGACGTGATGATCGTCCTCTCTGCGTTCGTCTTCTCGCTGGTGATGGTGATGCTCGTCTACGCGCTGTGGAAGTTCAAAGCCAAGCCCGGCGACGAGTCCGACGGCGAGCCGATTCACGGCAACACCCGCCTCGAGATCGCCTGGACGCTGATCCCGACGATCATCGTCCTCTTCGCCGGCGGCTACAGCTGGAAGGTTCTCGACGAGATCGAGGAGCCGGCCCCGAATCCGCTCAAGGTCCAGGTCTTCTCGCAGCAGTTCGCCTGGAGCTTCGGCTATCCCGGCAAGGGTGAGGCCTGGTCAGAGGGTGAGCTGCATGTGCCGGTCGGCCGGCAGGTCCACTTCAAGATGCACGCCCTGGACGTGATCCACTCCTTCTGGGTGCCGGAGTGGCGGATCAAGAAAGACAACGTTCCCGGCATCACGACGACCGCGATCGTCACCCCGAACAAGGTCGGCACCTATCAGCTCGTCTGCACCGAGCTGTGCGGCTTCGGCCACGCCACGATGCGCGCCGAGGTCGTCGTCGAGCCGCCGGCCGAGTTCCGCAAATGGGTCGCGAGCCTGAGACAGAGAGTGCCCGCGCCGCTGATGGAGTCCGTCGTCGGGGACACCGAGACCGACCCGATCCCGTTGGGATCGGGCGGGGCATAATGGGAAGCGCCTGATGGTGTCCGCGATCAAGCAACCGGGCTGGACTCGAGGGGGACTCGGTGCGATCCTCGCCGGCGCCTTCGGCTTCGGCCTGGTCATCGCGCTGCGGGCGATCTCCGACCTGCCGCTCTACCAGACCGAGCAGACCGGCTACCCGCACGTGGTCGTGCCGCTGGTCACCGCTCCGCTCGGCTTCCTGGCTGGCTTCGGCTGCTTCGACTACTGGCTGCGCTGGGCGGTCGGGGCGCCGACGGTTCCCGAGGATCACTCTCAGCACGGCGCCAAGACCTGGAAGGACTACTTCCGCTTCAACACCGATCACAAGGTGATCGGAATCCAGTACATCGTCACCACGTTCTTCTTCTTCTTCATCGGCGGGCTGCTGGCGATGCTGATCCGCGCCGAGCTGGCGCAGCCGGGGACGCAGATAGTCGAAGCGTCCACCTACAACGGCCTCTTCTCCACCCATGCGGTGCTGATGATCTTCGTCTTCGTGATTCCGGTCTTCGCCGGGATCGCCAACTACGTCCTGCCGCTGATGATCGGCGCCCCGGACATGGCCTTCCCGCGGCTGAACGCGCTCAGCTTCTGGATGCTGCCGCTCGCCGGCCTGCTGTTCATCGGCAGCTTCCTCGCTCCCGGCGGCGCCTTCGACGCCGGCTGGACCGGCTACGCGCCGCTCTCGACCGGGGCGCCGTTGGGCCAGTCGTTCTTCAACCTGGGCGTGCAGTTCGCCGGTGCCTCGTCGATCGCCACCGCCCTCAATTTCTTAGTCACGATCATCACCATGCGTGCGCCCGGAATGAACTTCTGGCGTATGCCCCTGCTCGTCTGGGCCAACCTCTCGACTTCGCTGCTGGTCGTCGCCGCCACCCCCTTCATCGCGGGCGCCCAGTTCATGGTCCTCTTCGACCGCGCCCTCGGCACCCAGTTCTTCGAGTTCGCCGGCGGCGGCGACGTGATCAGCTACCAGCACATCTTCTGGTTCTACTCGCACCCGGCCGTCTACATCATGATGCTGCCGGGCTTTGGGATCATCAGCGAGGTCATCTCGACCCACGCCCGCAAACCGATTTTCGGCTACCGGCTGATGGCGCTGGCGCTGATCGGGATCGTCGTCCTCAGCTACTCGGTCTGGGCGCATCACATGTTCGTTGCCGGAATGTTCAGCTGGCTGCGGGTGCCGATGATGATCACCACGCTGCTGATCGCGGTGCCGACCGGGATCAAGATCTTCTCCTGGCTGGGAACGCTCTTCTACGGGAAGATCCACACCTACTCGACGGCGATGCTGTTCGCACTCGCCTTCATCGTCACCTTCACTATCGGCGGCATCAGCGGCGTGATGCTGGGCATGGTGCCGCTCGACATCCACGTCTCCGACACCTACTTCATCGTCGCCCACATCCACTTCGTCCTGTTCGGCGGCTCGGTCTTCACGATCTTCGCCGGCGTCTACCACTGGTTCCCGAAGATGACGGGGCGGATGTACGACGAGAAACTGGGCCGCGTCCACTTCTGGGGCACGGTGCTGGGCACCTGGGGGACCTTCGTCCCGATGCACTGGGTGGGGATGGACGGGATGCCGCGACGCGTCGCCGACTACGCCGCGCAGTTCGGCGAGTGGAACCTGCTGATCAGCGTCTTCGCCTTCATGCTCGGCGCCGCGCAGCTGGTCTTCCTCTACAACATGATCGTCAGCTGGCGCTTCGGCCCGCGCGCGGAGGCCAATCCGTGGCGCGCCAACACGATCGAGTGGCAGGTCTCCTCGCCGCCGCCGGTCTTCAACTTCGACGAGATTCCGCGCGTGGTCGGCGGCCCCTACGAGTTCGGCGTGCCCGGCGCGCGGCACGCGATCATGGCCGGCGAGGGCGCCGAGGTTCCGGAGACGAGACCAAGCGTGGTGGGCTCGACATGAGCGAGAACGCCGAAGGCCGTCCCCTGCTGGTCTTCCTCAACGAGGTGGCGGGCGGGCGCAAGCTGCTGGCGGCGGTGCGCGAGCGGGCGGAGGGCGCGCCCTACGTCGCCGTGGCGGCGCCGCAGAACCAGCCCGCCGTCGGCCAGCTGATCGACACCGGCGAGCTGCGCGACGCCGCCCGCGCCCGCGTCGAGGTGACGATGGCGATCCTCTCCGAGTTCGGGATCGAGTCTGTGGGCGAGGTGATGGACCCCGACCCGGCGCTGGCGCTGGACGACGCGGTCCGCGCCCACGAGCCGAGCGAGGCCCTCCTCTCCTGCCTGTATGAGACGCGCTTCGGCTTCACCCGCAAGGACCTGGTCGAGTGGGCGCGCGGGCGCTTCGGGCCGGAGGTCGAGGTGACCCACATCCCGGTGCGGATCGAGGACGACTCGATTCGCTGGGACCTCAACCACACGCTTGTCGTCGCCACCCAGACCGTGGCGACGCCGGACCTGGTCAAGCGGCTGATCGAGAGAGCGGCTGAGCGCCCGCACCGCTACACGATCGTCTGCCCGCGCTCGGACGACATGACCGAGGCGCAGATCGTCCGCGCTCTCGCCTCGACGATGGCGCAGCTGTACCGCGCCGACGTCGACGCGACCGGACAGCCGATGAGCCCCGATCCCTTCCACGCCGTGCAGAACGCGATCGAGCACTACCGCGTCGATGAGGTGCTGATCTCGACCTTCGCCGGCGAGATGTCGCACTGGCTGGAGGAGGACCTGATCGGCCGCGTGCGCGAGATAACCGACAAGCCGGTCGAGCACCTCGAGGTGGGGCGCCCGGCCGAGGCCGTCGCCGCCGCCGTCGCCGAGGAGGGAGGCGCCTGATGGAAAGCGCATCCGTCGCCCTGGGCGCCCACGAACACCACGGCCCGCCGGAGGCCCACAACAGCTCCCGGATCGACCGCCAGACCCTCGGCATCCTGCTTTTCATCGTCTCTGAGGTGATGCTCTTCGGCGCTTTCTTCGCCGCGTACTTCTTCCTCCGCGTCGTCGTCGACCCGCCCAGCTGGCCGCCGGAGCCCTTCGAGCTGCCGGTCGCCGTCGCCGGCGTCAACACGGCGATCCTCGTCTCCTCCAGCTTCACGATCCACTACGCGCTGGAGTCGATCCGCCGCGGCAACCACACCGGGCTCAAACTGGGCTTGGTCCTCACCTGGCTGCTGGGAGCGACCTTCCTCTTCATCCAGATCAACGAGTACGTCAACATCGGCTTCAGCGCCCGCGACCTCGGCTTCGGCTCGATCTTCTACGGCCTCACCGGCCTGCACGGCGCCCATGTCTTCGTCGGCCTCCTGCTCCTCAGCTTCGCCACGATCCGCGCCTTCCGCGGCCACTTCGGCCCCGAGGCGAAGGACCATCTCGGCGTCGAGGTGCCAGGCATCTACTGGCACTTCGTGGACGTGATGTGGATCATCGTCTACGTCAGCGTTTATATCCTTTAGCGCGACCGCTGCAAACCGGCGCATCTCGGGGTCCTCGGTCGTTCGGATCGGGTCACGTACTAAAAGTGCGCTCCCCTCACCTCACTCCCTGCGTCCCCCGACCTGCTTGGTTTTCGCGGCCGTGCGTGAGACATGAAAATTTCTGAGGAAGCGGTGTTCAGATGGGTCGTGATCGTCGGTATGGCCGCGGCCTCGGTGATTGCGCTTACGCTGCTGACGAGGCCTCTGGTCGGGGCGCTTTGGGGGCTGGTGCTGGCATGCGCCGGGGTGGCGCATGCGTACCGGTGGTGGCGCCGCTTCCGACGTTCCTGAGTCGCTCTCAGCCGTGGTCGGCGATCAACTCGCCGAGGGGGCGCTTCTGCGATCCCTCCGGATCGAAGTTGTCCGCCGCGAGCCAGGCCTCGAAGCCGGCGCGGATGCCGGGCCACTCGTCGTCCGTGATCGCGAACCAGGCGGTGTCGCGGTTGCGGCCCTTGATCACCATGTGGTTGCGGAAGATCCCCTCGAAGGTGAAGCCGAAGCGCTCTGCCGCGCGGCGAGAGGCGGCGTTGAGGGCGTTGCACTTCCACTCGAGGCGGCGGTAGCCGAGGCTCTCGAAGGCGTGGCGGGCCAGCAGGTAGATCGCCTCGGTGGCGGCGGTAGTCCGCTGCAGCGAGAGGCCGAACCAGATGTTCCCGATCTCAATCGACCCGTGCTCCGGCACGATGCGCAGATACGAGGCCAGGCCGAGTGGGCGTTCTCCCGGCAGTGGCACGAGAGCGAAGAAGAGGGGGTCCTCGGACGTCTCGGATCGGGCCAGGTCCTGCCGCATATGGCTCGGACTCTCGTATGGCCCCTCGAAGAGGTAGGTCCAGATCGTCGCATCGCCGGCGGGAGGGTGCGAAGCGGAGTAGAGCGGCTCGGCATCGGCGGCGGCGTCGAGCGGACGCAGCAGGACATGCGTGCCCTGCAGCGGCTCGCGCCGAGGCAGCTCGGCGGGAGTCCAGTCAAGATGTTCTCCGAGCGGAAGGTCATCCGGCA
>Ga0299914_10002153_pt1 | contig 13453 bp, 10 predicted proteins | sample RVTome_10_FD_201361 | JGI IMG/M metagenome (GOLD analysis project Ga0299914, IMG submission 201361) | Soil microbial communities from uranium-contaminated site in the Upper Colorado River Basin, Wyoming, United States - RVT153D57 (version 2) ...
GGGGACGGGACCGCAAGCTCGAGATGGGCGAGCCGGGCCGAGTCGAATACGCGGTTGGCGACGCGGAAGCGGACGTCGGGCGGCCGGTTGCCGCGGCGGTCGCGGTGCATGCCCTCGAGCCGCCGCGGGCACATCGTGTCGGCCCAACGCAGGAGCGCGGGAGTCACCCTGGGTGGAGCGTCGATCTCGACCGTCGCCATCACGGTCGAGGCTACGTCGGGGGCGCGTTCCCGACGGGGAGTGCCGCATCGCCGGGAACGTCCCCGCCTACGCTCCTCACCGCGTGTCGGTGATCGAGCCCACCGGTGAGGGATCGCCGGCACCAAACCCGTGGAAGCGCCGGGTCCTCGTCGGCGTGGGAGCCGCGTTCCTCGTCTGGCTGGCGGCGGCGGCGCTGTTGCTGCTCGACGCCAAACGCAGCATCGACGCCGGCGTCAACCAGCTCGAAGCGGCACGCGACCGCCTGTCGCCGGGAGACCTCGTCTCGGGTGACGGGCGCGCCGCCCTCGAGCTGGCGGAAGAGGAGTTCGAGCAGGCCTCGTCGAACGCGGCCTCGCCGCTGCTCGCCCCGTTCAAGCTCGTACCGGTCGTCGGTCAACAGGTTCGCTCGATCGAAGCTCAGACCGAAGCCGCCGCCGACGTCGTTGCCATCGGCGAGCAGGCCATGCGCGAGGCGGAGAGGAGGTTCGACGAGAACCCCCAGACGGGTCCGGCTCGAGTCGCGCTCATGGAGGAGGTTGCGCAGATCACTGCCGACGCCGAGGAGCGCATGCGCTCCGTCGAGCTCGGCCCCGACTTCTTCCTCGTCGGACCGGTCGGCGACGCCCGCGCCGAGTTCGCCGACCGACTGCGGGAGGTGGAAGCTGCGCTCGCGGATTCTCGGACGATCGCGACCGGGTTCGCGGACTTCCTGCGCGGCCCGTCGCGCTACCTCGTGCTGGCGGCGAACAACGCCGAGATGCGGGCCGGGTCGGGCATGTGGCTGAGCGCCGGGGTGCTCACCGTCCAGGACGGCGACTTCACCCTGGGCGACATGGTCCCGACAGGCGACCGCACCTTGCCCGATGGGGCCGTGCCCGTCACCGGCGAGCTCGCCGAGCGGTGGGGCTGGTTCGGGCCCTCCCGAGACCTCCGCAATACCGCGGCCACTCCCCGGTTCGACGTGACCGCCCCGCTGGCGGCCCGCATGTGGCAGGCGGTCACCGGCGAGGCCGTCGACGGCGTATTGGTGGTCGACCCGATCACGCTGCGCGCCCTCCTCGCGGCCGAAGGGCCGGTCGAGGCCGACGGCGTCACCCTGGACGCGAGCTCGGTGCTGCCGTACATCTTCCTCGACCAGTACCGGGCCGCCCCCGACCTCGACGCCGACCAGGCGGCCCGCCGCGACCAGCTCGGCGGGGTGGCCCGGGCCGCGATCGACGCGTTCGAGATCGGCGAGTGGGATCCACCAACGCTCGTCGACGAGCTGGCACCGGCCGCGCGGGGCCGGCACGTGCTCGCCTGGTCGTCGGACCCGGTCGAGCAGGACGCATGGGAGGCCGCGGGCGTCTCCGGCGAGCTCACCGAGGAGTCGTTGCTGGTGTCGGTGATGAACACGGCCGGCAACAAGCTCGACCAGTTCCTGACGATCGACGGCACCATCGGTGTCTCCAGCTCGAGGGCCGGGACGGACGTGACGGTCCGCCTCGAGCTCGCAAACGACGCCCCGACGGGCGAGCCGACCTACGTCGTCGGCCCGTTCCCGGGCACCGGGCTCGGCGAGGGTGTCTATCGCGGGATCGTCGCCGTCGACGTCCCCGGCGCCGCCACGGAAGTGCGGATCGAGGGCGGCACGGGGCAGGCCGCCGCCGGGCCCGACGGTCCCGCCCGCGTGATCGCGACGACGGTGCAGCTCGGGCGGGGCGAGACCCTGGCCGTGACGGTGACGTTCCGTCTCCCGGAAGGGGCCGACGGGCTCCGGGTCGAGCCGTCGGCTCGAGCGCCCGCGATCGAGTGGCGGGCAGGGAATCAGCGCTGGGTCGACGACCATGCCGAACGCGTGGAGTGGTAGGGCACCTCCGCAGTGCAACCGCGCTCTGTGGTAGCAGCGCCTCACAGCTGGCCAAGATCGGTGGAAAACGGCCAAAAACGCCCCGGAGACTCCGGGTGCCGACCACTCTCCGCTCTTCCCAACCGACCGGGAGTCTGCTACCCTCCGTGGTCGAAGGCGGACGTCGACTCGGGCGGGTTGGGGGCTGCTGGCGAAGAGGGGCTCGAGTCCACCGAGCTCCCCGACGATACGAGGGGCAGATGAGCAGCAGCCGCAGGATCACTCAGCGAGCACTCCGCCTGGTCGCGGCGGGCGCGGTCGTCATGGGCGTGATGCTCCCGGCGGCCGCACTCGCACAGCAAGACCCCGTGTACCCGACCCCGGGAAGCACGCCCGAGGTCAACGACCCCGGCGGGGTCTCGAGCACGTCGGCCGAAACCACGACCTACGAGGACACGTTGCCCGTCACCGGTGGCCAGATCGCCGGCCTGGCGCTGATCGGTCTCGGCATCACCGGCGCCGGCGTCGCGATGCTTCGCATCGGGCGTCGCCGAGCCACGACCTGAGCTCCGCCCCCCTCGACAACGACCCCCACAACTGAAGGATCAGAGCCGGCAGATGGCCGTCGCAACTCACGTCTTCGAGCGCCTCGGGACGGCCCGTCCCGACCTCACGGTCACCGAGCCGGCAGTCCTGCCGGCGCGGCACACGACCCGGGCTCGCTGGGCCCTCCCCGCGTTCCTGTGCGTGATCGACGCGGCCGCGTTGCTGCTCGCGCTCCTCCTGGCCGGGCGCCTCGCCTCTCCGCTCGGGCTCGTGTACGTCGCGGCCGCGCTGGCCACGGTCGCGGCCTCCGACGGTTACCGGTCTCGGATCACGCTCTCGGCGCTGCAGGCCACACCCTGGTTGATCACCCGGCTCGCGATCCCGCTGATCGTGGTCGTTCCGATCGCGCTGGTCGGCGGGGCCCCGCGGTCGGTCTGGTTGGTCCCGCTGGTGCTCGCCCTCGTCATCGGAGGCCGGGCCCTCTCGTACGCCGTCGTGCGGCGCCTCCGTCGCCGCGGGCACTTGCTCGAGGGCGCCGTGATCCTCGGAGCGGGTGGCATCGGCGTCGAGCTGGCGCGGATCTTCCAGGAGCACCCCGAATACGGCGTGCGCCCCCTCGGCTTCCTCGACTGCGTGAACGACGAGCTCCCGCTGCCGCTCCTCGGTGATGTCGACAGCCTCGGGCCGCTGCTCGAGCGCGGCGGGATCCACCGCGTCATCGTGGCGTTCGGGCCGGCACGGGAGGCGGATCTTGTGAACGTGCTGCGCACAGCCGTGCAGCACAACGTCGAGCTCCACATCGTCCCCCGGTTCTTCGACGTCGGCGCCGCGGCCGGTCCCGACACCGACGACGTCCGTGGGATCCCGCTGCAACGCGTGCGCCGCGCTGCGCTGCGGCTCAAGGCCGAGGGGTGCAAGCGGGCGGTCGACATCGCCGTCGCCGGCGCGCTCCTCATCCTCGCCGCGCCCGTCATGCTCGTGATCGCGCTGCTGGTGCGATTCACGAGCAAGGGCCCGGTCTTGTTCAGTCAGGACCGCGTCGGCCGCGGCAGTCGCGTCTTTCGCATGCACAAGTTCCGGACGATGGTCGATGAGGCCGAGGCCGATCTCGATCGGCTTCGGCACCTCAACGAGCGCGACGGCCTCGTGTTCAAGATTCGCGACGACCCCCGTTGCACCACTGTCGGGCGGTGGCTGCGCCGGTTCTCGCTCGACGAGCTTCCCCAGCTGTGGCACGTGCTCATCGGCGACATGTCGCTCGTCGGGCCGCGCCCGGCGCTGCCGAGCGAGGTGTCGCGCTACGACCAGGACGCCCGCTGGCGGCTGCTGGTCAAGCCCGGGCTCACCGGGCTCTGGCAGGTGAGCGGACGCTCCGACCTGCCGTGGAGCGAGTCGTTGCGCCTCGACCTCTATTACATCTACAACTGGACGCCCGGCCTCGACCTCGCCGTCATCGGCCGGACCTTCAGCGCTGTGCTCCGCCGCGAGGGCGCGTACTAGGCCGTCCCCTGCTCGGGCTCCCTCACCGCGATCCCGGGGTTGCTGCGTTTCGTGCCTTTTGATCGCGCGTGCGGCCCAAACGCGCTCCGGGTCAAGAACCCCACGGTCCGTGCCGATACACGCCCCGGGACGCGGACGCGGCAGGGGGGTGCGGAGGATGCGGGCGCAGCGGTCTTTCGGGCTGGCGGCGGTTGCCGTCGCGGTTGCCCTCGTGGTCACGGCCTGTGCCGGCACGCCCGGGGGGAACGTCACGAACCCGCCGCCGGCACCGAATCTCGGCCCGGGCGGTGGGCTGGCCGGCGGGGCCGGATTCGCCGAGGGAGCCGGGCTGCTCTGGGGGAGCGACGCCGAGCTCGCCCAGCGCCTCGACGGCATCGCCGCGACCGGGGCGGACTACGTGCGCGTCGACGTCGACTGGTCGGTTGCACAGCCGGCTCCCGCGACGTGGAACTGGGGTCCGATCGACCGGGTCGTCCACGCGATCCGAGCTCGCGGTCTCCGGGTGCTGGGGCTGGTGACGTACACCCCTGCGTGGGCCCGTCCGGCGGGAACGTCCGACAAGAACCCGCCGAGCAATCCGGCGAACTTCGCCACCTTCACCGCCGCGGCGGCGGGACGGTACCTCCCGCTCGGTGTGCGGGATTGGGAGATCTGGAACGAGCCCAACAGCCGCTGGTTCTGGAGCCCGGCTCCCAACCCCGCGATGTACACGGACCTCCTGATCCGGGCGCACGCCGCGATCAAGTCGGTCGACCCGGGAGCGATGGTGATGACGGGCGGGCTCTCGCCGGCGCCCGACAACCCCGACGGGAGCATGATCGCACCGGTGACCTTCCTCCAGCGCGTGTACGCCGCCGGCGGCCGCGGCCATTTCGACGCCGTCGCGCACCACCCTTACAACTACCCGTACATGCCGCTGAAGCCCGAGCCCAACTACAACTGGAACGCGTTCGGCGGCGTGACGCCCAAGCTGCACGAGACGATGGTGGCCAACGGCGATGGCGCGAAGAAGATCTGGGGCACCGAGATGGGTGCTCCGACGGTGCAGGGCATGACGCCCGAGTACGTCGCCGCGTACGTGACCGAAGCGTTCGCCGCGTGGCGCTCGTGGCCCTTCACCGGCCCCTTGTTCTGGTACTCGTACCGTGACGGAGGCACCAGCCCGACGGATCCCGAGCACAACTTCGGGCTCGTCACGACCAACGGCGTACCCAAGGAGCCGGCGCTGACCGCATACGCGAGCGCCGCGGGCTGAACCGCGTGCTCAGGTCCCGGCCGCCAGTGCCGCTTCGAGCGCGGCGCTGAAACCCTCTCGAAACCGAGCCGGGGAGAACCGCTCGGCCTGGCGGCGGACCGCGGCCGGATCGAAGCCGGCGGCGTCGAAGTCGCGCATGGCGGTCGCGAGCGCCTCCACCTCACCGGTCGTCCCCGTTCCGTCGGACGTGTACAGGGCTCCGCTCATGCCGTCGGCCACCGACTCGAGCGCGCCGCCCGCTGCCTGGGCGAGCACCGGCGCGCCGCACGCCTGCGCCTCGACCGGGATGATGCCGAAATCCTCTTCACCCGGGAACACCAGCGCGCGGCACCGCCGGTAGAGGTCGCGCAAGGTCACGTCGTCGACGCGCCCGAGGAACTCCACGCCGGGGCCGGCGCGGGCTTCGAGCTCCGGGCGTTGTCGACCAACCCCGACGACGACGAGCCGCGCACCGGCGCGCGCCGCGGCTGCCACGGCGACGTCCGTCTTCTTGTACGGCACGAGGCGTCCCGCCACGAGGAAGAAGTCGTCTCGATCGATGCTCGGGTCGGGTGTGAACCAGTCGATGTCGACCGGCGGTGGCACGACCGTTGCCGCTCGTTCCCACCACCGTTCGACGCGGGCAGCGACGTTGCGGGAGTTCGCCATGACCAGCCGGAGTCGCCGCGCGGCCGCCCGGTCGGGCCGGCGTTGCGTCCCGGCGAAGGCGCCGAGCACGATCCGGCCCGCGCCGCCGCCCCGCTCGCCGGCGCGCATTCCCGGATCCCACATCCAGCGGGCCGGGGTGTGCGTGTACGAGACGACCGGTACGTCGCGCGGGGGCCGGATGCGGTTGGCGAAGGCGTAGTGACTCGTGAGCACGAGGTCGACGTCGTGGAGGTCGAGCCGCGCGAAGGCGCCGGGGAGAAGCGGCAGCAGATGGGCGTAGCGGTCGTTCCCGGGATACAGGCGATCGAGCCATGTCGAGCGGATGTCGGCCTCGGCGAGGCCGTCCGACAGTACGCTGCGGTCGACGATGGCGGCGTGCACCACTGCGGTCGGGAACATGCGGTGGAGCTCGGCGACGACGCGCTCGGCGCCTCCCCAGATCGTGAAGCGCTCGTGGACGATGGCGACCCGCACGCCCGTCAGCGGCGCCAGCGTCTCGGCGAACGGGCGGGCTCGTCCCGATTCAGCACCGTGCCCAGGAGCCGGGCATGGGGAGTGAGCCGGCGCACGGCATCGTGCAGGGCGCGCTTGCGGGTCGCCGGCGCGTCGATCACGAGGATCGACGCGTCCACCTGCGCCGCGATGACGAGCGCATCCGCCGACTCTGTGACGGCCGGCGTGTCGATCACGACGAGCTCGACGTCGGTCAGCTGATCGAGGAGCTTACGGAGGGCGCCACCGCCGAGCAGCCCGGGCGCGTCAGGGACGGCGAGTCCGGCAGTCAGGACGCGGAACCGTTTCTGGAGCGGGTTGGCCTGGCGCAGGATGGACGGCTCGAAGCCGGTCCCGAGCAGGAGGTCGCCGAGACCGGGGGACGGTGGGAGGTGGAGGTTCTGGGCGACGGAGGGCCGGCGCAGGTTGGCGTCCACGAGGACGACCGAGACCTTGAGGTTGGCCGAGATCTGAGCCAGCCCCCGCGCCACGTAGGACGCGCCGCCTCCCGGGTCGATCCCGGTGACCGCGACCCGACGCACGTCGACGTCGCCCCGGGCGAACTCGACTTGGGCGCGCAGCTCACGGAACGCCTCGACGACCTCGTCGTGTCCCTTACGGGGGATGCGGGCGAGTACCGGGACGTCGGTCAACTCCTCGACCTCCTCCCGTATGCGCCCGGAGGGGAACCGGCCTGCGACAGTACCCAACAGGGCCGCCGCCTCGGCGCTGAGCACGAGCGCGACGAGGAACGCGAGCACAGCGTCGCGTTCGGGCTTGGGCTCGATGGGGGTGGTCGGGGCCTCGGCGGGCGACACCACGCGCGGGATGGGCGGCTGCTCCTCGGGGTCCGCTCCCGACGCGGCGTCCTCGGCGTCCTCCTGAAGACTCTCGACGACGCCGTCGGCGAGCGCTTCCGCGGAAGCGGGAGAGGGACCCCGCGCGCGGATCTCGACGAAACCCAACGTCGCGGAATCGTCGGCGGTGACGCGCGCGCGGGCTGTCGACAGCGAGATGTTGAGGCCCGAGTCGTCGATCGCCTGGCGCAGGATGCTGCTCGTATCGGCGAGCGCGGCGAATCGCCCGGCCACGATCTCGACGTTCTCGCGACCGAGCGACGTCGTGTCGCCGGTCGTCTCCGAGATCACGTCGATTTGTGCCGTGGCCTGGTAGACCTTTGGTCGTGCGCGGCTCCAGGCGTACACGCCCGCGGCGACGACCAACGACACGGCGACGATGACCCACCGACGCCGCCACATCAGGCGAAAGTGCTCCATGACATCCACGCGCGCGTTCGAGGGTAGTGCAGCACTCATGAGATTCCGGCGATGCTGACGCCCGCGCGCCGGTGGGTCGCGTCGGTTCCCGCACCCGACCGTTCCGGCACGGACGGCGACGGCAGGGACCGCGTGACCGGCGATCGCGCCGTGCCCCTCGTCGCCGGTTCGCTCGCGCTGAGCGTCGCGTTGGGCGCGCTCGCGTTGGCGACCGGACAGTCCCCGCTGTTGCTCCTCGCCGCGGTTCTCGTCGGCCCGGTCCTCGTGGTCGCGGCCGTCGCGCTCGTCCTCCGACCCCAGCGCGGGGTGCTGCTCCTCGCGGCGCTGCTGCCGTTCGACGGGCTCCAGCAGATCGTCGGCTTCCCCGCCGGTTGGAAGGAAGCGCTGACGCTCGCGGTGCTCGGCGCGACGTTCGTCGCCCCCTTCGCCGTTCGGGCCACCGGCCGCGGTCGCCTCCCGCAGTGGACGTACCTGATCGTCGCCCTGGCGGCGCTGGGCGTGGTCTCGGCCGTGCTCGTCGGTGGGAGCCGCGGGCTCGTCGGCCTCAAGGTCGGGTTCTTCTACGTGCTCCTCGGTCTCGCGGTCTGGCGCTGCCCCCTCGACGCGCGAGAGCGCGACCGCTTGGTCTCGATCCTCATGGCGACCGGGTTCGCCACGGCGGTGTTCGGTCTCGTCCAGCAGCTGCTCGGCCCCGACCGACTCGTCGATCTCGGCTACGAGTACAACACCGACATCCGTACCGCGGGCGGCTTCCTGCGCTCGTTCTCGACCTTCGACACGAGCTTCGCGTTCGCTCTCTACCTGATGGTCGTCGTGCTGGTCGGGCTGGCGGTCGCGCTCGGCGCTCCCCGCCGGCTGCGCAACCGGCTCTTCTTGCTCAGCCTCCCCGTCATCCTGGCCGCCATGGCCGTTGCGATCACGCGCGTGGCCTTCCTCGGTCTGGCCGCCGGTCTCGTCTACCTGGCGATCACGAAGTACCGATCGCTCGTGGTGGTCTTCATCGACGGGGTCGTCATCGCCGCAGTGCTCCTCGTCGCGGCCGCCAGCTTCAGTGGCGCCTTCCTGTCGACCTCGAGCTCCGAGGCGCGCTTCGACCTCTGGGGCGGGAACGTTTCCGAGATCGTCGCGCACCCCTTCGGTGCCGGAGTGGGGGCCACCGGAGCGGCAGCCGAGAAGGCCGCCGAGGTGGCGGGGAGCGACGAGGAGGTCTTCCAGCCCGACAACTACTACTTCAAGATCGCCTACGAGTTCGGAGTCATCGGGTTGTGGCTGTTCGCCCTGTTCTTGGCGGCCGCGGCGGCCAGCACACACCAGGTGGCGCGAAGGCTCACTGGCACCGACGCCGCCTTCGCGAGCGGCGTCGCGGCGTGCGTCATCGCGGCGGCAGTCGCATCCGTCGTGTCGACCTACTTCGAGATCTTCCCGCTCGATGCGTACTTCTGGCTCCTGCTCGCCGTCGTCGCCACGTGCGCGCCCGAGTCGCGCTGAACGCCCTGGCGCTGCGTCCTGACGGCGCGGGCGTCTCCACGTACATCCGCGAGCTGTTGCGAGCGTTGCCCGAGCACGTCGACGCCGAGCTCGTCGCCGCGGTGCAGGCTGACGCTGCCCACGAGCTCTCCGACGGCGTCGAGCGCGACGTTCACGCGGTCGCGGCGGGGGCACGACGGGCACTAGCCGGGCTCCGGTCGATGGCGCCCGCGGATCTGGTGCACGGTCTGGACGCCGCGCTCCCGATGTCGTCGCGCGTCCCGGCCGTAGCGTCGTTCCATGACCTGTCGGTGTTCGACGTGCCGTGGGCGTTCACCCGCCGGCGGGCGGCGGGGAAGCGTCTGCAGGCGAGGCATGCCATCAAATGCGCGGACGCGGTGATCGCAAATTCAGCCTTCACGGCCGAGCGGATCTCGGCTCGCTTCCGTCGAGATGCCGTCGTGGTGCTCCTGGCGCCGTCATCGGGCTGCGCGCCACCCGACCCGTCCGAGGTCGGGGCGGTCCGCCGGCGGTATGCCCTCCCGGACCGGTTCGTGCTGCACGTTGGGACGGTGGAGCCCCGGAAGGATGTTCCTTCCCTGGCGGCGGCGTGCCGGCGCATCCCCGTGCCGCTCGTCCTCGCCGGAGTTGTCGGCGCGACGTCCGTTCCGCGGGAGGGCGACGTGCGCGCGCTCGGCTTCGTGCCGAGGAGCGATCTCGCGGCGCTGTACGGCGCCGCCACCGTCGTCGCGTACCCCTCCCGCTACGAAGGCTTCGGGTTGCCGCCACTCGAGGCGATGGCGTGCGGCGCGGCGGTGGTCGCGACGCAGGTCGCTTCCCTTCCCGAAGTGCTCGGTGACGCCGCCGCGCTCGTCCGACCGCACGACGTTGACGCACTGGCAGCGACCCTGTCCGAGGTGCTGCTCGACGACGAGCGCAGGGCTGCCTTGCAGGTTGCCGGGCTCGAACGGGCACGCTCGTTCAGCTGGGCTCGCACCGCCGCCGAGACCGCGGACGTCTACCGGTCGCTCGGGGTCTCGGTCTGAACGCCCGACCGGCCGGCCGCGCCACCGGTGACCTCGAACCGGGCGTTGCGAACCAGTGTCCGCAGGCCCCCGGGACCGTCCACGCGGAGGAAGTGGAGCGCGACCAGGAACGTCGCCATCGCGGCGCCCCCGGCGACGGGCCAGGGCAGGGCCGTCGCAGCACCGAGGTAGACCGCCGTCATCGCGAGACCGGCGGCCCCCGTCCGCGCGATCGCCGCCCAGGGGACACTGAGCAGGTCGGGTGTCCGTCGCACGATGGCGACCAGGAACATGGCGACGGCAACCTCGGTGATCACCGTCGCGACCGCGGAGCCGTTGAACGAGAACGCGGGGATGAGGATCAGGTTCAAGCAGACGTTCAGGGCGAGACCGACGAGGCCGGCGACCGCGTAGGCCCGGTTCCGACCGATCGCGATCAGGACCACGAAACAGAGGTAGGTCAGGTACTGGACCACCGAGCCCGCGACGAGCAACCGCGCCGCGTCCGTCGACACGTCGTACCGGCCGCCGTAGAGGAGCTCGATGAGGGGTCGCGCGATCAGCGCGAACCCGGCTCCGATGGCCACGCCGGCCACGGTGAGGAGGACGAGCGATTGGCGCACGTGATGCCGGAGCGACGAGCGGTCGTTCGGCCACGCCGCCACCATCAGCGTCATCACGGGCGTGAGCAGCGCTTCGGGAAAGAAGATGGCGAGGTCGGCGAACTTGTAGCCGATCGTGTACTCACCGACCGCACGAGCAGAGTCGAGGGCCTCCAGCATCACGATGTCGACGCGGTAGTAGATGCTGAACAGCGCGGCGCCGATCGACAGGGGCAGCGCCTCCTTGATCCACGTCCACCACTGCGAACCCTCGGCGCGGAGGCGAAAGGCCATCTGTCGACGGTGCAACGCCCACAACCGCCAGGCCAGCACGGTGACCTGCCCGGCGGTGACGGTGAGCGCGAACAGCACGACGGTCCCCTGCCCGCTGGAGGCGACCGCGAGCACGAGCGCGAGCTGCACGACCGCGCCGGCGACCGTGCCGATCGCGAAGGGCCGGAGCCACACGCGCGCCTGGAACCAGACGACGAATCCGTTCGCCGGGGCGATGAAGAAGAAGCCCAACGCCGCGACCACCGTGGCCCAGACGATCGTCGCGTCGTAGTGCCCGGCGACCACGATGGCAACCGCGATGACGAAGGACGCCAGACCGATGAGCAGGCGGAACGCGATGTAGGAACCGACGACGTGCCCGGCACGAGCGCCGGCCTCGATCACCTCCCGCAGCACCAACCTGCCGATCTGCAGGTCGACGACGAAGCCGATGATGCCCAGCAGGCCGAACACGAACGAGTAGCGGCCCCAATCGGACGGCGAGAGCGTACGGACGATGATGACCGTGCCCGCCCACCCGGCCGCGGCGACGAGCATGCGCGCGGTGTAGAGGTAAGCGACGCCCGAACGCACGCCCTCGCCCGAGGCGGTCGTGATGCCGACGTCGATCGCCGGCTCGACCGGGGCTCCACCGGCGCGATGATCGCTTTGGGACACGGGCCGGTTCTCCCGAGGCCTTGGGACGACCGCGTATCCTAACCACGCGTGCCCCCCTTCTCTGCGCCATGCCGAACGCGTTCGAACGCGAAGCACCGACCATCGCGATGACCACCGCGCCGGGCGGCGGGGGTGTGCCGAGACGCTTGCTCGCGGTCAACCCGTCGGGCGCGTTCTCGGGCGCAGAGGTTGCATTGCTGCGCGTGCTGCAGGCGGCGCGGCGGGCGGGATGGCGCGTCGACGTCGTCGCACCTGATGGTCTGCTCGTGGACCGTCTGTCTGCCGCGGAGCTGCCGCGGACCGAGCTCCCCGAGTTGAGGTTCTCGACGCTTCCGCAGCCGCTCTCGATCGCCACCGCCGTGCCTCGCTCGTTGCGGGCAGCGAGCGCGATTCGTCGCGCCGCGACCGACGCCGATGTCCTCGTCGTGAACGGCTGGCATGCCCTCCCGGCCGTACGGCTGGCCCGGGTCCGGTGCGCGGTGGTCTGGTTCGTGCACGACATCCTCGGCCGGCGCGACCAGCGGGCGGTGGTCAAGGGGTGCGCGCCGGTCGTGACCGTCGCAGTCGCGCCGTCCCGCGCCGGTGCCGAGCCGCTCCTCGCGCAGGGGATCGACGTCCGCGTGGTGCGGAACGGGACGCCGTGGCCCGTCGAGCCCGCGGCTGCCGAGTCGCCCGACCCACCCGTGATCGGCGTGAGCGGGCCCCTGACCGGCTGGAAGGGTCAGGACGTTCTGCTGGAAGCGGTGGCGCGGCTACGCAGACGCGACCCGATCGTCGAGCTCATGGGTGGGACCTTCCCGGGCGATCGCGACTATGTGCGGCGACTCGAGCAGCGGGCGGCCGCCCCCGACCTCGCCGGCCGGGTTCGTCTGTTGGGCCACGTCGACGACCCCGTCGAGCGCCTGCGAGCCTGGACCGTTGCCGTCTCCGCGAGCGTCGATCCCGAGACGGCGCCGCTCAATGTGCTGGAAGCCATGAGCGTCGGCGTCCCGATGGCCGCGACCGATCACGGCGGGACGCCCGAGGTACTGGGAGAGGCCGGCCTGCTCGTCCCGCCGCGCGACGCCGGTGCACTCGCGGCCGCGCTCGATCGGCTGCTCGGCGACGCCGATCTGCGGCGGCGCTGCGCGCAGGCGGGCCCGCGGCTCATCGCGGCCGGGCTCACGCTCGACGCCCAGGAGCAGGCGTTCGTGCGGGTGCTCGAGTCCGTGACCGAGCGCGCTCCCGTCGGATGAGCCGAGACCAGGGCGCGACGCACCCGCTCCGGATGCTGTTCGTGAACGAGAACCTCGGCGGCCACGCCGCGATGCACCAGGCACTCCGAGACGCGCTCGGCGCCCATGCCGAGGTGACGGCCGAGTTCCTCGACGTGCCGGGCCCCGGCTTCGGCCGGCGCCTGGCGGCGGCACGCGTCCCAGGTCTCGCGCGACACGACGCCGATCTGCAGCCGCTCCGATACCAGCTCGCACAGAGCCTCAACGTACGGGGACGGTTGCGGCGCGTGCTCCGAGCGCACGATCCCGATGTCATCCATGCCTATTCGCAGAACGCGGTGCTCATGTCCGTGTCCGAGCTGCGTGCCCGTCCCAGCGTGGTCTCGACCGACAGCAGTGTCGTCCAGAACGCGTACCAGCTGCCGTACCGGAGACCCGGCCGCTTCA
>Ga0299914_10002154_pt1 | contig 13449 bp, 17 predicted proteins | sample RVTome_10_FD_201361 | JGI IMG/M metagenome (GOLD analysis project Ga0299914, IMG submission 201361) | Soil microbial communities from uranium-contaminated site in the Upper Colorado River Basin, Wyoming, United States - RVT153D57 (version 2) ...
CGCCGCCGCCGGACTGGGCGGCCGCGTCACCATCCTCGAGCAGGACTACCGGGCGCACGAGGGGCGCTACACGAAGATCGCCTCCATCGAGATGATCGAGGCGATCGGCGAGCGGCAGCTCCCCACGTTCTTCGCGGCCTGCGACCGGCTGCTCGCCCCCGGCGGCCTCGCCTGCATCCAGACGATCCTCGTCCCGGACGAGCGCTGGGACCGGTACCGGCGCTCGCCGGATTGGATCGAGCGCTACGTCTTCCCGGGCTGCCTCATTCCCTCGCTCGGCGCGCTGCGGCGGGCCATGGCGGCGGCCTCGCGGCTGACGATCCGCGACGGCGAGGAGATCGGGCCGCACTACGCGGAGACGCTGCGCCGCTGGCGCGAGCGATTCCACGCGGGCCTGCCGCACGTGCGCGAGCTCGGCTACGGCGACCACTTCGTGCGGACGTGGGACTTCTACCTGGCCTTCTGCGAGGCGGCGTTTCGCACCCGCTGGCTCGGAGACGCCCAGCTCGTGCTCGGCCGGCCGCTGGAGGAGGGCCCGTGATCCTCTACCGCTTCCTGAACGTCTGCGGCTACCGGCCCGCGGCGCGGACGCTCTTCCGCATGGAGATCGCCGGGCGCGAGCGGATCCCCGCCGAGGGGCCGTGCATCCTCGTCGCCAACCACGAGTCGGTCATCGACCCGTTCGTCCTCGGCCTGGCGACGCCGCGCATCGTCCGCTTCATGGCCAAGGCCGAGCTGTGGCAGAGCGCCGCCGTGCGGACGGTGATGGAGGGTTTCGGGGCCTTCCCGGTCGACCGTGGCCGCGGCGACTTCGACGCCTTCGGCCGCGCCGGCCGGCTCCTGGCCGACGGCGAGATCCTCGGCATCTTCGGCCAGGGAACCTGCCTGCCACTCCGCCGCCGGCCGTTCATGCGCGGCGCGGCGCGGCTCGCCCTGGAGACCGGCAGCCCGCTCGTCCCGGTCTCCCTCGTCGGCACCGAGCAGGCCGTCCGCCCTAACCGGCTGAAGCTCGGGTTGCCGCGCATCCGCGTCCTCGTCGGCCGGCCGGTCGAGGCGGCTCGAGCGCGGCCGACGGTGGCTTCGGCGCGAGAGCTCACGCGGCGCGTCGAGGAGGCGATCGCGGAGCTGCGCCGCCCGTACGGCGAGCCGCGGCACGCCTGGATCGAGGACGCATGATCGACTCCTACTGGCAGCTGCTCCTCCTCGGGCTCGCGCTCGCGTCCCTCCTCCAGCTCGGCCTCTGGCTCCTGCAGCGGCGGACCGGGGATGCCACGGCGGTGGACGCCGGCTGGGCCGTGACCCTCGCGCTCCTCGCCGCGCTCTACGCCGCGCTCGGGCCCGGAGAGCTCCCGCACCGGATCCTGATCGCGGTCACGGCGGGCCTCGAGAGCCTCCGGATCGCGTGGCTCGTCGCCGGCAGGATCGGCGGCGAGGAGGACTCGCGCTACCGCGAGCTCCGCGCCCGCTGGCGCGAGCGCGGGCGCGAGCAGCTCACCTTCTTCGTCTTCTACCAGGCGCAGGCCGTCGTGGCCTGGGCGCTCGCGGTGCCCTTCCTGCTCGTCGCGTTCAACCCGGCCGGGAGCCTGGAGCCGCTCGAATGGGCGGGCGCGGCCCTCTGGCTCGGCGCGGTGCTCGGCGAGGGCGCCGCCGACCGGCAGCTCGCGCGCTTCAAGGCCGACCCGCAGAATCGCGGGCGGACGCTGCGGGCGGGCCTCTGGCGCTACTCCCGCCATCCCAACTACTTCTTCCAGTGGCTGACGTGGGTCGCCTACGCGCTCATGGCGCTCGCCGCGCCGTGGGGCTGGATCGGCCTGCTCGCGCCGGCGCTCATCCTCTACCTGATCCTCTTCGTCACGGGCATTCCGCCGGCGGAGGAGCAGGCGGTGAGAAGCCGCGGCGACGACTACCGCCGCTACCAGCGCGAGACGAGCGCCTTCGTCCCGTGGTTCCCGAGGGAGGCGGCGCCGTGAGCCCCGCGAAGCCCCGGGGTCAGATCTTGCAAGCGCGCATTGGACATGTCCCTGCGGCGCTGCAAGATCTGACCCCAACGCGGGTACTGCGCCGCGCCGCCGGGAGCAGGCGCGAGCGAAGGCAGGATTCATCGGCCCCACGGCCGGGGTCGGATCTTGCAGTCGCGCACCGGACATGTCCCTGCGGCGCTGCAAGATCTGACCCCAGGGGTTCCGGGCGATGAGGCTCGACGTCCTTCCGGACCCGGTATTGCGGCTGGGGATCCGCGCCAACTGCGCGCTGCGGCTCGCGCGGGAGCGCCGCGGGGGCGAGGCGCGGCAGCGCGAGTTCGTGGAGCGGCTGCGCGCGGCGCCGATCGCCGAGCAGGTGGAGAAGCCGAACGAGCAGCACTACGAGGTGCCGGCGGAGTTCTTCCGGCTCGTGCTCGGGCCCCGGTTGAAGTACAGCTGCTGCCTCTGGCCCGCCGGCGTCGAGACGATCGCGGAGGCCGAGGACGCGATGCTGGCCCTGACCTGCGAGCGCGCCCGGGTCGAGGACGGGATGGAGCTCCTCGACCTCGGCTGCGGCTGGGGCTCGCTCACGTTCTTTCTCCTGGAGCGGTACCCGACGGCCCGCGTCCTTTCGGTCTCGAACTCCCGCACCCAGCGGGCGTTCATCCGCGCGGAGGCAGGGCGGCGCGGGCTCTCCCACCGCCTCGAGGTCGTCACCGCCGACGCCAACGTCTTCGACACCGAGCGGCGCTTCGACCGCGTCCTCTCCGTCGAGATGCTGGAGCACATGCGGAACTACGAGTCGCTCTTCGCCCGCATGCGCACATGGCTCGAGCCCGGCGGGAAGGTCTTCGTCCACGTCTTCTCCCACCGCCGCTACGCCTACCCGTACGAGTCCGGCTGGATGGCGCGGCGCTTCTTCACGGCGGGGACGATGCCCTCCCACGACCTCTTCCTCGACTTCCAGCACGACCTCGCCATGGTCGAGCGCTGGGCCGTCGGCGGGCGCCACTACGCCCGCACCGCCGAGGCCTGGCTCGAGCGGCTCGACGCGAACGCCGGCCGGATCCTGCCGGTCCTCGCCGAGACCTACGGCGCCCACCACGCCCGCCGGTGGCTCGCCGACTGGCGGGTGTTCTTCCTCGCCTGCGCCGAGCTCTGGGGCTACCGCGGGGGGAGCGAGTGGCTCGTGTCCCACTACCTCTTCGAGTCGCGCTGATGAGGATCGAGCGCAACGTCGAGATCGCCGCTCCGCCCGAGCGGGTCTTCGCCGTCGTCACCGACCTCTCCACCCATCCGCGCTGGCGCCCATCCGTCCGCGAGTTCCGGACGGCCGACGGCGGGCCGCCGGCGGTCGGGAGCGAGATCGTCGAGGTCGTCCGCTTCGCGGGCCGCGACGTCCGCATGCGCTACCGCGTCACCGAGCTCGAGTCGCCGCGCGTCTTCGCGGCGGACTACGTCGACGGGCCGATCGAGGTCGCCATCCGCTTCGACTGTGTGTCTGCTGAGGAGGGCACGCTGGCCGTCTTCACGTGCGACACCGAGCGGCCGCGCATCGCGCGCGTGCTCCCGTTCCCCTTCTTCGGGCCGCTCATGGGCCGCTACATGGACGACGAGCTCGGCAGGCTCAAGACGCTCGTCGAATCGGGCCGGGTCTGAGAGACTGACGGGCAGCGTGCTCGGCATCGACGTCTCCGGCTGGCAGAAGACGATCTCCTGGCGGGCGATCGCCGACGCCGGGGTCGAGTTCGGGTTCATCAAGGCGACCCAGGGCACCGACTACGTCAACTCGGCGTACGACCGCCACCGCAAGGCGGCGCGTCGCCTGGGCATCCCGGTGGGCGCCTACCACTACGCCGAGCCGTACGAGGAGGCCGGGCCGATCGCCGAGGCGGACTACTTCCTCGAGATGGCCAGGCCGCGGGCAGGGGACCTCCTGCCCGTGCTCGACCTCGAGGAGGGTGGCCTCCGGCCGAAGGCGCTGGCGCGCTGGGCAAAGCGCTGGCTCCGCCGCGTGGAGCAGCGGATCGGGCAGCCGCCGATCCTCTACACGTACTCGAGCTTCTGGACGTCCACCGTCGGCAACGCCCCGGGCTTCGAGCGCCACCCGCTCTGGCTCGCCAACTACGGGAAGGACGACGGCAAGGTCCACCCCGTGCGCACGGTGGGCAGCTGGCCGAGCATCGCCGTCCACCAGTACACCTCCAAGGGCCGGATCGCGGGCTGGCCCGACCCGGTCGACCTGAACCGGCTGCGCAAGGGCTGGAAGCTCGACGACCTCCGCCTCGGCGCCGAGCCTCCACCCTCCCCCGGCTACGGCCCGCCCTGGCGGCTCCTGGCCAAGGGCGAGGTCCTCCACGAGGCGACCCGGCTAAACCGGGCCTTCCTCGCGCGGGCCGCCGAGCAGGCAAAGGCGGGCGGCGTCGCCACCATCCGCGGGACGCTGCGCGAGCCGGACGCCTGATCACGGCAGCGCCGGCGCCGGCGCCTCCGCGGGGCGGCGCGGCGTCGACCTGATGACGAGCACGGCCGCGGCCGCGACGAGCGCCAGCCCGCCGGCGGCGAGCCAGGCGGCCGTGTACTCCCCCGTCGCCGTGCGGACGAGCCCGGCCGCCCAGGCCGCCGTCGCCGCCCCGAGCTGGTGGGCGCTGAAGATCCAGGCGAAGACGACGCCGGCCTGGCGCGGGAAGGTCGCCGTGGCGAGCGCGGACGTCGGCGGCACGGTCGCCACCCAGTCCAGCCCGTAGACGACCGCGAACCCGACGAGCGCCGCGTACCGCGAGTCGAACGCGAAGGGAAGCGCGAGCAGCGCGAGGCCGCGGAAGCCGTAGTAGGCGAGCAGGAGCCTGCGCGGGTCGTAGCGGTCGGTGAGCCAGCCGGAGCCGACCGTGCCGGCGATGTCGAAGACGCCGATGAGCGCGAGGAGTCCGGCCGCGCTCACCTGGGCGATCCCGTGGTCGTGAGCGGCCGGTATCAGGTGCGTGGAGACGAGCCCGTTCGTCGTCGCCCCGCAGACGAAGAACGTGCCCGCGAGGATCCAGAACGTCCGCGAGCGGAGACCGGCGCGCAGGCCGGCGAGCGCCGCGCCGAACGCGGCGGGGGCCGGCGGCGGCTCCTCCCAGGCGGCCCCGGCGCCGTACGGCCGCTCGCCGACGTCCCGCGGCCGGTCCCGCATGAGCAGGGCCACGAGCGGGAGGACGAGCCCGAGGGCGGCGGCCGCCACGAGGAGCGCGGCGTAGCGCCAGTCGAAGCCGGCGAGCCAGGCGAGGAGCGGCAGGAAGACGAGCTGCCCCGAGGCGTTGCTCGCGGTCAGGGCACCGGTCACGAGGCCGCGGCGGGCCACGAACCAGCGGTTGGCGATGATCGCCGCGAGCGGGACGGAGACCGCGCCCGTCGCCGTCCCGTTGACCACGCCCCAGAGGAGGAAGAGCTGCCACGTCTCGGTCATCCCGAGGGTCAAAAGCGACGAGACGGCGATCGCCCCGAGCGCGGCCGAGACGACCCGCCGCATCCCGAAGCGCTCGACGAAGGCCGCGGCGAACGGCGCGCCCAGCCCGAAGCACAGGAGGTTGAGGGAGACGGCGAGGCCGATCGTCTCGTGGCTCCAGCCGAACTCGTCGTGGAGCGGCACGAGCAGGACGCCGGCCACCGAGCGGAAGCCGGCTGACATGACCAGGGCGACGAAGCCGACCGCGACCACCACCCAGGCGTAGTGCAGGCGCCCGCGCACGGCGCGAACCTAGCAAATAGGGGGATATACTCCTATCTTGTGACGACGACCGCGGCCGACCCCGTCGAGTCCCCGTGCGTCTGCGCGACGCTGCGCATGGCCACGCGCGCCGTGGCCCGCGTCTACGACGGCGCGCTCCGGCCGCACGGGATCCGCACGACGCAGTACTCCATCCTGGCGCGGCTCGAGGTCGAGGGGCCGGCACCGGTGGGCCACCTGGCCGCCCTGCTCGCCATGGACCGCTCCACGCTCGCCCGCGAGGCCGAGCCGCTCGTCAGCGCCGGCCTCGTCGCCGAGCGCCCCGGCGAGGACCGGCGGCAGCGCGTCCTCGCCCTGACTCCGGCCGGCCTCGCCCGGCTGGAGGAGGCGCGTCCCGCCTGGCGGGACGCGCAGCGGCAGGTCCGGAACGAGCTCGGGTACGACCGGGTGCAGGGACTGCTCGGCGAGCTCCGGGCCCTGCTCGTCGCGGCGCGCGACGCCGCGCCATAATCCGCCCGAGATGTACGCGAGCCTCACGACCGTCCGGGGCGGCGGGCCCGACGTGAGCACGACCGCGCGCATGGCGGCCGAGTCGATGCTCACCTGGCTGCGGGAGTTCGACGGCTACCGCGGCCTGCTGGTTCTGGGCGACCCGGAAACGGGTAACGCCCGCATCGTGAGCTTCTGGGACAGCGAGGAGGCGCTCGACCGCAGCGAGAAGAGCCGGCGGGAGGTGCGCGAGAGCATGGTTTCCGCGGCCGGGGCCGAGCTCGACAGCGTCGTCCGCTACGAGCTCTTCCTCGGCCAGAACTTCCCCACGGGGAGGGCCGACCCCTCCGCCCGGCACGAGACCCCGGCCGTCGCCCGCTTCACGACCTTCGAGGGGCCGCCAGCGAGCATCCAGGAGGGGCTCCGCACCTTCCGCGAGGACCTGGTCGACTGGTTCCGCGACGCCACCGGCTTCCGCGGCTGGCTGGCGCTGCTCGACGTGCCCGAGGGCAAGTCGATCGGCATCACCTTCTGGGCGACGCAGGAGGCCCTGGACGACGACTCCGCGAGCGGCGCCGTCCTCCGGAACGAGATCGCGGCCGGTCTCGACACCGAGGTCACGAGCGTCGAGCTGTACGAGGTCATGATGATCGACCTGGTGACTCCGGACGAGGCCGGCTGAGCCACGCCCGACTTCCGCGACGACGCCAAGCTCGACACCTCGCAGGTGGAGGACCTGCGGGGGCGGCGCGTCGGCAAGGGCGGGCTGGCGGTCGGGGGCGGCGGCATCGGGATCGTCGTCGCGCTCCTGATCATCTTCCTCGGCGGCAACGTCACGGGCGGGGACGGCGGCCTGGGCGAGCTCGGCAACCTCGCGGGCCAGTCAGCCGGGACGCCGGGGGCGGGCGGCGGCGTCGCGCAGGAGTGCCAGACCGGCGCCGACGCGGACGAGCGCGAGGACTGCCGCATCGTCGGGTACGTCAACTCGATCCAGAGCTACTGGACGGACGCCTTCCAGGGCGGCGGGCGCGAGTACGAGCTCGCCCGCACGCGCTTCTTCGAGGACTCGGTGCAGAGCGGCTGCGGCTTTGCCTCCTCGGAGATGGGGCCGTTCTACTGCCCCGCCGACCGGTACGTCTACATCGACCTCGGCTTCTTCGACGAGCTCCGCTCGCGCTTCGGTGCGCAGGGCGGCCCGTTCGCGCAGGCCTACGTGATCGCGCACGAGTACGGCCACCACGTCCAGAACCTCCTGGGCGTCCTCGACGGGCCGCCGGACCAGGGCGCCGACTCGCGGGCCGTGCGCGTCGAGCTCCAGGCCGACTGCTTCGCCGGCGTCTGGGCCGCGAACGCGGTCGAGACCGGGTACATCACGCAGCTGACCCGGGCCGACATCGCGGACGCGCTCGATGCGGCGGCGGCGGTCGGCGACGACCGGATCCAGGAGGCCGTGCAGGGCCGCGTGACCCCGGAGAGCTGGACGCACGGCTCCTCGGAGCAGCGGCAGCGCTGGTTCACGACCGGCTACGAGACCGGCAACCCGGGCGCCTGCGACACCTTCAGCGGCGACGTCTGACCCTCACGAGGCTCCGGCCTTGGCCAGCTTGTCGAAGGCGGCGTCGAGGTCCTGCTCGGGCGGGAGCTTCCCGTCCGGGGAGACCTTGTCCACCACCTCCGGCAGCGCCTGGGCGACCGCGTCGGCCGCCTGGGTCTCGGAGATGCCCAGCTGCTGGGCGATCTTCCTCGTCTCCTCCTGCCCCAGCGCCTGCTCGACGTCGCGACCGCTGACCGCCTGGTTCGCGCCCGTGCCCACCCAGGAGTCCGCCTGCGCGGAGAGCCCGTTCGCCTTGAGGCCGCCCATGATCTTCGAGAGGCCGCCGCTCGCCAGGAGGCCGGCGAGCACCGGCAGGAGGGCGCCCATCGCCGAGCCGCCGCCTCCGCCTCCGCCACCGCGGCGGCCGCCCAGGAGCCCGCCGAGCATGTCGTCGAGCCCGCCGGAGCCGCCCTTCCCGCCCATGAGGCCCCCGAGGATGTCGTCGAGTCCGCTCACGTCCGCTCCTTCCCTCTGAGTCTCCGCCGGTCCGGGCGAGTCTAGGCCCGGACCGGCGGAGCCGCTAGACGCCGGCCGGCTCGGCGGGGGCCTTGCGGGTGCGCACGACCGTCAGCTCCGGCCGCTCGCGCGGGGCGGGCGGTCCGGCGCGGACACGGACGTGCAGGCGGGCGAGAGCACGCGCCCGCAGGGAGACCTCGGCGGCCGTGAGAGGCGTCGCCTCCCGCACGCGCCGGGCCTCCAGGTGGAGCAGGTGGAGCTCGTACACGGCTCCTCCTTCCTGTCGGGGACGGACGTGGTCGGGGTGAGGGGCGCGCGCGTCCGCGCGCGCGGTGAAATCAACTGGTGAGGCGGCTCAGCGGCCGACCGCGCGGCGGTAGCGCCACATGGAGAGACCGCCGAAGACGGCGATCAGCCCGAGTGACCAGGCGACGGCCAGCCAGACGCTGGAGCCGGCGGGGAGGCCCAGGAAGAGGGCGCGCACCGCGTCGACCATGGCCGTGATCGGGTTGTGCTCGGCGAACGCCTGGAGCCAGCCCGGCATCGACTGCACGGGCACGAACGCAGACGAGGCGAACGTGAGCGGCAGGATGACGATGAAGCCGTAGGCGTTCGCGGCCTCCGGGGACGACGCGGTCAGCCCCAGGAAGGCGAAGACCCAGGAGAAGGCAAAGCCGATCAGGAAGAGCAGGAGGATGCCCGCCGCGACCTCCTCGGGGCTGCTCGAGAAGCGGAAGCCGACGGCGAAGCCGACCGCGAGCATGATCCCGAGCTGCACGACGTTCGTGGCAAGGTCGGCGACCGTCCGCCCGGTGACGACCGCGGCCGTCCACATCGGGAGCGAGCGGAAGCGGTCGATCAGCCCCTTCTTCAGGTCCTCGGCCAGGCCGAGCGCCGTGACGAAGCCGCCGAAGGCCATGGTCTGGACGAGGATCCCCGGCAGCAGGAAGTCCACGTAGTCGAACCCCGGCGTCTCGATCGCACCGCCGAAGACGTAGACGAAGAGCAGCACGAACATGATCGGCTGCACCGTGAAGCCGAGCAGGAGGTCGGGCTGGCGCGGGATGCGAAGGAGGCTCCGCCGGGCGAGCACGAAGGTGTCGCAGGCGGCGTGCGCGACGGTCCTCACTCGGCCTCCTCCCCGGGCTCCTCGGCCGCGTGCCCGGTCAGCCGCAGGAAGACGTCGTCGAGAGTCGGCTTGCGCAGCGCGATGTCGTCGATCCCGATACCGGCGCCGTCGAGCCGCCGCACGGACTCCGCGATCGCGCCCTGGCGCCGCTGGAGAGGAATCCGCAGCAGCTCACCGTCGAGCGAGGCGCCGCCGTCGGAGAGGGACCGAAGCGCCGCCAGCGCGGGCTCGCACTGCTCGCGGTCCTCGAGCCTGATCTCGAGGCGTTCACCGCCGACCTGCTCCTTCAGGTCTGCGGGCGTCCCCTCGGCGATCAGCCGGCCGTGGTCGATGACCGCGATCCTGTCGGCGAGATGGTCGGCCTTGTCCAGGTACTGGGTGGTGAGGAGCAGGGTGGTACCGCCGGCGACGAGCACGCGGATCGAGTCTCACAGGGCAAGCCGGCTCCTGAGGTCGAGCCCGGTGGTCGGCTCGTCGAGGAAGATGACCGGCGGGCTGGCCACGAGCGCTCCCGCCAGGTCGAGGCGGCGGCGCATGCCGCCCGAGTACGTGCGGACGAGCCGTTCGCCGGCGTCGGCGAGATCGAAGTCCTCGAGCAGCTGCCGCGCCCGCTCGCGCGCGGCCCGCCGGCCGAGATGGTAGAGGCGGCCGAACAGCTCGAGGTTCTCGAACCCGCTCAGGTTCTCGTCGACGGCTGCGTACTGGCCGGCGAGCCCGATGCGCTCGCGCAGCTTCCCGGCGTCGTGGACGACGTCGAGCCCGGCGACGCGAGCGCTGCCGCCGTCGGGGGCGAGCAGGGTCGTGAGGATGCGGACGGCCGTGGTCTTGCCGGCCCCGTTCGGGCCGAGCAGGCCGAGGATGCTCCCCTCCCGCACGTCGAGGTCGAGCTCGTGGAGCGCCACCACGTCGCCGTAGCGCTTGCGCAAGCCGCGTGCTTCGATGGCCACGCCCCCCGACACGGGGTGGACGCTAGCGGCCCGCGCGTGGTGGGGTCTCCGTAAACGATGTCTGGGCCTGTGCGGCTTCGCCGCCGCCCAGACGTAGCCGCCGCCCAGATTATGTCCAAGCCACTCGCCTACTCTTCGTCCCTGGATCGGCGCCCTACCGGTGTGCACTCCGGCCGGGCGTCGTCCTGCGTGGAGGAGCTTTGGAGCCCGCGTCCGCTGCGTCGTCGTCGAAAATGGCAGGCAAAAGCAAGTGTCTGCATTCCACCGTCATTTCCGGCACGACGCGCCGAGACGCTTTCTCTCTCAGGCGGGGCCTCGATTCGTTCCTAGTGGTTCCTCAAGCTCTCCATCACCTTCCTCAGTCGCTCTACACCGCCTCCTGAAACGACGAAGGCGACCCGTTCGGATCGCCCTCGAAGAGACTTGCTATGCCGCTAGCTTCCTAGCGCATGCCTCTTCCCTCGAGGGCGTGGTTCTCGCCGAGCATGCGGCCGTCGGCGTCCGACGCGGGCGTGGACGCCGGCCGGGCGATCTGCCCTGCCGCGAACCGGAACGTGGTGGTGGTCATCGTGTTCATAGGATCTCCGGGAACGGAAGTGGGACGAGGATACCGCACATCTCCCGCGTTGGCAAGAAATCCGTCGAGCGATCCGACAGCCGATTGCGCACCCCGTCCGGCAATTCCAGGTGTGGAATTCGCCGAGGCGCGCCCTGCGCTACCCTGGGCGCGTGAGCGTGCAGCCCCTCCGGGTCCGGCGGCACGAGTCCGAGCTCGGCGCGTGGGAGCTGGTCTCCCGCGAGCCGCAGCCACGGCTCCGGGACTTCGTGGCGGGCTACTGCGGCTACGTCGAGCGGGGGACCCGGCCCTTGAGACGGCGAGAGCTGCCCTCCGGCGACGTCGTCGTCATCCTCAGCTTCGGGCCTTCCATCCTCGTCTCGGACCCGGAGCGAGGCGGAGCCGTCGCCAGACGGACGTCGTTCGTGGCGGGCCTGCACGGCGAGCATTCCGTGACCGAGCACGACGGCGCCCAGCACGGGCTGCAGCTGAACCTCACGCCACTCGGAGCCTCCGCGTTCCTGGGGGCGCCGGCCGGTGAGGTCGCCGGCCGGGTCGTCGACCTGGAGGATGCCCTCGGGGCGGAGGCGCCTGCCCTCCTCGAGCAGCTGCACGGGCTCCCCACCTGGGAGGCGCGCTTCGACGGGCTGGAGGAGCACATGGCCGCCCGGCTCGCCGGCCTCCGCCCGTCCTCACCCGACGTCGCCTGGGCCTGGGGGCGGCTGACCGAGACCCAGGGGCGCGTCACCGTCGCCGAGCTCGCCGCGGAGCTCCGCTGCAGCCGCCGGCACCTGGCGGCGAGGTTCCGGGAGCAGGTCGGGCTGCCGCCGAAAGCCGCCGCGCGCATCCTGCGCTTCGACCGCGCGGCCCGCGCGCTCAGGAGCGGCGCCCACCCGAGCCTCGCCGAGCTCGCGCGCGACTGCGGCTACTTCGACCAGTCGCACTTCAACCGGGACTTCCAAGCGTTCTCGGGCTGGAGCCCGACCGAGCTGGCGGCCAGGCTGCTGCCGGACGGCGGGGGCCTCGCGGGCGCCTGACCGGCGCAGGTCGCATTCGTCCAAGACGCCGCGGCCGGCCGGCTCTAGCCTCGGCCGGAACCTACCGAGAGGAGCCGGCATGCCCGAGGCACCGACGTTCTACCCCATCCTGACCTACCGCGACGCGGAGGTCGCGCTCGACTGGCTGCAGGCCGCCTTCGGCTTCGCGCTCCGCTTCCGGACGCCCGGCCCCGACGGCACGGTCGCGCATGCCGAGCTGGACTACGGCACCGGCGTCGTCATGCTCCACAGCGGCTCGCCGGCGTCGCCCTCCCCGGCCGACTGGCGGGAGACCCTGCAGGCGGTGTACGTCGCGGTCGAGGATCCCGACGGCCACTGCAAGCGGGCCCGCGCCGCACGGGCCGAGATCACCCGGGAGCCCGAGGACACGGACTACGGCTCGCGCGAGTACTCGGCCCGCGACCCCGAGGGGCACCACTGGCACTTCGGGACGTACCGGCCCGCGCCGGGGGAGGAGAGTGCTCCCGGGGCGTAGAATCTCTTCACCTTCGGGTGGAAATGCCGCGGCCATTCCTCAGCGGGCTGCTCTCCGCCGTGCTCCCCGGTGCAGGACAGATCTATGCGGGCCGGCCCGGCCGCGGCTTCGCAATCCTGGCGACCGCCACCGCCGTCCTCGCGGCCGCCCTCTGGTACGCGGTCCGGGCCGGCGCGGCGCTGGCGGAGACCGTCGTCAGCCTCGACCTCCTCCTCGGCCTGCTCCTCGCCAACGGCATCGTCCTCGCCGTCCGCTTCTGGGTCGCCGCCGACGCCTACGCGATCGCCGCGCGCGAGCGGCGGCGGGCCGGCCGCTCGAGCCCGATCGTGGCGGGGATCTCGCTCGCGGCGCTCGCCTTCGTCACCGTCACGCCGCACGCGCTCGTCGGCTGGGGGTCCTGGCTCGCCTACGACACCATCGACGCGGTCTTCGCCGAGGCTGAGCCGCAGGACGTGCTCACGCCCGAGCAGCTCGCGGTCGCCACGGTGGAGACGCCGAGCCCGGCCGGAACGGGCCAGGCGTTCCAGGGGGACCGCCCGGTCGCCGACCCGGCGCCGGAGCCCGAGCCGCCCGAGAAGCCCACCTGGACGACCTTCCTCCTGATCGGCGGCGACGCGGGCTACGGGCGGTGGGGTCTCCGCGCGGACACGCTGATCGCCGTCTCGGTCCGGGCCGACACCGGCCGCGCCGCGATCTTCTCGGTGCCGCGCAACCTGCAGATGTTCCCGCTGGCCGGACGGGCCGGCGCCGAGTACGGGACGTTTCCGGACATCGTGAACGCGCTCTACCGCTTCGCCCAGAGCCGCCCCGATCTCTTTCCCGGCGGGAAGGATCCCGGGGCGACGGCCCTGAAGCAGACCGTCTCCAACCTGCTCGGGATCCCGGTGCACTACTACCTGCTCGTCGACCTGCGCGGGTTCGTGGAGGTCGTGGACGCGCTCGGCGGCCTCCGCCTGACCGCGCCGGACAGCGTCGACGACCTCACGTCGCCCGCGTTCCCGGGCGAGCCGTGGACGGACATCCAGGTGACGGGCGGAACCGTGGTCGAGCTCGACGGCCGGCACACCCTCGCCTA
>Ga0299914_10002155_pt1 | contig 13448 bp, 7 predicted proteins | sample RVTome_10_FD_201361 | JGI IMG/M metagenome (GOLD analysis project Ga0299914, IMG submission 201361) | Soil microbial communities from uranium-contaminated site in the Upper Colorado River Basin, Wyoming, United States - RVT153D57 (version 2) ...
CGGGTTGGGCTCGGGTCGCTGGTCCTCCATGAGAGTGGCGACCTGGTCCCTGGTCAGCGGTCCGGCGAGGTAAGACATCGCCCAGCGTGTTCCGAAAAGCCGCGGACCGGGCTGTTTCGTGGAGTGGAGGACGAACTCCCTCTTGCCCAGGTCGGATATCTGTTTGTCGATCAGTCCGATATCCACCTCGCCGGTGGCCGAGGACAGCCCCTCGAGGATGCGCTTCTTGTCGTTCTCGGTCTGCAACCTGCCGATCATCCAGGTCCCGGCGTTCGCCATGGCCTTGTAGTCGAGGTCGACCGGGTTCTGTGTGGACAGGACCATTCCCACCCCATGGGCCCGGGCCTGCTTCATGATGGTGAGGATGGGCTTCTTCGACGGGGGCTCCTTCACGGGTGGGGCGAAACCGAAGACCTCGTCCATGTAGATCATCGCCCGTAGCTGCGACGTGCCGGGCTGCGCCCGAATCCAGGTGACCATCTTGGAGAGTAGAAGGGTGACCAAGAACTGGCGCTCCTCGTCGGTCAGGTGTGCCATGTAGACGATGGCGGCCTTGGGTCGTTCACCGCCGATCATCGACTCGATGTCCAGCGCCTGGCCCTGCATCCACGATGCGAACGACGGCGAGGCGAGTAGGCCGTTCAGCTCCAGGGCGAGCTTCATGCGTTCTGTCTCCGGGAAGAACGTGTCGACCTCGAACACGCCGAGCTTGGCGAACGGTGGCTTCGGGATCTGGCCGACCAGTGTCGCCAGGTCGAGGTCTTTTCCTGTCTTCCAGAACTCCTCGATGATCGTTGCCAGAAGGATGTGCTCCCTGCCGGAGACGGGGTCCGAGGCGAGCCCCGCGAGGACGAGGAGAGAAGAGACGAACGAGCTGATCTCGTCTCTGATCACCTCGCCCTCGGCCGACCAGTCGAGCTCCGGCGCGTCGAGTGAGCCCAGGACGTCCAGTCCGACACCCGCCCCAGACCCCGGTGTGTAGATGGTGATGTCCGTCGTGTCCCGGAGCCGACTCATCCGCTCCGAGCCGATGTCATGGTCCTGCAGTCCTTTCCTCCACAGCGCCGCGGTGTCCTCTGCGGCCTCCGCCACGGATTTGCCCTCCGTTCGCGCGGTGGCCTCGTCAATCCAGGGCTCGAAATCGGCCGGTCGCAGTTCCGGGAAGTTGAGGGCCAGGTTCCCCATGTCCCCTTTGGGGTCGATCACGAGACACGGGATTCCGTTGAGCAGAGCCTCCTCGATGAGACCGATCCCGAGGCCGGTCTTGCCCGAGCCGGTCATGCCCAAGATCACACCGTGAGTGGTCAGGGAGTCAGACGGATATATGACCGGATCGTTCGTCTCGAGATATCGTCCGAGATAGAGGTCGCCCTTGCTCAGGTCCATGGTGGTGAAGGTACCAAACACTTCGGTCACTTCAGGTGGTGTGCGCTCGGTCAGAGGAGCGGTGCCCGCCGTCTGTTCCACCGTCTCCAGCCTTCGACCGGCTCAGATGCCGGCCCGGGGGTGGGTCGTTCGCTATCAATTATCCGGTGACACCGTTCGAGTCCGCCGTCCGCGCCCGGGTCTACTCGCTGTTGGTCGAGGGCATCCGGAAGGTCGACGTCGAAGCGGTCGCTGAGAGCGGCGGCTGGGCACCGGGCGAAGTTGCCGCCGCCTTCTCCGCCATGGCTGATGATCACCTCATTGCTCTCACAGACGACGGACGCACGGTATGGATGGCCCACCCGTTCTCCGGGGTGGCCACGTCCTACCGAGCTGTTGTCGGGAGCCGGTCCTGGTACGCCAACTGTGCCTGGGACGCCCTGGCCATTCTCTCGCTCCTCGGCGACGGCCAGGTCCACGATGGGGACGGCCCTCTGTGGGAGGTCGACCACGGTGTCGTCTCTCCGCACGGCTTCGTCCATCTCCTCGTGCCGGCGCGGCAGTTCTGGGATGACATCGGGTTCACCTGAGCGAACATCAGGGGCTTCCGGTCGGAGGCCGATCTCACCGATTGGCTGCAACGCACCGGGAGGCAGGGCGGCTACACGGTCCCGGCACAGACCATGTTCGAGTTGTCGGGGGATTGGTACGAGGGGCGGCTGAGTGACTCCTGGCGGCCAGCGACGGCCATCGAGGCGGAAGCCATCTTCGCCGCCCACGGTCTCACCGGGGATTTCTGGCGCCTGGGCTGAGCGCCACCCTCTTTATTCGCTCTGCAATCGCAGTCGAAGGGCGTACCATGTGGTCTCGCCCGATGCGACGCCGGGCTTGACCTAAACCGCTCTTCAAGTTCTACGTTTGGTTGCCCATGTCTGAGTCTGCCCTGACACCCTGGGCCGTCGTTCGCGACGGTGTGAAGCTCGTCGGACGATTCATCAAGATGCATCCGGCCGCCTTCGCCATCGCCGTCGCCGGATCCTCGCTCTACGCAGGAGCGATCATCCTCGCCTCATGGGTGATCGGCTGGGTCACCGACAATGTGATCATCCCAATCCTCGACCGAGGGGAGGAGCCCGACCTGCTGCGGTTCGCAGCGCTGGTCATCACCGGGGTTGCCATCGTCAAGGCTTTCGGGATCGTCGTGCGGAGGACCGGTGCCGCCTACCTCATCGGGGCGACCCGACGCGACATCCGCAACCGACTACTCGCCCACCAGCTCACCCTGGAGATGTCCTGGTTCAACCGGCAGGCGATCGGGGATTTGCTCGCGGTTGCGGACGCCGACACCGACCAGGGCACCGGGGTCCTCGGGCCACTCCCATTTGCCACCGGGGTGTCCCTGCTCCTGGTGGGGACAGTCGTGCTCGTGACCTCCATCGATCCCTGGCTCGGAGTAGGGGCGGTGATCGGTCTGGCTGTGGCCCTCGCCATCGACGTGCACGGCAGCTGGATCACTTTCGGCATGTGGGAGAACGTCCAGAGGGAGCGGGGGCGGATTTCCTCCATCGCCCACGAGACCTTCGACGGGGCCCTCACCGTCAAGGCCCTCGGGCGGGAGCAGTACGTCTCGGAGAAGTTCGGCGATGCCAGCGACACCCTCCGGGATCGTCTGGTCGAGGTCCTGTCCACGTGGACCAACTATCAGGTGATCATGCGCTCTCTGCCCCAGATCTTGATCATCGTGCTCTTGGTGGTGGGAGCTTCCCGGGTGACCGCGGGGGCCGTGTCAGCTGGTGATCTGGTCACGGTGACCTACCTCCTCACGCTGCTCGCCTTCCCGATCCAGCTCGTCGGTTTCGTCTTGTGGGACCTCGCCGGAAGTCTCGCCGGCTGGCGACGGGTCGAAGGTGTGTTGAGCGCAGACGACCATGTCTCCTGGGGTGAGACCAGGGCGTCGGCCGACACCGGGGCGGCACCCGTGACCGGCGAGACCGTGGGCTTCTCCTACGACGAGGAGCCGGTGCTCAGCGATCTCAACCTGGACCTGAAGGCGGGCACGACCTTGGCCGTGGTCGGGCCGACGGGCTCGGGTAAGTCGACACTGGGGCTCTTGCTTGCCCGGCTCTGGGACCCAGACTCGGGATCGATTCATCTCGCCGGCCGCGACCTGCGTCAATTCGCCCGCTCCGAGCTGTCCAAGGAAGTTGCCTACGTTTCCCAAAACGCCTTCCTGTTCGATGCATCGGTACGGGAGAACCTGACGCTCGACGGCGACTACGACGACCAGGAGGTGCGTGCCGCCCTTCGACTGGCGGGAGCAACGGGATTCGTGGCCGACTTGCCCGACGGCCTGGAGACTCAGTTGGGAGAAAGGGGCACGACTCTCTCCGGTGGCCAACGACAGCGTCTCGCCCTGGCCCGCGCCCTCATTCGCAAGCCGAGGCTGCTCATCCTCGACGACGCCACGTCGGCCGTCGATCCCTCCGTGGAGGCGGAGATACTCCGTTCACTGAAGAGCGCCGATCTTCCTTCGACGATCGTCGTCGTCGCCTACCGGCCGTCGTCGATCCGGCTGGCTGACGAGGTCGTTTTCGTGGACAACAAGCGCATCCTCGCTCATGGCACCCACGACGAGTTGGTCGAGACCGAGCCGGGTTACGCCCGACTCGTCCAGGCCTACGAGGACGAGGCACGTCGGCTGAGGGAGGCGTCGTGAGCGAGCGTCAGGGCACCGCTGCGCTGATCCGACGAGCTCTGGTGGAGGCGCCCTCGCTTCGCAAGGGCCTGAAGCTCACGCTGATCCTCGCCATGATCGGCCAGGCGGTCACGGTCGTCACTCCGATCGTCCTCCAGAGAGTCCTCGACGAGGAGATCCTCGACCCGACCGGTGTCGACATGAGGGGGGTGTTCATCTCGGGCGGCGTGGCCCTCGTGGCATTGGTGACGGGTGTCGTGGTCGGTCGCATCTCCCTTCTCCGTTTGGTGAGGTCCTCGTCGACGGGGCTATCCGACCTGCGCACCAAGACTTTCGGTCACATCATGGGCCAGTCGGTGCTCCACGTTCAGTCGGAGCGTCGGGGCAACCTGCTCTCCCGTGTCACTTCCGACATAACGACCCTCCAGGAGTTCATGGAGTGGGGCGGCGTGGGGATGATCATCGCCTCGAGTCAGGTGTTGCTGGCCACTGCCGTGATGATGTTCTACGAGTGGAGACTCGCTCTCATCGCACTGGTCGGTGTCCTCATCTACCTCTTCATGATGAGATGGTTCCAGCGCATCCTGGCCCGCAACTACGACGCGGTCCGCCGGGAGGTCGGCGCCTCGTTGGGTGTGCTCAGCGAATCGATCACCGCCATTCCGGTGGTGAGGGCCTATGGGACCGAGGAGAGCACCAAGAAGAAGGTCGCCGCAGCCCTGGAGAGCAGATTTCAGGTGGAGTACAGGACGGCACGTTTCGGCAACATGCTGTTCTCGACCGCGGAGGTATTCGCCGGTCTCCTCACGGCGGTGCTCGTGGTGGTCGGGATCTTCATCGGGATCCAGTTGGAGACCAGCGCCGGGACACTCGTCGCCTTCCTCCTGCTCACGAATCTGCTGATCGAGCCTTTGCAGATCCTCGTGGAGACCCTCGAGTTCGCCCAGTCGGCTGCATCCGGGTTGCGTCGTGTCGTCGATGTGCTGGACGGTGAGGTAGACATAGTCGAACCGGAGGACCCCGAGTCTCTTCGCCCTGGCGGCCTGAGCGCCCGCTTCGATCATGTGCGTTACTTCTACCCGAACGGCGCCGAGGTGCTACGGGACATCACCGTGGACATCCCGGTCGGTACCCGGATCGCGGTCGTGGGCGAGACGGGGTCCGGGAAGACGACATTCGCCAAGCTCCTGGTGCGGCTGATGGATCCCACGGCCGGTGTCATCCACATCGGTGGGGTGCCGGCTCAGAGGATCGCTCTGGGGGAACTGCGCTCCCGTGTCGGTTTCGTGCCTCAGGAGGGGTTCTTGTTCGACGACACCGTCGCCAACAACGTCCGCTACGGGCGGCTCGAAGCCTCGGACCCTGAGGTCTGGGCCGCTTTTCACGAGTTGGGGTTGGGGGAGTGGCTGCAGGGCTTGCCGAATGGCATGGACACCCAGGTCGGTGAGAGGGGAGGCAACCTCTCAGCCGGCGAGCGCCAACTCGTCGCCCTCGTGCGCGCCTGGATAAGCGCTCCGGACCTCCTGGTCCTGGACGAGGCCACGTCGGCGGTGGACCCCGCTCTCGACGTTGCCCTGCGTCATGCCATCGACAAGCTCACCCGGGGCCGCACCTCCGTCACCATCGCCCACCGTCTCTCCACAGCAGAGAGCGCGGAGGAGGTCTTGGTGTTCGACAGAGGTGAGCTCGTGGAACGGGGCCATCATCGCGATCTTGTGGTCTGTGATGGGGTCTACGCCGCCCTCTACGCCGACTGGACCGCGGGGACCAAGAGCGTCTGAGCACACATTCGGACCGAGCGTGCGCTGAGCGCTCGCACGCCACGTTGGCCGACACGCCCGATAGGCGGGCCCTTCGAGGGTCGATGCGGGACAAGTCTCCGTGCTGCCTACGGTGGATGACAGAAGCAAGAGAAAGGACGACCGATGTTGCAGTTGTCAGAGAATGCCGCCGCCGCGCTGGAGAACATCCGTGAGAGCCAGGGCATCGCCGAAGATCAAGGCACCCGTCTCACCGCCGACGAGGGTCAGGCCGGGGGCCTCGCCCTTCGCCTGGAATTCGTCGACGAAGTCCCCGAGACCGACCAGGTCGTCGAACAGGCCGGCACAGAGGTCCATCTCGATCCCCGTGTGGTCGAGCCCTTGGAGAACACGGTCATGGACGTCCGGGACACCGAAGAGGGTCTCGCGTTCGTCTTCCGCAGCCAGACTCCGGAGTAAGTCACCCCTTTGGAGGTGGGACATACCTCGCGGTGGTGAACCTGCCGCCGTCGAGGTCGACCTCCCAGATCGAGCCTTTCGAGCAGTAGAAACGGGACTCCAAGCCGAGACCGGCCCACATCATGCGGTTCATGACCGCAGGGATGACATCACCGTGGCTGCAGAGGACGGCGTTGTAGCCGACCAACTCGTCACAGAGGGAATAGGCGGCGTCGATGTCGGGACCCTCGGCGAGTGCATCGTGTTCGATCACCTTGGCGGCGACTGCCTCCGCCAACGGCTCCACGGTCTCCACACAACGGGTGTACGGGCTGGTGTATATGCGTTCGATCCCCTTGCCCTGGAGGTAGGTGGCGATGGCAGCTGCCTGACGTCGCCCCTTCTTCGTCAGCGGGCGCACCGCATCGACTCCGTGCCACTTCATCCGATCGCCGGCCGCGCCATGCCGGAGCAGGAACAGTGTCCCGGTCTGTGACAACTTCTTCAGGCCCGACTCCGCGATCAGCGACCGGTCGTGGTCGTAGTCGCACAGGGCCTTGGCCTGTTTGACGGTCACCCAGCGAACCTCGTCGACCTCCTTGTTCTTGGAGAAACCGGGGCTGTCCGGGAGGGGTCTCATCGCGAACCAATCGACCTCTTTGATCCCGTTGCTCACCCGGTAGCGGGTGGTGCCGATCGGGGCGACTATCCGGCAGTGGAATCCCGTTTCCTCGAGGACCTCACGCACCGCGGTCTCCGCCGGGGTCTCTCCCTTCTCCGCTTTGCCCTTGGGGAGGCCCCAGTCGTCGTATCGGGGCCGATGGGCGACGAGGACCTTGAGCTTGCCCTTGGGGGACATCCGGAAGACGAGACCGCCGGCCGCCTGGATGACACGAGTCACGGGCCTCCAGATTAGGGGACCAAGTCGGGTTTACGAGCCTTGGGGACGGGTTCCGATCCTCCCATTGCGGCGGACGACAGGCTGGGAGAGAGGCTCGGGGTCGGTGAGGTCGATGGTCACCTCGGCACACAACTCGCAGACCTGACGTCGTATCCCGCCACCGATGTTCTGCGATTCACCGTAGAGGTGGCGTCCCCTGCGGCAGGCGGAACGGGTGTGTTTGGGAGATCGGTCCTCGGGCCTCAGGTGACTCACAGACCGCTCAAGCTAGAGCAGAGCCGGGCGGAGTTCAACGTTCCGCTCAAGCCGACATCGCCTGGTCGATGCCCAGGCTGATCCGGTCGACGTCGAGCAGGGCGTGTTTCTCGATGGCGAACTGTGGCCAGGGGATGTCGAAACCGGTCACACGCACTATCGGCCCCTCCAGGTCGTACATGGCCTGCTCGGCGACCACCGCGGCCACATCGGCGGCCACCCCTGCACTGCCCTGTGGCTCCTGGACGAGCAGCAGTCTGCCGGTCTTTGCGACCGAGTCGAGGACTGTCTCCCGGTCCCAGGGGAACAACGTGCGCAGATCGATCAGCTCCACGGAGTGCGACGATCGCTCGGCGGCCCTCGACGCCACCGGGACCATGCCTCCGTAAGTGACCAGAGTCAGGTCGGTGCCCTCCTGTCGCACCCGGGCCCGGCCGATGGGCAAGGTGAAGTGGCCGGAAGGGACTTCGCTGCGTCCCGCCCGGTAGAGGACTTTGGGCTCGAGGAAGATCACCGGGTCGTCCCCCTCCAGGGCCGCGGCGAGCAGCCCCTTGGCGTCCACGGGGGTCGACGGGCACACCACGACCAGACCGGGGGCATGGACGAAGTAGGCCTCGGGGGAGTCGCAGTGGTGCTCATGGGCTCCGATACCGGCGCCGTTGGGGAAGCGCACCACCACCGGGACCGAGGAGAGACCCCGCGTGCGGAAGCGGAATCTTCCGAGATGGCTGACGATCTGGTCGAATGCCGGGTAGACGAACCCGTCGAACTGGATCTCGGCGACGGGGCGCCCGCCGGCCAGGGCCATCCCCACTGCCGTCCCCACGATCCCCGACTCGTTCAAGGGCGTGTCGATGACACGTTCCTCCCCGTACTTGGCGAGAAGGCCTTCGGTGATCCGGAAGACGCCTCCGGCGACCCCCACGTCCTCGCCAAGTACGACGACATCGTCGTTGGCCTCCATCGCCTCGTCGAGGGCGGCATTGATCGCCTCGGCCATGTTCATCGGCTTGGTCGGCACGTCGGGAAGCTGATCGTGGCCGACATGCCAGATCTCGCTGTGGTCGAATCGGGTCTCGGGCTCTCCGTGCGCCCGCTGCATGCCGTGCAGCTGCTCGACGACATGGGGAGGGATGCGGGCAAAGCCATGACGGACCGCATCGTCGCGGCCGGGCAGCGGCTCCGCTTCCAGTGCGGCAACGGCCGCGTCGACCTCGTCGGTGATCTCCATCGCCACCTTCTCCCCGACCCGCTCGTCCCACTCGCCACGGCTCTCCAAGAAGAGACGGAGACGCTCTATCGGGTCCTTGCGCTTCCACTCCTCCACCTCCTCTTCGGAGCGATAGAGAGTGGGATCGTCAGCGGTTGCATGTGGGCCGTACCGATACGTCAGCGCTTCGATGAGTGTCGGCCCCTTGCCGTCTCTCGCTCGCCGCGCCGCCAGCTTGGTGGCCAGGTAGACAGCGACGGGGTCCATGCCGTCGACGCGCAGACCCTCGAACCCGTAGGCCTCGGCCTTTTGGGCGATGGTCTCAGAGGCGGTCTGCTTGGAGTAGGGGACGGAGATCGCGTAGAGGTTGTTCGCGCAGATGAACACGGTGGGTGTCTTCCAGACACCGGCGAAGTTCATGCCCGAGTGGAAGTCGACCTCCGATGTGGCGCCATCGCCGAAATAGGTGACCGCGACCGTGTCCTCACCGCGCATCTTCGTCATGTAGGAATAGCCGACCGCATGCGGAAGCTGGCTGGCGATGGGAACGGTGACGATCCCGGTGCGGTACTTCTCGATGTCCCACCCCGCGTTGGGAAGACCCTTCCAGTACGCCAGGAGCACCTCCATGGGAAGTCCGCGACTCACCTGGACACCGTGCTCCCGGTAGCTGGGGAAGACGAAATCGCCGGGGTCGAGGGCGAGGGCAGAACCGATCTGAACCGCTTCCTGTCCCTCCAACATCGCATAGGTGCCTATCCGCCCCTGTCGCTGGAGGGCGAGCATGCGCCGGTCCAGCGCCCGGGCACGCACCATGTTGCGGTACATGGTCTGGTAGAGCTCGGGATCGAGGCCCGGATCCTCTGCGACGAGGTCTCCGTGGGCGTCGATGACCCGCAGTGTCTCGAGCTGGCCCATAAGGGGAGTCTGGCAGATGTCGCCGTTAGGGTGCGGGGCGGCCAGCTATCTTCGGAGTCATGCCCAGGTTCCGATCCGAGATAGCTGCCTTGAAGCCATACCGCGTCGGCCGTCAGCTCCAGGACGTCGCCCGCGCTCATGGCTTGGACCCCTCCGAAATCGTCAAACTGACCGCCAACGAAGCCCCCGAGGGCCCTTTCCCCGGGGTGGTCGAAGCTGCATCCTCCGCGATGACGATGTCCAATCGGTACCCGGACAACGACTGTTGGGATCTCGGTCATGCTCTCGCCGACGAGATGGGAGTCGACTTCTCCAACCTGATGTTCGGAGCCGGCAGTGTCGCTCTCCTCGCCGAGATCGCTCTCGCCCTCGGTGGGCCCGGCACCAACCTCGTCTACGGGTGGCCAAGCTTCGTCATGTACCGGTTCGCCGCGATCTGGGCGGGCATGGGTTACGTCGAAGTGCCTCTGGCCGACGATCTCAGTCTCGACCTCGACGCCATGTTCGCCGCCATCGACGTTGGCACCACTGTCGTGGCCGTGTGCAATCCGAACAACCCGACCGGGACCATCAGACCCGCCGATGAGATCGAGGCGTTCATCGACCGGGTGCCCGAGTCTGTGCTGATCGTGGTCGACGAGGCCTACAACGAATTCGTCACCGATGCTCGTTATCGCAGCCAGGTGCCGGTAGCGGTGCAGAGGCCGAACGTGGTCGTCCTGCGGACCTTTTCCAAGATCTACTCGCTGGCGGCGCAGCGGATCGGATACGCCATCGCCCACGGCGATCTGCTGACCGAGCTCAGGAAGGTCCAAGCCCCGCTCACCGTCAACAGGGTCGCTCAGGCCGCGGCTCTCGCCTCCCTGGGTCAGCCCGACGAATTGGAGCGAAGACGAGCCGAGAACGAGGCCCGACGCCACCACATAGTGGGTGCTCTCTCCGAGCGTGGGATCCGCATGGCCGAGAGTCACACCAACTTCGTCTTCTTCGAGTTGGGCGACGCCGCGGACCAGGTCATCGCCGACATGACTGCCCGGGGGGTCATCATCCGCGGCATGGGTGGGGGATGGGTCCGTGTCACGATCGGCAACGACGAGGAGAACCGCCGGTTCCTCGAGACACTGGACGAGGCGCGGGCGGGTTGACCATTCCGGCCGACAGGCTCGAAGAACCGGTTCCCGCGCCCGATGAACTTGGGGCGGTCAGGGCTCAAGGGCCGGCGAGGTGTATTCTTCCTGGATGCGGGTGTTCCGGCCGCCCGTCGATTTGGAGAATCGGGATCCCGAGCCATCATCTCCCCGGACTCCACTCAACCCATCGCCCCAGGAGTAGATCGTGAAAGCAATCGTACGAGCACTTGCTGCTCTCGCGCGCCGGCTGCCTTGGGTCGTCGTCATCCTCACGCTCGTTGTGACCGCCGCGCTCGGCTCATTGGCCGGTCGGGTCGAGGTCGCCCAAGGCAACGAGGGCTTCGCCCCGGACAGCACCGAGATAGCGGCGCAGGAACGAATCGGGGAGTTGTTCGGAGACGACAGCACCGCAACCACCATTCAGGTCGTACTCCGCGAACCGGGTGGGGACGTGATCACCGTCGAGGGCCTGGAGACAGCCATGGCCACAGCCGGAGCCATTCGCAACTCTGAGGTGGGGAGTCAGATCGCCGACAGCGAACGGCAACCCGGTGTCGTGCACTTTCTCTCTGGGGTCGAAGGCGCAATGGCCGCTCAGGGTTTGTCGATCGCCGACATGACCGACGAGATGGTCAAACAGTTCTATACCGCCTCCCTGGAGTCGGCCGACGCCCCGCCCGAGCAGGCGGCCTTCCTCTCGCGTCTCGCCTCTGCAGACTTCGACGCCGACACGGTCTCCGCGTCGGGCGGGATGGTCCTCGCCTTCGTTTCCGGCTTCCCCGGAGCCGGCGCCGAAGAGCAGTTCAACAACCAAGTCCAGATGGAGCAGTCGATGGCCCAGGATCTCGCCGCGGTCGAGACCGACCTGGAGATCCGGCCCTTCTCGTTCGGGCTCTTGTTGACGGGCGTGGACGACTTCACCACCGAGGTCGGTCAACTGTTCGCCCTGGCTTTCGCCGTCATCCTGGTCATCCTCGTATTCGTCTACTGGCTCTCGCCCGGCAAGGAGGGCAGTTGGTTCGCATCCTCGCGTCGGACACTGACAGACATGGCTCTGACCCTCCTCACGATCATCATGGCAATCGGGATCATGCAGGGAACCGGGTATCTGCTGGAGCAGGCCGGGGTCATCGACGCCTTCTCCGCCCCGACACAGATCGTCCCCATATTGCTCATCGGGCTCGGGGTCGACTATGCCATCCACCTCACCTCGCGCTACCGCGAGGAGGTCGGTGGGGGCAAGGGCGTCGACGAGGCGATGACCGGTGCGATCACCTCAGTCGGCATCGCTCTGTTCCTTGCGACGATCACGACCGTCATCGGATTTCTCACCAACGTGTTCAACCCGGTCCCGGCGCTCAAAGACTTTGGGATCCTGGCCGCAGTCGGGATTCTCGTCGCCTTTCTCCTCATGCTCACCTTCCTCCCCGCGTCACGGATGCTGCTCGACAGAAGGGCCGAGCGAAACGGGAATCTGCCGGCCCGCTCCATGGAGTCGCACGGTGATCGGCTCCTGCCCCGAGTCATGGAGAAGCTCGCGGTCCTCGCCGAGCGTGCCGCCATCCCCACCATCCTCGTCGCGTTGGTCCTCGGCATCGCCGGCTTCTACGGATTCACCCAGCTCGAGACTCGTTTCTCCTTCACCGATTTCCTTCCCGACGACTCCGAGTACGTCGAGACCCTGGAGGTGCTGAGCAACGACTTCGGGGGAGGTTTCGGGGAGCAGACTCAGGTACTCGTCGAGCCCACTGCCTCCCAACCCATCGACGGATCGGTGCACAATGCGCTCGTGACCGTCAACGCGCAGCTGGCTGCCATCGACGACGTCTCCTCCATCCCGACCGCCCAGGGAGAGGTACCCAACGCCAGCTCACCGATTTCGATGCTCGGACAGCTTCTCCAAGGCGGTCCCGAGTCGACACCGCGCGAGGTGATCGAGGCAGCCCAGGAGGTCGGGTTGGGACCGGACCTGATGGTGCCCCCGGAAGCAGATGTGACACCGCTCTACGCAGCGATTCTCTCCAGTGCGCCGGATTCAGCGGCCGGGGTCATCGCGATCGAAGGAGGAGAGATAGAGGGGTTGTTGTGGGACATCACCACCACCGCGGGCGAGGAGGTGACGGATCTACGCACCGGTCTCGACACTGCGCTGACACCGGTCGAAGACACCGGCGTCTCTGCCATCGCCACCTCGGACAACATCATCGGTGACGTCGTTGTGAACGAGTTGACGGCGTCTCAGAGCGCATCTCTGTTCATCACGATCGGTGTGGCCGCCCTCGTGCTCGTGGTCAGCTTCTACCTCGAGTCGAGAAGATGGCTGCTGGGCATCATCACCATCGCGCCGGTGGCACTGGTGGTTCTCTGGACTTACGGCCTCATGTTCGCCACCGGCATCCCCTTCGGGCCGGTAACCGCCACCATCGCCGCGCTCTCGATAGGAATCGGCGTCCCATTCACGATTCACATCGCCCGCAGGTTCCAGGAGGACCGTCGCGCCAACCGCGACATGGAGACAGCGATGAGGTCCACGATGAGACACACTGGCGGTGCCTTGGCCGGCTCTGCCTTCACGACGATGGCCGGTTTCGGGGTCTTGATCACCTCGAGTCTCACCCCCTTCCGCCAGATGGGTCAGGTCACCGTCTATGCGATCGGCCTCGCCCTGCTCGCCTCGGTGCTGGTGCTCCCGTCGATGCTCGCCCTATGGGACACCTGGCATCGTCGTCGTGGTGATCACCTAATTGGGTCTGAAGCACTGGGGGGACCGGCTTCA
>Ga0299914_10002156_pt1 | contig 13440 bp, 11 predicted proteins | sample RVTome_10_FD_201361 | JGI IMG/M metagenome (GOLD analysis project Ga0299914, IMG submission 201361) | Soil microbial communities from uranium-contaminated site in the Upper Colorado River Basin, Wyoming, United States - RVT153D57 (version 2) ...
CGGTCGAGCATCGCGAAGCGCTTCGCGACATCGTGCCGACTAATCCAGTCTCGGGTGGAGCCGACGGGATTTGAACCTCTGACCCCCATGCTGACCACTCCGGCGCCGAGGACTGTCACCTCCCTCGGCGACGGCATCGCCGACACCCTGGAGTTCTTCCGAACCCTGGACCAGAGGGGTTAGCTACATCCAGAGGATCACGGTCTCGTGGTCGACGACGGCAGGGCTCTTTGCGCACTCCAACAACCAAGGCGCTGACCCTGACGCCCCGGAACGGCTGTCTAGTTCTCGCTTCTCTTCACTGCAGCGTCGGCGAGGGCGTCGGCGGCCTCATTGAGTCGTAGGCCCACCACATCGAGTCGGCGCAAGAGATCGCGCGCTTTCATGACCTCGGTGGAGAGTTCGGACTCGTACAGATCTGCGAGGCTGTCCTGATAGCGGCGACGCACCTGACCTCCTGCCTTCTTCGCCGCCAGAGCAAGCGTGCCGATTCGCGACATGTCGGAACTCATCGTTCCTATCGCGTCGCGAAGGAGACCGAGGCCGGTGCCAACGGTTTCCACTAGGGGCGCAAAGAGGCTCGGATCCTTGAGGGAGAAGAGCTCTCCTTCTCGAACGAAGTCCCGTAGATTGTCGAGCACGTCGTCTATGGACCTCGAGACACGAAAGACATCTTCTCGGTCGATTGGAGTCACGAGGGAACGGGACAGTTCTTGGACCAGGAGATGGCGAGCGCTGTCACCCTCATGTTCGATAGACGCGATCGTCTCCCTCGCCTTCGTCCAGCCCAGATGCCCTGATAGCACGCTCTCCACAACCGCCAGTGCCCGTTGGGTGGCCTCAACCTGGCTGTCGAGGAGTTCGACAAAACGTCGCCTGCTCGAGGAGTGTTGACCCGACACGAGCTTCAGTATTCGTCGGCTCATCATCGAAGCACACTGATTGCCGATCCGGCGATGACCCCGATCACCAGGCTTGCGGGCAGGGTGAACAGCCATGCGTGAACGAGACGGACAGCTTGCTCCCAGCGGACCCGTCTCGACGACTCGATCGCCGTGCTTCCCACCAGACCTGCGGCGCATGCCTGAGTCATCGACACCGGCATACCCAGCATGGCACTTGCACCAACTGATGCGGCCGAGGCGAATTGAGCAACCATCGAATGGTGCATCCGCTCGGGCGCTAACCGCGAGCCGAGCCCTCGAAGAGCGGAGCGTCTCCCCGCCACCGATCCAACACAGAACAGGCCAGCCACACCTAACAACTCCCACCAGTCAAGGTGGGCCTGTTGGTGGGCGCCAAAGACGACTAGCACCACTGCGAACGCCTTCTGTCCGTCGTTGGCACCGTAGGCGATCGCTTGGAGGAGGAAGCTGGCCACGTGAACAAGACGCCGACTCGAACGTCGACTCGGGGCTAGAGGGGCGTGACCGAAGAGTGTTCGAATCGCGCTAGCGACAACCCCGGCAATCACCGGAGCAGCCACCCCTATGGCCACGACGCCCAAAATCGGACGCCAATCCACCGGCAAACCGCCTCCGATACCCGCACCGACAATCGCCCCCACCAAAGCCAACGTCAAACTTGTCGGCAGCCCCCACCGACTCATAACCAGCACAACCCCGATCGCTACCGACACACCTGCGACCGCGATTGCCCGACCGTTGGAGCCACCGAGACCGACAAGACGAAACGCAATCGTTTCCGCTACACCGAAACCCACCACCACAGGCACCAATCCAACGGCAAACGAAAGAACTAGTGACGAGCCAAAACCCCCCAGTAATCTATTTGGGACATTGGCGGCGACGAGGCTTGCTCCGTCGTTCCGACCCATAACGTATGAAAAGGCCAGACTGGTGACCACCGCCATCACTCTTCTAAACCTGTCTCAACGATGACCAGATGCAAATGCGAGCTCGCCAATCATTAGGGGCGGTGCAGCATTACATCCCGGAGACAAACCGCGGTTCTCCCGTGAACGTCATGCTTTCTCGAGTTCTTCGGACGGAGACTCGACGCAGGTCCTTTCAAGAGTCGAGAAGATGGCTGCGGACGGCTTCCACCTGCACTCGGGACACTCCTGTGGTCGCCGCGTAGCCCTCGATGGACCCGAATCGGTCGCGAATCCGCTGAAGAAAGCCAACGATGGCGTCTGCGGGTGCAGAGAGAAAGGCTGGTGGCTGGTTCAATCTCATGAGAAGTACCGGGTAGTCCGGTGAGCACTACCCAAACCGTGGTCACCTCAGTCACTGGATCCTGGGGCTGCCTTCCTTGGCGACCGATCAGGGCGCTCATCCGCACGTTTTCTGGGTCGCGACCAATTCGACATCCACGCGCTCACCGGCAGCGTCGAACAGGTGGCACTCTTCCAAGTCGACTGCGACACCGACGATCTCGGTCGGCTTCGGTGGCACGCCCCTGTGGCGTATAGCGATTGTTCCGCCTTGGATGTCGATGTAGACGAGCCACTCGTTCCCTGCCAACTCCACAGCCCGAACCGCGCCCCGCATCCCTATTTCCCCTTGGCCAAAACGGGCATGCTCGGGTCGGAAGCCCACGGATGCGCCGCCGTCGGCAGCGCGCGCTGATGCGATGATCCCTATGCCTTCGACGTGAATCTGTCCTGCAGATATCGAAGCCTCCAACAGGTTCATTGGCGGTGAGCCGACGAACGTCGCCACAAACACCGAATTTGGGACTTGATAGATTTCGACTGGAGTGGCGACCTGCTCGATGCGCCCTTCGCGCATGACAGCGACCCTGTCGGCGAGAGCCATCGCGTCGACTTGGTCGTGGGTGACGTGAAGTACGGTAGCCCCCGTGTCACGAAGGAGGCCCGCCATCTCGACCCGCAGAGCGGCGCGCAACTGAGCGTCCAAGCCCGAGAGCGGCTCGTCCAGAAGTACGAGCCCAGCCTCACGGGCGAGGGCCCGGGCCAGCGAAACCCTTTGTCGCTGTCCTCCCGACATAGCTCGCGGTAGACGGTCGAGTAGATCCTCGATTTCCATCCTCTTCGCTACCTCGTGTACCCGGGCCCTCACCGTTTCCTTGTCGAGTTTCAATCCATGCCGCAGTCCCATCCCGATGTTCTGCGCAGCGCTGAGATGCGGATATAGCGCAAAGTTCTGGAACACGATGGCCACGTCGCGTTCGTGCGGGAGCCGGCCTAACTGACTGACTCCGCCGAGCTGAACGTCTCCTGCCGTCGGGTCTTCCAACCCAGCCAACAGTCGAAGAGTGGTGGACTTTCCACAGCCGGAGGGCCCGAGCACCACCATGCTCTCGCCCGCTTCGACCAGGAGATCCACGCCGTCGAGGGCGGTGACGTCCCCGAAGCGTTTCTCAACGCGCAGCAGCTCGACGGAGCGCATCGCTCTAACCCGCCGCCACCAGCTCCGCGACCTGCTCGGCCACGTCGGATATGACGGAATCGACGCTCTCACCGCCCTTTGCGATCCGGTTCATCGCGTCCTGAAGTACCAGATTTGCTTCCAGGCCGCGTTCTCCCCGCCAGCCGCCCCACTCGACCAGGTCGTCGTCGAACTCCAAGGAAACGGCCCATGCGGGGTTCTCGGCATAGAACTCTTCCAAGAGCTCGTAGGCTGCGTTGTCAACGGGCACATAACCGGTGGTCCTGTTGCTCTCAGCGATCAGGTCCGGACTGAGGATCGAGCCGATGAACTCAGTGGACAACTCCGCTTCACAGACCTCCTCTGCGAGAATTGCCCATCCCGAACCTCCGATCGCCCAGAACGGCTCGGCGCCGTCGGGGTATGGGTGCAGGAAGACGCCCCACTCGAACGCATCGCCGATTTCGCTGTCGTATCGGGCGAGATTGGCACTTGAGCTAGTAACCATTGCCAGCTCTCCCTGAATAAACAGCGTTCGGGCGTCTTCGTTCAACACGTTGATCTGCCAACCCTCGGTCACAGCCGTCTCCCATATGGAGAGTCCTTCGCGCGCCTCCGGAGTGTCGAACGCTGGAGTGCCGTCCTCAGCGATCAATTCCGCACCCGCAGACTGGATCGCATTCTGGAAGTACCAGTCGCCGACCGAGTCGCTGCCCATGTACACCTTCTCTCCACCGAATGTCTCGGCCACCGCCGCTAGCTGTTCAAGGAGGTCCCCGTGGGTTACGGGTGGGGACGCGGGATCCAGGCCAGTTTCTGTCCACATGTCCTTGTTGTAGAACCAGATCGGCGCCGACACCTGGTAAGGAACGACGTACAACTCACCGTCCACGGTGCCGGCTCCCAAGAACCGCCGCTCGTAGGTGCTGCTCAGAGCAGTCTCGTCGATCGGCACCGCATCGAGAGCGTCGACTGCGAAGGTGACGTTCCCGAGCCCAGTCATGATCACATGTGGGGCGTTACCTATCGCCGCGTCGGCTACGACCGCTTGTGCCAGCTCAAGGAAACCGCCGCTGGCGAACGGAATGATTTCGACGGTTACGTCAGGATGGTCCGCTTCGAAGGCGGACTTGGCCTGTTCGAGCACTGCCTGCTCCCGCTCCAACGCCATGACCGACAATGGCCCATCCATCGGACACTCCGCGGCACCGATGGTCGTAGCGGTAGCGACTGTGTCGGGTGTCGCCTCTGTGGTCGCAGTGGCTGCCCCGCCGTCGGTGGTGCTCGTTGTGTCGACACCCGCCTCTCCGTCGGCGCCACAGGCGGTGACCAAGAGGGCCACAATGGCGATCAACGTTGGTGCAAGACGTCGGACTCGCACCGATTCTGGTGTGTATCCCATGTATCTCTCTCTTTCCTTCGTCGCTAGTTCTCGATGTTCTTATCTGTCTCCTATTGCAGTAATCTGCGGTTCATCCCACGATCTCACCACCAGCCATTCCTTCGACGAATCTGCGTTGGGCCAGCAGAAAGGCGATGAGTACTGGCATTGTCACGATCGCCGCGCCAGCGCACAGTTTCCCGAACTCGAAACCAAGCTCGACCTGTTGGAAGATGGCCAGGGCCAGCGGAGGAGTGCGAAGACTCTCGCTGCGCGTGACCAGCAGCGGCCACAAGTAGTCATTCCAATGGACGTAGAAGGAGAAAAGGGAGAATGCCGCGATGGCTGGCATGGCTAGAGGTGTGTGCACTCTCAGCAGCGTTTGAGTGGTGGTGAGGCCATCGGTCCTGGCGGCGTCAACTAGTGCCGTTGGCACCGTGCTCATCTGCTGACGAATAAGGAACACTCCAAATGCGCTGGTTGCAAAGGGGAGAATCAACGCCCAACGAGTGTCGATCAGCCCGATCTGGTTCATCATCAGGAAGTTGGGAACTGCGGTCATCTGAACGGGTATCAGCAGTGCCGACAGCACCGTCAGGAACAGGACACTGCGCCCTCGGAACCTCAGGACGCTAAATGCGAAGGCAGCCGGAACAACGGTGATTAATTGAAAAGCGAGGATGGCGGCGCACACGATGAAGCCGTTCAGCATCGCTGAGATTAAGTTGCCCTCCTGCAATGCGGCCGAGTAGTTGCCGAAATCGAAACTCGCCGGAAGCGGTGAAATGGCTAGAGACCGTTGCTCCTCTACCGAGGCGACTGAGGTTCTGAGCATCCAGAGGAAGGGGAATAATGCGACGCTTATTGCCACCGCAGTGGTCATCACACGCACCCAGAACCCCAGCCGCAATTGACCGATCACCTCAATTCCGTCCGGGCAAGGACCCTCGCCCGGGCCAACCCAAGGAGCACAGTCACGGCAAGTAGCAGGAATGCCAATGCTGACGCATAACCGAACCGGAAGATCCTAAATCCGAGTCTGTACACCAGGTAAAGGACTGTTTCGGTGGCACCAAGGGGTCCCCCGTCGGTCATGATCGATATCGAATCAAAGACCTGAAAGGCGCCGATAACTGTTATCACTGTCACGAACACAGTGCTTGGTCCGAGCAGCGGCCAAAGCACGCGCCGGAACTTTGCCCACCCTCGAAGTCCGTCGACAGCGGCTGCCTCGTGGACGACCAGGGGGATGGTTGTCAGGCCAGCGAGATAGATGACCATATTGAAGCTGGACGCACGCCACACTTCGAGCGCTGCAACTGTGGGGAGGGCGGTGCTAGCGTCCGCCAGGAAGTTGAGAGGGCCAACACCAAAGACTGCTAGCAACGAGTTAGCAAAGCCGCCCCGATAGGCAAAGATCCATGAGAATACGATCGACATTGCTACCAAGTTGGCTGTCATTGGCAAGAAAAGCAGGGTGCGCAGGACGGCCCGACCTCGGCTGAATGAGTCGACGAGTAGCGCGAGGCCCAGACCTATCGCAACGCTTGGTCCAATCGTTAGTACGGAAAAGATCAAAGTGTTCCGGGCGGCTTGCCACACCTCCTCGGAGTTGATTGCCTCCCGGTAGTTCTCCAGCCCGATGAATGTCCAGGTCTTCTCAATCAACGAGATATGGGACAACGATGCGAGGAGAGTCACCAGTGTCGGTCCAAGCGTGAAGACGATAATTAGGGCAAGAGCAGGAGCCAGCAACATCCAGGGGGTAGCTCCCTTCCAGCGCAGCGCGTTCCCTGCGAGGTGAAGCCGACGGCTGGGAGCGGACGCCTTCTTCTCCGCCCGGATCTCACCTGTCGTCACGCTCTCACGGCCCTCTCGGCCCCATCCTCGACGAGGTCGTCAAACACTGTCTGCAGGAAGTGAACCCCTCCGCAAACGTCGACCGCGATTACACCCGAACCGGCGTCGGCCAGGGGCGCCGCTATTGGAGCGCCCGTCGTCGCGATGCTGCGGGTGGTGCCCTCTCTCAGGTCGACGGCACGGATTTCTCCGTCAGTACCTGGGACCATCAGCCCGGCGGACGTCATGGTCGGGCCTGCCAGCGCGGGATGCCCGATGCGCCGATAGGGAACGAACGGAATCGGTGCCACGCCCGACAATGCAATGTCGGCCCTGGTCTCACCGGACCAACGGTCGAATGCCATGACTCCGTGGCCAGCCACTGTGGCCACCACAAGATCTTCGATGAGCACCGGCTTGCCGGCATGGAACCGGAACTTCGTTGGTGCGACCCATCTCACCGAACCCGTGTCGGCTTCGACGCAGCGCAGTGCTCCACTTACAGAGAAGTAGACCAGACGCGAGTCGAAGTCAGCAGCAATCGGCCCAACCGGACTCGGGCCCAGGTAGCTGGGCTGAGGACCTGTATCGGGTTCAGGTTCGGCTTGGGTCCAAAGGGTGTGGCCAGACTCGAGGTCGAGCCCGAGCAGACGGGGTAACGTCGGCCAGAAGCCCACAACGACCGTCGTGCCAACGATCGAGGGGTAACCGTGGGACACCAAGTTGAGGTGAGGCCCAAGGTCGTCGCGCGACCATATCAGTTGTCCATCAGCGGCACTGACGCAGATGAAGGAGGTCTGGTCACCAGCAACGACGACCTTTCCATCCGTTATAGGCGGGAACCATGCCCAGTGCCACATCGAATCTTCGGTTGGACGCTGCCAAAGCGCCTCTCCGGTGTTGCGATCTAGCCCTACCAGGTCACCTGCGACCGTCCGGGCAATCACCACGTTGCCGGCTACTGCAGGTGGCACCTTTATGGGCCTCCCAAGCTCAGCCTTCCACGCCAGAACCCCATCACTAAGAACGAATGCCTCGACCCATCCCGTCGCGTGGTCATCGTCGGACGTAGCAACAAGGACATGATCGCCATCAACGACTCCCCCAGCCAGAACCGTGCCGCCCGCGGCCTGAGCGCTCCAACTTAGAGATCCCCCCGCCGAATGGACTTCGCCTGCTCGGAAACCCGCACCTCGAAGCGGTGCTGGGGCATCGACCACCGTATCGAGAGACAAGGTCGACCCGTCCCATGTGATCACTCTCCAGGCTGGCGGCGAGTAATCCAGGCCAGTGAACAACTGCGGTGGCGTATTGATGTGAAGCACTCCCTGGTGCTCGATCACACGGCTCGCGTGCCAGTGGCCCGAGATGGTGGCGATTGGCAATGAGGGAAGCTCTTCCAGCAGACGAGTGCTCGGTTGGTCGTGGGCCAGCAGCACCCACGGCACATCCGACGGTGAATGGGAAAGATCGGCCTGGAGCCAAGCTGTCTGGCGCCGATGGTCCAGGCCCAATTCCCAGCTATGCCAGTCGAAAGCAACCACATGCAGCCCGGCGATGTCTGCCGACCACCAGCGTGGTCCGAGATAGCTCTCGTAACCTTCGGTCGTTCCCTGATTGACCTGGTAGCCATTGCGGGACACCATCCGGGCGTGAATCCCACCCATGTGGTCGTGGTTGCCGGGGAGGATGTCCACGGGCATGCTGGAGGTAAGCAACGCGGCATGGAACTGCTCGAACTCCTCGGGCACTCCGGCGTTTGTGAGATCTCCGGTGATAAGGATTCGCTGCGCATCTGGGTGAAAATTCGCAACCTTCGTCAGCAGTTGCGAAAGCTCAGACCCACCCACAAGCTGATGATCTGGGTGGACCGCGAAGTCCGGTGGTGGAACAGAGACATGGGTATCGGTTAGGTGTATGAACCGGTAGGGGAGGCCTTGAGGTTCGGGGGACAGCTCAAAGAGGACATGCTCCCCGGCTGGCGGGTTCGGGACCCACCACACACCGGACCAGCCTGTTGGCCTGGTGCACATGATGAACCGACCGTCGCCCGGGAGTTGAGCTTTACCGCCTTCGTCTGTCCGCTCTACGTGAAGACCGTCGCTCACCACCACGCCGGGCATGCCGTTGCCCGCCCCCTCGATGACCCTCACGTTCACGCTCATCTTGGTCGCTCCTGAGATGTGGGTAAGTCCCACTTCGGCGGCTTGTGACCGTGTATACCAGGGTTTATGTTGTCTTACAAATGAATCGAGGGCTGATTCACATAGATGGTCACAACTCTGACTTGGGTTTATGTTGGTGTATGCTGACCGCGATGACAAGTCGAGGTCTACCTCCATCTGGCCGACCAGTCGATCGGCGGTCCCTTGCCCATCTAGACCCTCGAGTGGAGATCCCCAGCTATGACCGAGGTGCCGTATCGGGGAGCATCGTCCACATTGGGGTCGGGGGGTTTCACAGAGCCCACCTCGCCACCTACGTGGACGAGCTTTGCGCTTCGGGCCGCACTGAGTGGGGAATCATCGGTAGTGGGGTGCTGCCCAAGGACCGGACAATGGCCGAGGTCCTACATCGGCAAGACGGCTTGTACACCCTCATCGTTCGAGGTGCACAGACCACGACGGTCAGAGTCGTCGGCAGCATTCTCAAGTACATTCATGGTGCGCCCGATCCCGAGCCACTAATCGAACAATTGGCGAACGCCAGCACCCGTATGGTGTCGCTCACGGTCACCGAGGGCGGATATCCGGTAGACGAAGTCACAGGCGGCTTCGATCCGTCGAAAGCTCCGGCTGGACGGAATAGCGCTTTCGGCGTGATCGGAGAAGCTCTCGTCCGTCGCCGTAACGAAGGAATAGGACCATTCACAGTTGTGAGTTGCGACAACGTGGTCAGCAATGGGAACGTCGCCCGCGCAGCCACGCTCGGAGTGGCAGAGGAACACGACCCCCAACTGCGGAACTGGATAGAAGGAACGGTTCCGTTTCCGAACAGCATGGTCGATCGCATCACCCCCGCGACGACTGACGCCGACCGCGACTGGCTCGCGGCTGAGTACCAGATTTCGGATGGTTGGCCGGTCGTAACAGAGCCATTCCGCCAGTGGGTCATCGAAGACGAATTCGTCGGTGATAGGGCCCCTTGGGAAGAGGTGGGTGCCATAGTCACGCCAGACGTCGAACGCTACGAGCTCATGAAACTTCGCCTTCTCAACGCCGGGCACTCATGCGTCGCATATCTGGCAGGTGTAGCGGGAGTGGAGTACGTGCACGACGCCATGGCCGACCCCCTATTCGAACGATTCCTTCGCCGGTTTCTACAGGATGAAGCAGGGCCTGCCCTGCCTGACGTCCCAGGAATGGATATCCCTTCCTACCAAGCGTCGCTTATCGAGCGCTTTTCAAATCCGGCGATAAGAGACCAGATCTCGCGGCTCTGCCTAGACGGATCCGCCAAATTCCCCAAGTTCCTCATGCCGACGGTGCGCGCTCAGCTGAGCCGCCAGGGGCCCGTTGAGCTCTCTGCCATGGCAATTGCTGGGTGGTGCGCCTACCTCATAGGCATCGCTGATGACGGCAAACCTATCACCCACGCGCATGATCCAGACCTAGAGACAGTCCGCGAATACGCCCTTCGCTCGGTAGACAATCCGTCGAACTTCATCGGCTATCGTCCGGTGTTTGGGGAGGACTTGCCTCGACAAGCGCGATTTGTTGAAGCGTTCGAAAGGGCAATTACGTCCATCCGGTCATCGGGGGTACGGCCAACGCTCGACGCCTTTCTGTCCCCACGGGGTTCATGAGAACGCCAAAATGACGGATACTGCTGGCCGCCGGGACCGAGCGCGATTTCAAAGCGAGCGTCATGATGAGATCGTTCGTCTCATTTTCCAGAGGGGACGTGTCGAGGTCAGCGAACTCGCTGAGCGATTCTCCATGACCACCGAGACGATACGCCGGGACCTCGATGAGCTCGATCGCCAGCGCGTCGTGCGGCGAGTCCACGGTGGTGCGGTTCCATTCGAGAGCCTCAAACACGAGCCGCGGTTGGCCGTTCGGAACGAGCACTTCATTGACGAGAAACGTCGGATCGGCAGTCTCGCCATCGAGGTTCTGTCGGAGGTTAAGACCGTCATCATTGATGCTGGCAGCACCACGATGATGCTCTGTGAGGCAATACCCCGAGACATCGAGCTCAGCGTGGCCACGAATTCACTCCTCAATGCACAAATCCTCGCGACTCGTGAGAAGGCAAGGGTTTTCGTTGTCGGCGGAACGCTGGAGAACAACACGCTTGCTGTCATCGACACAACTGCCGTCGATGCCATAGCCAAGCTGAGCGTGGACGTTGCGTTCATCGGTTGTGACGGCATTTCTGCTGCGCACGGACTTTCTACCCCATACACAGCCGAGGCGAGCGTTAAACGGGCGATGATCCAAGCGGCACGCAGATCTGTCGCCCTGGTCGATCACTCAAAGTTCGGCAGCGACCAGTTGGTACAAATCGCCCCGTGCTCGGCGTTCGACTTGATCATCACCGACACGGGCCTCGACGACAACACCACGGCCCAAGTCGAAGCACTCGGTCCGACGGTCCGCCGTGCCTGACGACCACCACCTAGACACGATGGCCACGGTTGCCACCCGGCTCGAGGTGGTTGCCATTGAGGTCGCACAGGAAGCAGCTGCGATGGTTCGAGACGCAGCAAAGCGCGTTCGGACTCTTCGCACAAAGTCCACACCAACTGACGTCGTCACGCAGCTCGACGTCGAAGCTGAGACTCTGATCCGAGACCTCCTAACTGACCGAGTGCCTGGGTCTGCTCTGGCGGGGGAAGAGCTTGAGGATCATGCAGGTACAAGCAGCATTGGTTGGGTGATCGATCCGATCGATGGGAGCGTTAACCTGCTGTACGGCGTGCCAATAGTGGCTGTCAGCATTGGTGCGACCTTCGAAGGAACGATTGTGGCTGGGGCCGTCTGTGACGTCTTCCGAGGCGAGACCTATTCCGGAGCAGCCGGGAAAGGTGCTCGCCTCGACGGGGAGAAGATTGGGACCGGATCGGATCGTGAACTCAGCCAGTCGCTCCTGGCGACTGGGTACTCGTACGACGCTGCCCTCCGTGAACGCCAAGGCGAGGAAGTCCATGGGCTATTGCCCCTCGTTCGCGACATCCGCTCCTTTGGCTCTGCGGCCTTGCACCTGAGCTGGGTTGCCTGCGGCCGTATCGACGGGTATTTCGAGAGGAACCTTGCTCACTGGGATTATGCAGCAGGCGGACTCGTGGCTCGAGAAGCCGGCGCCTTTGTGGAGTTACCCAACGACGCCAACGGCGGCCTCACACTCGCGTCTGCCCCCGGCATCTTCCAGGAATTGAAACAGATTCTATCTGCTCGGCCACTAGTCAGCTAACCACCAGAGCAGCGCGCTGGATACCACAGGTCTGGGCGTCAACCCTTAGATGGGACCTTGGTTCAGCCATCAGAATCGGTGAGCCGCTATCTGGGAATACGCTTCGGAAAGACGGTGGAGTGCGGGGGCGCCCAGCTTTAGCCCGACGGAGACGATTAGGGCGTCGAGGAGAGCCAAGTGGACCAGGCGACTCGTCATCGCCTCCAGTTGCATGACGCTCTCCCCGCAGGTGGCGACAAGGCTGAGATCGGCGATCCTTGTCAATGGCGACTGGCCGAAGCTGGTCACCCCAACGATCAGCGCGCCACCTCTACGGGCTGCCTCGCAGGAACTGATCGACTCGCGGGTCGATCCGGTGTGTGATATGACCAGCGCGACGTCGTCGGCCCCGAGTTGACGAGCCGCGACATCTTGAACGTGCGGATCGCCGGGATATTCAGCGCGTACACCGAGCATTCGCAGCCGATAGGCGCAGTCGAATGCGAGGGGTGCCGATGTACCGACCCCTGCCACGAGGACTCGCTCAGCCTTGGTGATCGCATCGACTGCAGAGTTGAACATGGCTCGGTCAACTGTGGCCGGCGCCTCGGCGAGCGATCGTGAGGCGTATGCGAATGTCGCAGCCACAATGTCCCGCCTGGCGAGTTCGTTGTCCTCTGCATTCAACCCGGCTCCCAATGATCTCATGCCGAGCTCACGGGCCAGCGAGATCCTGGCTTGGCCGAAGCCGCTATACCCGAGACGCTGACAGGTTCTCACGACGGATGATGGTGACACCGCTGCCGAATCGGCAAGGTCTGAGATCGTGCCGCGCACGACCCGCTCTGGGTCCTCCAGTATTACGTTGACGACTCTGCGGTCGGTTTTGGAAAGCGAAGCCGCCAGCGACCGAATCTGGGCGAGGACAGAGTCCCCATGGGCTAGGCCGGAGACGGTCATCAGGACTCCTTGGAGACTCGCTCTACTGTCGGGGTAACCTGTTTGATGAACTCAACAGCGCCAAAGAGATCATCGACCAGAGCGGCATGCGGCGCAGCTGCAAGCCTTTCAGATGGCGCATAACCGCCTCTAACACCGACACCGACAACGTCGGCCTCACGAGCTTCCCGCAGGTCATACGGCGTATCCCCTACGTAGAACACGCTCGAGAACCAACTCCTCAAACGCTTGAGGACGTACTGCTTGGAATCGACGCCAGCGAAGGCCAATGCCAGATGCTTACCGAGTGGAACATGGGATAGATCGGCACCGAAGGCTGACCACGAGCAGGCTGTTATCACTGCACAAACATACCCCGCCTGCGACAGGTCCTTCAGCCCCTCAACCGCGCCCATAGCTGGCGGGGGATCGTGCTGAGCCAGGTTCCTATTCCAGATCTCTGCTGCCAACTCTTCGCAACCCGTCGGAACGCCGAGTTCGCTGAAAAACGTTGTCAACGGGAGGGTGAATTTC
>Ga0299914_10002157_pt1 | contig 13439 bp, 11 predicted proteins | sample RVTome_10_FD_201361 | JGI IMG/M metagenome (GOLD analysis project Ga0299914, IMG submission 201361) | Soil microbial communities from uranium-contaminated site in the Upper Colorado River Basin, Wyoming, United States - RVT153D57 (version 2) ...
CGGCGCCCTTTCCGGATTCGGCCTTGTAGTTGTTGGTAACGACCGTGAACTCGCCGATCACGTCCGGGTTGGGCGCGACCGAGGCCGCCTGGCCCTGCAGGATGTCGGTGTTGTCGCCGCCGTCGAGCGTGAAGTTGATCATTTCGGGCCTTGCACCGTTGATCGAATACCCGCTTCCACGGGCGTTCGCGTCCTGCGAGGCCGATGTCGGGGTGACTCCCGCGAGCAGCAGCGGCAGCCGATCCAGGACCGACCGCCCGAGCACGCCTCCCAGTATTGGCAGGCCCTGGATCTGTTCCTCGGTGACGACCTGTTTCACCGTGGCGGACCCCGTCTCGATGCCCGACGGCCGGGCCACGACCTCTACCGCGAACTCCACGCCGCCCGGCTTCATCTCGATGGGAACGTCGAGCGCCTGGCTCACCGCCAGGACGATGTTCCGCACGACGACGGACGCGAAGCCCGCGAGGCGTGCGTCGAGCTGGTATTCACCGACGGGCAGGAACGGCAAATCGAAGTACCCCTCGGTATTGGTCGTCGTCTCCGTGCGGCCGCCGGTCGCGACGTGAGTCGCCACGACCGTGACGCCAGGCAACCGCGCTCCCGTCGGATCGATGACCTGCCCGCTGATGCGGCTGCGGTCGCTCGACTGCCCCCAGGCGGTTGTCGGGGCCGGCCCTGCGAGCGCCACCGTCAGCACGATGAGCAGGGGCCGCGCGAGGAGCCGCCGGCGAATGGTCCCGGGTTGACGCGGACAGAGCCTGGATGCACGGTCCATGAGAATGACCTCGTCTGAAGCTGGGCGCCGCTGCGAAGGGCGCTACTGAGCGCCGATTTTCGACTCGAGTTGAGCCACGCGCTCTGCGACGGTCACGATGCGCGTCGCAGCCTCGTGCGGGGCATCGACTTCGAAGGCGTCGGGGGGATATTCGCCTGGACCGAAGTCGCTGAGGCCCAGCTCCCTCCACCGCCGGAACGCCCCCTCGGCGCCGTCGGGACGCGCGACGCTTTCGAACGGCCGGTAGGTGTCCGCGTCGATGACGGCCGTCCACTTGAACGATCCGAGAGCATCGTCGAATCGGTACGCCGTAACCCTATACACCGAGCGGCCGTCACTCTGGCCTGTTTCGATGCGCCCGGTTCGGCGCCCCGTTCGGATGCCCATCGCGAACTGCAGCCACCTCGCGGCGGCGACGCGTTCGAGAACCAGGGCGTCCTGCTCGACCGTGGAAGGGAGCCCAAGGAGCCGGCTTCGTCTGGGCTCCGGCAGCGACTCGATGTATGCCGTGACGGCGGCGCGCGAGGGTTCCCGAACCAGGAGCGGCTGGCCCGAGCTCGTGTAGCGTTCGAATCGCACGTGTGAGCCGTCGGCGAGGAACCAGCTGCCGGATATCAGCCGGCCCTCGGAGTCGCGGAGCCGATACACCATGCGGCGCGGTAATCGGGTGTTGTCCCACCATCGCGCGATGCGATACGTGCCGTCGGGCAAGGTTGTCGACTGCTGGAGACCGACCTGCTCGAACAGCATTTCCTGGTGGACGATGCGGCCGGGACGCAGTATCCGATCGCGCTCGGCATCGGTGGCCCGGGCGACGAGCTCGGTTGCGGACAACCGCGGCGTCAGCCATTCTGAGCCGATCGCCAGCAGCGCCAGCGCACCGATGACGACCGCCAACACCGCGGCGCCGAGCATCGGCGCGGACCACCGGAAACCGGCCCACGAGCGGGGCTGGGCGGTCCGCTCGGCCCGGTGCGCTGCCATGCGGCGGCGAAGGCGCCAGAGCGCCGGGGCCTGTGGCGGCGGTTGAACGCGTACGCACTCCGCCTCGACCAGCCAGGTGATGGCGTGTTCCAGCTCGTGCAGCTTGCCCGTACACTCCCAGCAGTCGACGAGGTGCTGCTCGACCGCCCACGATCGCGAGCTATTGAGCTCGCCGTCGCGATACTGAAGCAGCATCCCGTCGTCGGGATGGCTGATCCAGATGGCTCGATCCTTCTCGGACATACAAACGCAGCTTTCGAAGGGCGTGGGCGAGCGTTGGCCCCACGGAGTTGACGCTCATCTCTAACTGTGCGGCGATTTCGCCGTAGCTCAGACCGCGGGCGCGCAGTCTTGCGCAGGCGCGTTCCTGGGGCGGCAACGAGGCGAACGCCTGGCGAACCAGAATCTGCCGCTCCCTGTTCATGAGGTGTGCCTCGGGACTGGCACCGGCGCCTGCCGCTGATTCCACGTCGGCCGGACCACACTCGCGCAGAGTGGTTCGGTGCGCCCGAAGGTAGTCGATGGCCTGGTTGCGAATCGTTCGAACCAGCCACCCCACCGGGTTGTCGACGCGAGCGCCTTCGAGCCTGCGTGCATACAGTCGCAGGAAGCCCTCCTCGACGAAGTCCTCGAAAGCCGCCGCACCGCCGGTCAGCCGCGCGGCATACAGGCAGAGTTCTTCGTAGTGTTCTTCGAAGAGGATCACGATCTCCCGCTCAGCGGAATCCACAGCAGTACTGGAATCGACGAATGGCGGGCGTTCTTCGTTAGTGCCCCGGGCGAAAGGCCCATGGACACTCGTGGCTCCTCACCGGTTCAAGGGACCAGGAGATCGCAGAATGACGATAGCGAATGCTGTGGGGCGCCGTCCGCCTCGCCCGAAATGCTGTGAATTCCCCAATTCTCAAGGTCGGGGATCGTGCGCCGCCGACGGAGCGTATCATCGGCCCATCCCTCATTCCACCGAAGGCGAAGCCGATGCCGCCCAAAGGCACGCGCTCGCGGCTGTTGCTCTCGTCGGTCGTCACACCGTTCGCGCACTGCATCTCTTCGCTCACGCCAGACCGGTCCGGCGCCGCTCACCGAATCGATCTGCGGTGTCAAAGGCGGCGTGCTGGCTCTAGAGAGAGCCTCGAGGCCCCGGGGTCGCTACCTGTTCGAAGCAACGAAGTTCGGGCGGTCAGAACGTAGAAGGCATTTTGTGGTAGTCGCCCAGCTGTTCGAGCACGGGAGTGACTTCGGCCGCACGACCGACCACGAGCAGGTTGAGATTCTCTGAGTCTATCAGCGCGCGCGCGAGCCAGTGGAGCCGGGCAGGTGTTACGGCCTCGAGCGAAGCGAGGTACTCGCGTTTCATCTGTTCGATTCCGACTCCGGGATATTCGAGTGCCAGGCTGCCTACGCCGGGCGCCGTCTCGAATGCATAAAGAAACTGGTTGCGTAGTGCCTGCCGCGCCGCGTTCAGCTCGTCGGCTGACACGGGCTCGTCCCGGAGGCGGGCGACTTCGACACGCAATCCCTTAATCATGGCCCGGAGCTTTGGGCCCTCGGTGAACGTCCATATCATGAACGGGTCGGTGGCATCCTTTTCAGGCAACACGCTGCCGATCCCGTAGGTCATCGCGCGCTGCTCACGGAATATTTTCATCAGCCTGGAGTTCACAGCGCCGCCGAAGATATGATTCAGCATCTTCGCAAGGACGTCGTCCTCGGGCGCGTGGTCGGGCACGATCTGTCCCAGCCGCACTTGTGGAGGCGTGATGTCACGCTCGATGAACCACGTGAAGCCACCCTTCACAGTGCTGGTCGTCGTGTCGCTCTGGCGGATCGCTTCCGCATCCCGCGTGGGGGCCACATCCCGCCAGGCTGCCGGTCTCGCCCTCAAGCGGCCGAATTCCTCTTCAGCCATACGCTTGACGGCTATCAGATCGAAGTGTCCCGCTACTAGAACGGTTAGCCCCGAGCCGTAATAGTGTCGATCGTAGAATGCAGAGACGTGCTGTGGGCTGAGCCCGGACAATCCCAACTGAGTCCCCACCGATGGATCACCGAGGCGCTCTCCCTGGTATAGCAGGTAACGGAACTCGCGGTCGGCTGTGGCCGCGTTGCGCTGCGCCTCGCTCCGGAGCCGGACCATCAGCCCGTCTCGCGCACGCGACAGTGGTTCCGCTGCGAAAGACGGCCGTGTCAAGGCCGTCGCGATGGCCTTGAATACTTCAGGAAACACCGGAGAGAGGCACTGCGCCGTGATCCGCACCTCTTTCCATGTCGGCTGGACGGTCACCTCGGTCCCGTAATCATCCAGCACGTCGGACAGCCGCCTGCCGCCGACGGCGCTCTCCATCAGCGTGGCGGCGGTCAAGGCCGCTGCGCCGGGCTGTCCGGCAGGATCGGCGAGCGCGCCCGGCGTAATACGGATCTCGAGATGTACGAGCGGCCATCTGGGATCGGAGACGGCCACGAGTGTGGCTCCGTTCGATAGCCGGTGGCGAACGATCGTCGCCTCGCCCGCCGCCAGCAGTCCACCGAAAGACGACGCACCGAGCGCCAGCAGCATCAAGGCGCCAATCCGGCCACGCCCCGGCCAGCAGGGGTGCTGGAACCTTCCGGCCAGACTACGTGTCATCGCTGCCCCTGTCCGCTCCGCACCACGATTCGACCGGTCGGATCCAGGTACTTGCGTGCAGCCGCCCGCAGCATTTCAGGCGTTGCCGCGCGGTAGGCATCGAGCCGTGTCTCGTAAAAGCGGACATCGCCCGTGAGCAGGTAGTTCTGGCCGATCCAGTGGGATTTCCCGCCCTGGGTCCAGAGGCGCCAAACGGGATGGAGTATGTAGGATACGAAGTCCGTTTCCACACGGTTTCTCACGCGCGTGAATTCGTCGGCGGAGAGCAGCCGGGTCTGCAGGTCCTCGACGACGGCGGTAAACGTGCTGAGGGCCGCGTCGTGCTGGTCGGCCCGCTTCAACTCGACTTTGAAAACGAGCAGCGCGGGATCCGCCCGATACAGGTCGATGTCCCTTGCCTGCACCCGGTCGGCAACCTCGCGCAGCCGCGTTCCCAGCGCGCTGTTGCGTCCCTTGACGAGGTACGCGGCGATCATCTGCACCAGCGGCTGCTCCGAATCCGCGTACGCCGGGACGTGGTACGCGACGTACAGCCACGCTGGCGAAGGGCCTCTGTACGTGAAATCCATGCTGCCCGACTGACCGATCTCCTGCGTGTAGGAGCGGACAGGTGCCGGCCTCGCCGGGATCGGACCGTAGTGCTTCTTCACCAGGCGGATCAGTTCGTCGGTCTGGAAGTCGCCGCCGACAATCAAGACGGTGTTCGCCGGCACATAAAAGCGATCGTAGGCCGCCTCCGCCTGGGCGAGCGTCATGTTCGCCACGTCCGACTCCCATCCGCTGGCACGCCATTGATAGGGGTGCGACATGTAGGCCATGGAGTACAACCGCTGGAGAATCTGAATCTCCGCATTGGTGCGCCCGCTGGCGAACTCGTTGATCTGCACCTGCCGCTCCCGCTCCCAGACCTCGGGACTCGTATTCAGCCCCTCGAGATGCGAGGCCCATACCCGTACGGCGAGCTCCAGGCTGTCGGGCGGCACCTGCATGATGTAGTCGGTCATGTCATTGAACGTGTGCCCGCCGAAGCTGTACCCGACTTTCTCGAGCTCGGCATAGAGCGCCGCGTTGCCTCCGCTCGGCTTCAGAATCAGATGCTCGAGCCGGTGGGACATGCCGGTGGTTCCCTGGTACTCGTCCCGGGATCCCATGCGCACGTACTGCATCAGGTTGATCTTGGGAGCCGAATGATCTTCGATGCTCAGCAGCGTCAGGCCGTTCTCGAGCACCGTCCTGCGGATGTCGAGATCGATCCGCAGCGGCGGCTGGGCTCGAAGCGTCACCGTCAACACGGTCGTTGTCAGCGCGATTGCGCCGGCCATCAGTGCAATCGATAACCGCATCGGCGTCACTCGCTCGCCTGCGATGGACCAGCGGAACGGCACCGTGGCGGTTCGCCTGACAGACGAGCGCAGTTTCATCGGTGCCGTCCTCGTGAATGACACGCAAGTACTCGGACTGCTTGTCGGGGCCGACCGCATTGAGGTCCTGTGCCGACGTCCACGGATTGAGATTCGCCGGGGCGTACGCGCGGCACGCTACTACAATGACGGCGCGGAGCGCCGTTTCGTTAGCCGCTACCATTGACACGCTTCTGACGCTGCCTTTCTGATACCGCGAATGACCGGACGTCGGGTGAGCGCGCCACAATTGTGGTCCCGATGCCCGCGGCGCGCATCGTCAGCGTGCGGAAGAATGACGTCTCCGGCGCAGGCTTACGGCGTGCCGTCGCTTGGGTTCGCCGAGCAGCAGCGGTCGGTGAAGGGCGAGGTGATCTCGTCGACGTTCGACGAGCCGGCGACGCGGCACGTGCAGGTCGCCGAGATCGTAATCGAGAGGGCCAAGCGCGCGGAAGTCGAAGGGCAACGCACGGGAAGGGGTAGTGATCTGGGTGCCAGGGTGCCTTGGGTGCCAGGGGTGCCAGGGTGCCAGGGGGTGCCAAACGTACCTGGGTGCCGGGGGGGCCAGGGCTGCTGAAGAAGCGCAACTCCAGGCACAGAACGCCCCGGCACCCCAGGCACCCCAGGCAGTACGCGATGGCGGCGAACGACGTGCTCTGCTCGCGCCAGTCCTGGAAATCGCGATCTGACGCCTGCCGTGAAATTGATTCGGGCTCTCGGCTGCTTGTCGCCTGCGTCGCAAACGTGATGATGGAGCAACCTCGGCGTCACGGCCGCACGAGCTCGATGTTGAAGCGGGTGTCGCCCTTGACCGTCGCGATCTTCACCTCCCAGTTCCCCAGCCTGCTGCTCGGGTTCAGGACAACATAGCCGGCTTTATGCACGAGGAGGGCGTAGGTGCCGTTGAGCACGGAGGAGAAGCTGTACAAGCCGTCTCTGTCGGTATACGACCGGGTGTGACCGTCCGGGTGCTCGCACGCGTCACAGTACACCTCAACGCCTTCGAGCGGCACCTGTCCCTCCGCCGTCATCTCGAAGACGACCCCGGAGAGCGTGTACATCACGATACGGCCGACGCGGAAATCGAGCTGCGTATCGCCGGACATGATCAGGGTCTTCGTGTCCGTGACGTAACCCGCCTTGCTCGCCGCGACGGAGATGCTTCTCGCAGGCAGCCCTGGGATGCTGTAGGACCCGTCCGCGTCACTCATCGCGTACTGCCCGGAATTGATCTCCTGCACCCGCATGCCCTCGACAGCCGTCGACCCGGCTGGCGTCACTTCGGTGACGACGCCAGACAGCATGTAGCGTGTGGCCGCAGGGGGACTGCCAGGCGTGGGGATCAGAGGGCTGTCGCCGCGACCGCAGCCCGATATGAGGGTGGCGAGCCCGATTGCCGCCGCCACGCCCGCCAGGTGTGACTTGCGAGCAGCAGCCCGGGTGGAGTGCGTCGCGGCCACGGTCGAGGTTCGCGTCCTATTGGTCATTGGTTGTGCTCCTGTCTGAGGAGCGAGAACGAACCGCGGATCCTTGAACGGGCGCAGAATCGAGGTGTTCCCGCTCACGCGGCGATGGTCACCCGCGACGATCATCGAGACGGGAACCGTTCTGCTGCAGCACCTCGAAGGCGGGGATTGGACGTTCGTGACAATCACTCGGTACAACTCATGGCAGGACTTCGCCGCGGCCCGCGCCGCGGCGGCCGCGGATACCGGCGCCGCGGGCGGCTGGGCCGACATCCGTCAGCATTCCGACATGCACCGGGACACGATCGCCGACCGGATTTTTCCCGTCAAGTAAGCGGCCGACACCGAGCTTCAGACCATAGAACCATCGGAGATCTCGAGCGCGATGCGAGCTTCCCGGGGCGGCGACGCTCTCGACACACCTCCGTCAGCGGGCCCGATCGACACCCCGGTGACCGGTTCTCGCCGGATGGCGTCAGCGAAGCTCGAGGCGACGCGATCGCAGCGAAGAGATCCTCGCGATCGCGTCGTAGTCGCGGCCGTGATGCAGCACTTCGAGCCGGTGCCTGATCGCGGAGGCCGCGATCAGGCAATCGACACCGGAGCGGATCGTCAGGCCGGCCCTGCGCCCCGCGCGGTACAGGTCGGCGGCGTGCAGGAACACCTCCTCCCGCATCGGGCTGTCGACGACCGGCAGGGCCAGCATGGCGCGGCGGGCGCGGCCGTACGCCGCCTCATCACGGAAGCCCTGGACGACCTCCTGCACCACGGGCAGGCAGGTCACCATGTCGTCGAAGGCGACGTGCTGCTCGAGCGACAGACGCGCCGGCCGCCGGAAGACCTCGATCCACACCGACGTGTCAACGAGAACCACGCTTCTTCGTCCGGTACACGCCGCGGTCTTCACGGACGACGGCCAGATCCCCCTCCCAGAGGCCGGAGCCGGCGAGGTCGAGGATCTGCCGCGCCCGTGCGCGCCTGATGAACTCCTCGAGGGCTCGCTCGACCGCGCGAGAGTACGTGCGCTCACCGCTCAGCCTGGTGGCCTCTTCGAGGAGCCGCTCGTCAAGCACAAGATTTGTGCGTTTCATACACACGCAGTGTAGCACGGGGGCCGAGGGGGCCTGGGGCCAAGGTGCCAGAGTGCCTTGGGTGCCAAGGGTGCCTTGGGTGCAAGGGTGCCTTGGGTGCCGGGGGTGCTTTCGCAGGGTTTCGCGGCACCGAAGGCACCCAAGGCACCCAAGGCGACTCAAGGCACCCTGGCACCCAGGGCAACCCAGGCCCCCTGGCACCCAGACCCCCTGGCCCCCTTGCCGATCCCTACCCCCCCTCCCCCGCCAGCACGTCGTAGTAATAGTTCAGGAGCGCCCGCCTGACCGGGAGCTGGCCCAGCGGAATGTCCTGTGCGATCGAGGTATTGCCTCGTATGGTCGCGGATCCGAGCCGCAGCACGCGCCCGCCCTCGAGTTCCACGTAGATCGGCACCGGCATCACGAACGCGTCGTCGACGCCCGACTGCGCGATCTTCGCGGTCACGACCGTCTGACCGTCCTTCCTCTCCACGCCCTGCTCGAACGTGTAGCTCGGCAGGCTGGTGCCGTAGACGTATTGCCGGAAGAACCAGTTCATCCCGCCGTTCGCCTCGGCATCCATCTCGGGCACCATGTGCTTCTCGACGATGGCCTTGAAGTCCTCGGTCGTGACGGGCTGGTTGCGATGGGAGGCGACAACGTCCCGCAGCATCGCCTTGAACTTCGCGTCACCTTCACCCTGGGTCCACATCATCATGCGGAGCATGTGGAGGATGTAGGCGCCCTTCGGATAGAGCACGGCGCTTCCGGCGGCCCCCGTGCGATCGCTCGACAGGCGGTGCCCCATCGTCACGGGGCCCACCTCGATGGGACGGACGCCGGCGCGGTTCTTTTCCGTGAGCGACCTCAGCATCCCCCGCCAGAATGCGCGGTAGCGGTCCGGCTCGTTCGGGTAGGCCGCCTGCAGGAAGAGCGATGCGGCGAGGTTCGAGAAGCCCTCGCTCATCCACTGGTCGCGGTACGAGTTCCAGCCGAGCGCGTGGCCCCACCAGAGATGCGCCACTTCGTGCGCCGCCACCGAATCCCAGTACATTGGATTGGTCTGCTGCAGGCCGAGCTGCTGGCGCACCGCGGCGGACCAGTAGTAGCAGGTCGGGATATAGAGGACGCCCGGCCACGCCTGGCCGTAGTTGCACGCGCCCTGCTGCGTGATGTGGACGCGCGTGAGCGAGATCGGCCCGAAGTAGTCGGTGAAGACCTGCAGCGCGAGCTGCGCCTCGCTGAGCGCCATCTGGTTCGCCGACGTCGTCGTCAGCGAGCCCATCGGAAGCCGGAACCTCTCCGCGATCTGCAGCAGCTCCCTGGTGCTGTTGGAAGGCTGCCGGTTGGCGAGCGCCACGACCGTGTAGGGCCCCACCGTGCCTTCGTCGCTCTGGAACAGCCCGACGTTGAACCCGGCGACGCTCAGCGGGTAGCCGGCCTTCCAGCGCGACACCATGCGGTCCCCCTCGACGGCCTCGCCCACGAAGTCGCCCGTCGCGACGAGCTTCAGCGGGCGGGGAACGCTGAAGGTCATGTCGTAGGTCGCGTAGTCCTTGATCCCGGTGTTGTTGGGATACCAGTTCGCGCGGGCAATCGGAAAGTAGTTGTCCCCGCCCTCGGCGGCGACGGCATCCCGCCCTCTGTAGACGGTGCGGATCGTGAACGGCTCCCCGCGCGCCAGCGGCTCCGGCAGGATGACCCAGAAATCGGCGTCCTCCTTGTCGGGTTCCTGGATCCACGAGAGCGGCTGGCCCTCCGCGCCCGTGACGCTCGACACGCGAAGGGTGGGAAAGAGGTTGAAGGGGACGGCGTGCAGCCCGTCGATGAGCGAGACGAACCGCGTGGTCGCGTCGCCCGTCAACTCGCCGTTGGACTCGAGCGACGTCACGAGCGCCTGGTGCTCGATGTCGATCCACGTACCGGGGGTTGTCCTGGGCCGCCCGGCCGACTTGTACGACCCGCTGAGATGATGCGCCGCGAAGATGCCGCCGCGATTGTCGGCCCAGCTGAGGAGCTGCACTTCCTCCGGCGCGACGGCCCCGACACCCTGCGGATCGATCGTGTAGACCAGGCGATTCGAGTACTTGCGTCCGCTGATGAAGGCCCCGAAGAAGCCGCCTTCGCCGCCGGCCAGCACGTCGTGCATCAGGCGCGCGTGCAGGTTGTCACGGAGGCGCTGCCGCAGCGCGTGGGTGACGTCCTCGAGCGCGTTCCGGGCCTGCGAGGGCGCGGGTCTCGCGAAGCCGGTGGACGCGGCCACAATCGCCGACGCGGTGTCGTCCGTGAAGCGGAACACCGCGCGCTCGAACGTTTCCTGGAAGTCCTCGCCCTTCGTGAGGGCGCGCAGCATCGCCCGCTCCGAGGCGACCGGCGGTGTGTACTCCATCGTGCCGGAGCCGACGAACACGGCGCCAGTGGTCCGGCCCTCGACGGGCGTCAGCAGGTACACCGATCCCGTGAGGGTGAACGTGGCGGCGTCCCTCGTGAGCACCAGTTCGCTCACCTCGTGCCCGTCGCCGAGCGTGGCCGAGCGCAACGCCATGTAAACCGGATGGCTGTTGGCGGAGGCCGGCGCGGGACTCGCGCCGGGTTGCGTGACGGCCAGCACGGTGAACGAGAGAGCAAGACACGAGAGGGCAGGTGCTCGCATCAAGGGCTCCTTTGGGGTAGCGGGGACATTCTAGCGTGCCAGGGTGCCTTGGGTGCCAGGGTGCCTTGGGTGCTGGCGTGCCAGGGTGCTAGCGTGCCTTGGGTGCTTTCCGTGCCCGAGGGCTTTCTCCAGTTTTGGCTCCTTTCGGTGTTTCCCTGGCTCCTGGCGGGCTCCGTCGGCTGGCCTGCCGCTCCTTCAGCAGCGGCAGTTTCGAGGCGAGCAGTCTCGTCGTGACAACCATGGCTCGCGTCGCCAGGTCTCTGGCTTTCGCCGACTGCTCCTCTGTGAAGTACTTCCGGGTTCGTTCGTATTCCAGCTCGTTCTGAATCTCTCCGATCTCTGCCCGTGCCATCCGCAGATAGCGTACGAACTCCTCCGGCGTGTACCTGAGGAATCCTTCCGAGATCAGCCGCGGCGCGCTCTTGGCGGCGCGTCCGATGTGATCCCGAAAATCGAAATCACTCAGGCACCGACCCGAGTCGGTAAGGGCCAGCACAAGGTCACGCAACTCCGTACAGAGCTGCCACGCGACGAGGTCCTGGAACTTTCGGGCGGTCTGCATGACCCGGAGAAAAGCACATTCGTCTCCGCAGCCTCTGCTCCGGGATCAGGCCTGATTTCCGTCGCCGTCGACCAAACCGATCGAATTCCGCAGTGTTCCTCCAACCCTGGAGTCGCACCTTCTGCACACCCTGGCACCCTGGCACCCTGGCACCCAGGCACCCAGGGCACCCAGGGCACCCACGCACCCAGTGCACCTCAGCTAGTTCCCCTTCCTCCTGAGGACCGCCGCCGCGAACACGCTCATGACCAATCCCACCGGGAACGTCGTCGCGAACGTCAGCGCCGCGTTCGTCGCCGGGCGGTCGTACAGCCGCTTGAGCGCAGCGGCCGTGGCAGCCGTCTCGTCGATCTCCCGCTCGGTCGCGCCGCCGGCCCTGGCCCGCTCGACCATGCAGGCGCTGAATTTCTCGCCGAAGTCCGGCATCGCCTTGAAGTAGACGACCTGGAACGCCGCCATGTAGCAGGCCGACGAGATCAGGGTGATCAGGATGCCCACGCCGAGGCCGCGCCCGAACGTCAGCTGTCCGCCGGCGCGCTCCCGGTGCGAGCGGATGCCGAAGAACAGCACGAGCGCGGAAATGGCGATGGAGCTGTAGCCGATGAGGTCGGACGTGCCCAGCTCCATCGATCTGATGAAGGGCAGCGTGGCGAGCATCATTGCGACGGCGAGCGCTCCTGAGAGCAGTCCGAACGCCAGGACGGTGTTCTTCATGCGAAGAGCATCGTCGCGTACGGGCCTGCCGTCGTCATCTTTTCGGGTGAATTCGCGCACGGCGGACCGGAATCACCCTTTTTAGGGAATCAGCCGGGCGGCCTTGCCGAGCTGGACGGCCTGGGTCCGCCGCTTGGCCCCGAGCTTGTCGAACAGCCGGCTGGAGTGCGTCTTGATGGTGTTCTCGCTGACGAACAACCGCTCCGCGATCTCCCGGTTGCTCAACCCCTCGGCGATGAGTCCCAGGATCTCCAGTTCGCGGGGAGTGATGCCGAGTTCGCGCTGGCGCGTCCGATCGAGCACGAAAGGACCGGCGACCGGCACGGGCACCTCCTCGACCACCGCCGGGCCTCTGGCCATCCTCCTCCCGAGCCAGACTCCGGCCACCGCGAAGAGCACCGCCACCAGCACGCCGTACGTCTGCACCGAGCGATCGACGACCAGGAACTGGAATTCGACCAGTTGCAGCGCGGCAATGAACGCACCGCAGCACAAGCCGTAGATCACGATCTCGCGAGCCGCACGGCGCCGCGGCCCGGCCACGACAGGTGAACTCGAGGTCACACCTGCATGATACCCCTGCGACGTTTCCCGCGGCACATCCGGCCGGACGCCGGGACCCGAACCGTCACCCGAAAGCACGACTTTCGAGCCGGCGAGCGAAATACGCCGAAGGGATGACGACAGCGGCGGCGGCGGCGGGCTACTGTCGCCCATCAACCTGCCGCCCCGCCGGGGGCGGCGTAACTGGCAGGAGGGCGTATGACGAAGATGGTGGTTGGTGCCTTCGCCGCGGGACTGGCAATGGCGGCCACGGCGGCGTATACGACGGACGCGCGTGCTCCGCACGGCGGCGCCGGGATCGAACAGCAGAAGGAGCCGGATGGCATGAGAATCATCGTGACGAGTGTCTTCGTGGACGATCAGGACAAGGCGCTGGCGTTCTACACGGACGTGCTGGGCTTCGTGAAGAAGCAGGATTTCCCGGTCGGCCGGTTCAAGTGGCTGACCGTCGTGTCTCCGGCCGCCAAGGACGGCGTCGAACTGCTGCTCGAGCCCAACGACAACCCTGCGGCCCGTACTTTCCAGAGGGCGGTCTTCGAGCAGGGCATCCCGGCAGCGACGTTCGGCGTCGACGATCTCCAGCGTGAGTACCAGCGGCTGCAGACGCTCGGCGTGGGGTTTC
>Ga0299914_10002158_pt1 | contig 13438 bp, 14 predicted proteins | sample RVTome_10_FD_201361 | JGI IMG/M metagenome (GOLD analysis project Ga0299914, IMG submission 201361) | Soil microbial communities from uranium-contaminated site in the Upper Colorado River Basin, Wyoming, United States - RVT153D57 (version 2) ...
CAGCCGGTAAGAATCGGTGAACAACGCGCCGACGGCGGCCGCCGGGCAGTTGCAGGGGTCGGCCCGCCGACACCGGACACCTAGCATGAGCGAGTGTGGACACCGTCACGGCCGCGGCGCTGACCGCCTGCGTGGGCGCGGTCGTCGGCCTGGCCGCCGGCCTGGCGTTCCGGGCCAGCGAGCGAGAGCAGCATCGACTGCCGCCCGCACCCCCGTCCAGGGTGCCCGACGGTGTCCCTGAGGTGCTGTCGGTGCTCCGCGGTGGCGCCGTCCTGCTCGACGGCGATCTGAACGTGGTGAAGGCCAGCCCGTCGGCGCACTCGTTCGGGTTGGTGCGGCAGGACCGGATCGCCGTGCCCGAACTGCTCGACGTCGCGGCATCGGTGCTTCGCGACGGGCAGATCCGCGAGACCCAGCTGGATATCCGCCGCTCCCGGGACTCCACCCAGACGGTGCACGTCGCCGCGCGGGTGGCGCCGCTCACCCACGGGCTCGTCCTGCTCCTCGTCGAGGACCGAACCCATGCGTTCCGCGTCGACCAGATTCGCAGGGACTTCGTGGCCAACGTCTCCCACGAGCTCAAGACACCGGTGGGCGCGCTGAGCCTGCTCGCCGAGGCGGTGCAGGACGCGAGTGACGATCCCGAGGCGGTGCGGCGTTTCGCTGCTCGGATGCAGCAGGAGGGCAGCCGCCTGACCCGGCTGGTTCAGGAGATCATCGACCTGTCCAGGCTGCAGTACGACGACCCGGTCGACTCGCCCGACCAGGTCGAGATCGACGACGTCGTCGCCGCTGCGCTCGACCGCAGCAGGGTGGACGCCGAGAACCGTCACATCCGGCTCGCCTCGGGCGGCGACACCGGCCTGGAGGTGCTGGGCAACGAGTCCCAGCTCGTCGTCGCACTCGGCAACCTGGTCGAGAACGCCGTGGTGTTCAGCGAGCCTCACTCCAGGGTCGCCGTCGGCGTCCGGCGGCGCGGCGACGTCGTCGAGATCAGCGTGACCGACCAGGGGGTCGGCATACCCGGGGCCGAGCTCGACCGGATCTTCGAGCGCTTCTACCGGGTCGATCCGGCCCGGTCACGCATGACCGGTGGAACCGGGCTGGGACTGTCCATCGTCAAGCACGTCGCCGCCAGCCACGGCGGCGACGTCTCGGTGTGGAGCGTTCGGGGCTCGGGGTCGACGTTCACCCTGCGCCTGCCCCTGCACCACCCCCGGTCCGGTCATCCGTCCGAGCCGGAAGCCGCGATACCGGAGGCCACATCGTGACCCGTCTGCTCGTCGTGGAGGACGAGGAATCGTTCAGCGACGCCTTGTCCTACATGCTGCGCAAGGAGGGATTCGAGGTCGCCGTCGCACCGACCGGCACCGATGCGCTCGACGAGTTCGACCGGAGCGGAGCGGACCTGGTACTGCTCGACCTGATGCTGCCCGGCCTGTCCGGGACGGAGGTCTGCCGGCAGCTTCGAACGCGGTCGAGCGTTCCGGTGATCATGCTCACGGCGAAGGACTCCGAGGTCGACAAGGTGGTCGGGCTCGAGCTGGGTGCCGACGACTACGTGACCAAGCCGTTCTCCTCTCGCGAGCTGCTGGCACGCATCAGAGCCGTGCTGCGGCGTGGCACCGACCCCGCGGAGGTCGCGCCGGCCGTGCTCGAGGCCGGCCCCGTCCGCATGGACGTCGAGCGGCACGTCGTGACGGTCGCCGGACAGTCGGTGCGACTGCCGCTGAAGGAGTTCGAGCTGCTCGAACTGCTGCTCCGCAACGCCGGCCGGGTTCTCACCCGGGGTCAGCTCATCGACCGGATCTGGGGTGCCGACTACGTGGGCGACACCAAGACCCTGGACGTCCACGTCAAGCGCCTGCGGGCAAAGATCGAACCCGATCCGGCGCGGCCGATCCATCTCCTGACGGTGCGGGGCCTGGGATACAAGTTCGAAGCCTGACAGCGTCCCTACGGCGTCGGGCGCTGTTCCCGCGGAGCGATGAGCGCATCCTCGTAGTCGCCCTCGGCAGGTTGGACGAGTGCGTCGACGGCGGTTCGCGGTGCGCTCTCGAACAGGAACTCCACCTCGACGAACGTGCCGGGAACGGTGTCGGCGCCGTCGACGTCGACTCGCGTCTCCCCGGGGCCGAGGGTCGCGAAGCCGTTCGCCGGGATCGTCAGATCACCGCCGGTCGGCGTCGCGGTGGCGTCGCCGACGCGCACCTCGACCAGATGGTCCTCGTCGCCGCGGTTGGCGAACGTGGCGAGGACGGTCGAGGCGTTGCCGGATTCGGTGGCGACGACGAGCACGTTGCGTACCGCGATGTCTCCGGCCTCGGCGCTGACGCCGTCGGCCGGCGTGTACCACTGCTGCGTCTGGGTCCGGCTGCCGCAGCCGGTGAGCACGAGCGCCAACACGCAGACGGCCGCGAGCGCCGCGACGGGCTGCCTTCGGACGTGGTTCACCGTGGTGCTCCTCGGAAGCGTCGACCATCCGTGCGGTCACCGGAGGGGCGACCGACCGGCCCAGAGTACCGACGGCCGCATGCCACGTCGCGGAGCTACCCGAGCGCGCTGCGGACGAACAGTACGGCCACCGCCAGCCCACCGACGCCGATCGCGGCCGGGAACGCGGCCCGGATCCCGGATGCCGGCAGGACCGCCACCAGCGTGAGAAGTGCGCCCGCCGTGAACGCCGCCCACTCCCACGTCGGCGGACTGCCGGCCGGGCCCAGGATCAGCAGGCCGAGTGCGGTGAGAAGTGCTGCCGCCGTCGCGGTGCGCAGCGCCTGCGGGCCGAGCCGCTGCGGCAGCCCCATGACGCCTGCGGCCCGGTCGCGGGCATGGTCGGGCAGGACGTTGGCGCCGTGCGCACCGACGCCCAGCGCGGCGCCCGCCGCGACCATCCAGGCCGGCGGCAACTCGGCGGCCGGTGACACCAGCCACACCACCACGGGCAGGAGCCCGAACCCCACGGCGTACGGAACCCAGGACCACACCGTCCGCTTGAGCGCCACGTCGTAGGCCAGAGCTGCCGCGACCGCGATCAGGTGACACGCACCGGGAACCGTCCCGAGGGCCAGCGACAGCGGGACGCACGCCACTCCTGCGGCCAGGGCAGCGACCGTCACGTCACGCACGCCGACGCGACCTGCGGCGACGGGTTTGTCGGTACGCGCCGACGCCCGGTCCAGGTCGCGGTCGACCAGGTCGTTGACCCACCCGACGCAGAGCTGACCGACGAGCACGGCCGCGCCGAGAGTCGTCAGGACCGCGCCGCTGACGCCGGCGACCCAGCCCAGGGCGACGGTCAGCACGGTCACCGCGGCGGCGGGCAACGGGTGGCAGGCGAGGAGCAGGCCGCGGATCCGCCCGGGTGCGCTCACGCTCCCCGGAACGGATTCGCGGCCGTCGTCCACCTGGCCAGTATCCGATGTCACGGCCAGCCCCGACGACCGCAGCGAGCACGGGAGCAGCGCATTTGTCAACCCTGGGTTTGGCTCCTGACCAGCGCAAACGTGACCGATGCCCTTGCTACGCGTGTTATCCTGGTCACGGGAAGGGGACAGAACCATATGACTTTCAAGGTCGGCGAGACGGTTGTCTACCCGCACCATGGGGCCGCCCTCATCGAGGCGATCGAGTCCCGTGTCATCAAGGGAGAGGAGCGCAAGTACCTCGTCCTGAAGGTCACCCAGGGTGATCTGACCGTCCGCGTCCCCGCGGACAACGTCGACCTCGTCGGCGTCCGTGACGTCGTCAACCAGGAGGGGCTCGACCGGGTGTTCGAGGTGCTCCGCGCACCGCACACCGAGGAGCCGACCAACTGGTCGCGTCGCTACAAGGCCAACCTCGAGAAGCTCGCGTCCGGCGACGTCATCAAGGTCGCCGAGGTGGTACGCGACCTGTGGCGCCGCGAACGCGACCGCGGCCTGTCCGCCGGCGAGAAGCGGATGCTGGCCAAGGCCCGCCAGATTCTCGTCTCCGAGTTGGCGCTCGCCGAGCACACCAACGAGGACAAGGCCGAGACGCTGCTCGACGAGGTCCTGGCCAGCTGAACGCTCGGATGCCCGTACGGCCCCCGCTCCCTGCTCGGGTACGGGGGCCGCGTCGTTGCCCCGTCCGTTGATCCCGTGATCAACTGCGCACGAGCGGGAGGGACGGCATGACGACCGCGTGCATCCTCGTCGCGGCCGGCCGGGGTGACCGGCTCGGCCCCGGTGGGCCGAAGGCGCTGCGTCTGCTCGGGGACGAGCCGCTGCTGGTCCACGCGGTCAGGGCCGCCGTGGCGTCGCGTTCCGTCGACCTGGTGGTCGTCGCTGCGCCGCCCGGTGACGCCGACGAGTTCCGCGACCTGTTGACGGGGCATGCCCCGCATCTGCTCGTCGTGCCGGGCGGAGCAACCCGCCGCCGCTCGGTGGCCGCCGCGCTCACCGCGCTGCCGGCGTCGGTCGAGGTCGTACTCGTCCACGACGCGGCCCGGTGCTTGGCGCCCCCGGCGCTGTTCACGGCGGTCGCCGAGGCCGTCGCGGACGGCGCCGACGCAGTCGTGCCCGCCCTTCCGGTTGCCGACACGGTCAAGCAGATCGCCGGCGACGTCGTCGTCGCCACGCTGGATCGCTCGCGGTTGCGCGCAGCCCAGACGCCGCAGGGCTTTCGGCGCACCGTGCTCGAGAACGCTCACGCGACGGTGGACGAGGATGCAACCGACGACGCCGGGATGGTGGAGCGGACAGGGGCGACCGTTCGCGTCGTGCCCGGTGACGAGGAGGCGTTCAAGATCACCCGGCCGTCCGACCTGGTGTTCGCCGAAGCCCTGTTGGCGCGCCGCCCGGCCGGCAGACGGTGACCGGCAGGGTCGGGATCGGCGTCGACGTCCACCCACTCGAGGCCGGCCGGCCGTGCTGGGTCGCCGGGCTGCTGTGGGCGGACGAGCCGGCTGGCTGCGCGGGCCACTCCGACGGCGACGTGGCCGCGCATGCGGCCTGCGACGCGCTCCTGTCGGCCGCCGGGCTCGGCGACCTCGGCGCCATCATCGGGACCGACCGACCCGAGTGGTCGGGAGCCGCAGGCGTCGCGCTCCTGGCCGAGGTGGCGCGCCGGGTCCACGAGGCGGGCTTCCGGGTCGGCAACGTCGCCGTCCAGATCGTCGGCGACCGGCCGCGGATCGGCCTGCGGCGGGTCGAGGCCGAGCAGGTCCTCTCCGACGCCGTCGGTGCACCCGTGACGGTCGGCGCCACCACGACGGACGGGCTCGGGCTCACCGGCCGGGGGGAGGGCCTGGCCGCCGTCGCCACCGCGCTCGTCGTCCCCTCGGACGGACGGGGCGACGACGCGAGCTCTGCGTAACCAGCCGCCAAGGACGGACGCCTGCGGCGGCGCGTCGCGTCGTGAAGATCGCCGTGCAGAAATGGCACGCTGAGCGGCCTGTCGAAGGCTGCACGGCGATCTTCACGACACGCGCGAACCCTGGGCCGGACGAGGCTGGCTACGCTTGTGCGGTGAGTCTTCGCCTGTACGACACCGCCACCCGCGAGATCCGCGACTTCGTCCCGCTACGGCCGGGCAAGGTCGGGATCTACCACTGTGGCCTCACCGTGCAGGGACCTCCGCACATCGGTCACATCCGCAAGGAGGTCGTCTTCGACATCCTGCGGCGCTGGCTCGAGCACACCGGCCACGAGGTCACGCTGGTCGCCAACGTCACCGACATCGACGACAAGATCCTGACCAAGTCGGTCGAGGCAGGGCGGCCCTGGTGGGCGCTCGCCTTCGCCAACGAGCGGGCGCTCGACGCCGCCTACAACGTCCTGGGCTGCCTGATGCCCACCTACCAGCCTCGGGCCACTGGTCACGTGCCGGAGATGGTCGAGCTCATGAACGAGCTCGTCAAGCGTGGTCACGCCTACCCGGCAGCAGACGGATCCGGCGACGTCTACTTCGACGTGCGGTCGTGGCCGTCCTACGGCGAGCTGTCCCGTCAGCGTCTCGACGACATGGAGCCCGCCGCCGACGCCGATCCACGCGGCAAGCGCGACCCGAGGGACTTCGCCCTGTGGAAGGGTCACAAGGAGGGCGAGCCCGAGACCGCGTCGTGGCCGACCCCCTTCGGCAGGGGCCGTCCCGGGTGGCACCTCGAGTGCTCGGCGATGGCGGCGAAGTACCTGGGTGTCGAGTTCGACATCCACGGCGGCGGACTCGACCTGCGCTTCCCCCACCACGAGAACGAACTCGCCCAGTCGCGCGCGGCGGGCCAGCGATTCGCCCGCTGGTGGATGCACAACGCGATGCTCAACCTCGGCGGCGCCAAGATGAGCAAGTCGGTGGGCAACACGCTGCTGGTCTCCGAGGTGGTCAAGCGGGTCCGCCCGCTGGAGCTGCGCTACTACCTGGTCGCCGCCCACTACCGCAGCGAGATCGAGTTCTCCGAGGAGTCGCTGGCGGCCGAAGCCGCAGCCTTCCGCCGGTTGGAGGGTTTCGTGCTTCGAGCGACAGAGGTCACGGGTGGCGTCGATGCCGAGGCGGCGCCGCTGGACGCCGACTTCGTCGCGGCGATGGACGACGATCTCGCCGTCCCGAGGGCGCTCGCCACGGTGTTCGAGACCGTGCGCGAGGGGAACACACTGCTGGCCGCGGGCGACTCACCGGCGCTGCGGGAGAACCTCCGTTCGGTCCGGGCGATGCTGGGTGTTCTCGGGCTCGACCCGCTGTCGGAACCATGGTCCGGAGATGCTCGAGTCGGTGGTGCCGCCGAACGGCTCCGCGACGTCGTCGACTCACTCATCGGCGCGCTGCTCGAGCAGCGTCAGGAGGCGAGAGCGCGCAAGGACTTCGCGGCTGCCGACGCGCTGCGCGACCGGCTCAAGGCTGCCGGCGTCGCGGTCGAGGACACCCCGGCCGGTCCACGCTGGGAGATCGCCGGCGACAGCCGGGACCTGTGATGGCCGGCAACTCCCAGCGGCGCGGCGCGAAACGCAAGGCTGGCACGAAGAAGGGCATGGTCGTCGGATCCGGCGGCCAGCGCCGCAAGTCCCTCGAGGGCAAGGGACCGACCCCCAAGGCAGAGCAGCGGCCGGGCCATCTCAGAGCGCGGCGCACCGACTCGCCTCGACGGGCGGCGCCGACCGGTCGCACCGGCGGACGCGGCCGGCAGACCGAACGCGGTCGCCCCGGCTCCGCCGAGACCGTGGCGGGACGCAACGCCGTCGTCGAGGCGTTGCGCGCACAGGTGCCGGTCAAGGCGCTCTACGTCGCCGAGCGGATCGACGTCGACGACCGCGTCCGCGAGGTCATGAAGATCGCAGCCGACCACCGCCTGCCGCTGCTCGAGGCCCCGCGACGCGAACTCGACCGGATCACCGGTGGAGCCATCCACCAGGGTCTGGCGCTGACCGTGCCGCCCTACGAGTACGCGCATCCCGACGACCTCGTGACGGCCGCCCGGGATGCCGGCGAGAAGCCACTGGTCGTGGCGGTCGACGGCGTCACCGATCCGCGGAACCTCGGTGCGATCGTGCGGTCGGCCGCTGCCTTCGGGGCGCACGGCGTCGTGGTACCCGAGCGGCGGAGTGCGGGCATGACCGCCGGTGCCTGGAAGACCTCCGCCGGGGCAGCCGCGCGCGTGCGCGTGGCCAAGGCGACGAACCTGGCCCGCCAACTGCGCACGTATGCCGACGCCGGCCTGTTCGTGGTCGGCCTCGTGGGCAGCGGCGATGTCGACATCTCCGCCGTCGAGGCGGCTGCGGAGCCCCTGTGCCTCGTCGTCGGTTCCGAGGATTCGGGACTGTCCCGCGTGGTTCAGCAGAGCTGTGACCTGGTGGTGCGGATCCCGATGGCGAAGGAGGTCGAGTCGCTCAACGCCGGCGTGGCAGCCGGGATCGCGCTCTACGAGATTGCCCGAGCCCGCCGCTCGTAGGCTGCGAGTTCGCCCGATCGGAGCCCGAGGAGGAACGACGTCGTGCCGGTGGACCGCTTGCTGCCGACTCCCGAGGCCCGCGAGCTGATCACCCTCGTCCGCGACATCGCCGACAAGGAGCTCGCCCCGCGGGTCGACGCCGCGGAAGCGGCGGGCGAGTACCCCCGGGACGCCGTGCGGGTACTCGGTCGTGCCGGCCTGTTCGGCTTGCCCTACGACGAAGGGGGCGGGCAGCCCTACGAGGTGTACCTCCAGGCGGTCGAGGAAGTGGCCGCCCGGTGGGCGACCGTCGGGCTGTCGATGAGCGTCCACACGCTCTCGTGCTGGCCGGTGGCTGCGTACGGCACACCCGAACAGCGCGCACGCTGGATGCCCGACATGGTCGGCGGCGACGTGCTGGGGGCGTACTGCCTGTCCGAGGCGGACGCGGGTTCCGACGCGGCGGCGTTGTCGACGCGTGCCTTGCGCGACCGGGACGGGTACGTGCTCACCGGTGCGAAGGCCTGGGTCACCCACGGGGGCATCGCCGACTACTACACAGTCATGGCGCGGACCTCCGACGACGGCCCCCGCGGCATCTCCTGCTTCATGGTGCCCGGTGACTCAGCCGGAGTGTCCTTCGGTGCGCCGGAGCGGAAGATGGGCCTGTCCGCGTCGCCGACCCGGGTCGTGAACCTCGACGGCGTACGGGTTCCCGGCGACCACCTGATCGGGGCCGAGGGCCAGGGATTCACGATCGCGCTGGCCGGCCTCGACTCCGGCCGCCTCGGCATCTCCGCCTGCGCGACCGGTCTGGCTCAGGCCGCCGTCGACGCGGCGACGGCCTACGCCAAGCAGCGCGAGCAGTTCGGCAAGCCGATCATCGACCACCAGGGTGTGGGCTTCCTGCTCGCGGACATGACCGCTGCGGTGGACTCGGCCCGGGCTACCTACCTCGCGGCCGCCCGCCGGCGCGACGCCCGTCTGCCCTACACCCGCGCGGCCAGCATCGCCAAGCTCGTCGCCACCGACAACGCGATGCGCGTGACAACCGACGCCGTGCAGGTCCTCGGCGGCGCCGGCTACACCCGCGACTTCCCGGTCGAGAGGTATTTCCGGGAGGCCAAGGTCATGCAGATCTTCGAGGGAACCAACCAGATCCAGCGCCTGGTGATCGCGCGCCAACTCGCCCGGTCGGCGACCGCCTGATCAGGTGGCCCCCAGCTCGTCGGCGACGACCACCGGCAGGTCCGGCTGGGTCGGCGGCCCCTCGAGGACGGCGTCCTCGTCGGGCTTGTGCCGAAGGACGTTGTCGACGTAGGCGCGGGCGGCCTCGACGATGCCGACCTCTCGGCCCGCCTGTTCGGACAGGTACCACCGGTGCTCGAGCACTTCGTGATAGATCTCCGGCCCGGTGAGCTTGGCACGCAGGTCCCGCGGTATCGCCCGCAGCACCGGCTCGTACGCGTCGGTCACCCAGTGGTAGGCGACGATCTCCTCGTCCTCTCCCTGTTGCTCGGTGCGGGCGGCGTACGCGTCGAGGTCGTTCAGCAGCCGGCGGGCCTGGTTCTCCTGCGCGTCGATTCCGGTCAGCCTGATCAGTCGACGGGAGTGGTGCCCGGGATCCACGACCTTGGGTTGCACGCGGACCGTCCGGCCGCCGATGTCGGTGACGATGTCGAGCTCGGCCACGTCGAAGCCGAGCTCGTTGAGCCGCTCGACGCGGCGGGCGATCCGCCACCGGTCGTTGACGTCGAACGCCTCCCATCCCGTGAGCTCCTGCCACAGGCTCTCGTAGCGGTCGACGACGAGGTCGGGCATCGCGGTGGGGTCGATGGTGTCGTCCATGCGCCCACCGGCCTGCAGGTCCATCAGCTCTCCGGCGATGTTGACCCTGGCGTTCTCGATGTCGTGACGGCGCTGCCCGTCCGACAGCGACCGGTGCAGCTCCCCGGTCTCGGCGTCGACGAGGTAGGCAGCGAACGCTCCGGCGTCACGGCGGAACAGCGTGTTCGACAGCGAGCAGTCACCCCAGAAGAATCCCAGCAGGTGCAGGCGCACCAGGAGCGCGACCAGGGCGTCGATCAGCCGCTCCACGGTGTCGCGGCGCATCATCCGCGCGAACAGCGCGCGGTAGGGCAGGGAGAACTGCAGATGCCGCGTCACCAGCACGGACTCGAGCGGGGCGCCCCCGGGCTCCTGCCTGCCCCGGACGATCCCGACCGCCTCGACCGCGGGGACGCCCAGGCGCTCGAGATCGCGCAGGAGCTGGTACTCGCGGACGGCGAAGGACTCGACGACCTCCTTGAGCGCGTAGACGCGACCGTTCAGCCGGGTGAAACGCACGACGTGCCGGGAGATGCCGCGGGGGAGGGCGACGAGGTACCACTCCGGCCACTCCTCGAGCGGCATGTCCCACGGCAGGTCCAGCAACGCCTGCTGTTCGGCCGGCGCAGCGAGGATCCGTAGCTCCACGTGCGTCATCCTCCCATCGGGTCGGCGGGAGGCTGGCCGGTCAGGAGGGTAGGCGCTCCCCGGTCTTGACCGAGAAGCAGTGTTCGCCACCCTGCTTGATCCTCAGGTAGACCTTCTCACCCTTCTGGGGCTCGTGGCGCGGCTCGACCCGGGCGATGATCGTCCTGTTGGCCAGAGCTGCGTCCGGGTCGGTGGCCGCCGGCCCCACGGCCTCGCCGTACAGGTAGGCGTCCGAGCCGAGCTCCTCGACGACGTCGACGATGACCGGAATGGCACCCCCGGCCTCCTGTGGCGCCGGCTCCAGCGACTCGGGACGGAAGCCCAGGACGACCTGGTCCGAGCCCTCAGCCGTCACCGCGTCGACGGTGGCGCGGGCCAGCGGGAGGTGCGCGTTACCCAGGTTCGCCTTGCCGTCGCTCACCTTGAACGTGGCGATGTTCATCGCCGGCGAGCCGATGAAGCCCGCGACGAAGACGTTGGCCGGCTTGTCGTAGAGGCTCAGCGGGGTGTCGACCTGCTGGAGCATCCCGTCGTTGAGCACGCACACCCGGTCGCCCATCGTCATGGCCTCGATCTGGTCGTGCGTGACGTAGACGGTGGTAATGCCGAGTCGGCGCTGCAGCGACGCGATCTGCGTGCGGGTCGAGACCCGCAGCTTGGCGTCGAGGTTCGACAGCGGCTCGTCCATGAGGAAGACCTGCGGCTCTCGCACGATCGCGCGCCCCATGGCGACGCGCTGGCGCTGCCCACCGGAGAGTGCCTTGGGCTTGCGCGCGAGGAAGTTCTCGAGCTCGAGGAGCTTGGCCGCGTCCTGGACGCGTCGCGCGATCTCGTCCTTCTTCACGCCGGCGATCTTCAGGGCGAATCCCATGTTGTCGGCGACGCTCATGTGCGGGTAGAGCGCGTAGTTCTGGAACACCATCGCGATGTCGCGGTCCTTGGGCGGGATGTTCGTGACGTCGCGCTCGCCGATGTGGATGGACCCGCCGTCGACGTCCTCGAGGCCCGCGAGCATTCGCAGGGCGGTGGACTTTCCGCTTCCTGAAGGGCCGACCAGGACGACGAACTCACCGTCCCCGACCTCGAGATCCAGGCTGTCGACCGCGGGCTTCTCGGTGCCCGGGTAGATGCGGGTCGCACTGTCGTACGTGACCGTGGCCATGGGTATCACGTTCCTTCCACCGGCAGGTACGTGCCGGACGATCCGAGTGGAGGTTGTGGCGATTCTGCCCCATCGCCCGTGGTGTGTCACCTGCGTCCGATTTCGGCGGATGGCTTCCGTCGCGGCGCAGAGCACCGTACCGTCATGGAAAGACGACGACCCTGCTGACTCGGGAGGGCCCATGCGTATCTCCGACGTGATCCGAGCCAAGGGCAACGCCGTCGTGACGGTCGAGCCGCAGATGGACGTCCGAACACTGCTGGGCGTGCTGGCCGAGCACGGCATCGGCGCGGTCGTGGTCTCCAGCGACGGGACCACGGTCGAGGGCATCGTGTCCGAGCGTGACATCGTGCGGGCGCTGGCCGATCGCGGCGCGACGGTGATCTCCGAGCCGGTTTCTGCGATCATGACCGCCGATGTGAAGACCTGTCCGCCCGACGCTCCGGTCGTCGACCTCATGCTGACCATGACCGAGGGCCGCTTCCGGCACGTCCCCGTCGTCTCCGGAGGCAAGCTGGCCGGCATCGTCAGCATCGGCGACATCGTGAAGAACCGGGTCGGCGAACTCGAGATCGAGCGGGACTCGCTCTCGCGCTACATCACGACGGGTACGTCGTAGCGCTCAGCGCGGACCAGCCGCCAGCTGCGTGGCAGTGCGCCAGGCGGCAATGGGCAGGACGCGGTCGCTCCCGACTTCGCGCATCTGGACCAGCAGCCGCGCCGCCGCGCGGGCTGAACGGAGCTGAGGAGCGATCAAACGCTCACGGCGGAACGATCCGTCCGGCGTCACGGCCACCCCTTCCCTCGGTCCCGATTCTACGCTTCTCACGCCACGACCGCGGCGAGCGTGACCGCCGCCGCCGCGACCAGGCCGCGGACCTCGTCCGACGACATTGCGGTGAACGCATCGGCCGGGGCGTCGACCGAGACGCAGCCCACGACGCGGGACCCGAGCGGTGTCTCCTTGATCATGGGTGTGGCGAGGACGACGCCGTACTTGCCACGGACGCGCTGGAACTCCTCGTAGCTGAATCCGTACGTGAGGTCGTCGCCGAGGCTCGCCCAGTCGGTGGGTGACACGTCGGCCAGTTGCTCGTCGAGCGTCGCCAGGTTCTCGATGACGTCCTCTCCGCGTTCGACGCACTGGCCGATCACGCCGACACCGGGCCGCCAGGCGATGCCCGACGCGACCCGGATGAGCAACTGCATCCGCAGCAGCCGTTCGAGGCGGACCCGGCCGAACGGCCAGACCGGGTGCCGGAGTCGATAGGCCGCCACACCGAGCTGGCGGGTGCTGATGCCGGTGGACTCCTCGAGCTCGAGAAGCAGCGGGGAGAGAACGGCGCGCGCCTGCTCGCGAAGCTCGGCCGCCCGACCGTGGCGGCGCTGGTCTATCGCGGCCTCCGTGGCGGTGACGAAGGCGACGCCCACGCCTCCGACGAGCAGCGTGACCACCAGCCAGCCCGGCAGCGTCACCGCACCGGTCTCGTGCAGGCCAAGCCCCAGACCCGCGGCGGCTGCGATCACCGCCGCCGCCACCCGCCACCAGAACCGGAACGTACCGTTCACCCGCCCACCGTATGAGCCGGGCCGGACGCCGCCGGCGATCGACGCGCGGCCCCGGTGCCCGCAGAGCTGACCGGAGGAACGACAGGAAGAGCGCTCAGCTCACGCGCGTTTCCCTGGCTGACGATGGGCAACGACGCCGTTGTGCCTGCCGTTCTTCGTTCCGCACGACCTCATCTAGGATCGGACCGCTTCGCCGGCGTGGCGCAACTGGCAGCGCACCCGACTTGTAATCGGGCGGTTCCGGGTTCGAGTCCCGGCGCCGGCTCTGTTCTGACCTACACAGATGTGTTCTGCCATAAAGATCGTATTCGAGTCGTGACATGAGTCGTTGCGGCGGGCCGAAGAACTGC
>Ga0299914_10002159_pt1 | contig 13437 bp, 12 predicted proteins | sample RVTome_10_FD_201361 | JGI IMG/M metagenome (GOLD analysis project Ga0299914, IMG submission 201361) | Soil microbial communities from uranium-contaminated site in the Upper Colorado River Basin, Wyoming, United States - RVT153D57 (version 2) ...
CTGACCGCCCGGGCGACGTCGTCGTCGGTGGCGAGCGCGACCTGCGTCTGCTGCTCTCCGGTCGCCGGGTTGAACACTGGCGAGTGTCGCGTGGACGTGCCCGCCGTGGCGCTGCCGTCGATCCAGTGCTCGATTGTTCTCACGTCGTTGACCCTTCCTGTGTGCGGCCGTCGTGTGCGGAGGAACCCGGCGCCGCGGCGGGACCCAGGTAGTGGCGCTGGGCCTGCTTGCTGGCTTCGTAGGTCGTGCGGGCCCGCACGGTGGATTCGATGTGGGCGACCTGCGGGACCGGCACGTCCCACCACGACTCGCTGTCGGGCGCCGGGACCATCGGGTCGGTCTCGATGTGGACCAGAACCGGCCCTCCGGTCGCATGCTTGGCCTCGGCGAGCCGCTCGCGGAGGTCGTCGACGCCCTTGGCCCGCAGCACCCGCACGCCAAGGCTCTCGGCGTTGGCCGCCAGGTCGACGGGCAACACGTCACCGTCGAGGCGCCCGCTGTCGCCGTCTCGGTAGCGGTAGCTCGTGCCGAAGCGCTGGGACCCCAGCGATTCGGACAGCTCTCCGATCGACTGGAACCCGTGGTTCTGGACGAGCACCACGATGATCTTGATGCCCTCGGCGACCGCGGTCACCAGCTCCGACGACATCATCAGATACGAGCCGTCGCCGCACATCACGAAGACGTCGCGGTCGGGGGCCGCCATGGCGATGCCGACGCCACCGGCGATCTCATAGCCCATGCACGAGTAGCCGTACTCGACGTGGTAGCCCTTGGGGTCGCGGGTGCGCCACAGCTTGTGCAGATCACCGGGCATCGACCCGGCGGCGCAGACCACGACGTCGCGCGGATCCGACACCTCGTTGACGGCGCCGATGACCTCCGACTGCGCCGGCAGCGGGCCGTGGCCCAGCGTGTAGGCGTGCTCGACGGTCGCGTCCCACTCCTGCGCCAGCCGTCCGGCCAGGTCGCGGTACGCCGGGTCGACGGACCATCCCCGCAGACGACCGCCCAGGGCCTCCAGCGTCTCGCGCGCGTCGGCGACGACGCCGACACCGGCGTGCTTGACCGCGTCGATGCCCGCGACGTTGACGTTGACGAAGCGCACGCCGTCGTGCTGGAAGGCGGTGCGCGACGCGGTCGTGAAGTCGCTGTAGCGTGTGCCGATGCCGATCACGACGTCGGCGTCGCGGGCCAGGTGGTTGGCGGCCGTCGTCCCGGTGCTACCCACGGCGCCAACTGCGAGCGGGTGGTCGTAGGGCAACGAGCCCTTGCCGGCCTGGGTCTCAGCGACCGGCATCCCGGTGGCCTCGGCGAAGGTGCGCAGGGCTTCGGTCGCCTCGGCGTAGATGACGCCCCCGCCGGCGATGACCAGGGGCCGCTGCGCGCCTCGGATGGCAGCCAGCGCCCTGTCCAACTGCGCCGGCTCGGGCACAGGGCGCGCGATGTGCCAGGTGCGCTCCTCGAACAGCTCGACCGGCCAGTCGTGCGCCTCCGCCTGCACGTCCTGGGGCAGCGCCAACGTGACGGCGCCGGTCTGGGCCTGGTCGGTCAGCACGCGCATGGCGCCCAGCAGCGCCGATGGCAGCTGCTCGGGCCGCCAGACACGGTCATAGAAGGCCGACAGGGGACGGAAGGCATCGTTGACCGATACGTCATAGGACGTGGGATCCTCCAGTTCCTGCAGCACGGGACTCGACATGCGCGTGGCGAAGATGTCGCTGGGCAGCAGCAGCACCGGGAGCCGGTTGATGGTGGCCAGCGCGGCACCGGTCAGCATGTTGGTCGAGCCGGGACCGATGGACGCGGTACACGCGAACGTGCTCAACCGGTTGCGCATGCGGGCGTAGGCAGCCGACGCGTGGACCATCGCCTGCTCGTTGCGGGCCTGGTGGTACGGCAGCCCCGCAGGGTCCGACAGCTCGGCTTCGAGCAGCGCCTGGCCGACGCCGGCCACGTTGCCGTGGCCGAAGATCCCGAAGCAGCCGGCGAACAGCTTGTGGCGGCGACCGTCACGCTCACTGTGCTGGACCGACAGGAAGCGGACGACCGCTTGGGCGACAGTCAAGCGCACACTGCTGCTCACGGGTTGCTCCGCTCGTCCGATACGACACTGAGGGGCAGGCGCGGATCGACGGACTGGTCGGCCCAGGTGTTCCGCACCCACGCGTGCGCGGGGTCGTCACAAATGCGCCAGGCCCGCTCGGCGCCGGGACCGGCCATGACGTTGAGGTAGAACAGGTCGTAGCCGGGCGCGGCCATCGATGGGCCGTGCCAGCCGTGGGGGATGAGCACCACGTCCCCGCTGCGGACCTCGGCGAGGATCTCGAGAGGCCGGTCCGGCGTGCCGTACACCCGCTGGTAGGCCACACCAGGTCCCGACGGCCCGTCAGCGACGACGAAGTAGTAGATCTCCTCGAGCGGGGTCTCCTCGCCTGGCCGCTCCTCGTCGTGCTTGTGGGGCGGGTACGACGACCAGTTGCCCGCCGGCGTGAGCACCTCGCACGCGATGAGGCTGTCCGCCTCGAACGCCTCGGGCGTGCAGAAGTTCACCACCTGCCGCGAGCACTGGCCGGCACCCCGCAGTTCGGACGGCACGCCCGACGCCGGCCCGTACCGCGGGGGCAGGCGGCGCTGCGCGCGTGCCGCCGGCAGCGCGAATCGGCCACCACCGTCGCTGCTGATCGTGACCGCCGCGTCGCGGGGTACGTACGCGAAGTCGCTGACCTGTGAGAACACGCTCTCGCGGCCGGACAGGGCGAAGCGTTCGCCCTCGGTCTCGACGGCGCACGCACCCGACAGCGGCAGCACCAACGTCTCGTCGTCGCCGGTGGAGAAGCGGTGCGACCCTCCCGCGTCCAGATCAAGGATGCGCAGGCTCGAGTGCTCCCAGCCGGCAGTGGCCGGCTCGATCTCGACGGTCCACGCCCCGGTCACCAGGTCGGCCGCCGTGCGGTGCAGGCTGGTCGTGTGCCCTACCGCTTCGCTACTTGAGGGCGCATTTCCGTGCCCTACCGCTTCGCTACTTGAGGGCGCATTTCCGTGCCCTACCGCTTCGCTACTTGAGGGCGTCACGTGTGACCTCCGCTGGTCGGTACGGCGTGCACCATCCCGGCGGCCACGTCGACCGCCCCGGCGACGTCGCCGTCCGGCGGGTAGAGCAGCGCGCGTCCGACGACCAGCCCTCGGACGCCGGGCAAAGCGAGCGCCTTCTCCCAGGCCGCGTAGGTCCGCTCGGGCGCGCCTGACGGGTCTCCGCCCAGCAGCAGCGTCGGCAGCGTCGTAGAGGTCATCACGCGGTCCATGCCGTCGACCACGGGCAGCTTCATCCAGGTGTGACGGCTGGTGGCGCCCAGGCCGCTGGAGATCGCCACCGAACGGATGACGCCGTCGGTCGACAGGTCGTTGCGGACCTGGCCACCGGTGCGGGTCGAGATGAACGGTTCGACGATCGCCATCAGGTCGCGGCCGGCCAGCTCGGTGATGGCGGTGGCCGATGCCTCCAGCGTGGCGACGCTGCCGGGATCCTCCAGGTCGATGCGGCACAACATCTTGCCACCGTCGAAGCCCATGGCGGCGATGCCGTCGGCGTCATAGCCGGTGAAGCGGTCGTCGAGCTCGAACGACGCGCCCTGTAGGCCGCCGCGGTTCATGGAGCCGATGACGACCTTGTGCTCGAGGGCGCCGAGCAGGAGCAGGTCCTCAAGGATGTCGGCTGTGCCCAGCACCCCGTCGACGCCCGGGCGGTCCAATGCGATCATCAGGCGACGCAGCAGGTCGGTGCGGTCGGCCATGACCGCGGCGTCACCTCGCACACCCAGCGCACCGCGTGCCGGATGGTCGGCCGCGATCAGCATCAGCCTGCCGTCTTCGTCGAGCAGCGGCCGGCGTCCACGCCCGTCAGCAGCCTCGGCCACCGTCTCGGGTCGCCGAGCCCGGATCTCACGCAGCTCGTGCAGATCCAGCTCAGGCATGGGACACCCTGGACATCTGGGCCTCCACCTCCGGGGTCGTGGGCATCGCGGTCGAGCACTCAAGACGCCCGGCGACCAACGCGCCGGCGATGTTGGCGAACGTGATGGTGCGGCGCAGCGGCCAGCCCGCCAGCAGCCCATGGCAGATCGCGCCTCCGAAGCTGTCGCCGGCGCCCAGACCGTTGACGACGTCGACGGGGAACGGCGGCACCTCGACCGACTCGTCGGCGGTCAGCGCGAACACACCCCGGGGCCCCTGCTTGACGATCGCGATCTCCACGCCGCGGTCGAGCAGGGCCTCGGCCGCCGCACGCGGTTCGGATTTCCCGACGGCGGTCTCGCATTCCTCGCGGTTGCCGATCGCCACGGTCACATGCTCGAGCGCTGGCGCCGACGCCCGGCGCGCCGCCTCCTGGCTGTCCCAGAACATCGGGCGGTAGTCGAGGTCGAGCACCGTGTGCCGCCGTCGTTCGCGCGCCTCCCACGCGCTGCGGTGCGCGGTGCGGCTGGGTTCCTGGGACAGCCCGGTGACCGTCATCCAGAACACGCCCGCGGCGCGGATCGCGTCGAGGTCCAGCTCCTCGGGGTGGATCTCAAGGTCCGGGGCTTTGGGCCACCGGTAGAAGTAGAGGGGGAAGTCGTCGGGCGGGAAGATCTCGCAGAACGTCACCGGTGTCGGCAGGTCCGCGACGGGCGAGACGAAGGCGTCGTCGACGCCGAGGTCACGCAGCGCCATGTGGATGAAACGGCCGAAGGGGTCGTCACCTGTCCGTGTGACGACGGCCGACCGCCGCCCGTGGCGCGCCGCGGCCACAGCGACGTTGGTCGCGCTGCCACCAAGGAACTTGCCGAACGTCTCGACGTCCTCGAGTCCGACCCCCACCTGCAGCGGGTACACGTCGACGCCGACGCGGCCGATGGTGATGACATCGAACGGCGCGGTCACGGTCGCCCGACCCGACGTGGTACCACCCGCGGCTTCCATGCCCGGTCAGGCGTCGCTGCCGATGCCGCACCCATGCCCCGCAGCCCCTTCCTACGGCCCCGCGACCCATGGTCGCCTGCTGAGCAGGCTCATCCATCGTCACGTGCATGTCAAGAGGCCATCACGACGTTTTTACATCTAGTCGTTCAAATGTCTTTACAACCTAACAAAGTGTGGGCAAACTCAACCTGACGCCGCCACGACGCGGACGTGCGGGCAGCGAGCCGGTGTGCAGCCCAGCGACGCGCTCGTGCGCCGCGACCGGTGTCGCACCACGTAGATCGGGCCTGATGATGCGACCGGCCACCTGTCGACCTCCCGGACTGCACGAGGCCAAGCGTCCCCCACCTCGCGCTCCACGTCAACAGATAGTCCTGATGTCCTTACATCGCCGAAACGATGACTGCACGCGCGCCCGGTACCATGTCCGTGACCTCATCGTTGACGTGGCGGTGCGCAACGAGCGATCCCCCGGGAGATGACGTGGCCCAGCTGTCGTTCGAGCTAGACCGGTCGAGTCCCGTGCCGCTCTACTACCAGGTGTCGCGCCAGATCGAGGCGGCCATCGAACGCGGCGACCTCGCGGCCGGCGCACGCTTGGAGAACGAGACCGGGCTCGCTCGGCGGTACGGGTTGTCACGGCCCACCATGCGGCGCGCCATCCAGGAACTGGTCGACAAGGGCCTGGTCGTCCGCAAGCGGGGCATCGGCACCCAGGTCGTCGGCCACGGCCAGGTCAAGCGGCAGCTGCAGCTCACGAGCCTGTTCGACGACCTCGCGCGCTCGGGCCAGAAGCCGACGACCAAGGTGCTGACCCACGAGATCGCCGCCGCCGACGAGATGGTCGCCGAGCAGCTCGGCGTCGATGTCGGTGCCAACGTGCTGCACATCGAGCGCCTGCGCTTCGCCGAGGGCGAGCCGCTGGCCCTGATGCACAACTGGCTGCCGGTGCAGGTGGCCTCGACGTTCACGGTGGAGCAGCTCGAGTCCGGCGGCCTCTACGCGCTGTTCCGCAGCACCGGCGTCAACACCCGCATCGCGTCACAACGCATCGGCGCCCGCAACGCCGATGCCGCGCAGGCCAGGCTGCTGGGTGTGCGCAAGGGCGCGGCCCTGCTCACCGCCGAACGCGCGACCTACGACGACAACGGGCGGGCCGTAGAGTTCGGCAGGCACCTGTACCGCTCGGACAAGTACTCGTTCGAGGTCATGATCGTCGAACGCTAGGCCGGCGCGGCGTCAGGCGCGCTACGCCCAGCGGGTGCGATGCCATTCCCAGGCGGAGGCGACGATGTCGGCCAGGCCAGGGTGCTGCGGCTTCCACCCGAGACGCTCGCGGGCACGCTCGGCCGACGCCACCAGCACCGCGGGGTCGCCGGGCCGGCGCGGCGCCTCCCGCGCCGGGATGGGATGGCCCGTGACCTGGCGCGCGACCTCGATCACGTCGCGGACGCTGAACCCGTCGCCGTTGCCGAGGTTGCACACCAGCAGCCCGGGCTCGCCGACCTGCTCGACGGCTCGCACGTGCGCGTCGGCCAGGTCGCTGACGTGGATGTAGTCGCGGACGCACGTGCCGTCCGGCGTGTCGTAGTCGGTCCCGTAGATGGCGATGTCGTCGCGCCTGCCCGCGGCGACCTGCAGGATGAGCGGGATCAGGTGGCTCTCGGGATCGTGGTCCTCGCCGCGCTCGGGCGTGGCCCCGGCCGCGTTGAAGTAGCGCAGCGCCACGCAGCTCATGCTCCGAAGCTGCGCCAGCCACTGCAGCGCGCCCTCGATCAGCAGCTTCGAGGCGCCGTACGCGTTGGTCGGCACGGTCGGATCGTCCTCGGCGATGGGTATCCGCACCGGATCGCCGTAGACGGCGGCCGTCGACGACAGCACGAAACGCCGGATGCCGGCAGCGGTGAGTGCCTCGAGCAGGCGCAGCGTCGCGGCGGTGTTGTTGGAGAAGAACGCTTCGGGACGCGTCATCGACTCGCCGGCCTCGATCGATGCGGCGAAGTGCACGCACGCGTCGATGCCGTCGAGCGCGTCGCGGTAGCGCTCGGGCTCCGCCACGTCCGCTTCGATGAGCGGCACGCCGGACGGGACGACGTCGCGGTGGCCACGGCTGAGGTCGTCGATAACGACGACGTCGTGGCCGCGCTCCTGCAACTGCGCGACCGTGACCGAGCCGATGAATCCGGCGCCCCCGGTGACCAGCACTCGCATCGATGCTCCTTAGAATGTCTTTCGCCGTGGATCTGCCACTGTGCCGTGGAACCACGCTCCACGAGGCCGTCGCGATGCCCCCGTCGGCAGCGTTCGGCTCCGCTGCAGTGTGACCATAGTCGTGGTTTCATCACAACGTGGCCGCCGGCCGCCAGCGGACCCCGCATCGTGCGCTGGCCGTCCAGTGGCCATGCGTATGCACGGTCACACACGGCGAACCTGTGCCCGGGAGGGCTGCCAAATGCTCACTGCTGATGCGATCTGGTCCGACGTCGACGCCGTCAGGCGGCATGCACCGGTCGTGCACAACATCACGAACTACGTGGTGATGAACTCCACCGCGAACGCGCTGCTGTGTGTCGGCGCCTCGCCGGTGATGGCGCATGCCGAGGCGGAGGTCGCCGACATGGTCGACATCGCCGGCGCGCTGGTCATCAACATCGGGACGCTGAGCCCGCCGTGGGTCCACGCCATGCACATCGCCATGCGACGGGCGTCGGAGCGCGGCGTGCCCATCGTGTTCGATCCCGTCGGGGTGGGCGCGACCGCGTACCGGACACAGACGGCCCATGAGCTCATCGCCGATGTCGCCCCGACGATCATCCGCGGCAACGCCTCCGAGATCAACGCCCTGGTCGCCGCCGGCGCGACCACCAAGGGCGTCGACAGCGTCGACGAGTCCGCCACCGCGGTCGACGCCGCCGCCCAGCTCCATGACAGCCACGGTTCCACCGTGGCGGTGACCGGCGCGACGGACTACATCGTCGGTGGACCCGAGCCGCTGCGCATCGACAACGGCCACCCCCTGATGTCGCGCGTCACGGGCCTGGGGTGCACCACGTCGGCGCTGTGCGGTGCGATGGCCGCCGTCGACGACGAACCGTGGCGGGCCGCAGCGTGCGCCGTCGCGGTGTCGGGCATCTGCGGCGAGCTCGCGGCCGAGGAGGCCGGCGGACCCGGTAGCCTGCAGGTCGCGCTGCTCGACGCGCTCCACCGGCTGACGGCCGATCAGATCACCGACCGCGTGAAGGTGTCACCATGCTGACCCTCTACCTGGTGACCGACCGTGCGATGGCCAGGGACCGCCCACTCGACGATGTGGTCAACGAGGCGGTCGCCGGCGGTGTCACCTGCGTTCAGATCCGCGAGAAGCACTCGTCGACGCGGGAGCTCATGCAACAGGCGGACAGGGTCATGACCGTGCTCGAGGGCACCGGTGTGCCCCTGATCATCAACGACCGCGTCGACGTGGCGCTCGCGGTCGGCGCCGACGGCGTCCACCTAGGCCAGCAGGACATGCCATACCCCGCGGCGCGAGCGCTGCTAGGACCCAACGCCATCATCGGTGTGTCCGTCGAGTCGATCGCCGACGTCGAGCAGGCCAACGGGTGGGACGTCGACTACCTCGGTGTGAGCCCGATCTTCGAGACCCCCACCAAGCGCGACACACGGGGCAGCTGGGGCCTGGACGGGCTCGCACGGGTCCGGGCTGTGACCCGCCACCCACTGGTCGCCATCGGAGGGATCAACTGGCGCAACGTCGCCGACACCGTCCGCAGCGGCGCCGACGGCGTCGCCGTGGTCTCGGCGATCAGCGCCGCGGCCGACCCACGGCGCGCCGCCGAAGACCTTCGCCAGCGGATCGAACGCGCCAACCCGCGCCTCACGGAGCACCGCACGTGAAGCGGTACCTGCGCGCGCTGACCATCGCGGGCTCCGACAGCGGGGGCGGCGCGGGCATCCAGGCGGATCTCAAGACGTTCTCGGCGCTGGGCTGCTACGGCATGTCGGTGGTGACCGCGCTGACCGCCCAGAACACGGTCGGGGTGACCGGCATCTTCGCGGTGCCGCCGGCGTTCGTCGCCGACCAGATCGATGCGGTGCTCGACGACATCGGGGTCGACGCGGTCAAGATCGGCATGCTGCACTCGGCCGAGGTCATCGCGACGGTCGCCGACCGCCTGCGCCATCACGACGTCGACGTGATCGTCGTGGACCCCGTGATGGTCGCCACGAGCGGCGACCGGTTGCTCGAGGAGAGCGCGGTCGAGGCGTTGCGGACCCGGCTGCTGCCGCTCGCGACGGTCATCACACCCAACGCGCCAGAGGCGGCCGTGCTGCTCGGCCGCGACGCGGTCGACTCGGTCGGTGCCGCCGAAGACGCCGCTCTGGCGCTGACGGCACTCGGCCCCCGCGCCGTGCTGGTCAAGGGCGGCCACCTCGACGGCGACACCAGCGTCGACGTGCTGGCCGCCGACGGGGCGCTCACGCGGTTCGAAGCACCGCGCGTCGCAACCCCCAACACGCACGGCACCGGCTGCACCCTGTCGTCGGCGATCTGCGCCCACCTCGCGCGCGGCTGCGATCTCCAGCGCAGCGTGCGCGATGCCAAGGCGTACCTGACCGCGGCCCTGCGCGCGGGCACCGGCTACACGCTGGGCGAAGGGCACGGACCGGTGCACCACTTCTCCGCGCTGTGGGACCATCCGTGAGCCGCGCCCTGGTGGTGCTTGACTTCTCGGGCACGCTCAGCGTCGAGGCGCCCCAGTTCGCCTCCCCGGAGACCCTCGAGGAACGCTTGCGCGACTCGGGCCTGTGGGAGCTCGGCATCGACAGCCCGCGCCTGTTCTGGGAGCGGCTGATCAACCCCACCTGGCACCGGGGCAGCACCACGACCGATGGCTACGCGACGGTCCTGACCGCCGCGGCGGCCGGGGTGCTCCACGAACGTGGACGCGACGTGCCACCGGCAACCATCGAACTGGCGGCCGCCGCGCTCGCCGGGCACTACTTCGCGCACTCCCCCATCGCGCCGCAGTGGCACGCGTGCCTGCGCCGACTGCACGACCTCGACCACGTGACGCTGGTGATCGCCACCGACCACTACGCCGAGGCGACCGCGCACATCACCGCCGAGCTGGCGGGGCTCGGCCTGGACGGCGCACCGGTCACCTCCGCCGCGCCCGCATCCGGGCAGCTGCTGATCGCCAACTCCGCCGACATCGGGCACCACAAGACGACCGGTGAGTTCTGGGAGCGGGTGCGGCGCGCGCTCGGCGACGACATCGTCGCCCCGCTGGTCCTGATCGACGACTTCGGTGCCAACGAGGCCGACGCCGCGGGGTACGCCGACCGCGAGCGCATCCGCCGCCGCAGCCGCGCGGCCCGAGCGGCGCTGTCCGCGGTCTTCGGCGTGGAGCCGCATGTCGTGTCGTTCGTGCTCGCGCCCAACGCCACACCCGACGACGTCGCCGGCATGGTCGCCGCCGCGGAACGCTCTACCATGACAGTCCTGTCGAACCAGCCGTAGCGAGGCGCGGATGCAGCTCCCGGTCATGCCCCCCATCTCTCCCATGCTCGCGAAGAACGCTGCCAAGCTGCCCGAGGGCGAAGGGTGGATGTTCGAACCCAAGTGGGACGGCTTTCGCTGCCTGGTCTTCCGGGACGGCGACGAGGTGCAGCTGTGGTCGCGCCACGGCCGTCCGTTCGACCGCTACTTCCCGGAGCTGCCGGCGCCGCTGCGCGCTCAGCTGCCGCCGCGCGTGGTGGTGGACGGCGAGCTGGTCGTCCCGAACGGCGAGGGCCTCAACTTCGATCTGCTGGGCCAGCGCATCCATCCGGCGGAGTCGCGCGTGCAGATGCTCGCCGAGACCACCCCCGCCCGCTTCGTGGCGTTCGACGTGCTCGCCATCGGCGACGACGACCTGCGCCTGACACCGTTCGGCGAACGACGGAAGCGACTCGAGGAGATGCTCACCGGCGTCGAACCGCCGCTGCACCTGACGCCGGCGACCACCGATCACAACATCGCTGCCGACTGGTTCGACCGCTTCGAGGGTGCGGGCGTCGACGGCATCATCGCCAAGCCGGTCGCCGACGTGTACGCCGAAGGCGAACGCACGCAGCTCAAGCTCAAGCACCAGCGCACCGCCGACGTCGTGGTCGCGGGCATGCGCTGGCACAAGAGCGGTGACGGCGTGGGGTCGCTGCTGCTGGGGCTGTATCGCGGCGACCACCTGCAGCACATCGGCGTCGCGTCGGCGTTCTCCGTCAAGCGCCGCCGTGAGCTCGAAGCCGAGCTCGAGGCGCTCCGGCTCGACGACCTTTCCGAGCATCCGTGGGCCGCATGGGTCGACGAGGCCGCCCATGAGGCACAGAGGCTGCCGGGCGCCCCGTCACGCTGGTCCGGTCAGCGCGACGCCGGCTGGGTGCCGTTGCGCGCCGACCGCGTCGCCGAGGTGCAGTTCAACCAGCTCACCGATGGCCGGCTGCGCCATCCGGCGAAGTTCATCCGCTGGCGCCCGGACAAGCCAGCGGACGACTGCACCTACGACCAGCTCGAGGTCGTGCCGCCCGCGGAGCTCGAGGCCGTCTTCGGCGCCTGACCGGGTCTGGTCACCGCCGCACCCGACAGCTTCCTGGCGGTCAGTTGCCCGCCAGGAAGGAGTCACGGCAGCCCGCGCAGCAGAACCAGTGGGTCTCGCCGTCGATATCGATGTGGACGGTCGTCTCGGCCATGAGCACCGTCATGCCGCAGACCGGGTCGACCGCGGTGCCCGGCTCGTCGACCGGACCGCCGGGAGCGACGCCCTCGGCGACTTCCGCCTTGTGCTGGCCGCGGGCCGCGACGAGCTCGGCCAGGATCGACAGCGCGATCTCCGGCGCCGTCCGCGCACCGATGTCCAGGCCGGCCGGCACCGACACGCGATCACGTGCGACCTGGTCGACGTCGAGGGCTGCCAGCACCGCCGCACCGCGCTTGCGGCTGGCGACGAGCGCGACGTAGGGCACCCCGGCGCGCAGCGCGGCCGCCAGCGCGACCTCCTCGTCACGGCCGTGGGACGCCAGGATGAGGCCGGCGTCGTCGGGCCGCGGATCCACCTCGCCACCGGCGACGACCTCGACCGCGAAGCCGAGCGGCTCGGCGAACGCCGCGAGGGACCGCGCGATCGGCGTGTCACCGGCCACCAACAGACGCGCCGGTGGAGCGAGCGGTTCGAGGAAGATCTCGACGGCACCGCCCGACAGGCATGGGTTGGACACGGTCACCGCGCCGTGCTCGGCCGTGGTCGCCTCGACACCCGGCAGGATGCGCAACAGCAGCGGCTCGCGCCTGGTCAGTGCGGCCCGCGCGTGCACCTGCACCGACGACTCGGCGCACGTGCCGCCGACGAAGCCCTCGATGGTGCCATCGGCGTGCACGACGGCGGCGTCACCAGCGTGCACGCTGGTGGGGTGTTCGGCGCGCACGACGGTCGCGCGCACGTGGGGCACGCCCGCGGCGATCAGCGCCGCGGACCGCTCGGCCATCTCGATCCGTGTCACGGCGCGCGCCCGTCATCCACCCATCTGTGCGGCGTTGATGGCCTCCCACACGCGGGAGGGCGTCGCCGGCATCTCGATGTGGCGCACGCCATAGGGTGACAGGGCGTCGACCACCGCGTTCATGATCACCGGCGGCGATCCGACCGTGGCCGACTCCCCCACGCCCTTGGCACCGATCGGGTGGTGCGGGCTCGGGGTCACCGTGAAGTCGGTCTCCCAGTCGGGAACGTCGAGCGCGGTCGGCAGCAGGTAGTCCATGAATGAACTGCCCAGGCAGTTGCCCGCGTCGTCGAAGTCGATGATCTCCATGAGCGCCATGCCCACGCCGTCGGCGAGCCCGCCGTGCACCTGGCCCTCGATGATCATGGGGTTGATCCGCGTGCCGCAGTCGTCGACGGCGACGAACCGGCGCACCTTGGTCACGCCGGTGCGCGGGTCGATGTCGACCACGCACACGTAGGCGCCGAACGGGTAGGTCAGGTTCGGTGGGTTGTAGGTCGTCTCGGCGTCGAGCGCTCCCTCGACGCCCTCGGGCAGCTCGATCGTGCCGTGCGCGGCCATGGCGATCTCGGCGATGGCGGCGCCCGTCTCGGGGTCACCCTTGACGAAGAACCGCCCCTTCTCCCATTCGAGGTCATCGGCGCTGACCTCGAGCATGGCGGCGGCGATCTTGCGCGCCTTGTCGCGGACCTTGCGGGCGGTGAGCGCGACCGCGGCGCCGCTGACCGGTGTCGAGCGGCTGCCGTAGGTGCCCAGGCCGAAGGGCGTCTGATCGGTGTCGCCGTGCACGACGTCGATGTCCTCGGGTGGGATGCCCAGCTCCTCGGCGACGATCTGGGCGAACGTCGTCTCGTGACCCTGACCCTGCGTCTGGACCGACAGGCGCACGACCGCCTTGCCGGTCGGGTGCACCCGCACCTCGGCGCCGTCGGCCATCCCCAA
>Ga0299914_10002160_pt1 | contig 13435 bp, 13 predicted proteins | sample RVTome_10_FD_201361 | JGI IMG/M metagenome (GOLD analysis project Ga0299914, IMG submission 201361) | Soil microbial communities from uranium-contaminated site in the Upper Colorado River Basin, Wyoming, United States - RVT153D57 (version 2) ...
CGCGGCCGCGGCTGCCGGAGCTGCGGTGCCAACTGCGATGGCGAGTTTCATCTCCGCTCGCCTTGCGCAGCGCGATACCGGGAGGATGAATAGAGGCCAGTGCGGTTCATGAGACGAGCGTCTTTGTCAGTCGGTGCGGAGCTTCACTGGAGAGGCGCGACCCACGCGGTCACCATCCTGGCGGGCCGTGCCTAGGCGAACTGTCTGCCGACCATGCGCCGATACGCGATCATCGCCATCCCGCCGGTGATCGCGAAGGTTCCGGCCAGCCACGCGACATGCTCCCAGGGCGAGCTCTTGAGGAGGACGCTCTGCGCCAGCTCCGCGAAGTGGTAGGTCGGCAGAAACGGCGCGATGCTCTGGACGACCTGTGGTAGCTCGTTGGCCGGTATCCACATGCCCGACGCGAATGAGAGCGGCAGGTAGAGCAGGAGGCAGACGGCGGTGGCCGCCGTGGGCCGCACGAGCAAGCCGATGAGGAAGCCGATGGGCGCGAGGGCCAGGGCACCCGCCAGGCCAACGCCGCTCACGCGCAACCAGGTGGCCGCATCGATGCCGGCACCGAAGCCGGTGCTCACCGCGGCCATAAGGATGATGACCATCGTGCTGATCACGACTCCCGCCGCGAGCTTGCCGGCGAGGAAGATGGCCCCGGGTAACGGCGTGGCGCGGGTCAGGCGTAGCCAGCCCTGGCCGCGCTCGAGAGCCAGCGATTCGCCGAAGGTGAAGAGCACGATGCCGAGCAAGCCGTAGGTGGTGAAGGCGGCCACGATGAGCGGGCCGAGCGCGACTCCATTGTCCAGCGTCTCGTCCAGCGACCGCGCGCCGAAAAGCACGAAGAGCACGACCGGCAGGAGGACGGCACCGGCCACGAAGTCCGGGGCGCGCATCAACTTGAGCAGCTCCGTGCGTGTCTGGTGGAGCAGCATGCCGCCGAGCCAGCCTGAAGGTCGCACGCCGGCAGTCGCCGCGCGCGGGATGGCGATGGGAGTCATCGGTCCGTCTCCGTGACGCGGGTCATTCCAAGGAAGGCGGACTCGAGCCCGGCCTCCTCGATGCTCACTTCATCGACGGTGCGGCCGTCGGCGAAGATGCGGCGCATGACGTTGGTCGCGTCATCGACGCCGAGGACGAGGACGGCGCCAGTCGCCGTCACCTGCCTGACGCCCGGCCAGGCCGCGACCTCCTCGGCTGTGAACGGGCCTCGCAGCCGGATCTGTGTGCCCATCGAGCGGCCCTTGAGTTGAGCCGGGGTTCCGGACGCCACAATCCTGCCGCGGTCGATCACCACGATCCGGTTGGCGAGCGCATCGGCCTCCTCGAGGATGTGGGTACTGAAGAGAATCGTCTTGCCGCTGGTCGCAAAACTGCGGATCTGTTCCCAGAAGCGATGGCGCGACTCGACGTCCATGCCGGTCGTCGGCTCATCCAGGAACAGGAGGTCGGGATCGCCACTGATGGCGATCCCGAAGTAGAGGCGCTGCTTCTGGCCGGCGGACAGCGAGCCGACGCGCTTCGAGCTTGCATCGGCCAGCCCTGCCGCCGCGAGGACCATGTCACGCGGCAGGGCCACCGGGTAGTAGCTCCGGAAGAGATCGACGACCTCGTTGACCTTGAGGGTGGCTGGAACGCCGGACTCTTGAAGCATCGCGCCGACTCGAGATCGGACCGCATGAGACCCGGCCTCACCGCCGAGGATGCGGACGTGGCCGCTACTCGGCGGTCGAAGGCCCAGCATGATGCTGATGGCGGTCGTCTTGCCGGCGCCGTTCGGCCCGAGAATGGCTACGACGTCGCCGGCGTTGACGCGCAGGTCGACGTCGCTCAGTGCTTCGATGGCGCCGTAGCGTTTGCCGACCCCGTGGAGCTCGACGACGGCAGGAGGGACGGAAGCTTGATCGGTGTCCGGCCGATCGCCTCTGAGAGCGGTGGCGTTCATGCTGGGTCCTCGGGGGGTGTGGGGATGACCGTTCGGTGGATGGGATGGGTTTGCCACGTTGGTTCGGGGCGCGGCGTTCACGAGTCTCGAATCGATTGGCTGGCAGCGGGGGCCGTGGCGCTCGGCGAGGACATTTGAGCCCCGGTGGAGTCGATGGCCTTCATTGCCGATGCGCTGCTGTGTGCGTCCGCAGAGATCTTCACCAGAAGCGCGCTGGCCAATATGGCGAGCGGCAGAATCATCCACGAGGCAGCGAACACGCCCGAATGCTCTGCCCATGTCCCGAACACAATCGAGAATGGCACAAACACCATCCAGGTCAGTGCCCCGACACCGGACGCCACGCCCGTGCGCACGTTCGACGGCACCTGATCGTGCAAGCGCCTGGTGCCGGCAATAGCGATGACCGCCGCGATGCCTGCGGTCGTGATGTGTGCCGCCATGACAACAGCCGTGTGCTGCACGAGAATCAGGGCCAGACTGGATGCGACCAGCAGCACACTGACGATCGTCACCACGATGCGCCGATCGAGCCGCGCGCGACCGGCGAGCAGGCCTCCGAAGCCATCTGCCGCCAAGATTCCGGCTCCCAATGGCCCGTACAGCGCCACGCCGACCGCCAACGCGATCAGCCACAGCGAACTGAACTCCACGACGACATTCGTCAGCAATGCAGCAGCAACAAGAATGGCTACGGTGGGGAGTACCGTGCTTCGTTGGAATATGACCCGGTACGTTTGGGCAACCTGGCTCCTGAGCGACAGCGCTTCTTGCGACTTATGCAGCTGAGGCTCCCTGAACCTCAGCAAGGCCGCGACAGAGATGGCGATGAGCGGTAGCCCCGCGAAGTACGTGAAGCGGAGCCCGAACAGACTGGCCAACACGCCACCGAGCAGCGATGTCAGCATCACGGCCAGGCCAAAGACGAAGCGCAGACGCCCGATGTGCGTCTCGAACGCGTCGCTCGTGCCCGTCTCTTCAAGCATTACGTCGTAGAGGACCGCGTCATAGGTGCCCGAAAACATCGCCAGGAAGACACTCAGGAACACGGTGGCAAGGAGATACGAGGGGACACCCTGGCTCACGCCGCCGATCAGCCCCATGGCCATCAGCGCGACGCTGGCGATCACCAGCACGTACTTCCTGCTCCAACGGTCAGCCAGGATGCCGGAGGGTGCCTCGATCAGCGGCACGAACGCGGCATAAAACGCCACCATCAGGCCGATCGTCGCTGGCGTGAACCCGATCTCGATCATGAAGAGCTTTTCGATCGGGAAGAAGAACGACGTGCCCTGGAAGAAGGCAGCCGTGTAGAGCGGGAACAACCGCCTGGTGAGCTGGCCCTTGGCGCGGGTGGTCTGGCGATTCACCGGTACGTCCTCAGAGGGTCAGGCGATGTCGGTAAAGGAGTGATGCTCGTGAGCGACGGCCCAGGAGCGATCGTCGCGACGTAGTCCTATCGAGAGCCGTAGGCGCCGGTCGGGACGGTGCGCGAGCTCCTCGGGTGAACCGCATCGCAGCAACGCCCACGCGAATGACACGTCGGCTCCGGCATTCACCTCCAAGGCGACGATCTCGAACGCTCCGTCAGGCCGCAGCCACTCGAAGAACGGCGGCCACGTCTCCCGGTACGCGTCGATACCGCGGACGCCGCCCTCGGGCGGTGGCACGTCGAACATGACGATGTCGGGCGCGTGGTCGGCGACCACGGCATCAAGGTCGTAGCGCTCCACGGCAGCCGCCCAGCGGTGGACGAGGTCGCGGATCTCCTGCTCGTTGTCGGACACGGGGGCCTTCTGTCGTGCTTCTCTTGAGAGCCACGCTAGGGTGGGGAACGTTCCGGCGCATCTGCTGTCGGTCACGATCTGAACCCGTGACCTGTGGCACATGTGCCCGCATGCGCTGGCTCGGTACGATCAGCTCGGGGAGATGCGTGACCCAGACGAGATGGGTCGTCGGGACGACCAGCTGGTGACCGTTGCGGCGATCGCCAGGTGGTTGCCGTGGGATCAAGCTCCAGCCGATGACGGCGCCTAATCGCCTAACGCGCTGAGACCACCACGGTGCCGGCAGCACGGTCGTACAGCGCTCGTCGGCGCTGATCCGTCAGTGCGCTTGCGAGGTTGAGCGCGACCAGCAGCCAGACCGCTACCAGACCAGCTGTCAACATCGGCGAGGGATCCGCGACGCTGAACTGCCAGATCACCGCATGTGCCATCTCCCAGGGCAAGAACTTCAGGCCGCTGCGGAGCAGGGAGCGGCCGAGGCCGATTCGCTGTCCCTCACCGGTCAGGACGCGAAGCTGCATGCGGCGCTTACCCCACGTCCCGCCCTTCGCCGAGCGCTCCGAAAGCGCGAAGTACAGGGTGACCGGCAGTGTGAGAACCACGAACCCGGTGAGCTCACCCAGCCAAGGATTGCCAAACAGCAGAGCCGAGAGCTGCGGCGCGACCGCACCAAACAGAAGCCCACCGACGACCACCACTAGCAGATAGGCGGCGATCAGGATGTAGTCCAGGCCAAACGCCGCTATGCGGGAGATCAACGATGGAGGCACCAACGGGATCCGTTCGGGCGTCATTGAGGCAGCACGCTCGGAATCGCGCGCGAGTTCATCTCCCGTGCGCGCTCAATGCGCGGTACGCGGTGGGTGCACTCAAGACGACCAGGTAGGTGAAGTAGATCCAGGGCGACTGTTCGACGTAGAAGGCGTGCGCACTCACCTGCAGCGGGTTGGGGATGAGGACGAAGTAGAGAAGGTCAAGAACGAGTGCGAGCGCTAGCCAGTGAGCCCCAAGGACCAACGCCTGCTTGGCTGATGGCAGCGAGTGGCGACGGAAGTACACCCAGGCGGCGGCCGTCCAGACCCCAAGGTTGAGGATCGGATACAGCTGCTCGGCAACGCTGTATGCACGATCCGTGCGTATGTCAAAGGGGGCCGACAGGGGAACGTCCAGCATCGTTGCGAGCAGGAGGTAAAGGCCAAACGCCAGCACCGTTACCACCACATAGGCAGCCAGAAACACCAAGGCGGCGGACTTGAAACGCAGTGCGATGGACCCCGCAGCGTTGTCAGTCATGAAGGTGGCTCTCCTCGAATTGCATTGTGCGATGGGTGGCAGGGCCGCGGTGCCTTTTCTCGTGGCCGTCGGTGATGAGGGACGTTCCCGAGTCCGCTCGACCGCGGTGGAACGAAGCGGCGTTGGCTCACACGGCGTCATCCGGCCACGTTTCGTTACCGGATCAGGGGTCATGGCGGCGTACAACCGTGACGAGATCGGAGCCATGGTCCGTCGCCCGGCCGACACCGGTTGGCCGCTCCACGAAGCCTGGGATCGCGTCGAGGCCGGAGGTCGAGTCGCTCAGCGCAAGCCGCGGCGCATCGGTGCCGGACAGCTGCAGGGTCACGCGCACGCCTTCGGGCGGCGGATCGTAGAAGCGCAGCTCGTACGGCCACCTCGCGTCCGAGGGCGCGTCCGCATACGACGGTCGCGCGGTGACGTCGGGATGTCCGTCAACCGAGATCCTGGCCTTCGTGACCTGATGATCGACGTGAAGCGTCAGGAAGTCCGCGTCGCGCATCGAGACGAGCGCGAGATCGATGGTCTGCGTCTCGCCAGCGACCTCGCGTCCGATCACGGTCAGCTCCGGAGCCGGAACCGATATGACCTCGGCAGGGCCATGCCACTCCGGATCGTCTCGATACGGAAGCGGCATGTCCATTGCTTCAGGTGGTCGGCCTGCGGCGTGCCCGATGGCCCAGGCGTCGGGCTTGGCGGCCTCGCTCACCCACCTCGCTTCACCACGGTCGGCGTCAAGGACGTATGCCAGGTGCGCCGGAGCCGGGTGCTCTGCGTCGAACCGATCGAAGTTCAGCCCGCCGGCGGTGAGCGCTGCGGTGACCGCCAACCCAACCATCACGACGAGCACGAAACGGCGGAACGTGGGTGCACGGCGACCCTCGATGGAAGTCGCAACCTCAACGAGCGGCAGGACCAGGAGACCGGCAAGCGCCAGGAAGAAGACGGCGGCGGCACCTATCGGAACGCCGATGACCGCCATCACGGCCATCGCTCCGACGCTGAGGAGCAGAAAGCCCGGAGCGGCGCCGGCGGTGATAACGCCCACCCGCAGGAACGGCCGTTCGGCTCTCAAAGTGAAAGCCACCAGCGCCCCGATCGCAGCACTGCCAGCCGGGATGGAGCCGTAGTACGACAGGCCGGGCAACAGCCAGGCGGTCGTCAGGCCGATCAGGGCGAGCGTCGACAGCCCGCCAATTGCGAGTGCGGTGGCACCGATCCAGCGGCGGAAGATCAGGTACCAGCCGATGAGAACGGACACGGCGAGGGCGACGTGGGCCGACCGGTAGAACCAGGGCTGGTATGGGTCGAGCATGCCGGCATAGGCTGGCTGAACGAGGAGGACGATCTCCCACAGGGCGATCGCGGCCAGGGGCGTGGCGATGAGCAGCACCAACGCCGCCGCCAGCCCGCCGAGCATGGCGGGTAGCCGGACCAGCTCACGCCGCCGTGCTGCCACCGCGAAGGCCGCGACCGCGACGAACGACAGCACGGCCAGCGGCCAAACGAGCCAGGCTGAGTAGCTGACCATCGCGCCGAACAAGGAGAAGTACACCGCGTCGGCCTCCGCGCCGAGGGTGGCGAGGTCAAGCTCGCCGAACGCAGTCGCAAGCGCGAGCATGCTTTCACCCTGGTGCTGGACGCTCCCCGGGTCGAGGTTGGCGAGCGTGTCCTGCGCGCTGTGGTAGTAGGCGCGGCCATCGATCATGCCGAAGTTGAGCCCGACGAAGCCGGCAGGCCCGAGGACGGTGAAGTCGGTGTTGTTGGGCGACGTCTGGTACAGCGCCGCCATGGCCGTCTCGCCGATCGCATGCGGCGCCGCATCGGCGTAGATCTCGACGAGCGCGGCGTTGCCTGCCGACGTCTCGTACAGAACTGATGGCCCGGTGTTGCCGGGCCCCTCCCAGTTGAGCACCACACCGCCTTCGGTGCCGAACCGGTGCTGCTCGACAAACGCCGCAGCTCCGAGCATGCCCGGCTCCTCGCCATCGGTCAGGAGGATGACGACGTCATTGCGCAGCTGCGCTGCGCTGGTCATGGCGCGCGTTGCCTCCAGGATCGCGGCCACCGCCGCCTTGTCGTCCGCTGCGCCAGGGCTTCCGTGCGTCGTGTCGTAATGCGCGACGAGGAAGACCCGGCCGGTCGAGTTGCGGCCGCGCAACGTGGCGATGACGTTCTCGACACGACCGGCGACCGTCTCGACGCGGCCGCCGAACGTATGTGCGCCGACGCCATCCTGGATCTCGACCTCGAGGCCGAGGTGCGCCAGCTCCGCCACGAGGTAGTCACGGATCACGTCGCCGCCGGCACTGCCTACGGGGGTGGGCGAGTCACCCGCGATCTGCTCCAGGTGCTCCCAGGCCCGCACCGCGCTGAAGGCGGTCTCATGCGCCGAGGCCGGCAGCGGCGCGGGCGGCGCCTCGGCCAGCTTCGCCATGCCGGCAAGCGCGCCAAGCAGGACCAGCGAGGCGAGGCCCGCCGCCATCCGGCGCCTTCCACGAAGAGGGACGAGGCCGTCTGACGTGCGGTGAGCGATCATCGGTCTGTCTCCGACGCCTCGGCCAGGAAGGGAGTAGTGGCGGCCCGAACGAGGGTCGTGCAGCGTTCGGCCGCGATCGCCGGATCCTGGGGCTCGGCGCCAACCGTTCCGTTGCTGTGTGTCTGCCGGGGCGTCGTGTGTCGATAGGTCTCTCGCATGGCCTTCATAACCGGCCTCCTTGCTGAGACTGACCCTAGGATCGGCAACGGCCCAGCGCATCTGCTGTCGGTCACGATCTGAGCCCGTGACCTGTGGCACATGTGCCCGGCTGCGTTGGCCCGGTACGATCAGCCCGTGGAGACGCGGGACGCAGACGAGATGGGTCGGCGGGACGAGCAGCTGGTGACCGTTGCGGCGATCGCCACGTCGGTGGCCGTCGGAATCGGACTCTTCCTGTTCCAGGGTTCGGAGCGGGGCGGCATCGAGGCGGCGCACGCGATCGTGGCGTGGGTGGCGTTTTCGCTCTTCCTTGCCGCGTTGATCGGGGACGTCACAAACGTGGCCACCTTCCGCCGGGCTCGCGGGCAGGTGGTCGTTGTCGCGACCCTGGTCGTCGCGGGAATCGCCCTGCGCCTGGCCGTTCCGGCCTTTGAGTGGAGTGCCGTGCTGTTCGTGATCAGCGCCGCGGGGGCGGCGTACGTGCTGCCGTCCATCGCGGTCGCAGGAGTTGTCGTGGTCCAGACCGTCGTCGTCGCCGCCGCGTCCACGCTGGCGGGCGTCGATCCGGCATCGATCGGGCTCACCACGCTCGTGTACCTGATGTTCCAAGCCTTCGCCACGCAGGTGGTGGGAACAGCGATGCGCGAGGCGGCGGGTCGCCGTGCCTTGGCGGCAACGAACGCCGAGCTGTCCGTCGCCACCACCCTGCTCTCGGCATCAAGCCGCGATGCCGAGCGCCTTCGCATTGCGCGGGATCTTCACGACGTGGTCGGGCACCAGCTCACCGCGCTGGCCCTCGAGCTTGAGATCGCTGGTCACCTGGTGACAGACGGGCCTGCCCGCGACCATGTCGAGCGCGCTCGCACCATCACCAAGGATCTGCTCGCCGACATCCGTGACGTCGTGACGGAGCTCCGCGAGGCACCGCAGGGTCTCGAGGCGACGTTGCGGCCGATGCTCTCCGCGCTTCCCGGTCTGGCGGTCGAGCTCGAGGTCCGGGAGGAGCGCCCGATCGACGAAACCCGTGCGGTGGTCGTCGTCAGGTTCGTGCAGGAGGTCGCGACGAACGCTCTGCGCCATGCCGCGGCCAGTCACCTGGCAGTCCGAATCGTCTCCGACGACGCCGGGCTTTGGCTCGAGGCGCGCGACGACGGGGTCGGCGCACGCAGCTGGCAGATGGGCCACGGACTGACCGGCATGGGGGAACGTTTCGCCCAGCTCGGTGGCGAGGTCACCTTCGATCCCAACCCGGGCGGCGGCTTCGGTGTCGTCGCACGGCTACCTTCGGCATGATTCGCGTCGCGCTCGTCGACGATCAGGCACTCATCCGCCAAGGGATTCGCGGCCTGCTGGAGCTGAGTGACGAGATCGACGTAGTGGGCGACGGTGCTGACGGCGACGAGGCCCTGGCGCTCGTTGACTCCCATCATCCCGATGTTCTGCTCCTTGATCTCCGGATGCCTCGGCGTGATGGGATCGCGACCCTCGAGGCCTTGCGGCAGCGCGGGAGCGAGGTGCCGGTATTGGTGCTGACCACCTTCGACGATGATGAGCTGGTGTTCGGCGCGATGAAGGCAGGCGCGCGCGGCTACCTGCTCAAGGACGTCACCCTTGAGCAACTCGTGGGGGCGATCCGTGTGCTCGTCAGCGGCGGCAACCTTTGGCACCCGGCGCTCACCGAGCGCCTGATCCGGGCGGCGCAGAGTGGGCCGTCAATGTCCGACTCGTTCGTCAAGCCGCAGCCGCTGACCGAGCGGGAGCTTGACATCTTGCGACTTGTGGTGGCCGGCTACTCGAACGGCGAGATCGCGATGGCGCTCCATCTAGCTTCGGGGACGGTCAAGAACCACGTTTCCAGCGTGCTGCTCAAGCTGGGCGTGCGCGATCGCACCCGAGCTGTGATCAAGGCCCTCGACCTCGGGCTCCTCGACGGTCCCCGCTGAAAAGAGGCTGATCCGCTAGGTGCGTCCGATGGCGCCTTGGGAGAGCCGCCGACCGATGCCGGGATATTCAATCACGACGGCGTCGACGTCGACTGAGATGTCGGCGGCGAAGCTGCCGTCAATCGCCTCGTAGCGAATCACGTGGTGATCCCCGGCGGACCTGAGGTGCCGGTATCGCTGTCTGTCAGCCTGCACGGCGAGCGCCGGCACTGATACCCATGCCATGGTGAACTCGATCGGACCGCCGCCGTGGAGGAGGCCGTGACGGAGGATCGGCATCATGTTCGTGACGGGCGAGAGGCCGAGGTCGCAGTCGAGCGCGCCGGCAAGACGTGCTGTGTCGCCACCGGCCGGCGGTAGGTCCGGGTGGCCTTCCGCGCTCGCGGCGGCCGTCCAGGCGCCGTCGGAGGCGCGGCGCAGGTCAAGCTCCCGCCCCCAGCCCTCGCCGCGGCTGGTTACGTGAAGCCGCGTCGTTACGAAGCCGGCAGTGGTTTCCAACTCGTAGTCGAGCCGATACGGAAGCGGAGCGCTGCCGATCGCAACGCCCGTGGCGACCATGTCCGCTACCGCGATGCCGATCTCAGCGAACTCGACTCCAGCTGGGGCGTCCTTCACCCAAGCAACCGCTCGGTGGTTCTCACGGTCTCGCATCACATGCCGGTCCCAGTTGGGCAAGCCTACTTAGTCTATGCGAGCCGACGCCTCCACGCCCTCTCGACTGGACTCGTTCGCTAGCCGGTTGAACCATCAGCTCGGGATTCCGCTCGGCGGGATTGTGCGGTACGGCCCGAGGCTGTCGGCGACGGGTCCGCCAGCGGATCAAATTTGCGCTCAGACTAGGTTGGATCGGACGCAGCTGTCGGAAAGTACGTCGAATGAAGTGCTAGCCCGGTGGAATCTGTCGAACCGATCGGCAGGTACTGTCGCCGCCGGGCGGTTCGAACGCTACCCGTGGTCTTGATGGGGATTAATTTTCCGGCTCATCCTGCGCGGCTGAGGCTTGGTCGCGCAGGTTCAATGCTACGAGGATCGTGGCTGCGATGCCCGCTGCGATGACGAGCACGGCGGCGCGCAGGCCGTCGGCGACCGCGATGCGCAGGGCTTCCCCCGTCTGGCCGTCGGATTGCGAGTTGGCGATGAGGACGAGAATGGCGAGGCCGGCGGCGGCGCCGATCTGGGTGCCCGTCGACGCCATGCCGGAGGCGATGCCCTGGTCGCGGGCAGCGACGCCGGTTGACGCGGCGATGAACATGGTGGTGTAGACGACGCCGTCGCCGATGCTGAGCAGGATCAGTCCGGGGACGAGGGCGACGTAGGAGCCGTTCTCGGACATCGCCGAGCCGAGCGCCAGCGCTCCGAGCGCGCCGATCGCGAGCGCGCCGACGAGTGTGGCCCTGGGTCCGAAGCGCGTTGCCAACCGTCCTCCGAGCGCCGATCCGCCGACCACGAACGCGGTGGGAAGCAAGAACGCGACGCCCGTCTGGAGGGCGTCGTAGCCGTGCACCTCTTGGAAGTAGAGGGTGAGGAAGTAGAGCACGGACCCGAAGGTGGCCATGAACAACAGCGTGATCGCGACAGCGGTCCTGAGGTTGGGGTTGACCAGAAGCCTCAGGGGCATGAGCGGGTCGCGGCTACGCGCCTCGATGACGACGAACGTCACCAGTAGGAAAGCGCCGATCAGGGCGCTCGCGAGGATCGCGGGGGATCCCCAGCCAAGCTCCGGTCCCTGCACCAGCGCGAACACCAGAAGGGTGATGCCGAAGCTCGCGCTCAAGGCACCCGGAATGTCGAAGGCGCGTGCCCTCTCGCGCTTGCGTTCGGCGGCGATCAGCCAGAACGCGAGCGCAAGCGCCACCGTCGCCAGCGGGACATTGACGAGGAAGACCGCTTGCCAGCCAAGCGCGGTGGTGAGCGCCCCGCCGAGCAACACGCCGAGCACCAGGCCGGCAGCGCCTGCGCCACCCCACACGGCGAGCGCCTGATTGCGCGCCGCTCCTTCCGCGAAGGTGGTGTTGATGAGCGACAGCGTTGCCGGAAAGACCAGCGCTCCGCCCAGGCCCTGGATGACGCGAGCAGCGAGCAGAATCGCCGGGGCGCCGGCGAGCCCTCCGGCAAGCGACGAGATCGCGTAGAGGCACATGCCGGCGATGAACATCCGCCGCCGTCCGAGCAGGTCCGCCGCGCGCCCACCGAGCAACAGGAAGCCGCCGAACGCCACCGCGTAGGCGCTGATCACCGTCTGCAGGGTCTGGTCAGAGAAGCCCAGCTCGCGGCCGATGTCCGGCAGGGCGACGACGACGACGTAGGCGTCGATCGCCACGATCAGCTGAGCAAACGCCAACAAGGCCAGTGTCGCCCGCCGCGGGGCGGAATGGTGGCCGCGACCTGGGAGTTTCGTAAGGGAACGCACTCTTTTTAACCTGCCGGTGTGTGAGATGCGATACGACGTGGAACGTGACGTGGCAAAGAAATGGCGCGAGACATGTCCCATCCTCGAGGATGCGCGGGCGTTCGACGAGATCCTGGAGCGCGCCGAGGCTGAATTGGGCTAGGGAGGAGCCTCCGCGGGGTGAACAAGATGACACCGTGACGAACGAATTGGTCACGGTGTTGATCTCGCTGCGTGTAGCGCTGCGCCTGGATGTCGGTTCAGTGCTGAACCACTGAGTCTTCGCCAATTGGCGCGTATGTGAAGGTCTGCGTCCTGCGCTCAGCCAGGAGGCGGGCTGCTACGGCTGACAACCATCCGAAGGAGACGACGCCGGCGATGAAGAAGCAGACGCCCGCCGAGCTGATCAATACCGTCGTACCGAGCGTGATGACGATCGGCGCGGCAACGCCGGTAGCGATGCTATAGGTCCCCCAGCCCCGCTGCCCGAGCGCAATGAATCTGCGCCCGAATACGAAACCGGCGGCCACCAGTGAACTGAATGCGGTGAAGAATCCGACACTATGAAGCGTCGCGCTCGCACTCATCGTGGCCGACATTCCCTCTGGAGCCCCGACAGGAAAGCCCATGGCAGGATCCGGAGGAAAGAGTCCTGCCAAGATTATGCCCGCGCCGTATGTCCCGATGAGAATTGGTGCCCACGTTCCTGCTTTGCCCCCGCGCAGTGCGCGGAAAACGCCCACCGCCAGCACTAGCGCCAACGTGCCGGTGACGATGAAGTTGGTGATCTGAACCCACCCAAAGTCCCCGTTGCTGAGCCCGCTGATGGCATGCCTGGTGATGTCGAAACCCGGGCGTGCGGCCATCTGGATCAGCACCACTATGTAGAACATCGGGGCAAGGATTGCGCCGCACGTTAATAGGACTTTGGTTACTGGGTCGGATCCGCGCGCCATTTCGTTCATTCTTCAATCTCCCTAGAGTTAGTGCATGGATGGGTTTCGTTGAGCTGCTATCAGTAGGGACACCTCCCCTTCAGCTCCTTGGCGGGTCTGATTAGGCGCGCGATCCCACGCGGCGAGTTTCACTGAATCGACGTCGTCTTCGTTGTCGGTCCTTAAGGTCAAGCGGGACCCATTTCGGAGGCGGTGAGCACACCGCTGGCGTCGTGATCTCGGACCCGTGCCATAGCAGCAGGGTGATCCAGCGGGGGACCGCCCTGAGCACTGGGACGCAGTGGCGTTTGTCCCCGCTCAGCACGGCGACTAGACCGGCCACTGGCCCTACGTACTCCAAAAGCGCATCAGCCAGCCAGAACGGCGCCATGTCCACGACCGCCGGTCACGAAAAGCGAGAACTTGGCCTCTCACCAGGCTGGTACGTGAG
>Ga0299914_10002162_pt1 | contig 13429 bp, 10 predicted proteins | sample RVTome_10_FD_201361 | JGI IMG/M metagenome (GOLD analysis project Ga0299914, IMG submission 201361) | Soil microbial communities from uranium-contaminated site in the Upper Colorado River Basin, Wyoming, United States - RVT153D57 (version 2) ...
GTCGCCGGCGCCCGCCCGGTCGGCGTCGCCGTCGAGAAGCAGGGCCAGGTCGAACCCGCCCCCCGCGAGCAGGCCGAGCGCCTCGTCGACATGCGGCCGGATCGGCTCCGGGTTGACCCCACCGAAATACGGGTTTCGCTCCTGGTGGAGCTCCGTGACTCGGATCCGTCCGCCGCCCAGCAGGCGGCTGAGCCAGCCGGCACCCGACCCCCACAGCGGCTCGACGAGGACGTGGACGTCGGCCTCTTTCAGCGCGTCGAGATCGACCGTCCGGCGGACGAACCGCTCGTACCCTTCGAACGGATCGAACCGTTCGACGAGGCCTGCCGCCTCGGCATCTGCGAACGGGCGATGCTCGATCCCGCCGCTCCCGTTGCGGACGATCTGCTTCTCGATCGAACCGAGGATCTCCGCGCCCGCCGCGGCGCCGGTCGGCGCCTTGACCTTGAAGCCGTTGTCCGTCCACGGGTTGTGGCTGGCGGTGATCACGATCCCTGCGGCCGCACCCCGTTCGACGACCTCGAAGGAGCTCATCTGGGTCGGCACCGCGTGGACGGCGAACGCTACCGGGATACCGCGCGCGAGCAGCACCTCGGACGCGGCCATCGCGAAGTGCTCCGAGGCGAACCGCCGGTCATAGGCGACGACCACCCCCCGGGCCGCGGCACCCTGGTCGACGACGTACTGGGCGACGCCGTCCGCGCAGCGCCGGACGTTCTCGAAGGTGAACTCGTCCGCGACCCTGGCCCGCCAGCCGTCGGTGCCGAAGACGATCGAGGTTGGCGCCGTCGATCCTGCGGGCAGTGTCACGTCGCGGCCTCCGGGAGTGAGCAGCGCCTGAGCATGTCCTCGATACGGTCCGCGCCGGATGCGGCACCACGCAGGACCGCGATCGGCTGCAATGCGGTCATGCTACCGCTCTCCGGTGGCTCGACGACGCCGGGCCGGCCGTTGACCCGGCGCACGACGAGGTCGCCCTTCGCAACCTCGACCCGTTCGCCGGCCTGGACGACCTCGCCCGTGCCGGGAACGCCGATCGCCGCGAGCAGCGCCGTCCAGTTGCCGATGTCGGACCAGCCGACGTCCATCGCCGCCATGACGACCCGACCGTCCCGGGCGGCACCCTCCATGACCGCGTAGTCGATCGAAACCGGCTTGATGCCGTCGTAGGCCCTCTCGAGGAGGGCCGGCGTCCCGGCCATGGGACCCAGCGACTGGATCAGTCCGGTGTAGCGCTGGAGCGTGGTACGGACGGCGTGCCGGCGCCACAGGAACATGCCGGCGTTCCAGGCGACGCCGGGCAGCGCCTGCAGTTCGAGCGCGCGCTCCGGCTTCGGCTTCTCCTCGAAGCCCTTGAGCGGGTAGGCCTCGAGGCCGGCGATCTCGGCGCGCCGGTCGAAACGCGGGATCAGGTAGCCATACTCGGTCGCGGGTCGGTCCGCGGTGATGCCCAGCGTGACCATCGGGTCCTCGATGTCGAACGCTCCGGTCGCGAGGTGATCCGCCGCCCGGCGCAGGACGGAGCGGAAGGTGGGCTCGCGGGCCGGATCGATCGCGTGATCCGCGGGCAGGACGACCATCACCTCGTCGTCGGGGCGGTCGATCGCGAGCGTCGCCAGGGCGATGGCAGCGGCCGTGTTGCGGGCGAGCGGCTCGGCCAGGACGTGGATCCCGGGAAGCTGCTCCTCGACCAGCCGGACGTAGCTGCGATGGGTGACGATCGTGACGTCGGCCGGTTGGAGGCCGAGCTCCGCGCCGTCCATCAGGCGCGCGACGGTCATCTGGAGCAGCGAATGGCGCCCCAGCAGCGGCAGGAACGGCTTGGGGCGTTCGGGCCGGCTCAGGGGGTGGAGCCGGGTCCCACCGCCGCCAGCCATGATGACGGCGTACATGTCGAGGACATCGTAGCGTGCTGGTGCCGCGGCCCGGGGCGCGAACGCGTCGAGCACGATCGCACCCGGCGGTTGTCGGGTGGCGTGGGGCAGGTTTGGGATCCGGTCCGGCCCGCGGCGGACGACTTGCCCAACAGTCCCCCGAGGACTCGTAATCACGGACTTCGGGGCCGATCGGGTCGTTGAGCGCTGCGATCCCCGGTCGGCGGCCAGTAGCTGAGCGTGAACCCGGCCGAAGCTGGCTGCCGATGTGCCCGACTCGGGCCCAATCCGGGTGGAACCGTGCGCAAGAGTCCTGGCACGACTCACCGGCAGGCAATCAGCCTCGGGGGCCTGCTACGAGTCCGGGGAGGACTGCAAGGGAAGTTGTGGCTCGGTGGGAACCCTGCGCGCTGCTTGCCAAAAGGCCCTGATGAACCCCCCCCAACCAGACGTGCCACCCCGGCGCACGCCTCAGAAGCTGGGTGGCGTCACGCAGAAGAGCACGGTCACCGGTCCGTCACCCCGGTTCACGTTCCAGTGCGGCAAGCGGGACGGGAACGTGATGGCGTCACCCTCGCGCAGGACGTAGTGCTCGTCGGCGACCCACAGGTCGAGCGTACCGGCGAGCACGACGACGACCTCCTCGTCCGAGTCGTGGGTATAGGGTTCCTCACCGGTCCCGCCGCCCGGCTCGATCGTCGACAGGATGACCTGCAGCCGGCCGGCCATGTTCGCGGTCAGGAACTCGTCGACCGCCTTGAGACCCGGGTAGGCGATGCGGCGCCGCGCCTCCCGGCGCACGACGCGTCCGGGCGACGGATCCTCGGCGAAGAGCTGGGCGATCGACAGGTCGAGCGCCCCGGCAATCCGCTGGACGGTCGCGATCGAGGGACTCGTCACATCGCGCTCGACCTGCGACAGGAAGCTCTCCGTCACCCCGGCTCGGACGGCGACGTCGCGCAGGGTGAGGCGCCTGGCCTGGCGCAGCGTGCGGATCCGTGGGCCGAGCTGCAGGTCGGTGGACAGGGCACGTTCCTCCCGTGGGTCCGCTTCAGCGGGCTGAAGTATACCTTCAGTAAACCCGATGATCGGCCCCTCCGGCAACCTCGATGTTGCGAAATTCGCACCGACGCCGCGTTGACTCTTCGTAGCCGCACCCGTACCATGCGCGCACCTGTAGTCATGCTACAGCGAGCTGCAGCTGTCCAGCGCGAGGGCCGCCGTTGACCGCATCACTAACCCCGCCGGCAACGACCAACGCCGCCCGAGCGGCGGCCGGAACGGCGCGCACGCCTGGGAAGGGCGAGACGCCGGACGTCGAGATCCTCGACGTCACGAAGCGGTTCGGACAGGTCACGGCTGTCGACGCGATGCGTCTCAGCATCGACCAGGGCGAGTTCTACAGCTTCCTCGGTCCTTCGGGCTGTGGCAAGACCACGACCCTCCGGATGATCGCCGGGTTCGAGCAGCCGACCGAGGGCGAGATCCTGCTCCAGGGAGTGCCGATCGCCGGTGTGCCGCCCTATCGACGCAACGTCAACACGGTCTTCCAGCACTACGCACTCTTTCCGCACATGGACGTCGCCCAGAATGTCGGCTACGGGCTGCGCCAGAAGAAGGTCGATCGGCGCGAAGAGAAGCAGCGCGTCGGCGAGGCGCTCGGGCTCGTCCGGCTCTCAGGCTACGAGCGACGCCGGACGTGGGAGATGTCCGGCGGCCAGCAGCAGCGGGTCGCGCTCGCCAGGGCACTGGTCAACCGTCCGACCGTGCTCCTGCTCGACGAGCCCCTCGGCGCGCTCGACCTGAAACTGCGCAAGGAGATGCAGCTCGAGCTGAAGGCCCTTCAGCGTGAGGTCGGGATCACCTTCGTGTACGTGACCCACGACCAGGAGGAGGCGCTCACGATGAGCGACGTCATCGTGGTCATGCGTGACGGACGCATCCAGCAGCAGGGCGACCCGACGGAGCTCTACGAACGCCCCGTCAATCGCTTCGTGGCGGACTTCATCGGGACCTCGAACTTCCTCGCGACGACCGTCGTCGAACATCCGGCGGACAGCAGGCGGGTCGTCGTGAAGAGCGAATCCGGTCTCGTGCTTGCCGGCTCCCTGACGGACCTCGAGGCTCGTGCCGAGACCGGCGCCGAGGTGACCGTGGCAATCCGCCCGGAACGGATCGAGGTTCACCCGGTGGCGGCGGCCGGAACGCTGCCGTCGGCGGGCTGGACGGAGGTGCCTGGGCGCATCCACCAGGGCACGTACCTGGGCGACCAGACGGAGTACCGAGTCCAGACGGAGCAGGCGGGCGAACTGATCGCCCGGCGGCAGAACAACGCGGGGGCGGGGGGCGCACTCGGGGCGGGACCGGGCGATCCGGTCATCGTCCGCTGGCACGAGGAGGCAGGCCTGATCCTCGCAGGGTGAGGCCGGCGTAGCCGGCGGCGGGCAACCGTCGCCGAGGAGGAGGAAACGACGTGGCAGAGCGAGACCTCAACGACCTTCTGGCGCGATCGATGCGCTCGCGGGTCAATCGGCGGAGCTTCCTGGCAGCTGCCGGGCTGATGGGCGGCAGCGCCGCCCTCGCGGCGTGCACCGGTGGAGGCTCGGAGACGACCGCACCGACGGCCGGGGCAACCGCGGCCCCCGGCGCAACGCCGGCGCCGGCAACGCCCGAGCCCGCAGCTGACATCGAATCCGAGCTGTTCATCTACAACTGGTCAGACTACATCGCACCGGAGAACATCGAGGCGTTCGAGGCCATGCACGGCCTGACGATCACGTACGACATCTTCGCCAACAACGAGGAGCTGCTGGCCAAGCTCCAGGGCGGCGCGAGCGGCTACGACATCGCCTGTCCCACCGCGGAGTTCCTGCCGCAGATGATCGAGGGCGGGTTCATCGACAAGCTCGACATGAGCCGCATCCCGAACATGAGCCTGATGGATCCGAACCTCCTGTCGCAGGACTGGGACCCGAACAACGAGTACCACGTGCCAAAGGACTTCGGCACGACCGGGATCCTCGTCCGCAAGAAGATCGTGACCGAGCCGCTCAACTCGTGGCAGGACTTCTTCGACCTCGCGACGGGCAAGTACAGTGGCCGGGTCGTCCTCGTCGACAGCCTCGGTGACGTCCTCGTCATGCCGCTCAAGATGCTCGGCTACTCGCTCAACGAGACCGATCCGGCCAGGCTGGCCGAGGCGCGCGACATCCTGCTCCAGCTCGCGCCGCACGTTCTCGCCCTCGACTCGGACACCTACCAGGACAAGCTCGCGACCGAAGAGGCGGTGCTCTGCCTCGGCTGGACCGGCCCGCTGCTCGAACTGCGCGAGGACGAGGCGACGGCGGACACGGAGTACGTCGTGCCCAGCGAGGGCACCCTGTTCTGGCTCGACGTGTGGGTCAAGCTGGCCGGCGCCCCGCACCCGAATGCCTCGTACGAGTGGCTCAACTGGATCCACGAGCCGGACGTCCAGAAGGCGGAGACCGAGTACAACGGTTACGCGACCCCGAACCTCGAGGCGGCGAAGATCGTCGACCCGGAACTCCTGGCGGACCCCGCAATCTTCCCGCCCGCGGATGTCATGGAAAACCTGGAGGGCGCGGACCCGGCCGTCACCGACGATGCCGGCCGGATCGACCTCTGGGCCGAGTTCAAGTCGAGCATCGGTCGCTGACCGGGCGTCGACGGCACGGGCAGCGACCCACGACGCGCAGTGACGGCGACGGCGGCGACCGCTGCGACCAGGCGCGGAGAACGCGGATGGAAGTCCGCGTTCTTCACTTGGGTGCTCCTGTTTCCGGCCGCGTTGTGGTATTTCCTGCTGCTCGTCGCCCCGCTCTTCATCGTCGTCGTCTTCAGCTTCGGCGAGAAGGCGCGAAACGGCGGATACGCGCCGGCCTTCACGTTCGACAACTACGGGCAGGTCCTCGAGCGGGCTGAGCCGTTCTTCGCCAGTCTCCGGCTGGCGTCGTCCGGGACGCTCCTGACCCTCCTGGTCGCGCTGCCCCTCGCCTATTTCCTCGCGACCCGCGCCGGGCGCCACAAGGGCGTGCTCGTGCTGCTGCTGGTGGTCCCGTTCTGGACCAGCTTCCTGATCCGCGCCTACTCGTGGCTGATCATCCTCGGTCCGCGCGGAGCCGCCGGCGTCGTCGGCGATGCCATCGGCGATCCGGCGTTCCGGATCCTCGGCACGGAGGTCGGGGTCCTCGTCGGCATGACCTACGGGTACCTGCCGCTGATGATCTTCCCGCTGTACGTCACGCTCGAGCGGATGGACCGCACGCTCGTGGAAGCGTCCAAGGATCTCGGCGCGGGACGCTGGGCCACCTTCCGCCAGATCACCCTGCCGATCATCCTGCCGGGCGTGATCACGGGCAGCATCCTGGTGTTCATCCCGATGATGGGTGAATACGTCATCCCGGCGATCCTCGGCTACGGGCGGACTTTCCTCATCGGGAACGCCCTCGTGCTCGACTTCCTCGAGGCGCGCCACTGGCCGGCCGGGTCGGCCAAGGCGGTCGGGCTGATCGCCTTGATGCTCGTCACCATCACCTTCTACCTGTGGTTCCTCAACCGCGGTCGCAAGGTGCGCGACGTGAGCGTCCTGTGAGGTCCGCGTGAGCGCGCCTGCGATCCCCGCTCCGACCGCCGCTGGACACGTCGGGCGGCCGGCCGCGCGCCGCGGCGAACGGATCGGCGGCCTCATCGAGGGCGCCTTCCGCGCGCACGCGATCCTCGTCTACGCGTTCCTCTACCTGCCGATCGTGGTCATCATCGTGTTCGCCTTCAACGGCAACCGGCTGGCCACGATCTGGACCGAGTTCAGCACCGAGTGGTTCGGCGTCGCGCTGGACAACCGCGTCGTCCAGCGCGCCCTGCAGAACAGCCTGATCGTGGCCTTCTTCAACGCTGCGCTGGCCACGCTGTTCGGGACGATGGCCGCGCTCGCCCTGCAGCGGGTCGGCAAGCGGACCCGCCTGCTGTTCGACGCCCTGACCTACATCAGCATCATCGTCCCGGAGATCGTCATCGCCCTGGCGACGCTGGTGTTCTTCGCCAGCGCGTTCGACATCCTCAACCCAATCCTGCTCGACGTCCAGGGCGGTGGGGCCGGCGCATTCACCTTCGGGTTCGGGCACGCCACGATCATCGCCGCGCACATCCTGTTCAACACGAGCCTCGTGCTGCTCCTCGTCCGGGCGCGCCTGTCCGGCATGGATCGGACCATGGTCGAGGCAAGCTACGACCTGTTCGCGACGCCGTGGCGCACCTTCCGCCAGATCACGTTCCCCCAGCTCCTGCCGGCGATCGTGGCCGGGTTCCTGCTCGCGTTCACCTTCAGCTTTGACGACTACGTCATCACCTCGTTCGTGTCGGGCCCGGGTTCGTCTACCCTCCCGCTGTTCGTCTTCGGGCAGGTCAAGCGCGGGGTCAGCCCCGAGACGAACGCGGTGGCGGCGATGATCTTCGGGTTCACCATCGCGATGCTCCTCGTCGGGCAGCTCGCGCTGATCTGGCAGGCACGACGACGCGGTGCCCGCGACTCGATGGCGAAGCTGATCTCCGAGGGCTGAGCCGGTACCGCGACGACGAGCGCGATCAGTCGGGGGCGCCTGCCGCGGCGGGCTCCGGCTCGGGCAGGCCGGCATCGTCCGCGAGAAGGGCGGCCTTGTCGATCCGCTCCCAGGGCAGGTCGAGATCCGGCCGCCCGAAGTGGCCGTAGGCCGCAGTCTGGCGGTAGATCGGGCGGCGCAGCTCGAGGCCGGCGATGATCGAGGCCGGGCGCAGGTCGAAGTGGCGCTCGACGATGGCCTGGATCTCGGCATCGGGCCGCACGCCGGTGCCGAACGAGTCGACCGACAGGCTGATCGGCCGGGCGATCCCGATGCCGTAGGCGACCTCGACCTCGAAGCGGTCGGCGAGGCCCGCCGCGACGACGTTCTTGGCCACCCAGCGTGCGGCATACGCGGCGGACCGGTCGACCTTGGTCGGGTCCTTGCCACTGAAGGCGCCGCCGCCGTGGCGGGCCATCCCGCCGTAGCTGTCGACGATGATCTTGCGCCCGGTCAGCCCTGCGTCACCCATCGGCCCGCCGGTGACGAACCGCCCGGTCGGGTTGACGTGCATCACCGGATCGTGGTGACGCAGCTCGCGCGGGATCGTCGAGAGGATGACCGACTCGACGACCTCGCTGCGCAGCCGCTCGGCCCGGATGTCCGGGTCGTGCTGGGCCGCGACGACGACCGTGCGGACCCGCTTGGGGATGCCCCGCTCGTACTCGACGGTGACCTGGGTCTTGCCGTCCGGGCGGAGGTACGGCAGCTGGCCGGACTTGCGCGCCTCGGCCAGCCGGCGGGCCATCCGGTGGGCCAGCGCGATCGGCAGCGGCATGAGCTCGGGCGTTTCGCGGCAGGCGTACCCGAACATCATTCCCTGGTCGCCGGCGCCCAGTTCGAAGGCGGGCGCCGCGTCGTCGCGCACCTCGAGCGCGGTGTCGACCCCCTGGGCGATGTCCGGCGACTGCTCCTTGAGCGACACGAGCGTGCCGCAGGTCAGGTAGTCGAAGCCGTACTCGGCGCGGGTGTAGCCGATGTCCTTCACCGTCTCGCGCACGATCGTCGGGATGTCGACGTACTCGGCGTGGGTGCTGACCTCGCCGAGGACCAGCACCAGGCCGGTCGTCGTCGCCGTCTCACAGGCGACCCGCGCCTGCGGGTCCTGGCGGATGAACGCGTCGAGGATCGCGTCGCTGATCTGGTCGCACATCTTGTCCGGGTGGCCCTCGGTGACCGACTCGGACGTGAACAGGTACTGCTCGGCGTCGACGATGCTCATCCTTCCTCCGGCATGATCGGGGAGCCTACCATGCGTCCGGTCGCGCGCGATCCGGCAGCCCCGCCGACACCGACGACGTCGAGCGGCTCGAGGGCATCCGCCGGCTCGAAACCGAAGACCTGCCCGAGGAACGACAGCTCCGCTTCGAGCGAGCGGCGTTGGGCGGCCGCGCCACGAAAGCCATGTCCCTCGCCGGCGAACGCGAGGTACGCATGGGGGATCGCATTGGCCTCGAGCGCGGCGACGATCGCTTCCGCCTGCGACGGCGGCACGACGCGGTCGTCGAGGCCCTGCAGCACGAGGACCGGGCAGCCGATCCGGTCGAGGGCGTTGATCGGCGACCGCTCGCGGTAGCGCGCCGCCGCCTCGGGCAACGATCCGACCAGCCGGTCGAGGTAGCGCGACTCGAACTTGTGCGTGTCCCGCGCCAGCGTCTCGAGGTCGCCCACGCCGAAGAAGCTGATCCCGGCCGCGAAGACATCGGTGAAGGCGAGCGCCGCGAGGGTCGTGAAGCCGCCGGCGCTGCCGCCCATGATCGCCAGGCGCGCCTCGTCGACCGCCCCGCGCTGGGCGAGCTCGAGCGCCGCCGCCACGCAATCGTCGACATCGACCTTGCCCCAGCCCTCGTCGAGCTGGCGTCGGTAGGCACGGCCGTACCCGGTGCTGCCACCGTAGTCGACGTCGACGACGGCGATGCCGCGGCTGGTCAGGAACTGGGTGGCCGGGTTGAACCCGGTCGACGCGTTGGCGGTCGGACCGCCGTGCGACAGGACGACGAGCGGCGGACGCTCGCCGGGCGGGCCGTCGACCCGTGTGTTGGTCGGGGGGTAGTACAACGCGTGTGCGGTGCGGCCGCCGGACGTCGGGAAGTCGATCGATTCGGGCCTCGCGATGTCGGCCGGATCGAGGTCGATGTCGCACGCGGTGCGCAGGACCTCGGTCGTCGTCAACGTCGTCGGATCGAGGCGCGCGACGGCCGTCGGGCGGTCCGGCGCGCCGACGATCGCGAGCAGGCCGGTCGGGCCGACGACCAGGCCCTCGAATTCGGTCAGGTCCGTCTCGACCTCGCCGACCAGCCAGTCGGGCTGGATGTCGAACAGGCGGTCGCGTCCATCGCGGCGGGCGACCGCGACGATGCTCCCGTCGGGACGGAACGTGTACGAGGAGCGCCCGAACACCCAGGCCGGATCCGCGAACTCGGCACTCATCGGGGCCAGGGCCTCGAGCCGCGGACCCTCGGCCAGCCGGTACAGGTTCCACCAGCCACTCCGGTCGCTGACAAAGTGGAGCTCACCCGCAGGCGACCACTCCGGCTGGACGATCGATTCGTCGAGGCCACCAGCGACGAGCTCGGGGGTACCCAGCGTGCCGTCTTCCTCGACCACAGCCACGCGGACGCGCGTCGCGTCCCACGGCATGTCCGGGTGATCCCACTCGAGCCACGCGAGGCGGCTGCCGTCGGCCGTCATCCGCGGGGCGGCAACGAAGTCCGGCCCCGAGACGAGGACGCGCGGCGTGTCGGCGCCGTCGAGCGGGATGGAGACGATCTCGTTGGCCGGTTCGCCGTCCCGCCCGTGGTCCTCGCGAACCGCCAGGACGCGGCGGCGCAGCCCATCGACGCGCATGTCGGCAAAGCGCCACGGAGCCTGCGGGGTGATCGGGACGACGCCGTCCGCCGCGGGATCGAGCCGGTAGAGGCGCCCGTCGGCGAAGTCCGAGTAGACGACGATCCCGTCGGCCACGGTGTACGAGCCACCGCCGTACTCGTGGACGCGGCTCCGGACGTTGACCGGCGCCGGTGTCAGGTCGGATGTCGTACCGTCGCCGGCACGCCGGACGAGCACCCGCCGGCCACCCTCGGCCGGCCGGCCCTCGAGCCAGTAGGCATCGGTGCCGTCGAGCCATGGCTCGGCGAGCGCCGTCGTCCCGCCCACGACGAGGTCTATCCCGATCGGGGACGGCCACGCGCCGAAGGGCACGACCGTCCGCGGTGGGGCTCCGTCCGTCCCGGCCACGGGTCCTACGTCCCGTGCTGCCAGGAGGCGACGTATGCGGCCTGTTCCGGGGTCATCGGCTCGAGCTCGATACCGAGGGCGGCCAGCTTGAGGCGGGCGACCTCCGCGTCGATCGCTTCGGGCACGACGTAGACCCGCGGCTCGAGCTCCGCGTGGTGCGTCGCGACGTACTCTGCGGACAGCGCCTGGTTGGCGAAGCTCATGTCCATGACCGCGGCCGGGTGGCCCTCGGCGGCCCCGAGGTTGACGAGGCGCCCCTCCGCGATGAGATGGATCTTCTTGCCGCCGAGGTCGAACTCCTGGACGTTCTCGCGGACCTCGCGCACGTGGCCCTCGGCGAGAGCGCGCAGCGCGGCGAGATCGAGCTCGGCGTCGAAGTGGCCGCTGTTGGCCATGATCGCCCCGTCGCGCATCGCCTCGAAGTGCTCGCGACGGAAGACGTTGAGATTGCCGGTCGCGGTGACGAACAGCTCGCCCCACCGTGCGGCGTCCGTGTGGGTCATGACCGCGTACCCGTCCATCAGCGCCTCGAGGGCACGGACGGGATCGACCTCGACGACCGCGACGTGGGCGCCGTGGCCGGCCATACGCGACGCGATCCCCTTCCCGACCCAGCCGTACCCGGCGACGACCACCTTGCGTCCGGCGATGAGCATGTTCGTGGCCCGCAGGATCCCGTCGAGGGTCGACTGACCGGTCCCGTAGCGGTTGTCGAACAGGTGCTTGGTCTGGGCCTCGTTGACGGCGATGACCGGGAAGCCGAGGGCGCCGTCGGCGGCCATCGCCTTGAGCCGGATGACGCCGGTGGTCGTCTCCTCCGTGCCGGCAAGGACTTCGGCGACCTGGTCGGGGCGCGAGCTGTGCAGGAGCGAGACGAGGTCGCAGCCGTCGTCCATCGTCAGCTGCGGTCGTGTGTCGGCGACGGCCTCGAGGTGGGCGTAATACGTGTCGCGGTCCTCGCCGCGTCGGGCGTAGACCGAGATGCCGTAGGCCTCCACCAGCGCGGCCGCCACGTCGTCCTTCGTGGAGAGGGGGTTCGAGGCGGCCAGCACGACCTCCGCGCCACCCGCCTTGAGGGTGCGCATCAGGTTGGCGGTCTCGGTCGTCACGTGAAGGCACGCCCCGACACGGAGGCCGTCGAGCGGGCGATCCTTCTCGAACCGCTCGCGGATCAGCCGCAGAACGGGCATCTCGCGCTCGGCCCACTCGATCCGCCGGATGCCCTCGGCTGCTAGTCCGAGATCGGTCAGGTCGTGGGCCGGTCGGGCGCCGGTGGTCGTCATCGGATGCGGTTCTCCTTGCGTGAGAAGAAGCGGCGCAGGCTCGCGCCCAGGTCCAGCCAGGGTGATCCGAGGCGGTGGATCAGGCGTTCCTCGAAGCGGATGTATTCGGCGTAGCCGAGCCGTCGGTAGGCGTTGAGCGCGGGCGGGTTGTCCGACCGGACGTTGAGCACGACCTCGTCGCAGGTCCGCAGCAGTTCGGCGGTCACGGCACCGGTGACCGCGGTGGCAAAGCCGCGCCCGCGGTAGTCGGCGTGGGTCAGGACGTTGCCGACGACACCGAGCCGGGCATCGCGGCTGATGACGTGCGTTCCGGCAGCCGCCACGAGATGGCCGTTGGCCCGGATCCCGTAGTACACGCCCTCGGCGATTGCCGACGACGGCAGCCAGGCGGCGAACCCGAGCTGGTAGAGCCGGTTCAACTCGCCGATCTCCGACGGGAGCAACCGCTGGACCGATGCCGGGTACGGCCGGAACGTCGTGCGGTCCGTCCACATTCGGACCATCGGCGGACCCGGATCCACGCGGTAGAACGCCTCGACCGCCGGGAGCGACGCCGGCAGCGCCGCAAGGTACGCGGCGCGTGGTCGCAGGACGTCCCCCAGGATCGCCTTGAGGCCCTCGGGGTCACCCATGAGGAAGACCGGTTGCGGCGTCGCGCCGCCGTATTCCAGGCCGACCGCCACGACCTCGTCGCCGTCCATCGCCACGCCCCAGCGGGTCCGCGCGAACTCGCGGTCCTCGAGGTCGCAGATCGCGTACGCCGCGTAGAGCCGGTCGCGTTCGAGGAACGCGCGCAGGAGCGACCGGTCGACAGTCGTCCGTGCCTCGAGCGAACCGCGCCGGCCAAGCGCGACCGTGGCCATCAGCCCGGGCGTCCGGCCGGCTCGTCCGACCCGGCGGCTGCGTCCCAGCGCGCCCGCGCAGCCGCGACCGCGTCGCGGAAGGCCGGCTCGAAGGGCGCCCGCAGGACCCCCTCCTCGGTCACGACGCCGGTGATCAGCTCCGCCGGCGTCACGTCGAACGAGGGATTGCGGACGGTCGTCCCGATCGGCGCGATGCGCACGCCGCGGACTTCGAGGACCTCGTCGGGTGAGCGCTCCTCGATCGGGATCCCGGAGCCGTCTGCGGTCGCCAGGTCGACGGTGCTCAGCGGCGCACAGCTGTAGAACGGGATCCCGTGGCGTGCAGCGAGGACGGCGAGCGGATAGGTCCCGACCTTGTTGGCGACGTCGCCGTTGGCCGCGATCCGGTCCGCACCGACGAGCACCACGTCGACCTCGCCGGCAGCGATGAGCGACCCCGCGGCGACGTCCGGGATCAGGGTGTGGGGCACGCCGGCCTCGGCCAGCTCCCATGCCGTGATCCGGGCTCCCTGGAGATACGGCCGGGTCTCGTCGACCCAGACATGGATCGGACGCTC
>Ga0299914_10002163_pt1 | contig 13426 bp, 11 predicted proteins | sample RVTome_10_FD_201361 | JGI IMG/M metagenome (GOLD analysis project Ga0299914, IMG submission 201361) | Soil microbial communities from uranium-contaminated site in the Upper Colorado River Basin, Wyoming, United States - RVT153D57 (version 2) ...
GCTCGACCGAGGCCTTGATGATGCGCACCGGTCGTTCGCTCGGTGAGCTCGCCCTCGTGCTCGACCGGCTCGAGAACTCGGGTTGGGTCGTGCGGCGCGGTGGTTGGACCGAACGCGTCGGAGACCCGTCGGATGAGTGCCGATCGTGAAGAACACCGGAATCTCGCCGCTGCGCCAGTACTGTGCTGCGCATGGCGAAGTCGGAAGAGTGGCGGGTCGACGACTTCATCGCGTCGCTCACTGCGGCGTCGCCCGCAACGCTTCGTGCCTATCGCACCGACCTCGAAGCCTTCGTCGGCTGGAGCGCGCGGCTCGATGTCGGCGATCCCTCCCGTGTCAACCGCAAGATGCTGCGCCGCTATCTCTCGTTCCTCCACACCCGTGGCTTCGCCCAACGCTCGTTGGCGCGCAAGGCCTCGTCGTTGCGTCGGTACTTCGACTGGCTGCGACGCTCCGGGGTCATCGAGGCAAGCCCCGCAACGAACCTCACCGCCCCCAAAGCGGGCGGTCGTCTGCCTCGTGTGTTGCGCACCGACGAGATGACGACGATCCTCGATTCGGCTCCCACAGATGCTCGCGCCGATCCACACATCACCGCCCGAGACGACGCCGTACTCGAGCTCCTTTACGGAAGTGGTCTACGTGTCGGCGAGCTGTGTGGGCTCGACGTCGACAACGTCGACCTCGCAAATGCCACAGTGCGCGTCTGGGGAAAGGGACAGAAACAACGCCAAGTGCCAATGAGCCAGCCATCCGTCGCGGCCATTGCCACCTGGCTCGACGAAGGCCGCGATGTGCTCGTCACCGCCGACACTCCTGCGCATGCTTTGTTTCTCAATCGCCGTGGGCGACGGCTCACACCGCGGGATGCACGGCGGATTCTCGATCGCCGAGCGCCTTCGCCGACCCACCCACACGCACTACGGCATACCTTCGCGACGCACCTGCTCGACGGAGGCGGCGACCTTCGGGCTGTGCAGGAGCTGCTCGGTCACGCGGACCTCTCGACGACACAGCACTACACTCACGTGAGCAAGGAGCGGCTTCGTCAGGTACTCGATGCCACTCACCCGCGAGCGTAGGACCGACGTTGGACGAGCAGGCACCGACACAGATCGACGGTCTTTGGACCGAATACAAGTCGGCGGGCGATCGCGAGCTGCGCGATCAGTTGATCGTTCATTACTCGCCGCTCGTCAAGTACGTCGCCGGTCGTGTTGCCGTTGGCCTGCCACAGAACGTCGAGCAATCGGATCTCGTGAGCTATGGCATCTTCGGTCTGATCGACGCGATAGAGAAGTTCGATCTGGCTCGCGGCTACAAGTTCGAGACCTACGCCATCGCACGCATCAAGGGAGCGATCCTCGACGAGCTCCGTTCGATCGATTGGGTACCTCGATCGGTTCGCGCCAAGGCACGTTCGCTCGAGAAGGCCTACGCCAAGCTCGAGAGCGAGCTTCACCGAACGCCGACCGATGACGAGCTCGCGGTCGAGCTCGATGTGAGCGAAGACCAGCTTCAGACGATGTTGTCGCAGATCTCGTTCGTGGGCCTGGTTGCCCTTGACGAGATGCTTTCGGTCGGCGGCGACCGTGGCGAGTCGCTGACGCTCGGCGACACCATTGCCGACGGTGGTGAGGGACCCGTGCAGGCGTACGAAGTCGAAGAGATGCGCCACATACTCGCGGAGGCGATCAACCGCATGCCCGAGCGCGAGAAGATCGTGCTGACGCTCTATTACTACGAGGGACTCACGCTGGCCGAAATCGGTCAGGTCCTGGGTGTCACCGAGAGTCGCGTGTGCCAGATCCACACGAAGGCCGTGCTGCAGCTTCGTTCGAAGATCCTCGCCCAAGAGCGCGAGCCCGCCTGAGTCGACGACCTCGTCGCGTTTGCGTACAACCTGGCTTCCCCCGTCATCGCTGATCCGGGGGAGGACTCATGCCACCGCGTGTGGTGTTCACAGCCGTGGCGATCACGGTGCTGCTGGTGTTGCTGTCGTCATGTCCGACCCGGGCGGATGCGGGGGAAACCGTCACCTACATCCCGCCGGTCGATGCGCCGATCGTCGACCCCTTCCGACCGCCGCCGACGCGCTACGGGTCGGGAAATCGCGGACTGGAGTACGCAACGGCGGACGGCACCGCGGTACGAGCCGCCGCCGATGGCGTGGTGGCCTTCGCCGGCGACGTCGCAGGTGCGCTCCACGTGACCTTGTCGCATCCCGACGGGCTTCGCACCAGCTATAGCTTTCTCGCCGAGGTGGCCGTTCTCCGTGGTCAGCGCGTCCGAAGGGGCGATGTGGTCGGAACCGCCGACCGGCGTCTGCACTTCGGTGCCCGCGATCTCGACGACAACTATCTCGACCCGGAATCGCTTTGGTCGGGCGCGTCGCGTGCACGAGCGCGGCTCGTGCCGGGCGTCGACGAAGGTGCCGCCCCTCTCGCGAGTGCCGAGCGGGCTGCGCTGTTGAGTCTGTTACTCGACCGTGGTGCGCGTTGGGTCGGCGACCGCGCCGAGGCTGCTCGGTTGGTCATGCACTACGCCGTCGAGCTCCGGCCCGAGGTTCGCTTGGCGCGTACGGCCCGAACGATCGCTCGACTGCGCGCGCAGCAACGGTTCTGTACGCCAGCTGACGAAGCGCCGGCGCCTCCTTCTAGTAGGCGCATCGCTATTCTGGTCGGCGGCCTCGGGTCGACTGCCACTCACGCCGCGGTCGACGATGTGGACACCACCGCGCTCGGGTTTGCCGAGAACGACGTGCTTCGCTTCTCCTACGCAGGAGGTCGTGTACCCGACGCGACGGACAACCCACGTTTCGGATCCGTTCCGGCGACGGCCTATGGCGCGGCCGACAGCAACGGCGATCTCGAGCTCGCAGCGGCCCAGTTGGGGGAGCTGTTGCGGCTGGTGGGCACGGCGCAGCCCGGCGTTCCGATCGATGTGATCGCCCACTCACAGGGCGGTGTCGTTGCACGGTTGGCGATCGCCCAGGAGGCATCCGTTCAACGATTGCCGGCCAGTGTCTCGACGCTGGTCACGATCGGCACGCCCCACGATGGTGCGGATCTCGCGACCGCGGCCGCGGCTCTGGGTCGCCCAGTTGATCTCATGCCTGAGGCGGTTGTCCGCGCCGTGTCCGGACAGGATCCGAGCGCAATCTCCGTCCGTCAGCTCAACGAGGTTTCGGACTTCATCGACGAACTCGATGAGCTTGTCCTTCCACCGGCGCTGCGGCGCGTGTCCATCGCAGCTCGGGGTGACTTGGTGGTGGCGGTTCCACGCACGGTCGAGGACCAGTGGCCGTCGGCGGTTGTTGCCCTCGGCGGGCTCGATGCCCACGATCGCCTACCGGGCGCCGAGGCGACGACACGCGAGATCGCCCTGGCTCTTGCCGGCCGGCCGCCGACGTGCGCGAGCACCGAAGAGACGGTCACGGACGCGATCTCGGGCGAGACCGTGTCCCTCGCCACCGACTTGATCGCGGCATCGATGCTGGCCGAGGCCGCTCTCCTGGGTTGAAGGCCCCGCCGAAGGCTGCCGTCTCGGCGACTCGGGGCCACGGTTGGCTGCTGAGGGTGTCGTTCCGTACACTCATCCCTCGGTTCGGACCTCATCCGACCTGATTGCGTGGCACCGCAACCGGCGGTGCCCAAGAGCAACTCCGCCGTAGTTCACCCACGGTCGCCTTCGGGCGCTCGAACCGCGGCTTCGAAGCAACCGATGGGAAGGGAGAATCGCAATGGCAGTCGTGACCATGCGCGACCTGCTCGAGGCGGGTGTGCACTTCGGGCACCAGACCCGACGCTGGAACCCCAAGATGAAACGCTTCATCCACGGGGAACGCAACGGGATCTACATCATCGATCTGCAGCAGACCCTGGCGCGCATCGAGGCCGCCTACTCGTTCGTCCGTGATCTCGTCGGCGACGGCGGCATCGTCCTGTTCGTCGGGACGAAGAAGCAGGCCCAGGATCCAGTCCGCTCGTACGCCGACAAATGCAACATGCCGTTCATCAACGAGCGCTGGCTCGGCGGGATGCTGACGAACTTCCAGACGATCTCCAAGCGTGTCGGCAAGATGAAGGACTACGAGCGCATGCGCGCCGCCGGTGAGTTCGAAGCCATGCCGAAAAAGGAAGCGCTCATGTTGTCGCGCGAGCTCGAGAAGCTCGAGCGCAACTTGGGGGGCATCCGCGATCTCGACCGGTTGCCCGACGCGATCTTCGTACTCGACACGAAGAAGGAAGACATCGCCGTCACGGAGGCCAACAAGCTCGGCGTCCCGATCGTCGCGGTGGTCGACACGAACTGTGATCCTGATGTGATCGACTACGTGATCCCGGGTAACGACGACGCCATTCGGTCCGCGACCCTGATGTCGCGAATCGTCAGCGACGCGGTACTCGAGGGTCGCTTCATTGCGTCACGTCGCGGCGGAGCTACAGGCGGCCCACCGGTCGACCGCTCGGCGGAAGAGGAAGCAAAGGTGGCTAAGCAGCAGGCCGAGGCGCGACGTCAGGCAGCGCTCGCTGCCTCAGAGCGTGAGAACCGCATCACGGCGGGGGCCGAGGCGGCCGGTACGGCGGAATCACAAACCGCCACAGCCACCGAGAACCCGACGGCCGAGCCCGCGAAGACCGAGGAGTAGTCGAATCCATGGCTGATTTCACCGCCAAGGACGTACAACGTCTGCGCCAGGAGACCGGCGCGGGGATGATGGATGCGAAACGAGCACTCATCGAGAACGATGGCGACTTCGAGAAGGCCAAGCATTGGCTGCGCGAGAAGGGGCTCGGGAAGGCGAAGGAGCGGGGCGACCGCGAGAACGCGCAAGGTGCGGTCGCCGTGGTTGTCGATGGCGACATCGGCGCCATCGTGCAGATCCGGTGTGAGACCGACTTCACCGCGAAGAGCGAGGGTGTCACATCGCTTGTGGGCGATCTGGCCGAGCTCGTCGTTGCGAAGGGCGAAGCGGCCGTCGGTGAGCGCGACAAGGAGGTCGAGGACCTCAGACTGACCACGAAGGAGAACCTCGAGATCGGAAGTGTCGTGCGCTTCGAGGTGCCGGCCGACCACATCCTCGACTCGTACCTGCATCTTCAGGACGGGCGCGGCGTCAATGCGGTGCTCGTCGAGCTGGCGGGGGGAAACAAGGAGCTCGCCCACGACATCGCCGTGCACATCGCGTTCACCAAGCCGCCCTATCTTCGGCGCGACGAAGTGCCGACGGAGGATGTCGAGAAGGAGCGCCAGGCGCTGCTCGAGATCACCAAGGCCGAGGGCAAGCCGGAGCAGGCGTGGCCCAAGATCGTCGATGGCCGTCTCAACGGCTGGTTCAAGGAGCGCGTGCTGCTCGAGCAGAGCTTCGTGCGCGACGAGAAGAAGTCGATCGAACAACTGCTCGACGGCGCCGAGATCATTCGGTTCGCGCAGGTGTACATAGGTTCCTGACAAACGCATCGGAGCGGCGGCGTGACCAACCCAACGAGTTCGGGCAACGGCGGTCGACGTCGCTGGAGCCGGGTGTTGTTGAAGGTGTCGGGCGAGGCTTTCGCAGGGGAGGGGAGCTACGGCATCGACGGCGTGATCGTCCAACGGATCGCGCGTGAAGTAGCCGAGGTACGTCGCGACCTGGACGTCCAGATAGCGATCGTGGTCGGAGGAGGCAACATCTGGCGCGGCATGTCGGGTGCGGGCGCAGGCATGGATCGCGCCCAAGCCGACTACATGGGCATGCTCGCCACTGTCATCAACGCGCTAGGCCTCCAGGACACACTCGAACAGCTCGGTCAGCCCACTCGCGTGCAGACGGCGATCGACATGGCCCAGGTCGCCGAGCCGTACATCCGTCGTCGTGCAGTGCGGCATCTAGAGAAGGGCAGGGTCGTGATATTCGCGGCCGGCACGGGTAACCCTTTCTTCACCACCGACACCGCGGCGGCCCTGCGCGCGGTCGAGATCGAGGCGGACGTCCTGCTGAAGGGAACGCACTCGGGCACCGACGGGATCTACACGGACGACCCGAAGCTGAACCCCGATGCCGAGAAGCTCGAGGAAGTCAACTACCTGGAGGTTCTCAACCGAGGGCTCCGAGCGATGGACTCCACCGCGATCACGCTCTGTATGGACAATGAGCTGCCGGTCGTCATGTTCGACCTGCTGGGGGAAGGCAACGTACGAGCGTTGCTAGAGGGCCACGAGGTCGGCACCCTCGTGCATTGATTCGGGTGAGCCTTGCACTAGGTTCGACAGAGCGATCAACAACTCGGGCGACCAGCGACTGGGGCGACCAGAATCCGGGGGTCCTCAGCCTCGAGCCCACTGAGACACCCAGCTCAGACAGTAGGGAGACGGCAGTGACCAGCGAGATGGCCGACGTCGTGCTCGCAGAAGTCGACGACAAGATGAGCAGGGCCGTCACCCACGCGCGGAGCGAGTTCGCGGGGGTGCGCACAGGTCGGGCCACGCCCGCATTGGTCGAGAAGATGCCGGTGGATTACTACGGCACCGAGGTCCCGCTCCAACAGTTGGCCGGCTTCACGGTGCCCGAAGCTCGACAGTTGCTCATCACTCCCTACGACAAGGGTGCGATGGGAGCGATCGAAAAGGCGATCCAGAACTCGGACCTTGGTCTCAACCCGAGCAACGATGGCGTCAACATTCGCCTCAACTTCCCACCGTTGACGCAGGAGAGGCGCAAGGACCTCGTGAAACTGGTTCGACACATGGCCGAGGAAGGGAAGGTCGCGTTGCGCAATCTTCGTCGAGCTGCCCGACACGAGCTCGAGGGGTTGGAGAAGGATGGAGAGTTGTCGTCCGACGAGCTCAAGCGAGCCGAGAAGGAGCTCGACCGCGCCATACACGGTCACGAGGCCGACATCGACGCGTCGCTGCAAGCCAAGGAACACGAGCTGCTGGAGGACTGATGCCCGGTGATTCGCTCTTCAGTCGGAGCAATCAGGAAAGCGGCGGCACCGATGACGCCGAAGGCGTCCGCATCATAGATGCCGACGCCGCGGCCGAAGCAGTGGAACGCGGTGACACCGCCAAGCGAAAGGCCGACGATCAGCCGAAGTACGGAGATCGACCACCACCGCCCGACGGTCCGCGACCGACCCTGCGCTTTCCGCAGGCCGGCGCCGACGCGCCGCCGGTGATCGAGCGTCCCCGGGTCGCGGCTGTCGAGCCTCGTTCGGCCGACGAGCCGCGCCCGTCGCCACCGCCTGACGAACCGACGATCACTGTCGAGCCGGCGACCGGTGAGACTCAACTGCCGCACTGGACCGAACCAGCTACTGGCGAGGTCCCGCGAGTGATCATCGGCGAGGGCGATGCCGACGGCGGCATCGCCGATCAGGAGCGGTGGTCGTCATTCGCCAACGCCGGTCCCCGCTGGCGGGACGAGCACGACAACTGGGACCAGGATGTCGCGTCGGCGCTCGCCGCCGACGAATCCGACGAGCACGAGGCGCCGATGGGCGCTCTCGACACCAGCGAGCGGCTGACGCAAGAGGAGTTCTTGACCTTCGACGATCTCAACGTTCCCGAGGCGCCTGGACGTTCGACTGCTTCAGCCGCCCCGACGCCCGACGTGGCTGAGCCTGATCCGATCCGCATCCAGAGCGCGCCGCAACACAGCGATCGGACGGTCGCACGTCAGGCGTCGAGCCAACCGGCCGGTCGACCTCGCGCCGCGTCGATCCAAGGCTCGTCGCCTCGAAAAAGCGCGCGTCGAACCGCCGATGGTGACTCGGGTAGTGGTGCCGGCGGCGGTCGAGACGTCCCCCAGGCGATCTTCGTCGGTGTGGCCATAGCCGTGGCGGCGATCATTCTGATGCAGCTCGGTCCCGGTTTCACGATGGTGTTGGTCGAGGCGGTCATCGTCCTCGCGGGGGTCGAGTTCTTCAGCGCGGTGCGCCGAGGTGGTCACCGCCCGGCCACCCTGCTCGGCTTGGCGGCCGTTGCCGCGTATCCCTTGGCGGTCTATTGGCGCGGGGAGCCGGCGATGCCGCTGGTGCTGTTCCTCACGATCGTCTTCACGCTGATGTGGTACCTGCTCGGCGTTGGAGGCAACGCGCGCCCGCTGCCCAACACCGGAATCACGGTCCTCGGTGTCGCGTGGGTGGGGCTGTTCGGCTCGTTTGCCGCATTGTTGCTGACGATCCCCGTCGAAGGCGTCAGCATCTTCCTCGTCACAGTGGTCGCCGGCGTGTTGTACGACGTCGGTGGTTTCGTCATCGGCCGGCAGTTCGGCCGTTCTCCGCTCTCGTCGGTGAGCCCGAACAAGACGATCGAAGGGCTGCTCGGTGGGATGGTCGTTGCCGTCGTCGCCACCCTGATCGTCGCCAGATTCTTCGGCCCGTTCTCGCTCGGCGAGTCGCTGGTGTTCGGCATAGCGCTGGCAATCGCCGCACCGCTCGGGGACCTGGCGGAGTCGCTGCTGAAACGCGATCTCGGCGTCAAGGACATGGGCACCCTGCTGCCCGGCCACGGCGGGCTGCTCGATCGTTTCGACAGCATGCTGTTCGTCCTGCCCACCGCCTATTACATGGTTCGCGTGCTCCTTTAGCTTCGGCGCCTGGGTTGTCGGAGCTGGGTTTGTCGGCTCGAGGCTGACGACCGGAGGTCGGCAGCGGGTGACGATGTCGTCGGGTGCCGAAGGCCAGGCGCCGGATTATCGGCGCCGAAGTTACTCTGGACCTGTGGCTGTCACGCGGGTCGCGCTCGCCGGTTCGACCGGGTCGATAGGCACCCAGACCCTCGACGTCCTCCGGTCCGAGCCCGACCGCTTCGAGCTCATCGGACTCGGTGCCAGCGGCCGGCAGCTCGACGAGCTCGTGGCCCAAGCGCGGGACTTTCGGCCAAAGGTCGTGGCGGTCGCCGATTCCGCCGCCGGGCCGTCGCTGATCGAGCGACTACCCGAGTGCGAGATTCGTGCCGGTGGCGATGCGCTGCCCAGTTTGGCCGAGGAGGCCGACGTCGTTGTCAACGGCGTGGTCGGTTTCGCTGGGCTTTCGGTGACCCTCGCGACACTTCGCGCCGGTCGCCGATTGGCGCTAGCCAACAAGGAGTCACTCATTGCTGCCGGACCCGTCGTTCGGCGAGCGCGCCGAACGCCTGGCGCCGAGCTCGTCCCGGTCGATAGCGAGCATTGCGCGGTGCATCAGTGTCTCCGAGCCAACGACAACGCCGCTCGCGTGCGCCGCATCGTGCTCACCGCAAGCGGTGGGCCCTTCCGCGGTCGTAGGCGCGACGAACTGCGCACGGTCACGGTCGACCAAGCTCTCGCGCACCCCACGTGGCAGATGGGCCCCAAGATCACGATCGACTCGTCGACGCTGATGAACAAAGGGCTCGAAGTGATCGAAGCGTACGAGCTGTTCGGAGATGCGGCCGCCGACGGCGGCTTCGGCGTGTCATTCGACGACATCGAGGTGGTCGTCCACCCACAGTCGATCGTTCACTCGATGGTCGAGTTCTCCGACGGTGCCACCATCGCGCAGTTGTCCCTACCCGACATGCGGCTGCCGATCGGCTACGCCCTCGCCTACCCGGATCGCATCGAGACATCGTTCGGCGGCATCGACTGGTCGCAGCTGGGTCGGCTGGATTTCGAGCCGCCCGACCTCGAGGCATTTCCCTGTCTGGGTCTGGCCTATGAAGCCGGCCGGGTCGGCGAGACCGCCCCAGCCTGGTTGAACGCGGCCAACGAGGTGGCGGTCGAGGCATTTCTCGACCGGAAGATCGGATGGCAGGACATTCCGAAGGTTCTCGAAGCGACCTTGGCGCGGCATGATGGAACACCAGCCGAATCCGCCGACGTTGTCATCGAAGCCGACCATCGGGCCCGTGCTGTGGCCCACGCCGTGATCGAGGCACGGACCACCCGGTCCAATCCCTCCTGATGAAAGCAGCGCCGTGACCGACACCACGCACCAACCCACCGAGACGGATCCACCGTCGAACGGCGATACGCGGTCCTGGCCGCAGATCGGCGGCGGGCCGGGACCCTCGCCCGAAGGCGAGTCGGTGGGCTCGAGCAGCTGGCTGCGACTCGTCGCGTTGGCGATCGGGATCGCGGCGCTCGGTCTCCTAACTGGCATCTCGGTGTTGGCGATCGTTTTCGCCATCGCCATCTCGATCTTCCTGCACGAGCTCGGCCATTTCCTCGTCGCCAAGCGCGCCGGCATGATGGTCACGGAGTTCTTCATCGGCTTCGGTCCGCGCATCTGGTCGTTCCGTCGCGGCGAGACCGAATACGGCATCAAGGTGATCCCAGCCGGGGCCTACGTGCGCATCATCGGCATGCACAACCTCGAGCAAGTCGACCCCGCCGACGAGGGCCGCACCTATCGCGCCCAGCCGTACCGCAAGCGGCTCCCGGTCGTGCTGGCGGGACCGTTCGCCAACTTCGCCATCGCGCTCGTCCTCCTGTTCGTGCTGTTCGTGGGGTGGGGTACACCGAACACCGATCGCTGGACGGTCGATCGTGTGCTCGCGGGGACGGCTGCCGCCGAAGCGGGACTGCAAGCCGGAGATCGAATCATCAGCTTCGACGGGCAGTCGGTCGGCGATTTCGCCGGCCTCAGCGAGATGATCCAACCTGCGGCCGGGCGCCCGGTCGAGATCGTCTACGAGCGCGACGGGCAGGAGCTCACGGCCACCACCGTGCTCAGCTGGCGCCTGGCCGAGGACGCCGCCGCCGCCTTGCCACCGCTGCGAACCGGCGACCAAGTGCTGTTGGTCAACGGCCAGGAGGTCGACACCTACGACGCCTTCGTCACGCAGGTCAATGCCGGTGACGCGACGCGAGCCACGGTGGTCTTCGACCGTGGTGGCTACCGGTACGAGACCGACGTGGCCACGCCCGTCGAACTTCCGGCCGAGGGGTATCTGGGATTCCTCGGCGTCGGTCCCGAGATCTCACGCGAGCGCCTGAGCCCGATCGCGGCGATCGGCGAGTCCGGCTCCACCTTCGGTGAGGTCGTCGTCGAGTCAGTGACGGCCATCGGCGATCGCTTCTCACCGACGGGGATCGGCGAGTACGTCGAGACCGTCACGAACGCCACGAGCGAGGACGGCGCGCCCGGGACGGCGGGGATTCGCCCGTTGGAGCCCGACGCACAACTCGCGATCAGCTCGGCACCCGACCCGCAGGACGAGAACCGGTTCCTTTCGATCCTCGGCGTCGGCCGACTGGGTTCCCAAGCGTTCGACAGCGGACCGATCGCGTTCATGTGGTTGCTGATATTGGTCAACATCTTCCTCGGGCTGTTCAATCTCGTCCCGCTCCCGCCCCTCGATGGCGGTCATGCGGCCATCGCGACCTATGAGACCGTTCGCGAGAAGATCAGCGGCCGCCGCTACCGCGTCGACATCGCCAAGCTGATGCCCGTCACCTACGCGATGGTCTTCCTGATCGTCGCGATCGGGATCACGTCGCTCTATCTCGACATCGTCGACCCCGTGCAGAACCCCTTCGGGCCCTAGTACGTGAAGCACCAGACTCGCTACGAGCGGCGAAAGACCCGACAGATCCTCGTGGGCGACGTCGCTGTCGGTGGCGATGCCCCGGTCTCGGTGCAGTCGATGACCACCACCAAGACCTCCGATGTCGAGGGCACCCTCGCCCAGGTGTACGCGCTGGCCGGCGCGGGTGCCGACATCGTGCGATGCACGTGCAACGAGCGGGAGGCGGCAGAGGGCCTCGCCCACATCGTGCCGCGATCACCGGTCCCGATCATCGCCGACATACACAACCAGTACCGGCGAGCGCTCGAGGCGCTCGAGGCCGGGGTGCACGGTCTTCGACTGAACCCGGGCAACATTCGCAAGCCCGACCACATCAAGGCGGTGGCTCGTGAGGCACGCGACCGCGGGGTGTCGATTCGGATCGGTGTCAACGGTGGCTCTCTGGATCCCGCGCTGTACGACAAGTACGGAGGTGTCACTCCCGAAGCCATGGTCGAGTCGGCAGTGCAGGAGTTGGGCTACTTCTCGGAGGTCGACTTCGAGGACGTCAAGATCTCGGTCAAAGCGTCAAACGTCCCCTTGATGATCGACGCCTACCGACTCCTCTCCGAGACGGTCGATCATCCGCTGCACGTCGGCGTGACCGAAGCCGGTCCGCCTCCCGCAGGGCTCGTCAAGTCGACTGCCGGCATCGCGACGCTCCTGGCCGAGGGCATCGGTGACACGATTCGCTACTCGTTGACCGCCGATCCCGTCGAGGAAGCCAGAGCCGGACGTCAGTTGCTCGAAGCCATGGGTCTGCGTGAGCGCAAGGGGCTCGATCTGATCGCGTGCCCATCGTGTGGACGGGCCGAGGTCGATGTCATTCAGGTCGCGGCCGACGCGCAGCAGGCACTCGACGAGCTGTCACTGCCCATTCAGGTGGCGGTCATGGGCTGCGTGGTGAACGGCCCGGGTGAGGCGCGCGAGGCCGACGTCGGCATCGCTGCGGGTCGTCGGCGGGGGCACTTGTTCGTGAAGGGCAAGGTCGTGAAGGTGGTGCCCGAATCCGAGATGGTCGCGGCCTTGGTCGAGTGGGGCCAGCTCGTCGCGGCGGAGGGCATCGACGCCGCCCAACAACGAGCCGATGCCGACGCCGAGGCCGAAGCCGAGCGCGATCGCCGAGCGCTGCTCGACGAGCAGGGTGACGACGTCAATCGCGCCACGGAGCACATCACCGAGATCCGTCGTCTCGACCAGTCCGAGTAGCCGGCTTCGTCGCCGGCATCCCGGAACCTCTCGCCTGATCGCGTCGGCTTGCGCGGGTTTTCGGGACAGGTAGGTCCGAGGGGGGCCGGTAGTCTCCTGCGATGGCCGGTTCGAAGACCAAGGGCAAGGCACCCGTCCTCACCCTGCAAGCCGACGATTTCCCGCGCTGGTACCAGGACGTCGTCGCCAAAGCCGAGCTGGCCGACAACGGGCCCGTCAGCGGCACGATGGTCATACGTCCCTACGGCTACTCGATCTGGGAGCGCATGCAGGCCGAGGTCGACCGACGCATCAAAGATGCCGGCGCGCAGAACGCCTACTTCCCACTGTTCATCCCGGAGAGCTACCTGCGCCGCGAGGCCGAGCATGTCGAGGGGTTCAGTCCGGAGTTGGCCGTCGTCACGGTCGCCGGTGGCAAGGAGCTCGATGAGCCCATCGTGGTCCGGCCGACGAGCGAGACCGTCATCGGTGAGTTCATGGCCAAATGGATCCAGAGCTACCGTGACCTACCGCTTCTCTTGAACCAGTGGGCCAACGTCGTTCGCTGGGAGCTACGCCCGCGGGTCTTCCTGCGCAGCAGGGAGTTCATCTGGCAGGAAGGGCACACCGCCCACGCGACGGAGCGGGACGCTCAGGACTACGCCCGTCGGATCCTTCACGAGGTCTACGAGGACTTCATGGTGAATGTGCTCGCCACACCTGT
>Ga0299914_10002164_pt1 | contig 13426 bp, 13 predicted proteins | sample RVTome_10_FD_201361 | JGI IMG/M metagenome (GOLD analysis project Ga0299914, IMG submission 201361) | Soil microbial communities from uranium-contaminated site in the Upper Colorado River Basin, Wyoming, United States - RVT153D57 (version 2) ...
CGCGCTCGACGAGCTGGGCAAGCCCTTCCCGAAGGAGCTGCCGCTGGCGCGCGAGGTCTTCATCGCGCCGAGCAAGAAGGCGGCGATGGACCGCTGCGGCCCGTTCCTCGCCGAGAAGTACAAGATCTATCACGAGTGGGGCCAGGACACGGCGATGCCCGAAGGCGACAACGACCTCTCGCTGGCGCTCGAAGAGCTGCAGGAAGACCGCTTCCTGCTGGGCCCGGCCGATGCGATCGCCGAGAGCCTGATCGCCTATAATAAGAAGCTCGGCATCAATCACGTGGTGCTGCAGTTCCACTGGGTCGGCATGCCGCAGGATCTGGTGCTGGAACAGATGCAGATGTTCGCCGAAGAGGTCATGCCGAAAGTGGCGCAAGGCATCTAGACATAGATACATGGACTAGGGACGGGAGTTACGCTCGATGAAATACGGCTTCTTCATTCGCGGCCAGTATCGCCAAGGCGACGACATGGTCGCCCGCTTCAAGGAACTGATGGCGCAGGCGCGCCTTGCCGACAAGCTCGGCTTTTCCGATCTGCTGACCGGCATGCACTATGCGGGCTATCCGTTGAGCCAGTTCCAGCTCATCCCGTTCCTGTCGCGTGTGATGGTCGAGGTGCCGAACATGCGCATCGTCACCGGCATCATACTCTTGTCGCTGCACAAGCCGCTCGACATGGCCGAGCAGCTCGCCACGATCGACGTGATGTCGGAGGGCCGGCTGGTGTTCGGCGCTGGGCTCGGCTATCGCGACGTCGAGTTCCTCGGCTTCGGCACCAGCCAGCAGGAGCGCGTGCCGCGGTTGCTGGAGAACCTCGAGGCGATCAAGCGGCTGTGGACCGAGGACCACGTCAACATGAAGGGCTCGCATTTCGAGCTCGCCGACTGCACGCTGTCGCTCAAGCCGGTGCAGAAGCCGATGCCGCCGATCTGGCTCGGCGCCAATGCCGACGCGGCGGTGCGGCGCGCGGCCAAGCTAGCCGATACCTGGTTCATCAACCCGCACCAGCGCATGGACACGATCGAGCGCCAGCTCAGCATCTACAATCAGTCGCTGGAGGAGTTCGGCAAGCCTTTCCCGAAGGAGCTGCCGCTGATGCGTGAGATCTTCGTCGCCAGGACGCGGGCGGAAGCGGTCCGTCTCGCCCGGCCCTATCTGGAAGAGAAGTACAAGGTCTACCACGAGTGGGGCCAGGACAAGGCGATGCCGAAGGGCGACGACGACCTGTCGCTCGCTTTCGATGAGCTGACGCGCGACCGTTTCCTGTTCGGCTCGCCCGACGAGGTCGCCGAGCAGATCATCGGCTACAACAAGCGGCTCGGCGTCACCCACATGGTGCTGGGCCTGCACTGGGTCGGCATGCCGCACAACCAGGTGACGGAAAGCATGCACCTGTTCGCCGAGGAGGTGATGCCGAAGGTGAAGCAGGCGATCGGATAAGCCTAGAAGCGCAGCGAGAGGGCGAGCGAGCCGAAGCTGTCGAAGCCGTCCTGGCCCTTGAACTCCGGCGTGCGGAAAAGGTGCGTGTAGGACAGGCGCGCGCGCTGGAAGGTGATTGCAAGGCCACCCTGCAGATCGGCGACAAAGGGGTATTTGTCGACGCTGCGGCTGCCGCGGAAGGTGTTGCCGTCGAGGAAGATGTTGCGGGCAACGCCGCGGCCCTCGACCCCGCCGAAGAAATACCAGCCGATCGCGACCTCCGGCAGAAAGAAATCCGAGCCCGGCAGGTTGGGACGGATTTTCGGCGGTCCGTAATCCGCGGGCAGGTCCTTGCCGAACCGCGCCGTGAAGCCGGCGGCGCCATGCGTCTGGACGTTGCCGAGCGCAAGTCCAAAGTGCGGCGTGAAATCAAAGCCGAGATTCTCGATCGGGATGAGCTTAGAGACGGGCAGCTCGAACAGGCTGCGCCGGCTGGTCTCGTAATAGAGGTTTATGCCAGGCTCCGTCTTGATCTGTTTGCCCCAACCCTCCGGCTTGTTGAAGCCGAATATCCGATGCCACTCGGTCTGGGTTTCCTTGGCGAAGGAATAGGGGCCGACCATGCCGAGATCCAGCTCGAGCTTGTCGAGCCAGGTTCCGTTATCGGACAGCAGGCCGAAGCCTGCATAGAGCCAGCCGGCATAAGGCCGGTCGTTGGAAGGCGGATCGTCGAGCGTGATGTCTTCCGGCGTGTAGATGTTCTGCCCAAGCGAAAAGCTGACGCGCATATTGTGCGTCGAGCCGAACAGGGGCACGACCTCGCCGAACCTGCGCATCAGGATCGGGACCGCGCCCTCCGGCGACAGGTAGGCGATGCGCATGCCGTTCGTGTAATGCGAATCGCTGCCACCGAAGAAATCGTTATCGAATTGCAGGGTGAGGAAGGCCGATTTGTCCAGCGGGCGTTTTGTCGTGTCGTCCGGCGTCACGTCCTGCGCGCGCGCGGGCGCTGCTGCTGCCAATGCGACCATCGCCCAAAGAAGAAACCTGACGGAGAGTTTCACGCCTCGAGTCCGGGCCTTATGAGGGAGTTGGGCTTGCCGTCTCCCCGCTCATAGCGGAGGGCGCGCGGCAGGCGTACGGGCTCGAGCGTGCCGGCGCCGAAGGACGCCGCCGTTCGATCCGGCTGGACGTCCTGATAGAGCGTGGTGCGTTGCTTCGGCGTCCGGCCTATGGCCCGGATCATCGCTTCCATCGCTTCGGGCGGCATCTCCTCGCCGTGCGAGGCGCCCGCGGCGCGCGTGATGGTCTCGTTCATCAGCGTGCCGCCGACGTCGTTCGCACCCGCGTTGAGGCAGTCGCGCACCCCTTCCGGTCCCATTTTGACCCAGGAGGTCTGCACGCTTCGGAAATGCGGATGCAGCGCCAGCCGCGCGACGGCGTGCATCAGGACGCCTTCGCGGAAGGTCGGGCCGCGGCGCGCGCGACCCTTCAGAAAGATCGGCGCTTCCATGGCGACGAAGGGCAACGGCACGAACTCGGTGAAGCCGCCGGTCCGCATCTGCAGCTCGCGCAGCCGCAGCAGGTGGCGCGCCCAGTGCTCCGGCCCGTCGACATGGCCGAACATGATCGTCGCCGTGCTGCGAAGGCCGAGCCCGTGCGCCGTCTCCATGACCGACAGCCATTGCGCGGTATTGACCTTGTCGGGGCAGATGACCGCGCGCACCTCGTCGTCGAGGATCTCCGCCGCGGTGCCGGGCAGCGTGCCGAGGCCGGCGTCGCGCAGCTCAATAAGGAACGCCTCGACGCTCTTGCCCAGCGTCTTGGCGCCCTGCCAGATTTCGAGCGGCGTGAAGGCGTGCAGGTGCATGTCCGGCAGCACGGATTTCAGCCGCCGGCAGATGTCGAGATAGGTCTCTCCGGTGTAGTCGGGGTGGATGCCGCCTTGCAGGCAGAGCTCGGTCGCGCCGCGCGCCCAGGCCTCGCGCCCGCGCCGCTCGATCTCGTCGAGGCCCAAATCGTAGGGCCGGCCGCGCAAGTTCTCGCTCAGCTTGCCCTTCGAGAAGGCGCAGAACTGGCAGCGGAAATAGCAGACGTTGGTGTAGTTGATGTTGCGGTTGACGACATAGGTGACGGTATCGCCGTTGACCGCGCGGCGTAGCCGGTCAGCCGCGGCGCAGACTTCGGCGAACTCCCGGCCGCGCGCGCGGAACAGGCGGGCGATCTCCGGCTCGGTCAGCGTTTCGCCGGCAGACGCCTTGTCGAGGACGGCGCGGAAGGAGGCATCCGCCGTGCCGGTGCCGGTCGCGAGGTCCGGCGGCGTGCCGGGCAGGCCCGGCGACCAGTCTTCCGCTCGCGCGAAGCCATCGGTGTCGACGGCGCGCCGCAGCGGCGTGCGGAACCGGGGATCGATCCATCGCTCGACATCGCGGGCGTAGGCGGGATAGACGGCAAGGCGCTCGGTCAGCAGCTTCCCCGCCGATCCGGTCTCGCGGGCGAGCGCGTCGAGATGCGGCCACGGCGCTTCCGGGTTGACGTGGTCGGGCGTGACCGGCGATACGCCGCCCCAGTCGTTGATGCCCGCACCGACCAGTTTCGGCAGCACGCCCGGGCTCAGGTTCGGCGGCGCCTGGATGTTCATGTCCGGCCCGAAGGCGAGCCGGGCCGCGGCAATCGTCCACAGCAGCTCGTCCAAGTCCAGCTCCGCGGCCCCGGCCATCCGGGTGCCCGGCTTGGCGCGGAAATTCTGGATGATGATCTCCTGCACGTGACCGTAACGCTCATGCAGGTCGCGCAGTTCCAGCAGCGATTCCAGCCGTTCGCGCCGCGTCTCGCCGATGCCGATCAGGATGCCGGAGGTGAAGGGCACGCGCAGCTCGCCGGCCAGCCGGATCGTCTCCAGCCGCGCCAGCGGATGCTTGTCCGGCGAGCCGTAATGCGGCCCGCCCTTCTCGCAGAGCCGCGGCGATGCGCTTTCCAGCATCAGCCCCTGCGAGACGGAGACGGTGCGGAGGCGCGCAATATCGTCCTTCGTCAGCACGCCCGGGTTTACGTGCGGAAACAGCCCGGTCTCCGCGAACACGGCTTCCGCCATCGCCGTCAGGTAATCGATCGTCGTCTCGTGGCCGAGCGCCGCCAGCTCCTGGCGCGCCATTTCGTAGCGCAGCTCGGGCTTATCGCCGAGCGTGAACAGCGCCTCCTTGCAGCCGGCGGCGGCGCCGGCGCGGGCGACCGCCAGCACGTCGTCCCGCGTCATGTAGGCGCGCTGGCCTTTGCGGGGCGGGTGGGCGAAGGTGCAGTAGTGGCAGACGTCGCGGCAGAGCTGCGTCAGCGGGATGAAGACCTTGCGGGAATAGCTGAAGGCGACGGGATGCGCCCGGTCGCGCAGCGCCGCGGCGGCGCGGGCCAGCGCGGCGGTGTCGTTGAGCTCGGCCAGCGCCAGTACGGCGTCCCGGTCGAGCCGACCTTCCGGTATCCGCAGGATGGTCATCCGGCTGCTCCGCCGGCTCGCCGCGGCTCTTCCCGAAGCCGCGCGGCGATGCCGCTCGTCTCGAGATAGATGTGCGTCCGCGTGCGGCCGCCCCGCGCGATCAGTTGCCGAAGGTCGTCCGGCGTGTCGATGTCGAGCCCGATGCCAGGCAGATCGACGATTTTCGGCTCGATCCCACGCCCACGCGCCGCAGCAAGGTGCGGCTGAAAGCTGTCGTTGCCGAAGCTGAACGGGATCAGTCCCGGCGGCGAGACCGCAATGCAGTTCGAGCCGCGCCGGTCATGTGCCGGCACGATGGTCATCGCCGCTGGGGCCGCGCTGTGGGCGGCGAGCACCGTCCCGATCTCGGCGGCGGTGATCAACGGCGCGTCGCCGGGAACGGTCAGCATTCCCGCTGCGCCGCGGGCGGCGAGGGCCGCCGCCGCGCATTCGATCGCCGCGGTCTGGCCCTGATTCTCCGCTTCCTCGATCAGCGCGGCGCCGTAGGCTCGCGCGACCGCGGCTGCTTCCGGGTCGCGCGTGACCACGGCGATGCCGGCCAGGCCCTGCGTCTCGGAGAGCGCGGTCAGCACGTCCTCGTACATCGTGCGGAACAGCAGCCGCCGCTCGGCGGGGCTCAGCGCCGCAGCAAGCCGCTGTTTCGCATCGACCAGATCTTTTGCCGGCAGCACCGCCCACATGCCAGGATTCCTTGTTTTGGTGCGGTCCATTGGCGAGAGGCCGACTATAGCAAAGGGAAGCGCGGCGGTACCAGAGGCTCGCCGGTCAGGCCTCCATCTCCCAGAGATGCGGATAGCGCCGTATGAACCCGCTGTCGGCGAACTCCAGAAGCCCTTCGTACGGGACGCTCGGCGCCGTGTACCAGTAGGATGCCTCGCCGCGGCGGAGGTAGCGCTGCGGCAGCTCGGTGAGGCCGCCCGCGTCGATATTGAACCATGCCACCGGCAGGTCGATCGCCTGGCCGGGCGCGGGGGCGGCCCGCCGTAACTGAAGCAGATTCGTCGCCGGGGTGAAGCCATAGTCGATATCCTGGAGGTGCTCGAGGCCGCCGATCCGGGTGCCGTCGAGATACCAGCCGTCCGGCTCGTGCTCGATGGCATGGGCAAATCGGCGGCTTCCCAGGAACCCTTCCACCCGCCCGCGCCGCGTGGTCCACGCGACGTCCGCTTCGACGGAATAGTGGATGGATGCAGGTCCTTCCCGGTGTTTGAAGACCGCCGTTCCGCGCAGAGACCATCCGCGTTCCAGCCGCACCAGCAGGGCGGCGTCATGGCCGGGCGTGTCCAGCCGCCGCCAGATCGCGAAGGCGCTCATCCCGCGCGCCCGCCCGCGGGAGAGATCGACCGCGCGAAGTCGAGCGCTTCGCGTGCAAGCTGCGCCTTGTCGTCGAGCGTTTGCATGACGGTGCCGGTGACCAGCACGGCAAGACCGAGCCGCTCCACCGCTGCCGCGCTGGCCGCATCGCTCCGGTCCAGGATGAAGCCGTCGATCAGCCCTCGGTAATGCTGGGCGACCGCGGCCGCGTCGCTGGGAATGCCCAGCTCGGTCATCATCTTGGCGGTCGGCCCCTTGATCGCCCGGCCGCCGACGATCGGTGAGACGGCCACCGCTGGCGCGCTGCGCCGCGCGAGCGCATCCCGCACGCCCGGGACCGCGAGGATCGGGTCGATGCTGATGAAGGGGTTGGAGGGGCAGATGACGACCGCCTCCGGGCCGCCCGCGAGCGCCGCGGCGAAGGCGGGCGACGGCGTCGCGGCGGCCGCGCCCTCGAAACGGAAGCCGGTGACGCGCGGCCGGCATTGCTCGCGGACGAAATAGTGCTGGAAGGGCAGCGGGCCGTCCGGCGTCTCGACGATGGTGCGGACCGGCCGGTCGCTCATCGGCGCGATCCACACCCGCCCGCCGAGCCGCCGGGCGAGGTCGGCGGTCACCGCGCTCAAGGTCTCGCCCGCGGCGGTCCGGCGCGTGCGCTCGAGGTGCACCGCGAGGTCGCGGTCGCCGAGCCGGAACCAGGTCTCGCCGCCGAGCGCCGCCTGCGCCTCCATGAAGCTCCAGGTTTCGCCGGCGCGGCCCCAGCCGGTCTCCGGGTTGCTGACCCCGGCCAGCGTATAGGCGACGGTGTCGATGTCGGGACAGATCAGCAGGCCGAGATGCTCGAAATCGTCGCCGGTGTTGGCGACGACGAGCAGGTCTTCCGGCGCCATCGCATGCGCCAGCCCGAGCGCAAGCTTCGCGCCGCCGACGCCGCCGGACAGCGCCAGGCAGCGCGGCGCGCGGCCGCTCATCGGAACAGGTCCTCGTCCTCGCTGCGGATCAGGTCGGCGGCCTGCTGGTCGGCGCCCTCCGGTGCCATGCCGCGGACCAGCGCCACCGGCGTGCCTTCCGCCGCCTCGCCCTGGACCAGCGAGGCGGCCGAGGCGAGCTCGTCCGCCAGACCGACCTGCGAGACCCGGAGCGCCCGGCCGAACAGGTCTGTCTCGCCCCGCAGGTCGAGCAGCGCCGCAAGGCCGGCAGCGCCGAGCGCGGTGCCGACCGTGCCGTGCCGCCAGGCACGGCCGAGGCTGTCGTTGATGATGACGGTGGGCGCGACTCCGGTCGCCTCGCGCAGCCGCCGCCGCAGCGTACGGCAGCTTTTGTCCGGGTCCTCGGGCAGCAGCAGGACGCGCTCGCCGGCCACCGGATCGGGCTCGACGTTCGACGCATCGATACCGGCATTGGCAAGCACGTAGCCATGGCGGTGCTGCACGATGAGCAGGCCCGGCCGGTGGCGCACGACGCGCGCGGATTCCCGAAGGATCAGCTCGACCAGCCGCGGGTCCTTGTCGGTCCTCGCCGCGAGGTCGCGCGCTTCCGGGCGCGGCTCGACCGAGGCGAGGGCGGCATAACGTCCTTCCGCCTTGGAGACGACCTTCTGTGCGACCACGAGGGCGTCGCCGGCGCGAAGCGCGGTCTCGGCTCGGCCGAGCGCGGCGACGATGAGGGTTGCCAGATCGTCCCCCGGCTGGACCAGCGGGATGCCGGGCAGGGCGGTGATCTCGAGACGGCGTGGCGTCACGTGTGCTTCTCGCCGGTAATGCGGATGCCGGCGTGGTCGAGCCCGCCGTTGCGGTTGATGAAGATGAGGACGGAGGTCAGCGCCTCGGCTGCTGCAGAATTCTCGATCGATCCGGCGTGCCAGGCCTTGAGCCCGGCGGCCTCAGCCAAGGCGACGACGGCGTCGCGCGCATCCCGCTTGTTGCCGCAGACCAGCACGTCGCAGTCGATCTTGCTCGTCGCATCCTGCAGCAGGTCGGCGGCGACGTTCTGGAAGGCCGAGACGACCTGGACCCCCTCGCCGAGGAGCTCCTGCGCCTCTTTGGCCGCCGAGCCGGCGGCGGGCAGCTGGACACGCGCCACCCTGGGCGGCACCAGCGGCACGGTTGCGTCGACCAGGATTTTACCTTGGACCCCGTCCCTCACGGCTTGCAGCATCGGCTCGTGGTTGGCGTAGGGCACGGTCAGCACGACGATATCGGCCGCGGCTGCGGCAACGCCGTTCTCCAGCCCCGAGATTGACGCTCCCGGGATCGCCGCCGCCATCTCTAAGGCCTTCTTGCCCGCGCTCTCGGCCGAGCGCGAGCCGATGATGACGGGATAGCCCGCCCGCGCCCAGCGCTGCGCGAAGCCGGAGCCGAGGGCGCCGGTGCCGCCGATGACGGCGATGGTCGGTTTCGTGTCGGCCATGAAGGCTCCTTGTCTTGTCGGGTACAGGGTTAGTGCTTGTCGAGAAATGCCCGGAGCGCGGCGTTGAACTCCGCCGCCTGCTCGATATTGGAAAGATGGGCGGCGTTCTTGAGCACGACCAGCTTCGACCCGACGATCTCATGGTGGATGATCTCGGAATGCGCCACCGTCGTGCTCGGGTCGTCAGCGCCGACGATGATCAGCGTCGGCGTCTTGATACCGGCGAGCAGATGGGTCTGGTCCATCGCGGCGATCGCGTTGCAGCAGCCGACAAACCCATCGGGCGGGGTCGAAGCGATCATCCGCCCGACCCGCTCGACCTCGGCTTTGGCCTTGGCCCGGTAGGGCGCGGTGAACCAGCGCTCCAGCGTGGAGGGGGCGAGCGACGCCATGCCGTCGCCGCGGGCCGACTTGATGCGGGCGTCCCAGACCGTCGGGTCGGGCATTTTGCTGGTGGTATCGCAGAGGATAAGGCTCCGCAGCATCCCGGGGTGTCTCGCGCCGAACAGCTGCCCGGTCATGCCGCCCATCGAGAGGCCGCAGAAATGCACCGGCCCCAGGCCGAGCGCCGCGATCAGCCCGCGGGCGTCCTCGAGCAGCATGTCGAAGCTGTAGGGCGGAGGCGTCGCTTGGCTGCCGCCGTGGCCGCGCTGGTCGTAGCGCAGCACGCGATATTTGTCTGTGAGCGCGGGAAGCTGGGCATCCCACATGGTGAAGTTCGAGGCGAGGCTGTTGCTCAACATAACGACCGAGCCGCCTTCCGGACCGTCCATGCGATAGGCGACCTTGGCGCCGTTCACGGTGATGGTGTTTGTCATTAGCTCGCTCCCTGTTTTGCCGGACGCTTAGCCCGAGATGCCCTGGTGACGCAAGTGACGGTGATTTGACCGGATCGCGAGAGGGTTCTTGGCAGGGGCCGGCAACTGGAGGATAACAGGCGCCGCCTGACTTTGCAGGGGAGATGAAGGGCCATGGAGAACGCAAAAGCGGCAACAGCCCTGGCCGTGGCGCTGGTCCTGGCGCTCGGGGGCGCGAGCGGCGCCCGGGGCGACGAGAAGGACGGCGTGCTGGCGCTTCTGTTCGACGCGCCGCACCGTATGGCGGACAGCCTGTTGGCCATGCCGCCGATCGATCCGGTCGAGAAGCCCTTCGCCGCGGCGCTCGAAGCCGTCGTCGGCGGGGACATGGACGCGGCCCGCCGCCATGCCGGCGAGGTCGGCTACCAGATCATCGAGAAAACCGAAGACGGGCGGCGCTACGCCATTCTCATGGAGCGCGACCGGGCCGGCATCGGCCCGACCGTGGCGATCGCCGCCAACCCGCAGCGCGAACTGGTCATCGAGGCGCCGCATCCGATCATCGACCGGCACAGCGACCGCCAGGCTGCCGTGATGTTCCTCAGGCTTGGCGCCCGCGCGCTGGTTATATCGGGCGCCAACCGCTGCGCCGCGAAGAGCGAATCGCCCTGCAGCGGCAAGACCCGCGTCTGCCGCGACGGCAGCAATCCCTACCGGGCGTCCGATCCGGCGCACAACCCGGCGACGCTGTTCCATGTCGCCCACCGGACCTTTGCCCAGCGTTGGCCCAAGTCGATCGTCTTCCAGCCGCACGGATTCGACAATTCGGGCAGCGCCGTCTGGTTCGTCATCTCCGATGGCAGCACCGAGAAACGGCCCGGCGACACGATGCTGACCGGCAGGGTGCGGGACGCCATACGCCAGGCGTTGGGGCGCGAACGCGCGGTGAGTTGCCAGGACCCGGACGACAAGAGCATCCAGACGCGCTGGCTCTGCGCATCCACGACGGTGCAGGGGCGCGACCTCAACGGCAGCCCCGACGCCTGCCGCAGCAACGCCGAGCGCTCGTCCGGGCGCTTCCTGCATATCGAGCAGACCTACGAGGAGGTGCGCCGCGGCTATGGGCTCGACTGGCAGAACCTCGCGGCCTATCCGGGCAGCGCGGCGATCCTGGCGGCGCTTGCCAAGGAGCTTCCCTGCATCCGTGCGGATTGCGCGCCCGCGCCGTAGATGTATAAGGAATACTGACGTATTTTCAGGAGCGAGGGCGCCATGGACGGGCAGAAAACGAACGCGCCGAGGGTCGACGGCGAAGAGATTCTCAACGGCATCCGCCAGTGGGTGGAGATCGAGACGCCGACCTACGACGGCGAGGCCGTGAACAAGCTGGCCGACGTCGTCGAGGAGAGCATGCGGGCGCTCGGCGCGGTCATCGAGCGCACGCCCGGCCGCGATGGCTTCGGCGACATCCTCACGGCGCGCACGCCGTGGGGCGGCGACGGCCCGGGCATTCTCGTACTGAGCCATCTCGACACCGTCCACCCGATCGGTAGCCTGGAAGACTACAACCCGTGGCGGCGCGAAGGGGATTCGGTCTACGGGCCCGGCATCTATGACATGAAGGCGGGCGCCTACCTCGCCTATTACGCCTACCAGCATCTCGTCCGCTCCGGCCGGCAGACGCCGCTGCCGGTGACCTTCCTCTACGTGCCGGAGGAGGAGATCGGCAGCCCGACCTCGCGCGCCCTCATCGAGGCAGAGGCGAAGAAGCATAAATACGTGCTGGTCACCGAGCCGGCGCGCGAAGGCGGCAAGATCGTCACCGGGCGGAAAGGCGTCGGGCGCTACTATGCCACGGCGCGCGGCGTCGCGGCGCATTCCGGCTCGCGCCACGCCGACGGCCGCAGCGCAATAAAGGCGATGGCGAAGCTGATCCTCGAGGTCGAGGCGTTGACCGACTACGAGATCGGCGTGACCACGAATGTCGGCTTGGTCAACGGCGGCACCGGCGTCAACGTCGTGCCGCGCGAATGCACGGCGGAGATCGACCTGCGCATTCCCACCGCCGCGCTGGCCGAGGAATACGAGCGGCGCATCCTCGGCCTGACGACGGATGACCCGGACGTGGAGCTCGCCGTCACCGGCGCGATCAACCGGCCGCCCTACCAGAAGGACGCGGGCATCCAGAAGCTGTTCGACCACGCCAAGGCGGTCTGCGCGGAGGTCGGCTTCGATCTGCAGGACATGCACACCGGCGGCGGCAGCGACGGCTGCTTCACCGCTGCGCTCGGCATCCCGACGCTCGACGGCCTCGGTGCCGACGGCGTCGGCGCTCACGCCCAGCACGAGCAGATTTACTTCTCGTCGCTCGAGCCTCGCGCCAAGATGTGGATCCGCCTGCTGGAGACGCTAACGTAAAAAACCCAATGCCCGCCTCATTCTGAGCCTGTCGAAGCATGAATGCTCGCGGCGTTCGATGCAGCGCGCGACCTCATCTTTCGACAGGCTCAAGATGAGGGCCCAAGAGCGTGGCGCACCGAAAGCAGTGACCGGCTATCGGCACCCCAGCTGATCCGCGAGGTCGACGAAATCCTTCGCGATGTAGTCGAAGGCGTGCTCGGCGCGGGTGTCCTTGTGCTGGTCGGGGCCGTATTCGACCGGGCGCAGCACGAAGGCGGTGCGGAAGCCCTGCCGGCTCGCCGCGACCAGGTCGTTGTTGTGCGCCGCGGTCATCATGCAGGCTTCCGGCGGCAGGCCCAGCGCATCGGCGCAGTTGATATACGCCGCCGGGCAGGGCTTGTAGTGGCGCACGACCTCGGAGCCGAGGATGACGTCCCAGGGCAGCCCGGCGTGTTTCGCCATGTTGACCATCAGCGCAATGTTGCCGTTCGACTGCGTCGCCAGAATGAACTTCGTCTTCAGGCGGGTCAGGCCTTCGACCGAATCTGGCCACGGATCGAGCCGGTGCCAGGCGCGGTTCAGCCAATCGATCTCCGCTTCCGCGATGCCGCCGATGCCGTAGCGCTGGAGCAGGGTGTCGAGGTTCATGCGGTGCAGCACGTCGAGCTTGGTGAAGGGAATCTCGCCAGAGCGCACCCGCTCCATCGACGGGTGGTAAAGCTTGCGCCATTCCATCGCGAACTCGGTGCCGTCGACGCCCTTGATCCCATGCTTCTTGAAAAAGGCGCCCGCCTCGCGGGCAACGCTGGTGCGCCAGTCGACGACCGTGCCGAACACGTCGAAGGTAAGCGCCTTGACCTCCACGCCAGCCGCCATGCCGATCACTCCGGAATCTCGATGTCGAGCAGCGGCGCGTGCTGCTGCGCGCCGTAGACGTCGGTGTCTCCGGGGTCGCCCGACGGCAGCAGCCGCGGGATCGTCACCTTGATGGCGAAGGCGACGTCGTAGGGAATCACAGCCACCTCGTTGTCGGAGACGCCGTAGAGCGTAGCGATGCGTTGCGGCGTGATCATGCCGCTGTCGCGCACCCGGCGATAGGTTGCTTCGTCCTCGAACATCATGTCGAGGGTGCAGAGCAGCGCGCCGGCATTCTTGGAGCGCAGCACCTGGGCGAGGTCGACCAGTCGCGTCATCGTCTTTCCTCCTTCACACGTCGACCATCTCGATCGGGAACGGCTCCAGCGGGTCGTCCAGCTCCATCGTATGCCAGATGTTGAAGCCGTAGGTCATTCCGACCGGCATGTCGGAGGGCGAGAAGGGAATCGCGAGGTTGCCGGAGATGCACTTCCTGCCGGGGAAGTCGGTATGCAGCAGCGCATAGCGCGCCTTCGCCATGATCGCCTTGCTGGTGTCTTCGTCGTCCGCCAGCGTGTCGACCAGGAGACCGATCTCGTGCCCTACGGCGTCGCGCATCGGCTCGCGCGGGCCCATCGTCGCATCCTTGCCGTAGATGCGGATGTTCAGGCGGTAGGAGTCGCGCGCAATGCCGAGCGACCGCGCCTCGTTGGCGACGCGCTCATGGCAGGCGGCGA
>Ga0299914_10002165_pt1 | contig 13420 bp, 9 predicted proteins | sample RVTome_10_FD_201361 | JGI IMG/M metagenome (GOLD analysis project Ga0299914, IMG submission 201361) | Soil microbial communities from uranium-contaminated site in the Upper Colorado River Basin, Wyoming, United States - RVT153D57 (version 2) ...
GCCTGGGCGATGTAGTAGAGCACCAGGCCGAGCATGAAGAACACCTGGAAGATGGCAAAGCCGACCGGAAGGTACTGCATCAGCTTCTGCTGGCCCGGCGACATCGTCGGGCTCATCGTCGCGCGTGCGGCAACCATCCGCTGCTGCACGAAGTACAAGATGCCGAGCAGGGCGACGATGACGACGTAGATCATTCCGGTGCCGAGGCCGCTGCCCAGCGCGTTGGCGGCCGACTTGGCCAGGTCGAGCCCGAACGACAGCATCTCGGTCTCGCCGACCAGCGAGCGGAACATGGTGGAGTCGCTGGCGATGTAGCGGGGGAGAAAGCCGAGCTCGGTCTGCGGGTCGCCGGCAGCGGAGTGGAGGGCGTGCACCAAGGGGGCCGGTTCGCCGGTCGGCCGGTAGGTGAGGCCATGGAGGATGCGGAACATGACGATGAACACCGGCATCTGCGCCACGAGGGGCAGGCACGACGACATCGGGTTGACCTTGTGCTCCTGGTAGAGCTTCATCATCTCTTCGTTGAGCTTCGCCCGGTCGTTGCGGTGCTCGTTCTGCAGGCGGCGCATCTCCGGCGCGAGGCGCTGCATCTCGAGCATCCCCTTCGTGCTCTTCAGGGTGAGGGGCGTGATCAGCAGCATCACCACCACGGCGATCAACGAGATCGCCACGGCATAGTTGCCCGTCAGCCCGTAGAGCCACGCCAGCAGGGCCGCGGGGATCTCGAAGACGCCGGCGATCATGAGCAGCAATCCCTTCGTTCGTGGGCCTCACGGGCCGCCTCGCCGGGGTCGGCGAGCGGGACGGGGTCATAGCCCGACGGCCCGAGCGGGCGGCACCGGGCCAGGCGCCGCAGCGTGAGCCAGATGCCACGCCACGGTCCGTAGATCTCCAGCGCCTCCCTCGCGTAACTCGAGCACGAAGGCGTGAAACGGCAGGGTGAGGGCCGACCCTCGACCGCCCGCTGGTAGAGATCGACGAGGCGGATGAGCAGCGGCGGTCGGTCGATGCCGGCCGGAGCCGTCACGGTGTCCCGTCCGGACTCGCCGCCAAGGCGCTCGCCAACGGCCGCAGTTGGGCGCGGAGATCCGCCCGCAGCTCGTCGAACGTGGGTTCGCCTGTGGATGGTCGTCGCGCGCCGACGAGCAGCCACCCGGCCGTCAGACCGCACGCCGCGGCCTCCTCGTCGACGAGCACACGCAGCCGGCGGCGGAGACGGTTGCGCGCCGTCGCGCGGCCGTACGACCGCCCGACGGAGAAGCCGACGCGCAACGGCGATGCGTCGGGGTCGGAGAGGAATCTGCACCACAGCACCTTGCCTCGGGACGATCGTCCGCGGCGCGCAAGCTCGTCGAAGGCGCGCTTGCCGCGGATCCGCCAGATCAAGCGGAGAGTCGCGTCCGGCCCTTGAGACGCCGGGCCTTGATGATCGCTCGGCCGGCGCGGGTGCGCATCCGGGCGCGAAAGCCGTGCTTACGGGCTCGTCGGCGGGTGTTGGGCTGGTAGGTGCGCTTCACGGTGAACTCTCGGTGTCTCTCGTGCGGGTCTCGGTCGGGCGTGCGCGCGGCGGGGCGCCCGTGGAACACGCCAAGGCTAGGGCGTCGCCCGTGAACCCGACAACGCGCGCACGAAGAGCGGTCCCCGATGGCCCGCTCGGCGTCGTCCAGCGGTGTAGTACGCTGACCAACCCGCACGATGCCCGAGGATGAACGCCAGCCGACCACCGAGCAAGCGGCCGGACCGGGAGTCCGGTTTGCCCCCCTCGCCCCCCGTGATAGCGTCGCGGCCTCCGCGCCCTGTGTGCTTTCCACAATTTGTGAACAACTTGTGGAACACACACGGGTCCACGACCAGCGCCCGACAGCGATGGACCTGATGCACGTGGAGAGTTCATGGCAGTAAGCGACGGAAACCAAGTGTGGGCATCGGTCGCACAGCTGCTGCGCACACAGCTCACCGAAGCCGTGTGGTTCTCGACGTTCACCGATGTGCGGCCGATCAAGGTCGACGACCGCGAGCTCACCGTGTCCGTCCCGAGCAACCAGGTACGCGACCGCATCCTGACCCGATTCCTCCCCCTCGTCAGCGATGCCCTCGACGAGGTCACCGGCTTGCCGGGCTGCACTCTCTCGGTGCTCGTCGACCCCACCCACCAGGACCCGCGCGACCAGCGCGACGCCCGCGAGACCTGGGGCACCGAGCTCGACGGCTTCGCCGGCGGCCGCGACGGAGCCGACGCCGGTGGCCAGGCTGTGAACAGCTCCGCTGGGCAGGGTGCGTTGTTCGTGGCCCAACCGACCTCGTTCGGCACGGGACCGCCTCCGCTCGACGAGGCCGGGCTCAATCCCCGCTACGCCTTCGAGACGTTCGTCAAGGGCAGCTCCAACCAGTTCGCCCTCGCCGCCGCGCTGCGTGTCGCCGAGACCCCGGGCCGCACCTACAACCCGCTGTTCATCTACGGCTCAGCGGGACTGGGCAAGACGCACCTGCTGCACGCGATCGGGCACTACATCCACCAGAACTACCAGCACCACGAGGTGCGCTACGTGTCGACGGAGAACTTCCTCAACGAGTTCGTCGACGCGATCCGCCACCAGACCAACACCGCGTTCCAGCGCCGCTACCGCGAGGTCGACGTGCTGCTCGTCGACGACATCCAGTTCATGGAGAGCCGCGAGGGCCTGCAGGAGGAGTTCTTCCACACGTTCAACGCCCTGCACGGAACGAACAAGCAGATCGTCGTCACGTCCGACCGCCTGCCGGACGCGATCCCGACACTCGAAGAGCGTCTCGTCGGTCGTTTCAAGTGGGGGCTGATCACCGACATCCAGCCGCCCGACGTCGAGACCCGCCTGGCGATCCTGCGCAACAAGGCCGAACGCGACAGCGTCCAGGTCCCCGACGAGACGCTGGAGTTCATCGCCACGAAGGTCTCGTCCAACATCCGCGAGCTCGAAGGGGCACTGATCCGCGTCACCGCCTTCGCCAGCCTGAGCGGTGTGTCGATCACCACCGAGCTGGCGCACTCGCTGCTCGCCGACATGATCGGCGACAGCAACGTCAAGCCGCGAACGGACGAGGAGCTGCTCGGCGAGATCGCCGCGATCCTGGGCTTCGACGTCGCCGCGCTGAAGGGCAAGAGCCGCCAGCGTCCGCTCGTCACCGCCCGCCAGATCGCGATGTACGTGTTCCGCAACATGACCGAGCTGAGCTATCCGAGCATCGCTCGGCTGTTCGGCGGCCGCGACCACACGACGGTGATCCACGCCGTCGACAAGATCCAGAAGCTGATGAGCGAGCGCAAGCAGATCTACGACCAGGTGACCGATCTCCTCCAGCGGCTCAAGTCGGCATGACCGCGATCGCACCTGCGGAGTTCGTGGGGATACCTGGCGGACATCTCGGGGACAACTCCGCGTCATCCACCGAATCACATCTGCGTGATCCGCGCGACGGGGACGACCGGGTGCAACGCTGGGTACGGCCGCGAACGGCGGACGCTGGTGGAAAAGTGGGTTTTCCACAATCCACAGCACCTACTACGACTATTACTTCTCTTCTTCGACCAACCACGGGAAAGGCCGCACTGTGAAGTTCCGCTGCGAGCGAGACGTCCTCGCCGACGCCCTGGCCACGGCCGGGCGTGCCGCCACCGGCCGTTCGGGGACCTACCCTGTGCTCGAGGGCCTCCACCTGTCCGTGCGCGGTGACGAGTTGTCGGTGACCGGCACGGACCTCGAGATGTCGATCCGGTTGACGACGACCGTCGGCGGCGTGAGCGACGGCGCGGTCGTCGTGCCCGCCAGGCTCAGCGCCGACGCGGTGAAGTCGTTGCCCGCCGGTGCCGTCGAGTTCTCCGCCGACGGCGGCAGCGAGGACACCGTGACGATCAGCGCCGGCCGATCGCAGTTCTCGCTGCGCAGCTACAACGTCGACGACTACCCGGCGCAGATCGACCCGGCGGCCGAGGCGGTGACCCTGTCGTCGACGTCGTTCAGCGACGCGCTGCGCCAGGTCGTGCGGGCGGCGAGCTCCGACGAGGCCCGCGGCGTGATCACCGGTGTGCTCATCGCCGCGGAGGAGGACACGGTGCGGATGGTGGCCACGGACTCGTACCGCCTCGCGGTGCGCGACCTCCCCGACACCTCGATGCTGACGAGCGGGCAGAAGGTGCTCGTGCCACACCGGGCGCTCAACGAGCTACAGCGCCTGCTCGGTGGCAACGAGGAGCTCACCGTGCGCCTCGGGGCGAGGCACGCGACATTCGAATGTGGTTCGACACGGCTCACCACCCGCCTGATCGAGGGCGACTACCCGAACTACCGCAATCTCGTGCCGGCGTCGAGCCCGAACGTGCTGACGGTGGGCAAGGAGCTGCTGCTCGAGGCGCTGCGCCGCGTGAAGATCATGGCGCAGCGCGACTCGTCGTCGGCGGTGCGGCTCAAGCTCGGTGGCGACACGATGACCGTCTCGGTGCGCGACCAGGAGTACGGCACGGTGATCGAGGAGCTCGACGTCGGCTACGACGGTGAGGAGATGCTCGTCGGCTTCAACCCGAACTACCTGATGGAAGGTGTCGACGCGATCGACGCCGACGAGATCGCGGTGTCGCTGCGTGACCCGATCAAGGCGGTCGTGCTGCGCGGCGTCGGCAAGGAGGAGTACCTCTACCTGCTGATGCCGCTGCGCGTCTCGTCCACCGACTGACTCCGGCGTTGATCTTCACGCGGATCGAGCTCGCCGACTTCCGCAACTACGCCGCGGCTTCGTTCGAGCTCACAGCCGGCACGACGGTGATCCTCGGCGACAACGGCCAGGGCAAGACCAACCTCGCCGAGGCGGTGGCCTACATCGCCACGATGGCGAGCTTCCGCGGCGCGCCGAACGACGCGCTGGTCCGCGCCGGTGCTGCCGCAGCCGTGGTGCGCGCCGAGCTCGTCGGCAACGACGAGCGCGAGGTGCTCGTCGAGGTAGAGATCACGCCGACCGGGCGCGGCCGGGTGCAGGTCAACCGGCAGCGGCTGGCGCGGACGCGCGACCTCCTCGACGTCGTGCGGGTGACGGTCTTCGCCCCCGACGACCTCGGCCTGGTCAAGGGCGGCCCGAGTGACCGGCGGCGCTATCTCGACGACACGCTCGTCGCCCTGGCCGTCAAGTACGACGCCTTGCGCCTCGAGCTCGACCGGATCGTCAAGCAGCGCAACACCCTGCTGCGTCAGGCCGGCGGGCGCCTCGACGGCGACGCGACGACCACGCTCGACGTCTGGGACGAGCGCCTCGTGGCGACCGGTGAACAGTTCGGCCGTGCTCGCGCCGCCCTCGTCGACCAGTCCGGCCCCTACGTGGTCGAGGCGTACGCGCAGCTCGCGGGGGAGGGGGCGGGCGTCGAACTACGCTACGACCCGCCCTGGCGCCGCGACGGCCTGGTCGCTGCGCTGGCCGCGGCCCGTACCGACGACGTGCGCCGCGCCGTGTCGACGGTCGGGCCGCACCGCGACGAGCTCGAGCTGACGATCGGCGCCCTGCCCGCGCGCACGCACGCATCGCAAGGGGAGCAGCGGACGCTCGCCCTGGCGCTGCGCCTCGGTGCCCACCGGCTCGTCGCCGACAAGCGCGGCGTCGCCCCGGTGCTCGTGCTCGACGACGTCTTGTCCGAGCTCGATGCCCGGCGGGCGGCGGCCCTGCTCGGATCGCTGCCCGCCGGCCAGGTCGTCATCACGACGGCCGGCGCCGTTCCCGCTGCGGCGGCGCCCGACCGTGTGATCCGCATCGCCAATGGTGCGATCCTGGAGCAATGAGTGTCGTCGACGGCCAGCGAGCGCCAGCGAGCATCCCGGAGATCGAGCGAGTAGGCGGCCGGAGCGCTAGCGGAGGTCGCCGGCACGGCGGCCTGCGTGGCCGGGGAACGCAATGAGTAACGACGAGCCGGTGCCGATCTCGAGCGCGATGGGCAGGGTGCTGCGGTCGCTCGAGGGAGGGCGGCCCGGTGCGCACCCGCCGCCCGCCGACGCGCAGGCGGTCGGGGGTGTGTTCGGGCGCTGGGACGAGGTCGTCGGCGAGGCGATGGCGCGCCACGTGCAACCGGTGCGCCTCGACGGAGATCGTCTCGTCGTCGAGGTCAGCGAGCCGGCCTGGGCGACGCAGGTCCGGGTGCTCGGCGACCGTATCCGCGCCCGCCTCGCCGAGGTCGCCGGGGTGCGCGTCGAGCGCATCGACGTACGGGTCGCCGGCCGCCGCCGCTGAGCGGCGCGAGCGGACCGAAACGCGCTCGGTCCCCGATCTGTGTGACTCCGCCTTGGTAGACTGGGTCACATCGCAGTCACGCTTCACCGCGACGTCACATCCCCCCGTTCTCCCAGGTCAGAAGGGTTGCCCGAGCGTTGCCGAAAGCATTCGGACGGGGCTTGGGCGCTCTGGTCGGGCGGGCATGGCTGCCGATGATCGGCGTACCCCCACGCCCAACGAGACCCGTCGTCGCGCCCTGAGCGGGACGGGACCACCGAACGAGGAACGAACCGAGAGCACACCTGTGGCCAGCGACCAGAACACCGATCCACCGGACCGAGGCCTCGACGCCGAGCGCCTCGATCTCGGGCCCTCCCCGCGTCCGACCCCGGGCACGCCCGCCAGTGGCGCGAAGCGCTCTGCCGCGGGGCGCGGCAGCTACGAAGCCAAGGACATCCAGGTCCTCGAGGGACTCGACCCGGTGCGCAAGCGGCCCGGCATGTACATCGGCTCCACCGGTCTGGCCGGCCTCCACCACCTGATCTGGGAGGTCGTCGACAACGCCGTCGACGAGGCGATGGCCGGGCACGGCGAGAAGATCAACATCACGCTGCTCGCCGACGGCGGCTGTCGCGTCGAGGACCACGCCCGGGGCATCCCGGTCGACCCGTACCCGTCGGGTCCGCACAGGGGCAAGAGCGCTGCCGAGGTCGTGCTCACCGTGCTCCATGCGGGCGGCAAGTTCGGCGGCGAGGGCTACAAGGTGTCCGGCGGCCTGCACGGCGTCGGCGTGAGTGTCGTCAACGCCCTCTCCGAGCGGCTCCTCGTCGAGATCGACCGCGACGGCAAGCGCTATCGGCAGGAGTACGCCAAGGGCGGCAAGCCGCAGGGCAAGATGGAGGCGATCGGCCCGACACCGGGTCGCGGCCGCAAGTCGGGCACGACGATCACGTTCTGGCCCGACCCGACCGTCTTCGCCGAGGGCACCGAGTTCCTCGCCCGAACAGTCCTCGAGCGCCTCCAGACCTACGCCTTCTTGAACCGCGGTCTCGAGATCAACTTCGTCGACGAGCGCGCCGAGAAGGAGCAGAAGGTCACCTACCTGTACCGCGGGGGCATCGTCGACTTCGTCAAGCACCTCAACGCGTCGAAGGAAGCATTGTTCTCCAAGGTCGCCTTCTACGAGGACGTCGACTCCGACGGGCAGATGCTCGAGGTCGCGATCCAATGGAACACCGGCTACTACGAGGGCATCCACGGCTACGCCAACGGCATCTCCACCACCGAGGGAGGGATGCACCTCGAAGGGTTCAGGACCGCCCTCACGTCGGTGGTCAACAAGTACGCCCGTTCCAAGAACCTGCTCAAGGAGAAGGACGACAACCTCCTCGGCGAGGACATCCGCGAGGGCATCACGGCGATCGTGTCGGTGAAGTTGCGCGAGCCGCAGTTCGAAGGGCAGACGAAGGCCAAGCTCGGCAACGTCACGATCCGCTCGTTCGTCCAGCGGGCGACGAACGAGCGCCTCACCGAGTGGCTCGAGGAGAACCCGACCGAGGCCAACCGCGTCGTCAAGAAGGCGCAGGCCGCCGCCCAGGCGCGGGTGGCGGCGAAGAACGCCCGCAACGCGATCCGCCGCAAGACGTCGCTGTCGGGCGCCGGCATGCCCGACAAGCTGAAGGACTGCTCGAGCCGCAACGCCGCGGAGAGCGAGCTGTTCATCGTCGAGGGCGACTCCGCCGGCGGCACGGCGATCAACGCCCGCGATCCGCGCACGCAGGCGCTGCTGCCGATCCGCGGCAAGATTCTCAACGTCGAGCGGGCGCGCATCGACAAGATGCTGAAGAACAACGAGATCCAGGCGCTGATCACGGCGATCGGCGCCGGCGTCGGCGAGGAGTTCGACGTCAGCAAGGCCCGCTACCACAAGGTCATCGTGCTCGCCGACGCCGACGTCGACGGCAGCCACATCCGCACGCTGCTGCTCACGTTCTTCTTCCGCCAGATGCGTGATCTCGTCGAAGCGGGCTACGTGTACATCGCCCAGCCGCCGCTGTACTCCACCGAGGTCGGCAAGGAGAAGGTGTACCTCAAGGACGACGCGGCGAAGGCGACGTTCCTCGCCGAGCGACCGAACCACAAGAAGGAGTTCGCCCGCCTCAAGGGCCTCGGCGAGATGGACTGGAACGAGCTGAAGGACACGACGATGAACGCCGACACGCGCACCCTGCTGCAGGTCACCATCGAAGAGGCCGCGATCGCCGACGAGATCATGAGCGTGCTGATGGGCGACGACGTCGAGAGCCGGCGGGCGTTCATCACCACCAACGCACGCGACGTGCGCAACCTCGACTTCTGATACCCCCGCTACCGCGAACGAGTTGAACCATGTCTGACGATTCCAACCTCCCCCCGCCCGCGCTGCCGTTCGAGCCGGTGCAGCCGATCGCGCTGCAGGACGAGATGGAGACCTCGTTCCTCGACTACGCGATGTCGGTCATCATGTCGCGCGCCCTGCCCGACGTGCGCGACGGCCTCAAGCCCGTCCACCGGCGGATCATCTGGGATATGGAGCAGCAGGGCTTCCGGCCCGACCGCCCCTTCGTCAAGTGCGCCCGCGTCACCGGCGACACGATGGCTCGCTACCACCCGCACGGCAATCAGGCGATCTACGACGCCTTGGTGCGCATGGCCCAGCCCTTCTCGCTGCGCCACCCGCTGATCAGCTTCCACGGAAACTACGGGAGCCCAGAGCTCGGCCCGGCCGCCGAACGCTATACGGAGTGCCGGTTGGCACCGCTGGCGATGGAGCTGCTCGCCGACATCGACGAGAACACCGTCGATCTGATCCCCAACTACGACGGCTCGACCGAACAGCCGATCGTGTTGCCGTCGCGGTTCCCGAACCTGCTCGTCAACGGCTCGCAGGGCATCGCCGTCGGCATGGCGACGAACATCCCGCCGCACAACCTCGGCGAGGTGATCGACGCCACCGTGCACCTCATCGAGAACCCTGCGGCGACCGCCGATGACCTGATGCAGTTCGTCAAGGGCCCCGACTTCCCGACCGGGGCGAGCATCCTCGGGCGGGCCGGGATCATCGACGCCTACCGCACCGGACGCGGCAGCGTCAGGCTCCGCGCCACCGCCTCGATCGAGGAGACCAAGCGCGGCGGGATGGCGATCGTCGTCACCGAGCTGCCCTACCAGACGAGCTGCGCGGCGATCGCCGCGCGCATCCAGGACCTCGTCGACAGCGGCGACCTCGACGGCATCGCCGACGTCAACGACAACTCGGCCGAGGGCAAGACCGAGCTCGTGGTCTACCTCAAGCGTGACGGCAACCCGAACGTCGTGCTCAACAACCTCTACAAGCTCACCCAGCTGCAGTCGACGTTCTCGATCAACATGGTGGCCCTCGTCAAGGGCGTGCCGCGCACGCTCAACCTCGTCACCGCCCTGCAGGGCTACGTCGACCACCAGATCGAGGTCGTCACCCGACGCTCCGAGTTCCGCCTCGGCAAGGCCCGCGACCGCGAGCACATCCTCGAGGGCCGCATCAAGGCGCTCGACGTGATCGACGCGATCATCGCCCTGATCCGCGGCAGCGAGGACGCCAACGCCGCCAAGCAGGGCTTGATGGCCGAGCCGTTCGAGTTCTCAGAGGCACAGGCGATCGACATCCTCGACATGCAGCTGCGCCGCTTGACGCGTCTCTCGCGCATCGAGCTGGAGACCGAGCAGGAGGAGGTGCGGGGCGCGATCCGCGAGCTGGAGGCGATCCTCGCCGATCCGGTGCTGCTGCGGAGCGTGATCAAGGACGAGCTGGCGGCGATCCGCGAGAAGTACGCCACGCCACGCGTCTGCCAGATCGCCTTCGACTCCGGCGAGATGTCGATCGAGGACCTCGTCGACGACAAGGAGCTCGTCGTCGTGATGACCGACGCGCAGTACGTCAAGGCCGTGCCGGCGGCGCAGTTCAAGACGCAGTCGCGCGGCGGCCGCGGCGTGAGCGGCGGCAAGCTGAAGACCGACGACCTCGTGCGCCACGTGATCTTCACGACGTCGCACGCGCACCTGTTGTTCTTCTCCAACCGCGGCAAGGTTTACCGCCTGCGGGCCCTCGAGATCCCCGAGCGTGAGCGCACGGCGAAGGGGATGCCGATCGTCAACCTGCTGCCGCTGCAAGCAGGCGAGCACATCCAGGCGATCATCGACACACGCGACTTCGCCGGCGAGCGCTTCCTGTTCTTCGCCACCCGCAAGGGCACGGTGAAGAAGACCGCGTTCGACGCCTACAACTCGAGCCGGCGCGACGGCCTCATCGCCATCCACCTGCACGACGGCGACGAGCTCGTGCGGGTGATCGAGACGGGTGGTGGCGACGACCTCTTCATGGTCTCGCGCCGCGGCATGACGATCCGCTTCAGCGAGGACGATGTCCGTCCGATGGGCCGCAGCGCCGCTGGCGTCCGCGGGATGAAGATGAAGGCCGACGACGAGGTCGTCTCGGTCGGTGTCGCTCGTGCCGACTCGACGATCCTGATGATCACCGAGGCGGGCTACGGCAAGCGCACGAAGCTCGAGCAGTACAGCCGCCAGGGGCGCGGCGGCCAAGGCGTCATCGGCATCAAGCTGACCGGTAGGAAGGGCCAGGTCGTCGCCGCCTTCATGGTCGGCCTCGAGGACGAGATCGTCGCCGTCTCGTCCGGCGGCGTGACGATCCGCATGGCGGTGAAGCAGATCTCCTCGCAGGGCCGCAGCGCGACCGGCGTGCGGGTGATGAACCTCGACGACGGCCAGACCGTCGCCTCGGTCGCCCCCATCCTCGCCAACGACGAGGTCTAGCTCGGGTCGCGAACCCCTTCTCGGCGCCTCGGCGCCCGGGACTCCCCTGTGGAAGGAGCGCGCGATGATGCGCGTGAGCTGGGACGACGCGCGTGGCCAGGCGGTGCCGCTGGTCGGCGCGGTCGTCGTGTTGGCGGTGGTCGCGACGATGGCGATCGCCGAGCTGGGCGGATCGGTGGTCGACGCCGGCCGCGCCCGCACCGCGGCCGATGCCGCCGCCCTCGCCGGCGTCACCGGCGGTGAGCAGTCCGCGGCCCGGCTCGCCGCCGAGCACGGTGGCGAGCTGGTGTCGTGGCGATCGAGCGGTCCGCCGGCTGCGGTGACGGTCACGGTCACGGTGCGCGTCGGTGAGGCGACGGCTACCGCGGCGGCGTCGAACCGGCCGAGCGACGCTGCCGGGTAGCGGCGGCGGTGCTGGCCTGCCCCCGCTGCAGCGGGGACCGCTGCCTACACTCGACGCGTGGCTTCCCCCGACGACGACGACGCCACGGCAGCGCACCGGGATGCTCAGCAATCCCCTGAGGTCCCGGACGACGCCGGGCCAGCGGTGGCGGAGACGGACCGCGCCGACCCCGAGGATTCCCGGCCCCGCCGCGCGCGTGCCAAGCCACTCCGACCCGACGCCGAGGACGCCGCCGACGCCGGCGATGGCGAGGCGTCTGCCTCGTCCCGCGACGCCGAGCACCGCGCGTCCCCGCGCCCGCTGGTCAGCGGCGACCCGCTGCTCACCGGCCCCACCCCGGTCGTCAGCCGGAGCCAGCGTCCCGCCTCCGGCGCGCCGCCGGCACGCGGCGACGACGCGGGCCGGACCGCGGAGCGCGGCGGCGGCGATCCCCGGACACTCTTCGAGCCGGCACAGCCCGACGACCTCGCCCGCCGGCGCGATGAGCAGATCCCGGCTCCGCCGGAGGAGCGCAGCAAGCCACCTCCACCCCCGGCGTCCCCCGCCCGCGAACCATCGGGGCGTTCGGTGACCGCGGACGCCGAACCACCGCGACCGCCACGGACTGCAGATATGCCCCCGCCTCCGAGCCGTGGCGCGCCGCCGACGCCGCCGCCGACGCCGCCGGCCACGGGCGGCGCAGCTGCGCATACGGCGCACGCCACACAGGGGGCACAACCGGCGGCTCGCCGGGCGTCCCGCGCCGCGCAGGTCACGACGCACCCGCCGCCGGCCGTGCCGGTGGCGACGCTGCGTCCGACGACGGTGGCGCCGGTGCCCCGCCTCGCCGGCCGGCGACCCCGCGTCCGCCGGGTCACGCGCGTCGTGCGTCATGTCGACCCTTGGAGTGTGTTCAAGATCGCCGCCGTGTTCAGCTTCGTCGGCTATGGCGTGGCGCTCGTCGCCGGCGTGCTGCTGTGGAACGTCGCCTACGCCACGGGCACGATCGACAACATCGAGCGCGGGATGGAGTCCACCGGCTGGGAGACGTTCGAGCTCAACGGGGGCGCCATCTTCCACAATGCGTGGATCGGCGGGCTCTTCGCCGCCGTCGGCCTGACCGGCCTCGCCGTGCTCGCCGCCACGCTGTTCAACCTGATCACCGACCTCGTCGGCGGCGTGCGGATGACCGTCCTCGAGGAGGAAGTCGTCGAGAAGACGGCGTCACCGATGCGCCGCTTCGCCACCCGTGACGAGCCCGCCGGCGCCAAGCCTGGCGCGCCGCCACGCGGTGGCTCGCCGCCCCGGCGTCGATAGAGTCGGCTGTCGCCAAACCGCGGCCGCTTGCCGGAGGTCCGGTTCTGGGGCTATAGCTCAGTCGGTTAGAGCGCATCCCTGATAAGGATGAGGTCCCTGGTTCGATTCCAGGTAGCCCCACGACAGGACCCCGCACGTAGTTAGCCGGTTCCGCGACCCGACGAACTTGGCCGGTGCCTGTGCTGGGGTTCTTCCGGGGTTCTACGGCTTCACTTTGTACGGGTGATCCAGCAGCTGGGCTGAGCGTCCGGGGACTCCTTCGACGGGCGGAGCTCGAACGAGGAGGATAGCCATGGCCAGGTCACCGAGGTTGGTCGTGTCGTCGGGACGGCGATGAGGACGGGTGCTCGTCGTCGTCGACCGAGCCGACCTTCGCCGAGCGTGGAGGAGTCGATCGACGGTGAGTGACGCGCGACACTCCTAGGGTGATCGGATTCGCCGACGTGTCAATTGACGCGGCTGCCCACGAGGTTCGGCGGTCGGGTGACTTGGTCGAAGTGCAACCGCAGGTGCTCGCCGTGCTGGTTTATCTGATCGAGCACCGGGACCGGGTCGTTCCGAAGGAGGAGCTCCTCGACAGGATCTGGCAACACCGGTTCGTGACCGAATCGGCGTTGACGAGCCGGATCAAATCGGCGCGGCAAGCGA
>Ga0299914_10002166_pt1 | contig 13418 bp, 8 predicted proteins | sample RVTome_10_FD_201361 | JGI IMG/M metagenome (GOLD analysis project Ga0299914, IMG submission 201361) | Soil microbial communities from uranium-contaminated site in the Upper Colorado River Basin, Wyoming, United States - RVT153D57 (version 2) ...
TTGACTGTCGTTGTGGCGCAAAATAGTAGGCTTCCTCGCGTACAATAGCCAACACATCCCGCTGCCAGTTTTCCAAAGGCGCATGCTCCATCAAAAAAAGTAAAACATCCCGCTCTGGCTGTTCAGGAAAATTCTTGCGCCGTTCTCGCTCCTGTTCTCGTTTTTCTTGTTGGGACGCGAGAAATTCGGGTGGGTTGATATACTCATCCATGTACTCTTTAGCTTTGATACGGTGAACCGGCAGAGAGTCTTCCTCATCATTAGGATCCACAAAACGCGGCCGGCGACGAATACCTGGCGCATGAATATCAATCAAATTATCCAGTGACAGGCAGGCATCGAGGAAATTTTCGACAGCTTCCAATCCATAACGGCCGATATACCGCCGCAGCCTGGACGCATGATTAGCCACCTCATCCAACATCTTGCGATTGGTATGGGCAAACCACATATTATTTTTGAAAAAATCAGCATGGCCACACACATGCGCCATCACCAGCTTCTGGTCAACAGGCAAATTACTTTGCAGCAAATAAGCATACACCGGATCCGTATTGATCACCATCTCATAAATACGGTGTAGACCATAGGCGAAGCTCTTAGACATGCGTTCATACTCCATGCCAAATCGCCAATGCGGATAGCGTGTTGGAAAACCATCATAAGCCGCCACCAGATTGATCATCTTATAATCGAGCATCTGATAATGAATCTCAAGGAAATCTAGCCCATAATCGCGGGCATATCCTTCAATAGTTTCTTGTATTCGTGCCAGGTCAAGTGGAATTGTCATAAGTCCGTAATCCGTAATCTGTAATCCGTTATCGGTTATCGGTAATCCGTTCACCGATCACCGTACACGAAGTGGTCGCTGTGCGACATTACCGTTTACCGTCTAAAGCCCTTTGCCCAAAAAAGTCTTAATAGCGGCAAAGATGTCATCTCGGTCCTTGATTTTCGTCGAGACCAACTTTTCATCTTCAATAGTAGTGATCGTAGCCATGAACATACGGCCGTATCCCCCCGGCACCTGGCCATAACCAAACAAATTCATCTGCGGCAGCAGCCTCTCCTCAAGCAACTGCTTACATACATTGTCATCATCACCACCAAAATTCTCGCCATCAGAGAAGTGAAAGCCATAAATATTCCAGTCACGAGGGTTGTAATCCTGATGAATCATCTGGGTGCATAATTCATAGGCCGAAGAAATGCGCGTCCCACCACTTTCGCGTAGATGATAAAAAGTATGATCATCTACCTCTTTGGCATTGGCATCATGAACGATGTATCGGACAGAAAGATTTTTATAATTAGCTCGCAGCCAGGTATCAATCCAGAATGCCGTCAGCCGTACTAACTCCTTCTTGTTGCGTGTCATACTGCCCGACACATCCATCATATAAATAATCACGGCATTATTCTGCGGCTTGGGATAAACATTCCAGGAACGATAACGCACATCGTCGCGAATAGGGATAATCACAGGATTCTTCGAATCATACAATCCCAGGGCTAATTGCCGCTTGAGTGCTGCCCGGTAAGTGCGTTTGAAGGAGCGCAGACTCTCTGGGCCAACACGCCGAATACCCGTATAACGTACAATTTCGCCCTCAACACTCTCTTTGCCTTTTGGCTCAATGCGCGGCAGCTCCAACTCCTCCCCCAGAATAGCCGCCAGCTCTTCCAGCGATATTTCTACCTCCATGATGTGCTGCCCCGGTTGATCGCCCGCTCCCTGGCTGCCATCCTGATCCCCCTGACCAATAGGTGTGCCCACATCACCTTCCCCCTGACCAACGCCGCCCATCTGCTTGTCGCCAAAGCGGAAGTGGGGCAGTTGAATTTGCGGCACAGGGATACTCACAAGCTCTTTCCCTTGACGGCCGATCAACTCCCCATTAGACATATACTTGCGCAAATTACCCCGTACATGCCCCCGCACAATTTGCCGAAAGCGGCCGACATCCTGGTCAATCCGGTGGGCGCTATAATCACTCATGCTTAGCTCCAAGTACCAGTAATCAGTATTCAGTAACCAGTATTCAGTGATCCTTTACTGATTACTGATAACTGACCCACTGATAACTGATTACTTCCTATCCTGCGTATCACCACGGGCAAAAATGCTGGCGACATAATTCAATACATCCGTCGCGCACACATTACAGTAGCCCATATTCTTAATCATGCGGCTTTTCACCACTTCAATCTTCTCTTGCGTCTCTTCATCAATCACATTAGAGACCAGACTGGTCAGTTTGATAGAATCCTTTTGATCTTCAAACAGCTTCATCTCCAGTGCCCGCCGTAGCCGTTCGTTAGAATCCCACTCAAAACGCTTGCCCTCAATAGCCAGCGCGCCGATATAGTTCATAATCTCCCGGCGGAAATCATCTTTGCGACTGTCAGGGATTTCAATCTTCTCCTCAATCGAGCGCATCAATCGTTCATCAGGTGGCTCATCCTGGCCGGTGAAGGGATTGCGGACTTTTTGTTTTTGGGTGTACGCTTTGATGTTGTCAATGTAGTTGGCCGACAGGCGTTTGATAGCTTCTTCATCGGCCGTTATCGCTCGTTGCACCTCATTCTTTACAATCTCATCATATTCACTACGTACACTCGACAGTAGTTCTCGATAGCGCTTCCGCTCATCCTCATTCGTAATCAAAGAATGATGTTTCAGACCAGATTCTAGTGTTCGCATAATCATAAAGGGATTCAAACAAGAACCGCTTTGATCATTCACCAGGGCATTAGAAATTTTGTCCTGAATATAACGGGGTGAGATACCGAACATACCCTCGTTTCTAGCTTCAGCTTGTAATTCGATGACGCTATCCTCGGTGAAGCCAGGGAGGGAACGCCCGTCATACAATCGCAGTTTCTGCACCAACGTCAATCCATGCCGTTTCGGCTCTTCCAGCCGAGTTAGCACCGCCCAAAAGGCCGCCAACTGGAGCGTGTGGGGCGCAATATGCTTCCCCACCACCCGTTGCTCATTAAAATCCCGTTGATAAATCCGCACCTCGTCCGCATAGCGAATGTTGTAAGGCACATCAATCTTAATCGTGCGATCGCGCAGTGCCTCCATATACTCATTACTCAACAAGCGACGATACTCCGCCTCATTCGTATGCCCCAAGATCACCTCATCAATGTCGGTGTGAGCAAACTTCTTTGGCTTAATTTTGTGTTCCTGGGAAGCAGTCAGCAGATCGTACAAAAAGGCCACATCCAACTTGAGAATTTCAATAAATTCAACAATACCTCGATTAGCAATATTTAATTCACCATCAAAATTAAAGGCACGGGGATCAGAATCTGAGCCATACTCGGCGATTTTGCGGTAATTAATATCCCCTGTAAGCTCTGTTGAGTCCTGGTTCTTCTCATCTTTGGGCTGGAAAGTGCCAATGCCAATCCGGTCTTTTTCCGATAACAGGATGCGTTTGACGCGCACCTGTTCAATCACTTTGGTCCAATCCCCACCCGCTTCTTCCAGCAGTTGATTATGAACGAAGCGACAGGCCGGGCACAACTCGCCTTCGATGACAACCCGCTCTAAACCTTCTCGCCCCTCATTTAATTCCGCTAATATCGCCGGACGGAACTCAACAGGAATCAAACGTAGCGGGTCTTCATGCATGGGACAATCCATACGTTCGCCATTGTGGGGTTGCCAATAAAAACTATACAGTCGCCCATCTTCAGTGCGCGAATAAGCTTCCAACCCCTTCTTGAGCAGCCGCACAATCGTGCTCTTAGCAGTGCCCACAGGCCCATGCAACAAAATGACGCGCCGCTCGGTGCCATAGCGGTGAGCAGCCGAACGGAAAATCTGAACCAAATCCATTAAGGGCCGGTCAATACCATAAATAGCATCAGTCCCATTTTCAAAGGGGTCATCAAAAAAATTGTAATGAATGAGGGTTTCGCGGTTGCGGGTATACTCCTCCTGCCCATGCGAGACAATCATGTCATATAGCCGTTGAAAGGCCGAACGGCCCACTCTTCGATCATCACGGACAATATCCAAATAATCAGCAAACGATCCTTCCCAATGCAAATCCCGAAAGCCAGTGATGTCTTGCAACTTTTCAATCTTCGCCAATAATGTCTGTCCTGTACTCATCTCTATAACTCTCCATTACCAAGCAAAAAAGGGCCACCCGTTGTAACGGAGTGACCCTTTAGCTAAAACGTAATGCGTAAAACGTAAACAAAATCTACAGTAAAATGACGTTTTACGTTTTACATAATTAATTGTATAAGTTCACCAAACCAATAAAGAGCAAGGCTTGGGGCCATCCGTCCCATTATATTGATTTTGGGATAAGAGGTAACAAGATCGAGAAATCTTACAAATTGGTGAGGATAAAAGGCTGGAAGGAGGTGTAGGAGATAGATTAGGAGATTGTATCTCAATCTCCTAATCTCAAAATTATGAACCGGCTACAGGTGTGAGGGCACCTGGTTCGCGTTGCGGCGGTATAGCTGGGTGGGGTGGTTCTTCGAGTTGTAATTCGCCGGCAGCTTCTTGTTCAACGAGGAAATAGATCCCCTGATACAATTCGGTGCAGTCAGGACAATGGTGTAAATGGGTTTCGATATCACGGGTTACGGCCGTTGCCAAAGCCTCTCCCTCAAATTCAGCCTCTACATACAGTGGCAGCAATTCATGAATCTGACTGCAAACTAGTTCACTGTCATTACTTCTATAGATCTGGTTTATCAGTGTGGAAATCTTTTGCTTGTTCAAACTACCCTTCCTCTTTTCGGCGTTCACATATATAAGAGGTAGTAACCCCTTCAAATCTTACCATCAGCGTTCAAATAGTGCCAATATATCCCCTTCACCCACATAGCGAGCTAATAATTGTGCCCGGATTTTCTTGCGTGCATCATGCAGCATCTTATAAATGGTGTTAGGAGTGCTTTCTAGCTGTTCGGCCGTTTCCTGAATAGACTGTTCTTCAAAATAAACAGCCAATAAGGCAAAGCGTTGCCGTTCATTCAACTCTGTGCGAATAATCGCTAATAGTTCGTTAAGAAACTGCTTTCGGTCAACAATTGTGTCGGGATCATAAAGCTCTGAAGTAGCAATAGATTCGATTACAGCAGTTTCCCGTTCTGCTACTTCCTCCCAAGACAGGCGTTCCCGATAATAGCGACGACGCAATTCACTAGCAGCGGCATTGATGACAAAACGATAGGCCCAGGTAGTGAATTTGGAACGGCCGCTAAAACTATCTAAGTTCGCTTGAATCGCCAGCACGGCATCCTGGGCAAAATCATCAGCCATTTGGCGTAATTCTGAACGCGCCAGATAGGCCAAATCGCGGCGTTGATCCCGCAAATACAAGAATACCGCCCGAAACAAGTAATCATGTAGCTCTTCAAGCGCTGCCGCTTGCTCTGCTCCCGTTTGTCGCAAAGACTGTAGCCAGGCTTCGGTCGTTCGCTTGCTCATGGTCGCTATTATGCCACAGAATAATTAAATGAACCTTAACAATGAGTGTGAGTTAAAGGGTTGATCTTACCAATCAGCGCGGTGGAGTACACTTTCCAGGCGGTTGAGAGAACGTTGTACTTTGTCGTGCAGCTCCCATAGCTCCTCAAGATTGTCGGGGGAATTGACGGCCGTCTCCACTAATTCCGCACTGGCCCGCAACACGCTAAAGACCTGCGTTTGAATCGGAGCACTTCGCTTACCCTTCAATTTCTTGCTCACAGCAGTAACTTCTTTGGCCAGCTTCTGCCACTCTTTGCTGGGCAGCTTAGGTGCTTTAGGGCGTGTTTTCGCTTCGAGATTGGTGATAATTCGGCCGTTTTGCTTGGCCGCCATATAACTTTCGCGCAAACTGCTGCGCACCCCAGAGCCAAAATAAATGCGGTAAATACTCAACAGACCATCAAATACAATGTGCCCTTTGAAAGGCAACAAAGCAGTTTGCACACGTATGGGTAGGGCCGCCCCTTCAAACATTTCTTCCAAACTGTCATGCAATCCCCACACCTGGTAGACATCGTGTGCGCTATCATCTAAAAAGATGGCCCCATTTTTGAGAAATCGTTCAACGAAAAAATTACCGGCAATGACATGCTGCTGCCAACTGCGAATGATGGCTAACTCTTCGGTTGTTAACTGTGCCGGGTTTTCTCGTGCAAAGTCATCAATGAGGGGCAGATTTTCGTAGACAGCCGCTCGAATCGGTGCTTTCTCTTCCAATGAGGCACTTTTATACAACTGAATTGTATTTAAATAGGGAGCCATCTGCAATCTTTGGTTGACATAAAATTGAAGAGCCCACATTAAATCAAAAAAATGCTCCGCATCGGCCGTTGACAGTTTCATCAACTTGCTCCTTCGTAAATCGGACATCCCTGTCCGATTGCCCGGACACGGGTGCCTGCACTACAAATAATCATCCATCGTAGAGGACATCCGGGCAGGTTGCATCCTTTCCAAAATAAAAACCCGACGAATAAAGCCGGGTTTTCATTATGCACTCACAACAATCAGTGCCAATCTTCCAGGGCATCTTTAAAAGTCACCATGAAATCATCGGCCGCTTTACCATCCAAAATGCGGTGATCAAAAGTGAGGCTGACAAAAGCCAACGGCCGTATGGCAATCGCCTCATCAATCACCTTTACCCGCTTCTCAATCTTGCCCACGCCTAGAATTGCGCACTGCGGCTGGTTGATAATTGGCGTGCCCAAAAGGCTGCCGGAAGTGCCATGATTGGTCAGCGTAAACGTGCCCCCTTGCATATCATTCATCTGTAACTGCTTATTGCGGGCACGTTCCGTTAACTCATTAATCATACGTGCCAGTCCCAGCAAGTTGAGGCCATCCGCATTTTTAATAACAGGTACAACCAGGCCATCAGTAAGAGCTGTCGCCATGCCCACATTAATAGAGCGATGTAGCACAATGCCCTCGTCACTCCAACTGCTGTTGACCATAGGGTGCGCCTTCAGGGCCAGCACAATAGCCGACATGATATAGGCGGTAAAGGTTAAATCAACCCCATCCCGTTTGAACTGCTCCTTATAGGCGGCACGGTGGGCGAAAACGGCCGAAAAATCCACCTCAAACACCGTCGTTACATGCGGGCTGGTCTGCTTACTGCGGACCATATGTTCGGCGATAGAGCGGCGCATACTGGTGAGAGGAATAGTTTCACCGGGAATAGTAGGCGCAGGTGCAGGCTTGTCCTGAGCGAAGCCGAAGGGCTTGTCCTGAGCAGAGCCGGCAGAGGGGCGGGAAGGCGGGGGAGCCGGCATGCTGGGTTCAGGTTGGCTGTCACGCTCCTCAATATAAGCCAGGATGTCGTTTTTGGTAATACGGCCGTCGCGTCCCGTCCCTGTCACCCGATTCAAGTCTACCTCATGCTCAGCAGCAATGCGCGAGACAACAGGGCTAATACGGCCCGAATAGCGTTCTTTGGGGCTGCCATTGCTATGTGAAACACGGCTGGCCGTGACCTCCGCGACCGGTTGGGCGCTTTCTTCGGCCGTGTCACTTACCTTCTCGCCTTTCTCACCGATATGGGCCAGCACCGCCCCCACCGGGACCACCTCACCTTCCGCAAAACGCTGTTCTAAAAGATAGCCGGCAACTTCAGAGGTGGCTTCAGTTGTCACCTTATCCGTTTCAATTTCTAAAACAGCTTCATACTGCTCCACATAGTCGTCCACCTCTTTCAGCCATTTGGAAATTGTCCCTTCAATGATCCCTTCACCCATTTCCGGCATGGTCAGTTTATGTGCCATAACTTCTGATTACCTACGTTGTCATTATCTAATTACGCTATTACTTGTAAAACATCGGGTATTTTCCCGGATTCGTTTCATTCATCATCTCATACACAACATCAAACACATCTTCCACATTGGGTTTAGAGAAATAGATACCATCGCTGCCGTAAGGCGGCCGGTGAGGCTGTGCCGTTAGTGTACGAGGTTCAGAATCTAAATACCAGTAGCCACCCTGCTTTTCGATGACCTCTTGCATCATGTAAGCCGTTGCGCCACCAGGCACATCTTCGTCTAAGAATAGGATGCGGCTGGTCTTTTTGAGCGATTCAAGGATACTGCCCTTTACATCAAACGGCAGCAGCGATTGTACATCAATCACCTCCACATCAATCCCTACTTTATTGAGTAAATCGGCCGCTTCCAGAGCAATGCCACACAGTGCCCCATACGTTACAATCGTCACATCCTCACCAGGGCGAATGATTTCCGGCACACCTATGGGTACGGTAAATTCACCGATATTATCCGGCAACTGCTCCTTCAAGCGGTAACCATTCAACACCTCCACTACCAGGGCCGGTTCCTCGGCCCGGAGGAGCGTGTTGTAAAAGCCGGCCGCCTGCACCATATTACGAGGCACCAACACATGCACTCCGCGCACCAAATGAATAATACCCGCCATTGGTGAACCGGCATGCCACACCCCCTCCAACCGGTGCCCACGTGTGCGAATAATAACAGGCGCCTTTTGCCCGCCGGCAGTACGCCAACGCAAAGTAGCCAGATCATCAGACAGCGTTTGCAGGGCATAGAGCAGATAATCGAGATATTGGATTTCGGCCAACGGCCGCAGTCCCCGCATGGCCAACCCAATCCCTTGTCCCAAAATCGTCGCCTCTCGAATACCTGTGTCCGAAACACGTAGCTCGCCATACTTGTCTTGTAACCCGGCAAAAGCCTGGTTTACCCCGCCAATTTTGCCCACATCTTCGCCAAAGGCCACAAAGCGTGGCTCACGGGTCAGCATAGCATCAAAGCAGGCGTTTAAGATCTGAAAGCCATTTACCGTAGGCGAATCGGCCGAGTAGATCGCCTTGACTTCTGGGACGTGCAGGGCCGAATCGGCCGTTTCGCTAACCAGGTGTGAGCCGTAACGTCGCCGGTTCAATGGCAGTTCTCGCTCTTTCCAGGCAATAAGCTGTTGCCTGGCCGTTGAATCTTCTGTTCGAGCCACGATCAAAGCCTGCTGGATAGCCGCAAAAATCTCTTTACGGCCAGGAGTGTCCTTGGCCAATAGCTGCCGCCGAATCTCCTTTAACTCTTCGCCTGCCGCCGACCTTGCCTCCATCTCTTGGATCAAGGCAGCCACTTCCTGTCGCTCCTGGTAAATGGGGCGGGTAAATGCCTTCCAGGCCCGCTCACGAATATGTTGCACATGTTTCTTGGCATTGCGCTCAATCTGGTCGAGTTCACCTTCCGTGGCGATCCTTTGTTCCACCAACCATTCCCGCATTTTCACGATGCAGTCGTACTCTGCCTCCCACTCGAGCTGTTCCTTGGATTTGTACCGCTCATGACTGCCAGAAGTGGAATGGCCTTGGGGCTGGGTCAACTCTTGTACATGGATAATGGCCGGTATATGCTGGCTGCGGGCGATTTTGGTCGCTTTAGCATAAGTCTCAATCAAGGCTGGATAATCCCAACCTGGCACGGCATAGACATCAAACCCTTCATCGCAGTCTGGTGCACGCTGAAAGCCTTGTAACAAATCCGACAGATTACGTTTGGTGATTTGGAATTCGTTGGGCACAGAGATGCCATAACCATCATCCCAAATAGACAGGACGACGGGCGATTTGAGTACCCCTATAGCGTTTATAGCCTCCCAAAACAACCCTTCAGCGCAGGAAGCATTGCCAATAGTCCCAAAAGCGACTTCATTGCCTTGCTGCGAGAACTGCGTCAGATCCTGCAGTTCATCAACTTCCCGGTAGAGGCGTGAGGCATAACCCAACCCCACCAGCCGAGGCATTTGCGCCGCAGTCGGTGAGAGATCGGCCGAGATATTATACTGTTGGCTCAAGTCGTGCCAATGGCCGTTTTCACCCAAACTTCGTGTAGCAAAATGAGCATTCATCTGCCGACCTGCCGAATGAGGTTCGGCCTGTATATCGGCATGGGAATACAACTGGGCAAAAAATTGCTGGATACTCATCACACCCAACGCAAACATCAGCGTTTGGTCACGATAATAGCCGGCCCGAAAATCTCCCTTTTGGAAAACCTTAGCCAGGGCCAGTTGTGGCAGCTCCTTGCCATCACCGAAAATGCCGAATTTAGCCTTGCCACTTAGCACCTGTCGCCGGCCAAGCACACTGGCTTCACGGCTCTCCACTGCCAATTTATAATCTTTTAATATATCACTTTTATAGAGGGGAATATGGTTACCCCCGAAAATCGGTAAATCTAAATCCTTATCAACATCACCATCCTGATGACGCATCCTACTAATAGTAGCCATGTTTTCCTTCAAATTTACGCTTAAACAAAAGCATAAATTCTCGTATCTAAATTTTCCTTACTTTGCAACTATACACACCCTGGCCAATCTTCTGCCTATGCCAGTTAAAGCAGTGCAGAGAAAAAATCGGCCGCATCCGGAGAAGAATGTATAGTCCTAATCATTCTAACAGGAAAGGATTAGTAATCGGTTAACAGTAGCTGGCAGGTGGATCTTTGTCATCAAATATGAGCAAGTGGGAAATGTGACTCATGATTCAGTGGCCTCCTTAGCAGAAAGTTAAATTCAGGTTGTGGGGAACCTGTCTACCTATAGTTACGCAAACTTCTCTTTCAATTCATGTTAAGGTAAATGTAGTTTAGCTTACAAAAACCACCAATATTCGATAATCTGGCATTAGTACCAGGGCTGGCTGACCAAATGAGTTAATTAGTCTCCTCCAAAGGTGAAACCGTGAAGTTGTCGAAGTGAACCTGGACCCCACCCAGACCTAACGTTTCTCCCATAACGCCAATATCGCCGCTGCGGAAGCTGTTGTCAGTAACGCGGCCTACCTCCTGGTCATTCACGAAGAAGATCATGTTGCCACTTTCAGCTCGGACGCGCAGCACGTTGGTTTCATTAAGCCCCGTTTTGACAGCACTCGATTCAAACCACCAATCTTGCACCAAAGGCCTATTTTCTTCTAAGCCTCCGTTAACCAATTTGCCAATCCAGACAAAGCCGTCAGAGCTAATTTTGAAGAGATAGAAGTTGTCAGCATCTTCGTCCAGACGGAAGACCATGCCAAAGCCATTGTTGACCGGGCCGGCCACAGCCGTTGCCTCCACCTCATACACTCCATCCCCAAACTGCTCCCCCGCCGAGGCCCAAATAAGCAAATTGTCTGCCTTCACCAACAAATCATACATCCCATCGCGAACATCCCCATCCACATCAACATCACTCCCCGCGCTCCACGTCCCCGGCTCATCAAACGTCTCCACATACGTATCATTGCCGCCACAACCTACCAGTACAATGGCTAAAAGCAACAGCACAGCTATACTCATTTTCTCGAATAATTTACGTCTTTGCATACTTCTAGCTGCTTTACTTAATCGCCTCTGCTACCAACTCAGCCACATCCTTCACCTGCATTGGTTCGCCCGATTCGCGGTTGGCATCATGCATCATTTGCGCACAGAAAGGACAGCCGACCGCCAGGATTTTAGCCCTCGTCCGGCGGGCTTCAGCAAAACGGGTGGCATTCACAGCCGCCGCCCCATGCTCCTCCTCCTTCCACATTTGCGCCCCACCGGCCCCACAACAAAAAGAATTCTGGCCGTGCCGGTCCATTTCTAGCAGAGTGGCCCCTGCTTTAGCCAGAACCTCACGCGGCTCGGCAATGATGCCATTATGACGGCCGAGATAGCAGGGATCATGAAACGTCACCGCTTCCAACTGGTGGCCGTTCAGGCGCAATTTCCCCTGGCCGATAAGATTAGCAATCATTTGTGTATGGTGATAGACACTGTAATCGCCACCCAGCTCCTTATACTCCTTACCCAGGGTCGTAAAGCAGTGGGGGCAGCTCGTGACGATCTGTTTCTTGTCCACGCCGGCCGCGTTAAGCGTTTCAATATTGCTCATCGCCAACTCATAAAACAAATACTCATTGCCCGCCCGTCGCGCCGAATCCCCTGTACACGTTTCCTCATCGCCTAAAACGGCAAAATTGACGCCGGCATGATGCAGAATCGTCGCCACTGATTGCACAGTTTTTTGCGCCTCCGGGTTAAAGGCTCCGGCGCAGCCCACCCACAACAAACATTCAAAATTTGGGTTTTCCCCTACCGTTGGCACATCAAAGTCCAGGCCCTTAGTCCAGGCCAAACGGCTGTCGCTGGACATCCAGGGATTGCCCGTGCGCTCCATGCCGCGAAATGCACCTTGCAGTTCATCAGGAAAATTACTTTCCATAAGTACCTGGTTGCGGCGAATATCCATAATGTCCAGCATTGGCTCGTTGCCGACGGGGCACACGTCTATACAAGCCCCGCAAGCAGTGCAGGCCCAGACGGCACTTTCGCTAATTGCATAGTCGAGCAGAGGTATACTCATGATTTCCTGACTGCCATTGGCCAGAGCGGTCATGTTCTCTTTAAGGTAGTAGCGTTTGTTGATTTCCAGGGCAGCCGGGGAAAGCTCCTTGCCCGTGTGATAGGCAGGACAGGCTTGCTGGCAGCGGTTGCACATGATGCAGGCAAAAGCATCCACAATGCGCGTCTGTTCCAGGTCGAAGAGATTGGATGCCCCAAATTGTTCAATAGATTCGTCCTCAAAATCATAGGTGTGCATTTCAGCCAGATATTGACGGTCAGGCCGGGTCATGAAATTGACTGGCCCCATAAAGAGATGGGCATGTTTGGTACGGGGAAAATAGGGCAAAAACATAATTGCCAGGCCGATAGATATCCACCAGCTTATGTGCCAGCCAAAAGTAAGAAAAGATGAAGGGAGACCGACGAAAAAGCTTTGGGCGATGATGTTAGCAAAGGGCTGGGTGACGTCATTACCACTGTTGTTTTGAGCGATGAGAAAGGCGACGCCTAACATGCGAAATCCAATATGGAGGAGGATGAAGAAAATGACGACGAGAGAATCCTTACTAATGCCCCCTGCCCGGGCCTTAGGATGGAGTTTAACATTATCACGAGCGTAAAGCACCGGATCATGGAACACAAAGCGGCGAATAAGAAAATAGATAACACCAATGAGCACAATAGCCCCGAAAGTATCCGCTAGGAACCGGTAAATATCGCCGACGATGTGACCACGCAAGAAATGGAAGGCGTTAAGTGTGCCTTCAAGAGTGTCTATACCATTGACAATGAAGTAGAAGAGGAAGCCCCAGGCCACACCCCAGTGAAGGATCGAGGTCAGCTTGCGATGGCGAGTAATACGTCCCTGGGTGAAGAGGGCCACAGCACCGACGACCAGACGACGCGGTAACTCTTCCAGGTTCAATTTTCCCTGCCCGCGATTGATGATCTGGGCCATTTGCAAGAAGCCGTTATAAGCGGCCGTTAAGCAGACGGCGACAAGTAGTATAAACAAGCCTTTTTCGATAGGAGATAGCATTTTCGTC
>Ga0299914_10002167_pt1 | contig 13417 bp, 11 predicted proteins | sample RVTome_10_FD_201361 | JGI IMG/M metagenome (GOLD analysis project Ga0299914, IMG submission 201361) | Soil microbial communities from uranium-contaminated site in the Upper Colorado River Basin, Wyoming, United States - RVT153D57 (version 2) ...
GCTGCTCGCCATCGTCGCGACGGGGAACCACTTCGTCCTCGACGCGGCGGGTGGCGCGCTCGCGTTGGCTACCGCGTACCTGATCGCCAAGAAGGTCACTCGAGCAGGGAACGTCCCCGGCCGTGGACGGCGGCAGGTCGTCAGGCCGGCCGCCGTCTGAGCCCACGCCGTGCACGTCGACCTCGACCACGTCGCCCTCGCGACGCGCGACGCATCACCCGCGATCCATACCCTCGTCACCGAGCTGTCGGGGACGGTCCTGTTCGGTGGGCACGGCGTCGGGTTCCGGCCGATGCAGATCCTGCTCGGCGACGCCGAGCAGGGGATGCGCGTCGAGCTCCTCGAGCCCTGGCTCACCGGGGAGAACGACTTCCTGGACCGCTTCCTCACCCAACACGGCCAGGGACCCCACCACCTCACGTTCAAGGTCGACAGTCTCGACGACGCCCTCGACCGCGTGAGAAGCGCGGGGCTCACACCGGTCAACGTCGACCGGTCGGACGACGAGTGGCAGGAGGCCTTCCTGCTCCCACGCGAGGCGAACGGCACGGTCGTCCAGCTCGCGCAGGCCGTCGACATGTTCCCGAGCCGCGCCGACCTGCTCGATCATGTCCGTCGCCACGGCCCGCACACCCATCCGCAATGGTGGATCGATCCGCCCGCACCGACCGGTGTTCGAGCCATCCTCGATCGCGTCGTGATCGTGTCCCCCTCGCCTGACCTCGCGTGCCGGCTCTTCGCCGACATCCTCCAGGGCAACGTGGAGCACGAAGACCGAGGCGTCGTCGATCTCGTCTGGCCGAGTGGTGCGCGACTACGCATCGTGACGGATACGACGATGCCGCCCGGGGTCGATCACCTCGCCGGTCGAATCAACGCTCCCGCACGCGAGCTCGACATCGCAGGCACGCGCGTCGTGCTCGAACCCTGCTAGCCGCGCCGACGTCCTTGGCGGCGCATGATTGCGCCCACGAGAGCGCCGAGCAGTGCGGCGCCGATGATGACGAAGATGAGCGGCGCGTCGAAGTCGAAGAACAAGAATTTGATGTTCGCGCTCTCGGAATTCTGCAACGCGAAGACCAGCACTAGGGCAGCGATCACGATCGCCGTGATCGTCCCGGCCGAGACACGCCGCTGCTCCTCCGTCATGGCCCGAACCCTAGCTCGCGTCCCCGCGCTCGACGCGGCTCGTCACGAGTCGACGGACGGCGTCGCGCACCGCACGATCAGCGAGTGAGAGGTGCGCGTCGCGAGCCGTGACGAGCGCCAGACGTCGCGGAGGCACGCCAGCCAGCGCAACCGTTCGAAGGGAACGAAGCTCGGTCGGGACGGCGGTCTCGGGCAGCACCGAGACGCCGGCGCCTGCGGCGACGAGGTCCGCAATGAGACGGACGCCTTCGACCTCGACCGGGACGGACAGCTCGACGCCCATCGCTCGAGCCGCAGCCTCGACCTCGACGCGCAACGGGTTGACCGCGAGCGGAAGGATCATCGGTTGCTCGGCGAGTCGCCGGAGCTCGACGGGTTCAGGGCCGACGTCGGCGTCCTCGTTCACGACGCCGACGAGCGCCTCGTCGAGAAGATGCTCGGTCGCGAGGCGCGGATCCTCGACCGGCTCCGTGACAACAGCCTGTGCGAGCTCGCGGCCGATCACCTCGCTCGAGAGTCGCTCGGATGCTCCCTCGGTGATGCGGATGTGCACCCCAGCCGCTGTGGTGCGGAGTTCGCCGACGAGTGCAGGAACGAGCCAACGACTCGCCGTCCCGACGATCCCGAGGCTCGCGTACCCCGCTTCGAGCCCTTGGAGCATCGACAAGTCGACGCGCATCGCCTCGAGCTCCCGCCGGATGCGGCGAGCGCGGTCGATCACGACCTCGCCGCACTCCGTCGCCACGGCCCCTCGCCTGCCGCGGACGAGCAGCGTCGCACCGAGCTCTTCTTCGAGCTGGCGGACCTGCTCGGAGACGTTCGACTGGACCGTCGTGAGAACGTCTGCCGCAGCCGTGAAGGACCCCGCCTCGTCGATGGCGAGCAGCGTGTCGAGGTGGCGAAGCTCCATCACCAGGCCTTTCACTCGTCTCTCTCTGGAGAATCTCCCCCCACCTTAGATCGCCCAGACCGATCCATACGATCGTTTCTACCTGTTGGACAGATTCAGCGGGGCCTGCCACCATTGCTTGGTACAGACGAGTCGGAGGAGCCGGTTCCCCCCGCCGGCTTCCCGACTCTTCCATTCCGGAGGTCCCGCGCGTGGCCGCAGAGACGATCTCGAGCCTCATCTTCACCGGTCCCCTCGCTTGGACCGCCGAGGCTGCATGCAGCGGCCAGACCGACCTGTTCTTCGCCCCTGCGGGCGAGCGTCCCGAGGCTCGTGCGATGCGAGAGTCGAAGGCGCGCGCTGTCTGCATGGGGTGCGCTGCCCTCGCCACCTGCCGCGACTGGGCACGAGAGCACCGCGAGTACGGCTTCTGGGGCGGCGAGTCGGAAGAAGAACGCGCGGCCGCAGGCTTCCGCGTCGACATGCCCGTGGGACGTGTCGCCCGCTATCCCAAGGGCGACGGCAAGCCGGTCAACCCCCGAGCCCCGCGGGTGGCCTAATAGGCTCGACTCCGTTCGCGGGGGGAGCCCAGTGGCCGACGAGATTCCGGGCGTCGATCTCGACGCCCTCCGACCCTTCTTCGACGAGCACGTCGGCGGCAACGGCTCGCTCCGCGCAGAGGTCATCTCCGGAGGACGCTCCAACCTCACGTACACGATCGAACGCGGTGGCGATACCTGGGTCCTGAGGCGCCCCCCGCTCGGCCACGTCCTGCCGACCGCCCACGACATGCGACGCGAGTATCGGGTGCTCGCCGCGCTCGCGCCCACCGATGTCCCGGTACCTCGAGTCGTCGCGTTCTGCGACGACGACGATGTCATCGGTGCGCACTTCTACGTCATGGAACACGTCCACGGCGTCATCCTGCGCGACGCGGCCGCCACCGCGACGTTGAGCGACGACGAGGCGCGGGCGTGCTCGGAAGCGCTCGTCGACGTGCTCACGCGACTGCACGCCGTCGACTACGAGAAGGTCGGGCTCTCCGACTTCGGGCACCCCGACGGCTACGTGCAACGTCAGGTCCGCCGATGGGGTGAGCAGTGGGAGCACTCCAAGACTCGGGACCTTCCGGCCGTCGACGAGCTCGCGCGCCGACTTCGCGCCGCCCTCCCCGAGTCGGGGACCCCGACGATCGTGCACGGCGACTACCGCCTCGACAACACGATGCTCGCTCCGAATGACCCCGGGACGATCGTGGCAGTGCTCGACTGGGAGATGGCAACGCTCGGCGATCCTCTGGCCGACGTCGGGCTCTTCCTGCTCTATTGGGGCCAGGCCGACGAGCGCGTGATCGCGACCGGTCAGGCTGTCGGGACACAGCCGGGCTTCCTCTCGGCGGAGGAAGTCATGGAGCGCTACGCCGCGAAGAGCGGCCGCAACGTCGACGAGCTCGACTACTACGTGGCGCTCGCCGCCTACAAGCTCGCCATCATCGTCGAGGGCATCAACGCTCGGTTCCAGATGGGCAAGACGGTCGGAGAAGGCTTCGACGCGATGGGGGCGATGGTCGAAGGCATCGTCGATGCCGCGCTGGACCGCGCGAGTCGCTCCAACATCCCGGCGCTCCGAGGCGCCTGATCACGACGCCCCACACGGGGAACACCCGCTCCCCGACGCCAGGGTTTTGGCGCGACGAGATTTGGGGAGACTCTGCCCGCTATGCGGGGGTTCCGAGCGACTTGGACGATTCCAGGCATGGCGTGGCGCGCGGCCCGACGCTGGCGCGGGGCCGTCATCGCGCTCGGGGTGATCCCCGCCGTCGTCGGGGCCGTGATGCTCGCCACCGACGACACTCCTGGACCGGTGGTCGCCGTCGACCCGGTGGCCATCGGGCCCGACTCGCCGGTCACCCTGCGTGTCGCGGTGATCGGCGACCAGCTCGGTACGTCTCTCGTCGCAGGGCTGACGACCTCTGGCAGCGCCGTCGAGGTGCAGGACCTGACGCGCCCGGGGTGCGGGCTCGCGCGTTCCACCGTTGCCCAGACCGGCTGGGAATGGACGTCGCCCGACGTCGAGTGCGACACCCGAGCCGAGGCTTGGCCCGCTGCGCTCGCGGCCTCTGCTCCGCACGTCGTCGTCGTCCTCACAGGACTCGCCGAGATCGGTGACCGCTCGATCGCCCGCAACGAGGCCCCGCGGCCACCGGGTGACCCGGAACTCGACCGGTGGCTCGCGGCCGAGCTCGCGGCCGCGGCGGACACCGTGCTCGGCGCCGGTCTCCCGGTCGCGTGGCTCACGATGCCGACACCGTCCGGCGGAGCACAGGCATTCGAGCCGGCGCGCGTCGAACGCTTCAACGCACTGCTCGAGCAAGTGGCGAGCACGCGGGATCGGATCCATGTCATCGAGACGGACGATCGGGTCGGGGAGGTCTCCTCGACCGGCATCGATGCCGGCGACGCCACCGAGTTCGCTCGGTGGCTGCTTCCGACACTTCGCGAGATCGCCGAGTCTTCGATACCGCTCGACGCCACGACTCGCGGCGGCACGCGCCGGACGATCGCGACGGGACCCGGCCCCGACGCACCTCCGATGGTCCTCCAACCAGGGGAGCGACCCCGAGTCATGGTCGTCGGCGACTCCTTCGCGTTCTCGCTCGGCTACGGCCTCGACCGTTGGGCGAAGGCCAACGACGCTCTGCAGGTGCACAACGGCGCCCGGTTCGGGTGCCCGATCGCCCGGGGCGGACGGTACCGATACATGCGCACCGACGCGCCGATCAGGGAGCAATTCTGCGACTGGGGCCCGCTGTTCGGTCGATGGGTCGACGAGCACCGTCCCCACGCCGTCGTCGTCGCCACCGGGGTCTTCGAGACCGCGGACCGGCTCCTCCCCGGCGACGCGCAATGGCGCTCCATTCTCGATCCGGTGTTCTCCGAACACCTTCAGCGCGAGCTGCTGGCCGCCGTCGACATGCTGGGAGCGCGAGGTGCACGGGTCGTGCTGCTGCGCCATCCGTACGTACACGTAGGTCAGGACCGTGAACTACCCGCCACGCTGCCTGAGTCGAATCGTTCGCGCATGGACGCCCTCAACAGGATGCTCGGCCAGGTCGCCGAGCTCAGGCCGGGCTTTGTCACGGTCGTCGACCTCCAGGCGTGGCTCGGCGCGCAACCCGGTGGCGAGCTCGATGTCGCGATCCGCGGCGACGGCGTCCACATCGCCGACGACTTCGGTCCGATCCTGGGTGCATGGATCGGTCCCGAGATCGACGCACTGATCCCTCGCGCCTGACAGAGGCGGTCAGCGGCGGTTCAGCCCTGCGGATCGAGACGCGCGAGTCGACGGACGTACGCGAGCGCGGGCTGCGCGTCGTAGGCACGCAGGATCTGCATCTTCTCGGCTTCGATCGATCCTTCGGCGTGGACGGCGAGCACCGCCTGGTAGCCGCCGAAGTCGCGCGTGGTGAGATCGGCGACGAGGTTGAGGAGCCGCAGCCTCGCCTCGGCGGGAGCATGGGCTCCGAGGTACTTCTCGAGCACCGGACGGATCTCCGATGATGCCCAGTCCTCGCCTCCGGGACCGGTCACGAGGAGCCCACCGGCGATGTCCTGGGTGAGCTCGAGCGCCTCGTGATAGCCGGTGGCGAACGTGTACTTGGCCATGTTGGTCGTCATGGGATCCGGATACGCGATGGCGTGAGCGCCGACATGTGCCCGGATGCCGGCGAGCTGGGTCAGCGCGCGGACCGTCTCGGCGTAGGTCACGAGCTGGGTCAGCTTGTCGCGAACATGACCTGCCTTGCCCACACCGTTCATCTCGGCGGCCAGTGCCGCCGCGCCGACAAGGGCGTCGACGAGCGGCAGCTTGTACGACACCGCGGTGAAGCGGTGGTACTCAACGAAGGTCAATGCGAGGCGCCCTGCGATCTCGGGCTCGCGGCAGGCAAACACCCGATCCCACGGAACGAAGACGTCGTCGAACACGGTGAGCGTCTCGAGCATCTTGTGGCGCGAGGACAGCGGGAACTCGAACTCGTTGCGATCTCCCGCGCCGTAGGACGATACGTAGAGTGAGAGGCCTGGCGCATTCGCCGGCACCGCGAACGACACTGCGTAGTCGGAATCCTCGGGCCCCATGGCTCGGGTCGGCAGGACGATGATCTCGTGCGCGTTGGCCGAGACCGACGTGTGGCACTTCGCGCCACGGACGACGATGCCATCGTCACGCTCGTCGACGACGCGGACGTAGAGATCGGGATCGGGCTGTCGATGGGGCGGGAGCGACCGATTCCCTTTCACATCGGTTTGTGCGACGGCCACCGCGAGGTCTCCGTCGCGACAGTGCTTCGCGAACGCGCGCGCACGCGAGAGCCCGTCCCCGTCGAGCACGCGTTCGAGCGCGAAGAGCGCGTCCGAGCCGATCTCCTTGACGAGCGTCACCAAGGTGCCACCCAAGGCCGTGACGGTCTCGATGAGCCTGGAACGAGCGAGAAGATCGTCGGAAGAGCGCGGCACTCGGTAGTACGCGCTGTACTCCTCACCGGTCTCGTCGTCCTTCACGATCGCGAGGTCCCGGTACGTCGGGTCGTGACCGACCTCGTAGTCGATGGCGGCGTGATCGACCGCGACGCGCAGCTCGGGCTCGTCGATCACATCGGGGACGCGCCGGCCTCGATACCAGACTGCACGCCCGTCGCGCAGCGACTCCCGGTACTCGTCTGCGGTGAGCAACGCCATGCGCCGAGCCTAGAAGGCCTGACCCGACTGGCGAGGGGTTCGCTACTCTGCGGCCGTGCTCGACATCAGTCCCGTCGCTCGGCGATTGCGTGACCTCGTCGAGCCGCTCGCCGCCAACGTCTACTTCGCGCCGGAGGCGATCGACGGTTACCGAGAGCTCGGATGCAACTACTTCGAAGGCTATTTCTGTTCCCGGAGCGCGTGCCTCGGCGCGGCGCCGTGGACGGTCGTTGCCGCCACCTTTGCCGCTTTCAAACCTGCGGTCGTCGAACGGGCGGTGACGAGCGGCTGGGCGAAGACCGATCCCGGCTCCATCCTCGCGGTGCGACTCGCGAGTGCGACCGCGGCCTTCGAGCGCCTGATCGGCGATCCGCCGCCCGAGCTCGACCGGGCGACCGAGCTCCTCGAGGGCTCGGTCGACGGTGCAGACCCGTCTGGTCGACCGATCTTCAGCGGGCTCACCATGCTCCCGGTGCCCGAAACGCCGTGGGGCCGCTTCTGGCGAGCGGCCGATCGGGTCCGTGAGCATCGCGGTGACGGCCACGTCGCCGCGTGGGCACCGCTCGTGGACTCCTGCGAGATCACGGTGATGTCCGAGCTGGCGTGGGGCATCCCGCCGCGGACGTACGTCTTCACGCGCGGGTACGACGAGGCAGACGTGGATGCCGCCTACGAGCGTCTCGAGTCGCGGGGCCTCGTCGGCTCGGGTGCACTGACCTCGCACGGAGCGGAGCTGCGCAGCTCCATCGAGGACCGAACGGACGAGTCGGTTCGCACGGTCATCGACCGCCTCGGCGAGGATGCCGACGAGCTCTTCGGCATCCTCGAGCCGCTGACTGCATCCGTGCTCGCCGGCGGCGGATATCCCGTCGACCCGAGCAGGCTCCACGCCGACTCCTAGGCTCGCCCCGAGGCCGGTGACGAAGGCAACGACCGGAGGAGACGATGGACGGGCTGGTCTGGGACGAGCAACCGGATCTGCGACGTCCCGCGCTCGTCGCCGCGTTCAAGGGATGGAACGACGCCGGCGATGCGGCGAGCGAAGCGGCCGGATGGATCGTGCGCAACGGCGGCGGCCGACGCTTCGCGTGGATCGATCCGGAGGAACACTACGACTTCCAGTCGGCGCGGCCGCAGGTCGAGCTCGTCGACGGTGTCACGCGGCGCCTCACCTGGCCGACGACCGAGTGCTACGCGGTGACGCTCGATGATGCAAGCCGCGACCTCGTCGTCGTCCTCGGCGTCGAGCCGAACTACAGGTGGCGATCGTTCTGCCGTGCCGTGGTCGAAGTCGCGACCGAGACAGGCTGCTCGCTCACGGTGACGCTCGGCGCGCTGTTGGCCGACGTGACACACACGCGTCCCCCGTCAGTCACGGGCACCGCATCGGATCCAGCTCTCGTCGCCGAACTCGAGCTGACACCGTCTCGCTACGAGGGACCGACGGGGATCGTCGGGGTGCTCCAGGACTCCTGCCGCGCACGCGACCTCGCCGCGGTGTCGCTCTGGGTTCCCGTGCCGCACTACCTTGCCGGCCCACCGCATCCCGTGGCGACCCATGCGCTGCTGGACCGGCTGGGCCGCCTCGTCGACGTCCACTTCGACCTCGACGAGCTCCGTGCAGCCGGCGATCTCTGGCGTGCACGCGTCGACGATGCGATCTCCGAGGACCCGAATGCGCAGGCGTACGTTCGAGAGCTGGAATCGCGGACCCAGGATCCAGAGATGCCGCTGACGAGTGGCGAGGATCTGGCCGCTGAGCTCGAGCGCTTCCTACGCGAGCAGCGTGACGACTGATCGCCTACGTGAGGAGCTCGCGAGCGACAGCTTCGTACATCTGCTCGGAGAGCTCGAGTGATTCCTGGTCGACGCGTTCGTCGTTGCCATGGAACATCGCACCGTACTCCTCGAAGGAGAGGCGCTTGCTGAACAGACCGAACCCGTAGCCGACCGACCCCGCACGTCGAAAGAACCTGTTGTCGGTCGCCCCGGTCATGAGGAACGGGACGAGGGCAGCATCAGGGACGAGTTTCGAGGTGACACGTGCAAGCACGTCCCACAGGGGGGTGTCGATCGGCGACGCGGTCGCCGGATCGTCCCTGGCAGTGATCTCGACCTTTCCGAGCAGGTCCTCGCCGATCGCCGCTTCGAGCAACTCACGTGCTGCTGCGCCCGTGACGCCGGGCAACGTGCGGATGTCGACCTCGAGCTCGACCCGGTCCGGAATCACGTTCGTCTTCGTACCACCGTGAGCGACCGTCGGCGCGAACGTCGTGTGCGTGCACGAGTAGATCTGACGTGCCAAGGCGGTGGGCAGGTCCGCGAGGAAGTCGACGCAGCGTTCCGGGTCGAGGAGAGGTTCGGCGAACTCCGGTGGATACTCCATGTCCTCGATGAACCGACGCCACGTCGCGTGGATGCTTGTCTCGGGTCGGAACTCTGCGATGCGCCGGACGACCTCGGCGGCAGTGACCAGGGCGTTGTCGGTGCGCAACGGTGCGCTGCCGTGGCCCGGCGTCCCGTGCACGACGATCTTCGACCAATAGGTGCCCTTCTCCTCGGCGAGCACCGGTAGGCGCGCTCGACCGTCCCCGGCGTCCATCCGGAACCCGCCGATCTCGGTGAGCACGTAGTCGGCGTACACCGCCTCGCGCTCGTGCTCGAGCAGCCACTCGGCACCCCAGACGCCTTGGGCTTCCTCGTCGGCGACACCGAGAAATGTGAGGGATCCCTCGGGCGTGAAGCCGGACTGCGCAAGTCGCTTGAACGCGATCGCCTGCGTCGCCGTGAGATTGAGCATGTCGACCGCACCGCGTCCCCACACGAACCCGTCGACGAGCTCGGCGCCGAACGGGTCACGGCTCCAACCGTCTGGATTGACCGGGACGACGTCCAGGTGGCCCATCAGCAGCAGGCTGGGGGCACGTGGGTTCCGACCCTCGATGCGTGCGACCAAGCTCTGGCGTCCTTCCCTCGGCTCGAAACGCTGCATGTCGATGCCTGTCGAACTGAGGTACTGCTCGAGGAGGTCGACCGAACGCACCTCTTCGCCGGACTCGATGGAGCCGTCGTTCACGCACTCGTTGCGGATGAGCTGGCGCAGCAGATCGGTTGCCTCGTCGATCACCTCGGCCACGTGGCGACCCTAACCCTCGGTCATCACGTAGCGGAAGGGTCCGTCGTCCTCGATCCGCTCCGCGGTGCCGAGGGCCACCATGTGCTCGAGGTGGGCGAACGTCTCGCTCTCCGCCATGACACCCCAGTACCGCTTCGGGAAGATCTCGCGGGCGAGCCGCCGAACGGTCGCCGTTCCCGACGCGAGAGACGCCTCACGCAGCAGCTCCTCGCGCTCGGCATGATGCTGCTTGATCACCGCGACACGGCCCGGCACGTCGTCGAACGGATGGCCATGCGCGGGGAGCCCGAGCTCCACACCGGGAAGCGTCGCGACGAGGTCGAGGGTGTCGAGATACGAGCGCAGCGAGTCGGAACCTTTGCCGGCACCAGCGATGTGCGGCGTGATCGTAGGTAGCACGTGGTCGCCGGAGAGGAGGATCCCGTGTTCCTCGTCGTAGAGGCAGAGATGGTCGAGCGTGTGACCGGGTGTATGCACGGCACGCCATTCACGACCTGCGAGCACCAGCCGTTCTCCGTCACGCACGCGGCGCGTGGGATCGGGTCGCGTGAAGAGCACGCGGAGCGCGCGGATCAGGATCCGTTTGTGGAACGGGGGCATCGGGTGCCGACTGCCACCCCACGGCGTCTCGCCACCCCACGGGACCGACTCGAGTTGACGCTCCTGGGTTGGCGTGTCGCGCAGCGGATCGCGGATCGTCGGCAACTCGTCGGGAGGCGCATCGACGAGCTCGGCCACTGCGGCCGCCTCGCTCTCGGCCTCCTCCGCCTGCTTTCGGCTCGAGGACTTCGACCGCAACGTCCACACGGTGAACGCGAGATGCGTGATGAGCTCGGCGTCGGCCTCACGGGCGATCCGACCTGCCGAACCGAAGTGATCGGGGTGGGAATGTGTGACGATCACGGTGTGGACGTCGCGCAAGCGGAAGCCCGCCGACCGCAGGCGCGCCTTGATGGCCCTCCAGGACCGCGGACCGGGCAGTCCCGGATCGACGACAGCGAGGCCGCGGTCGTCGACGAGACCGTACATGTTCACGTGCCCGAGCCCGGGCATGAAGATCGGGAGCTGCATCCGCAACACGCTGGGCGCGACCTCGCTGACCTCGTCCGAGGCCGGCTCCTGCTCCTGCTTGCGCGGCCTGGGCGTCGACCCAGGGTCACCCGGCCGACTGCGCACGTCGGTCATGTGCGCCCCAGGCTACCTGCCCGCTCCCGAGGCGGCCTCTACGGACCGAAGTAGCAGGGGCCGCCACACACGTCGAGCACCGATCCGGTGTCGAAGAAGTGCGAGAGCTGTTGCTGGGCCGCACTCAACGACGTCGGGATTCCGTGCGGATCCCCGAACGGGTCGCCCGGCGACGGCGGTGGCACGTTGCCGACCGGCGGAGCGAAGTTGCCCCGGTCGAACATGATCAGCGCACCGCCGGTGTAGGGGTAGTCGATCGCAGGGATCCCGAAGAACGGGTTCACTTGGTAGAAGCGATCCCCCAGCAGGGCGGGTCGGTGCATGGGGATACCCATCGTGCGGGCCATGATCTCCGGCGAGATCGTGGTCGTCTGGTAATCCCCGAACGCGGCCTGGAGGAGCACCTGCTTCGCGGGCGTGTTCGGGAGTGGGTCCTCGTCGGTGAGGTGCCACGCGTAGCCTGCTGGCTCCGTGCGGTCGGTCAGCATCTGCAGCAGCCCTATGAGCAACTGCCCGTCAAGGTCCGTCGGGTAGCTGGCCTTCAGGACCCCGACGAACAGCGGACCCTGGGTGCTGCGGTGCAGCACGAGGGAGCCGTTCATGCTCGGAGCGGTGAGCACGGCCCGGGTCCAGTCCTGGGCGACCGCGGTGACCGCGCCGCCACTGAGCGAACCCTGGCTCTGCCCGGTGTAGAAGAGGTCCGACGTGTCGATCGCCGGATCACCGCCCGCCGTCTGGAACGCCGAGTGCGAGACCAGCCCCTCGTCGTGCTTCATCAACCGGCCCAGGAACAGGGTGTTGAGCAGACCCTGCTGGCTGCGGTCGGCCTGGTTTTGGACCCGCGTCATCTCCTGGAAGTTGTTGAGGATCGTCGGCGGGTCGTCCGAGTAGCCGATGGTCGTGGTGCCGCAGAACACCATGTTGTAGGCCGCACCCTGGGCCTGGAACCGACCACCGGTGACCTGGGTGTGGCTCCCGAAGATACCGTGGCCGTAGAGCACGGCCCGTCCGGGTTCCGGGTCCGCGGTCTGCCCCGCGGCCGTACGGGGCACGATGCACGTGAAGAGCGCTGTGTAGATGCCCTGCTGGACCGGCAGCCCGTCGGGGCCGTTCACGAAGATCGAACCCGGCGCACCGTTGTTCGTGAGGTAGTGCGGCACCTGGTACGTGCCGCTGACCCGTCGGGCGATGCCGGAATCGGCGCCAAAGGGGTTCTCCACAACCTGGGTGACGGTGAAACTCGGCGCGTCGTCACCGAGGGTGCCGAACGCGTCGTCGCGGATGTGCAACAGGCGCTCCGTGAGGTTGCGCGCGCTGGACACCGTGAAGTCCCAGGCAACGTACAGGTCGTCGCGTCCGACCCCGTTCGCAGCGAGAGTCGCGAAGATATCCTCCATCGCAGCCCGCCGGTCCTCGACCTCGGGGGCAAACGTCGGGATCGCGTCCCGGTAGATCTCGAAGCCGCGACCTGGCTCGATGACGTCGCCGTTCGTGTCCCGCACGCCCCGGAACGCCACGATGTGACGGTGCTCCTCGCGCAGCTGCACCGCGGGGCGCACCATCAGGGTCACGTCGTTCGGACCGGTGACCTGGAGGTCGGGTTCGACCCAAAGTGGGATGCGCTGACCCGTGTCGACGTCGATCATGAGGACCGGCGCATCGGCCTCGAGGGACTGCTCGATGGCGGTGATGGGCGCCGCGCCCGACTGGGCCAGATCGATGCCCGGGATATGGAGCAACCCCGAGCTTCCCGGGCTGAAGCCGTCGTTGCGGTTCCACTCGGTGGGGTCGATGTGCACCCCGCCCGCGTTCGCCGGCATCGACGCTTGCTCGAAGTTGATCCGCCGGCCCGAGTCCATCGACGGGTCCTCGACGGTGAAGTGATCGTTGGGGAACGGGAAGAGGCACTTGGAGTCGTCGAGGATGTCGCAGCGCCCCGCGGTCCCGAGATCGATCTGCGGCTCCCACGACATCGTCACGGAGGCGTACTTGCGTCCCGCATGACTCGGGCGGTTCGGGTTGCCGTTGCCCGGCTGAGCGCTCACCGTCAACACGTTCACGCCCTCGGAGAGCTCGGCCGACGTCAGCGTCGCGCTCACCGTCGTCCCCGCGACCGTGAACAACGCGGTCACGTCCGTCGTCACCCCACCGCCCTCGAGAGACGCCAGGAACGTGGACGGGTTCATGTTGTGCTTGAGCGTCACCTCGACCGGTACCGTCCCGTCCGCCGGCACCTGGCTCCCGTCCGCCGGAGTCACCACCGTCACGAACCCCGGTGCCGCCCCAGCCGGCGCCGACACGATCACCGCCGTCGAGAGC
>Ga0299914_10002168_pt1 | contig 13412 bp, 11 predicted proteins | sample RVTome_10_FD_201361 | JGI IMG/M metagenome (GOLD analysis project Ga0299914, IMG submission 201361) | Soil microbial communities from uranium-contaminated site in the Upper Colorado River Basin, Wyoming, United States - RVT153D57 (version 2) ...
AGGATCTCGTTCAGCAACGCCAGCTTGAGCTGACCGTACCCGGCGCCGCCGAGGTCGGGACCGAGATGACAGGCCCACAACCCGGCGTCGCGCACCTGTCGCTTCAGGGGGTCGATGACCTTTCGACGCTCGGCGTTGGGGGGTGTGTAGGCCTCACCGCCCCATACGAGATCCAGCGGCTCGATCTCGTCCCGCACGAACGCGTCGGCCCAATCGAGCTTCTCCTGATACTCGGGGTCGGTGCTGAAGTCCCATGCCATGGCATCTCTCCCTAATCCGTCAAGGCGTGCACTCGGCCATCTCGGCTGCACCTCGAATGAGACCGAGCACGGTGTCACCGAAGGCCGCCACGCGATCGTCGGCCTCGCCGCGAGCAAATCGCGCGACGCTCTGCTCGAGCACGATGCCGAGCTTGAAGCGAGCGAGGATGAGGTAGTAGATCAGGTCATCGGTCGATCGGCCGCTGACCTTCTCGTAGTGCGCAAGCAGGTCGTCGCGTGGCGGCATCCCCGTGTAGTCGACATAGCTCATGCCGTCCGAGCTCGGCCGATCATCAGCCGGGTAGGAAATCAGCGCCCACCCGAGATCGAGCAACGGGTCGCCGATGGTGCTCATCTCCCAGTCGACGATCGCGGCGAGTTTTGCGGGGGCACCGTGTCGAAACATCACGTTCGCGAACTGGTAGTCGCCGTGAAGGATCCCGGGCTCGTACACCTCCGGTCGATGTCGGCGTAGCCAATCGGCGGCAACATCGACACCAGGGAGCTCGCGCGTCTTCACCCGAGCGAGGAACGCCAGCCACCGATCGACTTGGCGGTCGTGAAACCCCTCGGGATGACCGAAGTCGTCGAGGCCCACTGCCTTCCAGTCGACGCGCGCCAAGCGGGCGATGCCGTCCACGAGCTCGATGGCCAGGCCGGCTCTCGCATCCAGGTCCGCGTCGAACGGCGCGGCCCAGCCCCCGATCTGCATCGGCGACCACCCATCGATTCGCGCAGTCAGGTAGAACGGACCCCCCAAGACGTCGACGGCGTCGCACACCGCTCGCAAACACGGGTGGGGAACGTCAGTTTCCGCGAGCGCCGCCAGTACTCGGTGTTCACGACCAAACGCCTCGTACCGCCCCGCGGCCGCGACGTTCGGCGGCCGGCGCAACACCATCTCGTCCCCACCCCGCTCCACGAGAAACAGCTCGTTCTGCGATCCGCCGGTCAGTCGGGAGACGGTCGGCAGCTCACCGACGCCGGCCAGTCGTTGCTCGTCCATCCAGCGCGCCAGACGATGAGGGTCGACGAGCTCGTCGGCGACGGTGCCACGTTCCGGCGTGCCGGCCATCGCGGCAGACTACGGCAAGGCCCGTCGATCGGCCCTTCGAGCTGGAAGAGTGTCGGGTGTGGCTGAGGACTCGCGGCCGGGCCGGTTGGCGGAGCTGACGATCGCATTGTCGCTGGCTACCGACCTCGGGACCGGTCAGCCGATGGAGCACGGATTGCGAACGTGCTGGCTGTCGCGGCGCGCCTCGGAAGAATTGGGGCTGGACGCCTCCACCCAGTCGTGCGTGTTCTACGTCGCCCTACTTCGGTTTCTCGGCTGTACCTCGGACGCATCGGATACCGCCGTGCTCGCGGGCGGCGACGACGTTGCGTTCAACGCGACCATGGCGCCGGTCCTCATGGCGCAGCCCGGCGAGGGTACGCGGTTCTTTTTGCGCCATCTCGCCGAAGATCTTCCTCTACACCGCCGTTTGGGTCGAGTCGCCCACGCCATGACCGATCCCGGGATGGGCGCGCGCAGTCTGTCCGCTCACTGTGAGGTCGGCGCCCGACTGGCGACCAGACTCGGGATGCCCCCGCGCGTTGTCGAAGCGCTGGCCCATGCGTACGAACGTTGGGACGGCAAAGGACAACCTGACGGCCTCTCGGGCGACGACGTGCCTATCGCGATACGGATCGTGACTGTCGCTCGCGACGCCGAGCTGTGGGCGCGACGAGCCGGGTGGCCCGCGGCCGTCGAGGTGCTCACGGATCGCCGCGGTCACGCGTACGACGCGCAGTGTGTCGACGCCATGCTCGCGGGCGGCGAGAAGTGGCTGACCGAGATCCAGGACGAACCACGCTCGATGATTCTCGATGGCGAGCCCAGTCCGGTCATGACGGTCGACGCCGACCGTCTCGATGGCGCGCTCGCCGCCGTCGCCGACTTCGCCGACCTCAAGTCACCGTTCTTTCGCGGTCACTCCCCGGGTGTAGCCGGGCTCGCGGCCGACGCCGCCCGCGCGACCGGTCTGTCGGACGCCGACGCCATCGCGCTCGGCCGAGCCGCGCTGGTGCACGATGTTGGCCGGGTTGGTGTTCCCAACGGGATCTGGGACCGGCCGGGCGCCTTGAACAGCGAACAATGGGAACGCGTCCGGCTGCACGCCTACCTCACGGAACGGGTCACACAGAACTGTTCGCTGCTCACACCGTTCGCCCACACTGCGGCCAGCCACCACGAGCGAGCTGACGGCTCCGGATATCACCGTGGTTCGTCAGGCGATCAGCTGGGCGTCGGTGCACGACTGTTGGCTGCGGCCGACGCCTACCACGCCATGACCGAAGCCCGGCCCCACCGGCCCCGACTGACAGAAGCCGAGACCGCGTCCCAGCTGCTCGACGAGGTCGACGCCGGTCGGTTCGGACGGACCGAGGTCGACGCCGTGCTCGCAGCCGCCGGCCAGGGCGGACGCCCGGCTCAGGTGGTCCGGCCAGCCGGGTTGACCGAACGAGAGGTCGACGTGCTGCGCCTCATCGCACGCGGGCATTCGAACAAGAACGTAGCGACCACCCTCGGCATCTCACCGAAGACGGTCGGCCACCATGTCGAGCACATCTACGCCAAGGCCTCGGTCAGCACTCGGGCGGGGGCGACGCTGTTCGCCATGGAGCAGGGCCTGCTCTCGACGTGAACAACCTCGGAGATGGGGCGAACACCCGATGTCGGATCCCCGTCGCGCGGTCGACACTCCTCCGGATGAACCGCTACGAACCGAGGTTGCTATGCCCACCATCGAGGTCAACGACACCACGCTCCACTACGAACGCTGTGGCGACGGTCCACCCGTGCTCTTCGTGCACGGCATGTGCGGTGACGCCGAGGTCTGGGCCGACCAGGCCGAGCGGATCTCCGCCCACGGCTACACGTGCGTCCGCTACGACCGGAGGGGACACAGTCGAAGTGCCTGCGGCACAACGACGATCACCGATGCCCTCCACGCGGATGACACCGCCGCGCTCATCGACGAGCTCGGACTCGCCCCGTGCCTTCTCGTCGGGTCCAGCGGAGGTGCCGCCATCGCCGTCGACGTAGCGCTTCGTTACCAGCCTCGGCTGCGCGGTGCGGTGTTCAGCGAGCCTCCGCTGTTCAGCCTCGACAAGGACGCCGGCCAAGCATTCATGCATGCATTGGTGCCACGGCTCGAGAAGACCATCGTCGACGAGGGACCTCGCGCCGGCGTGGATGCCTTCTTCTCGCACGTGTGTCCCGGCCTGTGGTCGAGCATCGACGATTCGCGTAAGGATCGTTACCGCGCCAATGCCGACATCGGGTTCACCGACCTGCGGTCGCCTTCCCTACAGGTGGCGCCGAACGAGCTGTCAGCCGTCACGATTCCGACACTCGTCATGGTCGGCAGCGAGTCTCTCCCCGCCTTCCATGCGATCGCCCGGCGGCTGACTGCGGGCTTGGCGGATGCGCGCTTCATCGAGCTCGATGGCAGTGGTCACGTCACGTACGCCGAACGGCCCGACGACTTCGCCAGGGCGGTGACGGTCTTCGCGTCTGAGCTCGGCGAAGCCATTCCTGCGGTCCGGGGGCGGACGGTGGCGAAATGAGTGGTGAAACGATGGCCTGTGGGGATGCATCCCGCTTCGATGTGCGCTCGGCCGACGGCACGGCGATCGCGGTGTGGGTCGAAGGCCAAGGACCGCCGCTCGTGATGGTCCACGGGTCCATCGCGGACCACACCACGTTCGAACCCTTCGTGGCCGTGCTCCGACGGCATCTGACCACGTTCTCGATGGATCGCCGCGGATTCGGTTCGAGCGGCGACACCACCGACTACTCGATCGAGCGGGATTTCGAGGATGTAGCCGCGGTCGTGGACGCCGTCGCGGCCCGCACTGGGAGGCCCGTTGCGCTTTGGGGCCATTCCTTTGGAGCCAACTGCGCGATGGGCGGCGCAAGCCTCAGCACCAACGTGCGGCATCTCGTCATCTACGAACCGAGCCTGGGCATCCCTTACCCGCCTGGCTCCATCGACGCGGTCGACCAGGCGTTGGCCCGAGGTGACAACGACGCGGCCATAGTCGCGGTGTTCGTGGACATCTTGGAGTTGACCGACGAAGAGATCGATGCCATGCGATCGGGCCCGCTGTGGCCGGTGCGTCTCGCAGCCGCGCCGACCGTCCCCCGCGAGTGCCGAGCGGAGGAAAGCTGGGAGTACGAGCCGGGCCGGTTCGACGCGATCACGGCTCCGACGCTCGTGCTCGCGGGCTCCGACAGCGTCGGGGTCATCGTCGAGGCGACACGTCGCGCGTCCGACGCCATTCCCCACGCGAGCGTCCACGTGCTCGAAGGCCACGCCCACTTCGCCCACAAGACCGACCCCGAAATGGTCACCGGCATCGTTCGGCGATTCATGCAGTCCTGAAGCGGGAGCGCGTGGGACCGAGCGACAGTGGTCAGGCGGTACGCACTACCACCAGCGCATCTGCGCCGGATTCGGCTCCCCAAACCTCGCCTGGCCGGCCGAGGATCTGGCGTACATCGCCACCTTCGTCGGGCAACGCGATCGACCGGAACGCTTCGGTCCGCGGATCGAACACCACGAGCGAGTCAGCGCCGAAGTCGCTGAGCCAGACGCGGTCGTGCTCGTCGACGTACACCGCGTAGGCCTGCGGGCTGTCACCCGGCAAGCGCCACTCCCGCCATTGTGCGGACGTCGGGTCGTAGACCGCGACTTGCCCCGCGTCCCACTGGCTCGACCAGATGCGACCTGTCGAGTCGCTCCACACGCGGCGGCTGCCCTGCGCCCGGGTCGGCGGTTCGACGACGGTCGCGACACCGGCGGTGGTGTCGACACGAGCGATGTGGTTGCCGGCGAGTGAGGCGTAATAGACATCACCGGCCGGCGTGATCGTGATCCCGTAGGGTCCGGCGCCGCGGGGTGCGTCGAAGACCTCCACCGCATCGGCACCGGACGCGAGCCGTCCGTACACACCTGCTTGTCCGGTGAACCACAACGTGCCATCGGGGGTGAACACGGCCGTGTTGAGGTTGGCCGATGGATGACTCGCCGGCAACGGGTAGGTCGTCACCTCGTCGGTGTCCGGGTCGACCCGGACGATGGCGTTGAGCCCGCCATCGGTGATCCACGGAGCGCCGTCGGGGCCGACGATCACACCGTGCGGCCGCGCGCCGGCGCCGAGGTCGATCTCGGTCACCTCACCCGTCGCCGGATCCAGCCGGCCCAGCTCGCCGGAGTTCTGGCCCGTGTACCAGACGGTGCCGTCAGGTGCCGGCGCGACATCGTGGGGTCGAGAACCCGCGGGGACGGCGTACCGCTCGACCACCAGCTCGGCCGAATCGCGTGCGGAGGCGGTGGGGCTCGCGGCCGTCACCTCGGGCTCCACGAGGCTGGCCGCAGTGGTATCAGTAGCGTCGTCGTCGCTCGAACATCCCGCCATCGTGAGCGTGGTCAACCCCGCGGCGACCCACACCAACCGGAAACGCTGACGAGATGCCCGCACCGCACGCACGCGACCAGGATCGCGTGATTCCCGGGTTTCGTCAGCGCGGGTCAGGCGCCGGGCCGGGCAACCCCTGGCGCGACGGTCCGAGCAAGTATCCCGAGCGTGGCGCGGAGAGCGCTTTCGGGAATGATCGGAAAGATGTCGGCGTCCTTCCAGGTCTGGTCGATGGTCGACCAGTCGTAATACGAGGTGACGAGCGTCCCCTCATCGATCGGGTCGAGCGTGTAGCCGTAGACGTGACCGATCTCGAGCTGGCCGAGGATCGTCCATGCGATCTCATGATCCTGCTCGAACTTCGTGATGCTGACCGTCACGTCGTACAACCCCAGCGGGAAGTCGTTCAAGGCCTCTCGATCCATGTGCACGACGAAGCTGTCACCAACCGCGGTCGCGGGATCGCCCGTTGCAGACATGAGCATTCCCGAGCTGTCGATCGCCACGTGGCCGTTCGGGTCGCACAGCACGCGGAAGATCGCAGGCGGGTCCGCCGCAATCGGCCGTTGGACTTCGATTCGTTCGGTGGTCATCGCAGCATCCTGGCACCGATGCACGCCGGGTACTCTCGAGTCGGTGCCCGGCGAAGCGCTGGTGCCGTCAGGCCGGGTGCACCTCGAAGACCGGGTGGTCCGGCGCGACGCGGAGCAATTCGTCATCCGGGGAGTCGGCGTCCACGCCATCAAAGAAGACGCCGACCTCCATCTTCCAGCGACGCAGATACGCCCGCAGCACATCCGGCTTGTCTGAGTCGAGCACCTCTACGGCTTTGAACGGCTCGGCTCGACGGCCGAGCCGGAGCGTCCCCTCGTGGGCAGCACGGAGGTTGCGCACCCATTGCGTCGTGCCTCGGGGGGCGACCAGATATCGATGACCATCGACGGTCAACAGGTTTACCGGGGTCTCACGCGGCTCACCGGTTGTGCGACCGCGCACCTGCAAGACGCGCGAACCCCACACGCTTACTCCGAGTCGAGTGGCTCCGGCCACGATGCGATTGAAGATGTTGCGGGTGAACCAACCGGGCCTCTGGTAGTGCACCTCTGACACATGGTGATCCTGACGCCAACGCGCAGGGCGCACAAGGGCACGGCCAGAACGACGCACGGATTCCCGCTGCCACTGATCAGACGGCCCCCAGATCTGGAGGGAACCAGGTCGCGTCGACCACCGCCGGAAGCCCTTCGTAGACACGCAACGCGACCAGCCCGCGTCCGGGCGGTGCGGGTAACCAGTTGGTCGATCCGTCAGGACAGGTGTGACTGACGGTAATGGTCAGAGCTCCGTCGTCGTCGCGCACGAGACCGGCCGTGCGGTCTCCGACGCTGTACCTGTCGATCTCGTTGTCGACGAAGAACATGTCGGTGCCATACATGCTCAGCGACCAGAACCCGTTGCACGGCGGCTCCTCACCGTGTGCGAATCGCAGCACAACGGGCCTCGATCCGTCGATACCCCGCGCGTACGAGCGGTTCTCGGCCGGCAGATGTCCCGCCAGGCTGTATTTGGCGAAAGCCGCTCTGTAGACGAGATCGTCACCGAACGCGGCGCCGCGTGAGCGTGTTCCCCACCCGTTGGCGAGCCGATCGATGCCGAGACCGTGCGCGACAACACGCGCCTCACCGTCGTCGACGCCGGCGGCCAACACGTCCGGGCTGGGGGGCCGAGCCAAAAGCTCGGTCCCGCCGTCGGGCATCGGTGGGTGCCACCGAGCCGGTGGATCGAGCTCCACAGCCGCGCGCAGCTCGTCGAAGAAGGAGGCACCGGCATGATGAACACGGTTTGGTGCGCCCACAGCAACCGATGACCCAGTGGGCTCGGCCCCTGCTGGTTGCATCAAGGTGATCGACCGCTGGGAGTGGGCCGCCGCCGGCAGGTCGTCGGGTCCGTCCACCAGCACGCGAACGAGCACCCACACCGTGGGCGTGCCGATCGTGATCACGTCCGAAGGCGTGTCTGGGTCCCGGAACGTCTCGCGGTCGTACGTGATGCGAACCTCGGCCCCCGTCGTGCCGTACAGCCGTCGGCTCACGTACTGCACGTTGGTGTAGGCGTCGATCAACATCACCGACCAGTAGCGGTCCGGCGGGTCCATGACGGGCACGCGCACTCGCAGATCGCCATGGCGCAGATCGAACCAGCCGGACGCATACAAGGTGTCGTTGTTCGGACCGACAACCGTCCGGTCGGCTGTAGTCGCCAATCGATCCCGGTAGACCAACCGGCCGAGACCACTCCGACCGAGCGCCGCGCGCGTGCGATGCATCACAACGAGTGGGTATCCCCAAACGTACGCGTCGGCGGCGACGTCAGCACTCATGCGCACGCGGTAGCCACGTGGTCTACCGCGCCAGCTAGGTCCGCTCGAATTCGAGCGGCAGATGTGTGGGTCCCGTGATCCCGGTGTCGGCTCGCCAGGTGACCTCGCCCCCGAGTCGCAAGCCAGGTAGCCGGCGGGAAAGGATCTGCAGCGCTTCGGTCATCTCGGCCCTGGCCAAGTTGGCGCCGAGGCAGTAGTGCGGTCCGCCACCAAAGGTGAGATGAGGTCCACGGTTCGCCGTGATGTCGAAGCGGAGCGGTTCGTCGAAGAAGGTGTCGTCACGGTTCGCCGACGCCAGCGAAAGGAAGACGACGGTGCCCGCCGGGATGAGCCACCCATCGACCTCGACCTCGGCGTTGCTGATACGCGGAACACCGACGACGGCCCCATGGAGACGCATCACCTCGTCGACGGCCTGGCTTGCCAGCTCGGGACGTTCACCGAGCAGCGACCATTGGTCCGGGTGGTGGGTGAAGATGAACAGCGCGTGCCCGAGCTGATTCCGAGTGGTGTCGTACCCGGCGAAGAGCAGCGCCGCGATCATGGTCCGCAACTCTGCGGCGCTCAACCGATCGCCGTCCTCGCTCGCCTGGACGAGGTCGGTGACGAGGTCGTCCCGCGGGGTGATTCGACGGTCGTCGACCAGACCATCGACGTACGCGCCCAACTCATCGGCGGCGCGTATCACCTCGTCCAGGTGGCTGCCGAGCTCCAGTGAGAGAACGTACGTGAGCGAGTCACCCCAGCGTGCGAACAACGAGTGGTCGTCGCGAGGAACGCCGAGAACCTCACACATCACCTCGATCGGGTAGTGGTCGGCGAAGTCAGGCACGAACTCGCATCGGCCATGCGGCGCGAATCCGTCAACGAGGTCGTTCGCAAGGGCACTCATCGTTGGGCGATGACGGTCCGCGGCTCGTGGGGTGAACGACCGGGCCACGAGGCGCCTCAGACGCGTGTGGTCGACGCCGTCCATGGCGAGGATCGTTTCGCCGAGCAACTCGATCTCCTGGCCGCCGGTTTGAGCACGGGCCAGGAATGGGACGGCGCTGACCAGGCGGGGGTCGGCGAGCAGCCGATGCACTGCGTCTCGGCGGAGCACCGACGCTCCGAGTGGCGTGCGGGCCACGGAGGTCCGAGCCCGCAGCTCAGTGAAGACCGGCTCGGGATCGGCCTGCACGGCAGGGTCGAACGGGTTCACGAACGGCGCGGCGTCCAGCGGACGGACCGAGGAGCGGCTCGGGGGTGGGGCTGTTTGGGCCGGTTCTGTGGGCATGGTCGCCTCCAGTTGACGTAATGAGATTATCTAGATAACCGAATTATGTCAATGCTAGGCTTGCTCCCATGCAGCCCCTGAGCCGAGTGGAGCGGAAGGCGCAGACACGCGAGCAGCTCATCCAAGCAGCGCTTCGCTGCTTCGAGGCCCGCGGGTTCGCGGCCACGACCCTCGAGGAAATCGCCCGAGAAGCCGGAGTCACCACCGGGGCCGTGTACTCCAACTTCGGCAACAAGGAGGAGCTGTTCCTGGCACTGATCGAGCGCTTCGATCCGGCGCCGCTCGACGTTTCGATGCTCGGTGACACCTCGCGGCCACTGGTCGAACGCTTCCGATCCTTCGGCGAAGCCAACGCGCGGGATGCTGAGATCCCAGCTGCCACCATGGCCACTTGGTACGAGGTGCGATCGTTTGCGCTGCGGAACGAACGGGCCCGCGCCGCTGCGCACGACACCGTGTTGGAGTCCCTGAACGCCTGGGGTGAACGGGTCGAGCGGCTCGCGCCCCTCATGGGGGCGAGGGCCGTGGTGTCCGGGCGATCTGTGGCGCTGATCAGTCAGGCCCTGCTCGACGGCCTCCGAGGGATTCGCGCCCTCCTGCCCGAGGACGTCACCACCGAGGTGTACGGAGACGCCACCCGCTTGCTCGCGTATCTCTTCGAGGAGCCGGAGCCGAACCAACAGATTTCCACCTCGTGACCGCCCCCGAACGGTGGGAGAGATCTCACACGCCGAAGGCGAAGAACATCATCTGGGTGGCGTAGGCGACCAGCGTCGGTCCGGTGGGATCCCACAGAGCGATCTCGACCGATGCATACCCGTCGCCCGCGTGCCGGGCTCGATTGTGGCCGAGCAACCAGCCGGGTCGGGCCCGGTTGAGCAGGTGGATCGTGAAGTCGGCGCTCGGGCCGAACCACGCGTCGTCCGGCCCGACCTTCTGGCCGACGGCCCCGGGCATGGTGTCGCACACGACCACCAAGGCGAGGGGATCGAGACAGCCGTCGGCACCCAGTGGGGGGTCGTCGATTCGGTACCAGTACGCCGACTCAGCCGGGCCGTCCTCGTGCGGCTCCCACGGTGGTCGGCCGATCGCAGGACGATTCTCGATGATCTCGTCCCAAAACGGCATCGGTGGGCGGGTGAACTCGAAATCGATCCCGTCGGGTATCGGATCGCGGAACGAACGCAATCCATCCGGTCCGGCGACCTCGGGCATCTCGACGTCGGTGAACTCGAAACCGCGACGCGCCGATCCGAACACTGCCACCGCGGTGAGTCCGGCCGAGGCACCGGGATTGGTCACGGTCGCCGTCAACTGTGACATCGACCGGCCCCGACGGAGTATGTCGACCTCGACCTCGACCGGACCGGTCGCGACCTTGCCGGCGAAGACAGCCGTGAGCGAACGCAAGGATTGCTCGGGCGCGGCGAGAGTGGTGGCCATGGCGCGGGCCGCGATGGCGGCAACGATCCCACCCTGGGGTACCTCCACAAGAGTCCAGGCGTCGGAGATCGATGCCGTGAACCGACCGGCGCCATCGTCGGTCGGCGCCACGTCGAGGTCGGCCCAAGCACTCGCCACGGGCCGCATCCTGGCCCAGGGCGGTCGTGCGACCGAAACGAGTTATCGGCCCGGACCGACGGTCCGAGCGCACGTTGGTGACGAGTCTGGAGGTGCAATTCTGCGGTGTTTCAATCCCCGATGCCCACGAGCTCGTAGTGCATTCGTCTGGGCCTTTCGTGAGGGGCCGGTGTAGGGTCGCCGGCACTTTCGAGCCGAGGCGATGGCTCATCGGGGGGAAACGTGCGACGTAGGTTCCGACTGCTCGTTGTCGTTGTCACGACGGGCGTACTCATTCTCGGCGTTCTCAGCGTGGCGCCCACGTCGGTCGACGGCGCCAACCGCCGGTCCCAGGACCGAGCGTGGTACATCCTGCCGCCGGGCAACTACGGCGGGTTGCCCTTCACGGATGAATCCCGCGATCAACTGGCGATGTACGACGGGCTCACGCCCCTGCGCGGCAACGTCACCGACGCCGACATCGAGAACCACTTCCTGCCCGAGAACTTCGAACCGATCGGCCAGACGACCGAGATCGACACCGGGCGTCCGGGGCTGCGGTTGCTCTACGACGAGTTCGGCGTCGCCCATGTGTACGGACGCACGCGGGATGACGTCGCGTTCGGCGCCGGCTGGGTGACAGCTCGCGATCGCCTGCTGCTGCTGCAGCTGGGCCGGGGCCCTGCTCGCGCCGCCGTGGCCGACGTGCCGGGCATCGATGCCTTCTCGCTCGTGACCAGCGGTCAGTCGTTCGTACCGAGCGCTGCGGCCGAGGCACTCCTGACCGACCAGGTCGAACTGTTGAAGACGACCTACGGCGCCAAGGGACGACGCATCATCCGCGACGCCCAAGCACATGCCGACGGCATGAACGCCTACGCCGAGGCCAACAACATCGATCTGGCGCCCGCCACGGTGAACGACGTGATCGCGGTGACCGCGTTCATCGGGTCGATCTTCGGGTCAGGAGGCGGCGGCGAAGCCAGGAATGCCGATCTTCTCGCCAAGTTGAAGAATGAGCTCGGCCCCGAGGCGGGCCGCCAGGCCTGGGAAGACGTGATGCTCTTCGACGATCCAGAGGCGCCCACCACCATCAACAAGACTTACGACTACGGGCCGCTGACCGGTGGGCCGGTGACGGGGTCGGTCGAGATCGACGCCGATTCGATCGTGCCGCTCGATCCGCGCCAGCCCGGGGCCGGGGCGGGTGGCGAAGGCATGGTCGATGCCACCGACGCTCCTCCCCGGCAGCAGGCATCCAACTTCCTGGTGGTCGATGCGAAGCGTTCGGCAACCAGCAACTCGCTGGCGGTGATGGGCCCGCAGCTCGGCTACTACTACCCCGAGATCGTCCAGCAGATACACCTCAACGGGCCCGGGATCGAAGCACAGGGCGTGGCCGTGCCCGGCATGGCCATGTACATCCTGATCGGTCGCACGAAGGACTACGCGTGGAGCCTGACCTCCGCCGGCCACGACGTGCGCGACGTGTTCGCCGAACAACTGTGTGAACCCAACGGATCCGCACCGACTCGGGAAACGAATCACTACCTCTTCAACGGCGAGTGCCGACCGTTCGTCGAGTTCGATGCCGGCACGTTGAACGGCACACCGATCCGGTACCCGACCTCGGTGCACGGGCCCGTGATCGGGACCGCCACCGTGGACGGCCAGCCGTATGCGCTCACTCGCCAGCGTTCGACGTTCGGGCGCGACGGCCTCAACCTGGCCGCCTTGAAGGACATGACCGACGGCAAGGCGAAGACGGCGCCGAAGTTCTTCGACGCGGCCAACAGGTTCGGCTTCACGTTCAACTGGGCCTACGCCGGGCGGGACGGCAACGCCTACTTCTCATCGGGACAGTTGCCCAAGCGCGCGCCCGGGCTCGACCGGCGCCTCCCGACGCTCGGCACCGGCGGCTACGAGTGGCGGGGCTTTCTCGCTGAGAAGAACCATCCGCGGAGCATGGGCGGTCCGAACGGTCTGCTGTTGAACTGGAACAACCAGTCCGCACCCGGGTTCATGCACGGCGACGACCAGCCGTACGGATCGGTCCACCGCGTCGAAGTGTTCGACCAGTGGGCCGGAAAGCCAACACTCGCCGACACGGTGAGCATCATGAACCGCGCCGCCACCGAGGACGTGCGTTCACCCGTGTGGCCCGTCGTCAGCCAGGTGCTGCACGGCGGTCCCGCGCCCAGCGCGACCGCGGCCCAAGCGGTCGCGGTACTCGACGAGTGGGTCCAGCGGGACGCGCCACGACTCGATGCCGACCTCGACGGCCAGAACGACGATGCCGGCGCAGTGATCTTGGACGCGGTGTGGCGACCGATCGCCGAAGCCGTGATGCGACCCGTGTTCGGCGACCTGCTGGGCGATCTCAACTCCGTCCGCGGCCTCAACGGCCAGTCGGGGCACTCGTTCGTCGACAAGGATCTGCGCACGCTGCTCGACCCCGGCTCGGTCAGCG